>Ga0179593_1758411_pt1 | contig 34879 bp, 32 predicted proteins | sample CZODoug2_1_08_16_FD_185931 | JGI IMG/M metagenome (GOLD analysis project Ga0179593, IMG submission 185931) | Vadose zone soil fungal communities from Angelo Coast Range Reserve, California, USA - CZODoug2_1_08_16fungal (PacBio error correction) | ecosystem: Environmental > Terrestrial > Soil >... | reverse complement strand
TTTCCTGAAGTTTCCCACAGGTCTCCTCCATCCTCTAAGGACACCGAAGAAGCCTCCAGCATCGTTTGAAACTTCCAGTTGTCTATATAAGAAAGTTCCTCGGCGGTCCCCCCAATAAATGAATCATCCTCCCTGTCTCCCAAGGTCAGAGCCAGGCTCTTCCGAAAGGACCCCCCCCAAAGTTGAAGGATCTTTTTTTCGCTTCTACTGTGATTTTCCCCCGTACCCTTTGAGCTCTCCGCCGGGGAAATACCGCATTTGATAGCTCTTCGGACGTACTTTACTCTTACCAATGGTTTTCAGTTGTGGTGGGGTGGGGGGGTTAAGGGCTGTCTCAAGCACCTTACAAGGCTACAAAAACTTTTTAACTGCTACACCCCTGTCTAACGCCCCAGGTCGTTTTCCCGGCTCTCTCAGAGAGATTCGTTCCCTTTCTTCTTGATTTTCCTTGATGTCCTTATTCGATTCCCCGGTCCGAACAAAGTGGGAAGGCAATCCCTCATTCCAGCCCACTAGGTTCTCCCCTTTTGTTTCACAGCCCGTTCTTGGGTTCACTAACATAATGTTGTCTGAAAAACACCTCATAGAATCCCAGGTCGGTGGTATTGCCCTTCCCCCCGTCGCCCCTGACATCGTTTTTTTTTTTCAAGCCCTGCATTAGCTTGAATAAGATGTTCCCCTGGCTCCGCCGCGTCCTATCCAAGTACCCTACAGGTCTCCCCGGAATTTTGTCCCCTCTCCTCTTTTTCGACATTCACCATGACACCTTCTTAGTTTTTTCGTGAGCCCAGCGGTAAGACCTGAATCTCCCCCCTCTTTCCTTACCTCGAAAATATTCCTCTCCCCGGCCTCCTTAAACCGCACCCTTCCATGGACCCCCCCCAAAGCTTGACCTCACCAACCTCCAACACATGTAGCTGAGTTGGGTGCTAACCTGCCCCTTTTTAATCCGCCGGAGGCAGGCATTTTTTTCCACCATTCAAACTTTATTCGCATATTTCTTTCCCATCTCAGGGAGCCCTCTCCTGAAAGAAGCGTGATTCGATACTCTCCCCCTTATTGTACATCTTCGACCCCCCCAATCTCTTCAGCCCTCCATAAGGATACATTTCTTTTTCTGCCCCAGAGTGTGCGCCCTAGCCTTTCCCTAGATAAGGATAAGTTTCGCGCTTTCCGCCGGATTCCGTTTCTCTCGCCTCGATTACCCCTTTAAAGGAGTGCGATTCCCTGGATGGCCTCCCTTCCGCATACCGCAAACTTGTCGGTTTCCCCCCGCGCATCTGCCATTTTGCTCAAAGCCGGCCTAATCTCGGACTGTTTTTTTCGTGCTTTCCCGCCAGCGAAACCCGTTTGCTTCCCAAGCCCCCTCTTGGCTTTCGGCGACCACCCACCCTGAACCTCGCTACCGCCCTCTCGCTCCAAAACTCATCTCGGGCCCATTCCTGTGTCATCCCGGTTTTAGGTTTTGGGCATCCCAGTCAGCATCTAAGTCTCTTTTTCCTCTTTTTTTTTTTTTTTCTTAACGAAGAGTTTCTATGTCTAGGAATTTGAGAGCCCTCCAGCCTCCCTATGGTTGTTTGTTTTGAAGATCCAATCGCCTGCAGCGTTCTTTGAACGTTCCGTCTCTTACCAATATCTTATACGCCGCCTTTGGGATGACTCCCACCCTCCCCCAGCAAACCAACCCACCATGAGGGCCCTCTCTCTCTTGAGTTCGTCGCTATTCCCCTCTTTTCCTTGGGCGCCCTTCTCTTTTGGATAAAGTCCCACTCGGCCCCCTTTTGAAACCCCCATAACGCCAGCACACGGGGAATGCCCGGACGACCCGGTAAAGGCTTTGGGCCGGCCTTTTCACAAGTTCTTCGGTTTAATTTCCCCCCTAAGGACGCCGTGTCCCCAAATTCAGAAGATACGGTCTCATTTCAGCTGACACGGCCCCGTACTTATTCTATTCGGCCCTAGTTTAAAAGTTAAGAGATAACTTCTTTTCTCCGCCCGAAATCTTGGAAAGATTTATTTTATCCTCCTGCAGTAGGGACGCAAATGGGTGCCGGCTGAGAACTGCCCTTCTATTTTGATTCGGAAGTAATCAGACTCCGTAATCTTTGTTCTCCCCACGCAGTTCGAGTAGCGTCCTTCTTCAATAGATCTACCCCCCTTCGCGACTCTCCAGAGACCCTCGCCCCCCTTGTCGTCCCCCCCACTTGCCTCCAGTATTCTTTTTTTTCCGGATTCATTCTACTGCCACCCGAGTTCATGCACCAGGTGGAAATTTCTGCCCCTCCGAACGCATTTCCTGTTTGATTTAATTTTTTCACGCTTTGAGCTTCCCCCCCTGACTCCGAGTTGTTTTCCCTTCAAGTTACGCCTTGTTCCCTTTCATTGCGGGCTGGGTTTTTAAAAGTTACCCCGTCTTCATTTTCCGTTACATGCTGGCATCCCTTTTTTTATGACTCCTCTCCCCGCTTCCCCCCTTTCCTCCGAATTGCGCTTACTCCCCTTGTCGCAATCAGGTCTGCTGTGCATAGCACAGCACCCGTTCTTTGCCGGTCAAATCGGGAAAGTCCTTTACTGGTTACCCCCCCCCTGATTCCTGATCCCACCACTTCTTTGTGGTCATGGGCGATGAAGTCACCCCCTCCTGGTTTTTCTAGCTTGCCCCCGCACTCCCGTTTTTTTTTTTTCCGGACACGCCATCCATGATTTGTAGTCCTTGTACGCACGCACCTTTGTTTCGCAGAGGTATAGGCCGAATTTGGCTAATCGAGAGTCCCCGAGCACTTAGTTCCGAGCCCTCTGGAACACATACCATGCCCTTCTTTCTATACGCCCAAAGGACGCCCCCCGCTCCTTTCACAGTCTAATGCCTTGCTACAGTCAGTTCCTCTTAGTATTTTTTTACATACATCTTCTTGATAGATGAAGCCGTGAACCTTTTTTTCGAACCCTGACCTGATGTCCTTCGGACCCAAAGCGATAAGATTCACCCTCTGACTGGTCTTAATATTCCTCGGAACCCAAAACAGTTTGTTTTGACTTTTTTTCCAGTGTCTGCCCCGAAACATAAAGAAAGGTTCCGTTTGTGTAGGTTGAAGTTCGGCTCGCTGCGCGAAGCTTTGGAGGTATCCTCTATAATGTAGGTGTACTCACCCCTGCCGATTATGTTCCAATACCAGAGACCTCCCAAATCTTTGAGAAGTGATTCCTTCTCACTATCGCTTCTATCCTCCCCGCTATTGCGGCTAACGATTCTCTTTCTTCAGTGAGTTCTCTTCTCCGTTAAATAGCGAGAGTAGGGAGACGAAGAGTTCTTTGTTTCCCCCCCTGAGTGTTTTATTCGTTTGGAAACCCTGATCCTGCTTTTTAGAGGTACCCTGATTTTGAGTTAGGAAGAAACAGGAATCCATCCTCATCTGCATTAGGGGAGATCGCGCTCTTCCCAACATCCTAACGATAGTCTTTCTACTGTGTTTTCTATTGCTTTCTTTCCCCCGGCCAAGGTTTGGTTGTTTCATCTTCTCATCTTACTTCCCCCGAGCGACCCTGCCTGTCCTTAGAGATGAAGCCCCACCGCATCCGACACCCTATAGATCATTGCGATTCCCCCCCAAGCGATTTAATCCATCGGTCCCCGCGCTTCGCTTCCCTTCATCCCGCCCGGCTTTTGATTTGCGCTTCTTTTCAATTCTGCACTCACCCTCCGCTAAATGTTGGGACTTCCGATCCCTCTTTTTGTCGCGAGGTCATACTGAGGTACGTTCCCTCTCGACCCAAGGGCCATCAGTTTTCATCCCTCACCTTGTCAGGTTTTCCCCCCCGACTTTTGCATGCGAGCGAAACTTAGTTGTTTGTTTTGTTTTTCTGACCAATGAACGTATCCTGGCCCTCCTACCTATGAGAAATATTTGCTGTCTCTGCCTTGAAACTTTTTCTCCTGTGCCCTTGAGGTGATTACGTTTTCACGGTTTGTTTTTGATGACTCCTGACCCCACCAACTCTGTAAGCTTACGTTGCAGATTCAATTGTCTTCCGGGCCAATTCGTGACCGGGCGGTCTCGTCTTTTTTTTTTGTATTAATGATCCTCTCATTGTTTTTCCATCTTTTTCCTGGTCTGGTCAGGTTCCCTTCTTGCACGAACCTGGCGTAGCCGCCATCACCTCCCTCGACTCCTTCCACGTCAGGAGATTAAAGGGCATATTTTTCGCTTGCCTCTAGCTTGGAGAGCGCACACGCCTTTTGGCCTTTCTTGGCCCATTTACGCCCCTTGTTCTATTCTCGTTCTGGTTCCCCCCATCGACTTCATCTCGTAGTTTTCGTTGGTGGAACATAGACCCCCTTCCGATACCAGAAGCGTTCTTTTTCGTAAATAGGGATGATCGAACCTGCAGAGGGTCTTTAGGTGGATGTCTCCCCTTCTGTTTAAGGCCCCCCTTACCATACCGAGAAATGAAAGGTTTTTGGTTCCTCTAATTAAACTCTTTCCCTTTCTTAGTCAGCCACTCCTGCCGAAGAAGACTCCCGGCTCCCCGGCTTTTTGTAATATATATTCATTTTAAATACCTTGTTTCGAGATTCGAATCCTCTTACCCTCCTGCTTCGGGGCTGTTACTCTGCGAGCGACCATGTCTTTCTTTCTTATCGTGGCCCAAATCCTTTGCCAGTTAATTCCTTGTATGGTCTCTCCCTTAATACATCCCACGGACTCACCCCTTCAACCGGGCGCCCCTTCGATTCGAACTGCTTTTTTCTCTTAGCCCGCCTCGGGAACCTCTCTTTTTCCTATTTACCAGATAACCAGTACTATTGTCATGAAAAGTTCCTTTCCGCTGCGCAAGACCGAAGGGCTTCCCCCCCCTTCCTTGAGCCGCCAAAGCTATCCCGGCCCTCCCCTTCCGTCGAAGATGAAAGTTACGCTCTTGTGATACTTCTGTCTTGAGGTGACGAGTTCGCAATGCGGGCCTCCTCCCAGGACCGCCGGTTTGTTTCTCTTTTCTCTATTCTTGATAGGCTGACGTTCGTTTCCCCCTTTCTTCCTGAATTTGCCCATTTCGGTACATCTATCCCTGATGCTTCCCCCCGTAGGTTCGGCTTGCTTTTCAATATTCGATTCCCCCCTCTCCAGAACAGCGTGCAAGCATTGTGCCCTATCCTCAGCTCCCCACCCGTCACGATGTAGCGTTATCCCCTCTATTTTTCTTTTTTTTCCCCCCTCCAGGTAGAGATTGCCCCCCCCCAACTTCTTGAGCGCGGACTTACCGCGTTCCTCCGACTTCCCCTAGCGATGGGCCTTTTTTTTCGCATTTCCCCGTACCCTGTCTTTCCCTGAGCCCCTTCAACCCTCAGCGTGATCCCCCCCGCAGGCTTCCTCACACAGTTAGTTCTTCGTGCTTTGCGTCCCCATTTGCAACCTGCCTCCATCCACCTTCGCGGTCAGCCGTGCATCATCCCGCGAGGGATTTCGGTCGATTAATCGCGTTGCACGCCCCTTTGCGCCATTTATATGCCGCGTTTCTGATAGAAAGGGAACTAGGGACCTTCCGACAAATCTCAACCCCCCACACAAAAAACTTCACCTATATGAAGAATTACAATGCCTCCTCGGCGCAGCTATCGTGACCCCCCCCTTGATTTATCCCTCCTAACCCCCCACACCGCTAACCGACCCTCTCCGGGTTGAGTAAACAGGTCCCTTTACAGAGCAGGACTCCCCGCTCGAGGCGTAAGAATACGCTTCTTGCTTTCCCCCCCTTAAGTCTCCCCTTAAAACGAACACCACCGATCGCTTCGAAGAAATTTTCGCCGTTCCACCGACGACGATTGCATCGTGATCAAGATCACTTTTGACGACTACTCTCCCAGGTGCGTCCTTAGGCTACATTTTTACCAGAATACCCGCCAAGAGTAGTAGCACCTTTTCCCTGAAGCGCCCCAGCCCCTCCGTTGAAGAAGACTGTCCTCCTTGCTTTCAGTCACTCTCCTAGTAAAACACCCCCCTTGCCTGGACCTTCATTTTGCCGCAGCAGAGTGACTAGACCGTCCTTTTGCATACCAAGAGCCACTTTACGTTCTTCGGACAGCCACGCCTGAAGAGGGACGCTGAGACCCCTTCCTCCCCTAGCGGGCAGAGCTGACGGTTCAGCGAGGTTCCTGGGAGTCCGGCGTTGCAATCTTTCTGGCCGGACCTAAAGTTTTTTTCACGCGCGCGAGGACTTTCCCAATGGGCCCTAAGAGATACTATCCAATACGGCGACCTGCTGCCCTCCCCTCCCCTCCTTGAGTGCCTTAAACGGCTGTATGTCCCCACCTAGGGAATCCCCCCGGAGGTTTTTTATATCTGCGACGCTTTTTTCTTCTCCAGCTGGGGCGTCCAGTGAGATCATGTCTTTAGATTCCCCTGGCCGGATTTTCCTGACTCTATATTACCCTGAACTGAAGTCAGACCCCGGCAGTTGAAAGCGCCACAGGATCTGTTCTGCGACTCCCCGCTTAGTTTCGGCCCCCCCAGTTTCAGACCCCTTTTTTCTAAGCCAGCCGACTTTACTTTCTAATCTTCCGCGTAAGTCTTGAACGCCAGAATGTCCCCCCTGTTCGATGCACTCCCCTCCCCCCCCTGAGACCTTTTTTGCGCGCCTTTGGGCCTTCAACACTGTTCTCGCTGAGGCCAGGCATGCCCTTCAGTCCAGTTTCCTCTCTACCTGGAAGCAAGAGAGGCGGAGATTTTCGCGTCCATTCTTTTTTTTTGGGTCACGAGAAGAGCCAGCGCCCCTATTCTTGCTACAATTAGTGCGGTGCCACGCCCCAGGCATCAGGGTTTCCTCGCGGAGTAGCCCTAGCCCTTTCGCGTCTAAGGCGAGAAGCTTTTTTAACCCCCCGTTTTTCCCTTCTACATACTCTTACGTCACTTTTCCCTTCGTCCCTTAAAATGCTGGACGCAGTAGCTTTTTCCTTTTAGGTCTGGCACCCGGAGCCATCGACTACCTCGTGCTGTTAAAAGAAGGCGAATCTCCCTCCGCTGACCGTTGATGTCCCTTCCTCAAGCGACCAAGGGTCTTTTCCCCCCATCCGTTATCTCCCGCCCCTCCCCACTGAACCCTCTTTTCCCGCTTCAAATAACTGGGATCCGAGAGCTTCTCATGGTCTATTTTCCACCCTTTATGTCGGTTTGCTTCCGTAAATGACCCTTTTGAAGAGTTTCTTTCATTTATGTTTTCTACCGACCAGCGTGTTCTGATTTTATCCTTCCCCCCCCCTAATGCTTTTTGTTGGACTCTCGATAAAAAGCCCCAGTTCTCCCCTTAAGTCCCCCCCCCTTGATACCCTCTCGTACTTTTATCGTGACCGGAAGCAACCCTCCCCTCCCATTCATCTCCCCTAGTCTCCGCGTTTTTTTTTCCCAGGCTCTCTTTGAGCGCTTGTGTTCGACCCGGACTTCCCGCCCCCCCGTGCCCTCCCTTCAGCACAGGTTTTTCCTTTTCTCCCCTTGCGCCAGCAACCCCTTCAGGCTTCGGCGCTGGCGCCTGCGTTGTCCCGGTCCCAGTATCAAGCTGCGGAGGCCCCTTTCTGTGCGGATTCCGGCCCTAACTTTCTTCCCCGCCCGTGAAAGGGCACCTGAATACGGCAGTTTTCCCTGGGTGGGCCCCCCTCGCTGGACGATTTCTCCCTTCTCGTGCCCCTCGGGAGAAAATTTTTAGCCTCACTGACCCCTTTTATGACCGGACAGGACCTCAGATGCGCCCCCTCAATTCTTTGATGTTTTTCTCTTAGATTCCTCTTCCCTTAGCGATGCCGCCGCGGTTGTCAGTCCACTTCACGCTTTTTTGTCGTCTTGGCATTCATCACTCATGTTGGACCGTTGTAAAGATTGCACTTTCGCGCACTAAGTATATTTTGCACTGGCAAAGCTGGGCCCTCGTCGTTGTCCGAGACGGTACGTTTCATCCTCTCCCATCCCCCGGCGTTAATCGCCTGGTTTTCACTGGCTTACTGGCCCCCTAAAGTCTCTCCTTGTTATTCTCTCCGATTCCCGCAGGATTCTTTCAAAGAGACAGGTGTAGACTTTCCCCTTACCCTTCTTGTAAAGGCACCGCTGGCTCCCTTTGTAACTTTTTCTACAGCATGGACTTTTAAACTGGACCGCCCCTCTCCCCCCCCCTCACTTCCCAGAGGTGTCATTTCTTAAGACAACAGACGGTTTCTCTATTTTTCCTAAGAAGGTTGCCTTGAACCCCCCTAATTCCGGTATGTATCTGTGCCCCTTTTTTTTCCCCTCCGGTGATTTGAACAGTCTTCCTTCGCATCGGCGTACTTTTCCGCTTTTGGTAAAATTTTTCTGCCCCACCTTACGGTGCTTATCATAAAGCCCTAATTCAAGCCGGAATGAACTAAGTAGTCCTCGCTTTCAACCCCCTCAAGAGCTCGCTTCCTTTTGGATTTACTGTGAGCGGTCATCGCGTTTTCCCTCCTCCTTGAACGGGAACACGTGGACCTGGCCAGTCGTAATTCCCAGGGCCTTCAAAAGATATCTTATGTGTGTGTTCACCTCTTGCTCAACGCGGCCTCAACAATTTCTAAAGGCTTCGGCGACCATTTTGTTTTACTTGTGAACTATTCTGCATTTTGCTGACCACCGATTTTCTTTAAGAATTATCCTTGCCTTCAACGTGCCTGGTTTTTGACTTTTCTGAGCTTTGTGTTCCGAGATCTTTCAGGTATCCTTTTTTATTCGCTTTATTGTTCCACTTGGCTTCGCAAGCCCCTTCTCCTTGTGTCCCCTTACAACTGTGATACTCCACAGTTGCGAGGATCTGAGAGGAGCCTCCGGACCACGCTCTACTCCCACCCAACACTTCCCTCACGACCCCAAATACACAACTCCCCATCCCCATCGGACCACACCAACCTTCCCCTCCCCCATCGAGACTCCCTCCCAATACACTCAACCCCCGTACCACCATCTCATATCACCACTACTCATTCGGTCATATAGCCTCCTCCGATCCCAACTTCACCAACCCACCAACCCCAAAACATCCCCTCATAAATTACCAAAGCAACACCGTATTCCTCCCCAACCCACTACAACCCCCCTCACCACAACCCCCAAACAAACAAATTACACCTACGTCCTTTTTTGTCAGCAGAGTGTTTTTGGGCACCCCAATCTGTTACCCTGTTCCAATTTGCTCATTGTTTGCCGTTCTCCCATTTAGTTCATGAAATTTCCTGACTTTTTCCCCCGACTCCCCTACTATAGTGTGCGCTGTTCTAAGAGGACGACCCCCCGTTTGTTTAACACAAAATTTTGACTTTATGGACTTTTTATAGAACCGGGATTGGGGGTTCTCCGCAGGTAACTATAATATGTTACAGGATCAGTCAGATAGGAGCCGAATAGTTCTGCTTTCGAAAATTAAATCTTCTTAGTTCTTAGGATTTCACGGTTTGTGTCCTAAGTCTGCTTCGTCGGTATTCGCCCGTGGACGAATTTCCCTATTGAGCAACCATCACCTTTTCTATAATTAGTGATTGCTCTTGAGTTTCCATTTCCAACCCCTCCCACATCGGGCCTCTAAACTTCGTCGCCTTGCTTAAGCCCTGCGACTTTTTTTTGCTCCGTTTGCAACTGGTTTTTTCCCCCACGACATCCGCCGTTCCAACCTTTTCATTTAAAATCCATTTCCCCCGTTTCCCCTCGGCTTGGTCGCGATTATTTTATGGGACGAACCTGCCTGTCACTGCCTTTTCCTATTTCCCGGGCCCCTAATCCGTGAGCCTTAGACCGGCCGCTTTTTTTCTGACGATCCACGATTTGAGTCCCCGATGGCGCTTTTTGTAGCACCACCTTTTATTTCTTTCCCCCTTGACCTGGATCCCCTTGTACCTTGATCTTCGCACTTTCTTTGGATTGACGCTCGTAGCCCCCCCTTCTTGCTGAGCCTTTCCCTTCGGAAGCGCTCTAAAGTGGCCCCTGATCATTTTTTTGAGAATCCTTGACCCACAGTGCATCAGCCGTGTCGTCTTCCCTGTTTTTTCGAACTTTCCGATCGTCCACTATACAAATTTGAGGGGTTTTCCTGAAAGTTTCACCTTCCTTGACAAACTGCGCGACTAGAACGGCCTTTCCCTAAAGCCCTGATTTGAGTCCTGGCCTCTTTGGACGTCCTTGCCTGATCTATTTTTAGGATCCGACCTTTTTTTTTTTGGCCCCTCCAATATGTTCTTAGATTCGCGGCTAGGACGGCTTAACAACGCATAAGTCATTTGCCTTTCGATGGTTGAAATTTTCACAGTCCCCCCCCCTCTTGACTCTTCCGTGTCCCTCGATAACACACTTCGGGCAGCCGGCCGATATTTTTTCCTTGAATGCTTTTCCTTGCTTGATGAAGGCATCGCCCCCTTTTCCCCTCAAGGTTCTTCCGCATGTTCCCCTCGTCTCTTATTGTTCTGTAGGAACTCAACAGCATACTGCCAGACGCCCCCTCCGTTTTTATCGCCTGCCGGTCCCCCCGTTTGTTTTTCATGGAAAGGCCTTCCCTACTCCTGTTAGGTATTCCTGATTAACAACCCTTTAGTTTATTAGTAGATTCTCCGTGTGCCCTTTAATCCCCCTTTGAACTCCTAAACTCTAGACCGAATAAACCCTTGTTTTTTCCCCACTTTCCGAGCTTCTATATCCCTTAGTTCCTTTTGTGTGGTTGCTTCCACCTAGTCCCTGATACGCATGTACAATATTAACTCCTCTTAGGAAGCCCCACTAGTCCCCTTTATGACGCCGGACAAGACTCGACGGCAGCGGGAATATGTACATGATCGCACTTCCCTTTCCGCATCAGGCTTCCTCTTTAGATTATTTAAATGTTCGCCTACTTTTAAACCTGTGGACCCGACAGACGCTGTAGTCGTACTTCCCCCTTATAAATTTTTCTTTCACTCCCCACCTTTGCTGAATTTGCCTATCACACATGCGGACGTCCTGCTCGTCACTGTGCTCTTGCCTTTTACTACCTCGCCGTTCCAGTTTTTGCTCGCCTTGCCAGATGCAACCTCTGTTCACAGATTACAAGATGTCCGTTCCGATAGCGGATGACAGGACCCTTTGTCTGGCCTTCAAAAAGACCCTTAGCGACCCTGTTTTTATCAAAATTCCTTACGGCCGACCGCTTGATTCCCCCGAAGAATAGAATCTGACTTTTGTGGTCGCTTCAACCTTAAGTCCTTTTTCCCCTGAGCTTTCGTCTCCCCCCCAGAAGAGAGTGATCCTTACACCACCGTCGTCTTCAAGCAAACCGTTTTTTTTTGTGTTGGCAGGCTACGGGCCCACTTATTCCCCGCGATCCCCCAAGAAATTTCCGGCTTCCTCCCTCTTTCCTCGCGTGGCGATGATGTCCTGCTCGTTGTTTCGCAAGCTTATCATTGCCTTCCCTCCCTGCTTCTTGGTTTTCCCCCCCTCCGCCCTTTCTGGACTCTGTCTCGCGAATCCCCAACCCACACCAGGCAAGCCCTCTGCCCATCGCAGTCGATCTTCCGCAGAGCTTCGTCCCGATAACGATAGGAGGGATTTTCTATGTACTCTTAACCCCATTTAACCTGAGAGGGGTGCAACGTTTACACCGGCAGGAACGCCACGGATCTTCAGACAATCTCCCATTTCAAGGTCCAGCAGCCATGCCCTACCTTTCCCCCCAAACCGCAGGAAACCGCGCCTTCCCCATACTCCGGGCTCTACGATCCCCCCTGTTTCTCCGGTGCAGAGATGCTCCCTTCAGTCTTTCTGTCACCCTTACCCCCCCTTTTCAATGATCCCTCCCCAAATTCTCGCCCCAGAGAGTGAAGCCCCCCCCCCTGCAAGTGAGCCCTGCTTGATATTGGTCCTTCCTCCATGAAGTGGAACCCCAACAGTTGCACCACAAGGGGTTACCCCCCTGAAGCCGGGGACTGAGAAGACGAAAGAGTTGGTCTCACAAACAGGTAGTCTCAGTGACTAGTTATTGTTTTTTTTTCAGTAACCGGGTCCAGTCAGATTCCGGTGTATACAGTTAAATAGCTTTTTTCGACATCATAAACCGTTATTGACTCGGTGCGCGGGTCAGCCCATTACCCTTCCCTGAGTAGCTTGCCTTTTTCTCCAGGTGTAATTCTGGAGTTCAACGGTTCCACGGTAAATTAAGGATGGCCCCTGTACTTTTTGTTTAAGCCCACCCCTTCCTCCGATACGTACTGCTCCAACGCACCAGAGTAGATCGTTTGAAATAATTTGTGGCTGACTGCTACACCACCTTCTGCAGATCCCCCTTCCGTGTTCATTTACATCGCCCCTCAAACCGCAGTTGTTGAGGAGACAGGGTTCTTTTAGACCTCTCTATCCTTTTCCCCTTTTTGGCCCTGTGGCGACTTTCCTCTTGCTATCTTCCATGGTCCTGTAATTCTACAGCTTAACTTGTGATCAGTTTCTTCCTTGATCTGGCGACCGACGCTTAGAGCGTGAGGCCACCTGCGGTAGACCCCCCACCGGGCCCGAACTTCCCCTTTCACACTTTACCCCTCAAAAATCTGTCAGGTTAGCTTTTAAACCCCATTCACCTCCCTCGACCCCCCCGTCTTGTCTTGACCCCCCCCCCCCTAATGCTTTAGTTTCCCGCGTATGGGTCCAGACGGTTCAACACATTTTTTAACGTTGCTTGAACTTCCCCACCTTGACAATTCTTCTTTTGAAGTCCCTCCGGAGCGAGCGCGCCTTCACTCCCATCAGATAGCTATCTTGTACGCTACTTGCGAACTCTTCGTGACGCAAGCATCCTACCATGTATTTTGGTCCCGGCACTAGGGGACGCCCCCTAGCGGGATGAACGTTTACTCTTTTCCAGCGATGTCCGAGCCTGTTCTACATTATTTCTATACTTTCAGCCGGATCGAAGGCCTATTGTTTTCGCCTAAACGAGCCTTCCTCAAGATGGTTCAGGCCGCTATTAATTTTGTTTCATCCCTGTTCCAAGGCAGCTAATTTGTGTGTTGGCGCCTTCTCAGAGTTTGGAAAACAGTTTGGATGTCGTGGCTTTTAATCATTGTTTCTAGGTCCGACCCCCCCTCCCCCCCTTTAAGACCTGCTGCGCACTCAGATCCCCTCTCGGTCCTTCCTGATAAGGGGGGTTTTTCGGGTTATGCCAGTCCGATTGCATGTTTCATTTCGATTAATATTGACCGTTTTGTTTTTTTTTCCTTCAGCGGATTTAGCTCTCGTTCCTCTCCCCGACGAGTTTTATACCAATCCTCTATACTTCGATCTTTTTTTTCTCCCCCCTATCCCCCTTTGATCTGCCGTTTTTTTTTCTCGGACTGCTCCCCCCTACCTACAACCCCCCTTCCTTTGGCTCCGCGCGCTCTTGCTTTCCCCGCGAGCGCCCTTTCCGCAGTTTCTTTTTTGTTAGAAGCCTATCAACTCACCCGATGTCAGTTTTTGAACGCTCCACACCTTGCGTCTATTTTTTGACCAGCCTGCAGCAACCGCGGCTCCAGGCTTATGGTCCCGGTTTGCGGCCGTCACAGGCCCACCCCTGCTTTCATTTTTTTTATGTGCGTTAAAGCCCCAGAGGGAGAGCCCTGTGCACCGGCATAAGGTTGACGAGAGCATCCGGGCTCTTTTTCAAAGCCCCGTACCCTCCCTGACTTGACTTTTCTTCTTCGTTTCATAGTGAACCGCGCGGTGAGGCCCACTTAGCCCTCCTCATCCCTTCGGTTCTCTTCTAAACGATACAGTCCAGACCCTGAAATCACTACCTTCTTCCGCGTCACGGGCCCCACCTCAGCACCGCCTCTCCAGCCCAGTTCTCCTTTGACGAGGAATTCCCTTCCTTTATTAGGTTTTCACTAGGCGCGCCGCCGCGTGTCTTCAAATATTGTTGAAAATCACTGGAGCATTGGTTCGTCCCTTTTCTAATCTCTCCCCGGCCCGCCTCGCTCCATTTGGGGAAAGATCCAAACTTTCGTCGCACCTTCCTGTTTTGGCTTGCTTTTCCCAAGCTGAACGTAAATGAAAGCAGTTTGTGCTTTACGCGGAAGATTGGCTTCACGTTTCCGCCATAAAGTTTAAATCTCGGACGTCCCTGTATTCCCCCCCTGCTTTTTACCAAGGGTTTTCTCAAGCTCTCCCCTGGCTCGAGAAGATCCCTTGTCTTCCTCACGTTTCCTGGCCCTCGGTTAGCCTTTTCGGCCTGCTCAGAGGCAAGCGAAGTCCCAACATTTCTTTCCCTCGCCGTTAACTGTTATAGCCCCTCCAGTAAGAAGCCTTTATTTTTTCCTGGCCCCTCTGAATCCAGCTTGGCGTCTCGATTTTCCCCTCCTCTTTTTTTCGGCCTCCCCGAAAGGATGATCCTGAACCGCGGAAACTGTTCCATTTACGGTAGGAGTTTATTGGGCGTTTCCTGTGTAATCTCGTTGACGCGCCCCTTTAGGCTGAGGCGGCGTTTTTGTTCCTAAAGAAGAATAGTACCTGTCTCCCGACCTCCAGGAATCTGTTCCCAAAGTCTACGAAGTTTTCCCCACCGACCTCCGGCCCTTTCTCCCTTGATGGACCGGCCTCCAGCTCGTTTGCTTCCCCGGTCCCTGTGCTGAACTTCAATGGACCCGTTTTTCTCTTTTCTGAATTCATTCTAAAGTGCGCTCAGACTTCATCCATTCTGGCACCTTTCGTAAAAGGAGGCGACGCGCCTTCCGTTTTCATATTCCTCTGTTGACTCCCATCTCATATCTCCCTTGTGGTTTGTCGGTCCGACCCTTTTTTTTTTCTATGGCGGGATCGGTCTTCGTCCTCTTTTTCCCCCACGATCTCCGGCACGAGCTGTCGCTTTCACTAGTTTCACAGTGGCGCTTGGGCGCAGAAAGGTGCACGGCGCGTCCGGACTCTCCACCATTAGTGCTTTAAGATTACTTGATTTTTCTCCCCTTTTCCCTATGCGGAAGAAGCTCCCCTGAGATTTCCGCTGACCAGTCCTGTTCCGCAAAGACTTCTTTATTGTATTTAGATTTATGGCTTATATTCGCTGTTGTTCGGCGTCCTCCAATCCTTAGTTCCTATACCTTCTCCTTCGACCCGCATCCCGATAGAGTGGCAAGGCGAACTTGAGGACTTTTAGCGGGGCCGGTGGTTGCCGCTTTTTCGATCCCCTTTCCCCCCCCTGCTCGAAAGTTGCTGAGGGGACGTGACATACTTCCTTTTCTTCTCGCCTTATCCCAACGCTAATCTTCCCTCCCACGCTCTATATGCTTCCCGGCTTACAGCCGCGACCTCTGAGGCGGCGCCATGTGCGCCTTCCCCCCTGACCTCTTTGAAACTTTGATTTCTAAGGGCATAGTTGTCCACCCACGCTGCGGTGGGCCGCAAACCTCTTGCCTTGGAGGAATCCCATGCCTTACGTGCATCTCGACACCCCGGTCCCATCCGTTCGAGAGCGCGAATCCGCCCGTTCTTTTTTTCATACTTCTGTTCCCTAAGTCTGCCGCCCCCCGTGATGACCCCCAAATACCTTATTAAATCACGTTAACTCTATTGCGTTCGTCCTCGGTTTCAGCCCCCGTGGATCAGTGACGAGCCGGCTTGCTCTTTCCCGTTTTGCATGAACTGCGCTTCCAGAGCCCAATCAGGCAAATTTTTTTCCCGCGTCTGGTTCACCTCTTTCACCTTCAGGCATTGCCGTTGTGACGGATTCTTGTTGTCTTCACTGATACTCGATCCGGCGACATTTCATCCCAATTTCTTAGGATAAGATCCCATAACCAGGCCCATTCTTTCCGAGTAAATGATCCTGATATCAAGCCCGCCGAGTTTCCGGCTCTCAGCCTCTTTCTCCCCCTTTTAGCCGGCGCCCCATCAAGACTTTTTTTCATTTTGGCGTCTCTTGCTTCTGCGTGCGCTTTTTCCCTTTCTCCCCCTAGTCGTTCCTCCGTGTTTTTACCTCGAACCGTTCTTGACCGACGCGGTTTCCATTATCGGCGCCTCTCAGGCTAGGGCGGTCAATTCTTGCTGTCTATACTTTTCTTCCTTTTTTCTTGAAAATCACCTCTGAAAGGGACTGAGTGTTCACCTAAGAACCTCGCGCTTCATTTTTCGTCCTCTGAAAAGCCTTTTGAAGCCCCCTTTGGCCCTTTGCCAATCTTCTTCTCCTCCGTTTTTTTTTGTTTAGAAGATGCTCTGCCCCCCCCCCCCCCGCCAATCGGGCTTCTCGCCTTTCTCTGCCTCCGCATCCATTCCGCGTTTCTTGGCTTCAAGCCCGGGCATTCCTCTGATGGGTCCATCTTCCCCATTTGTTGACTGACGTTCACAGTTCCTTATTTTCTTGGACCTCATCCATCACCCTTTTTTTTCCCCCATGCCCCGCGTTCCCGCCAATAGGCTTTTGTTCCGCGTTCGACGATCGTCGTCATCTAGTCCGAGCTCACGACTCCCTCCCCTTTTTTGCCAGCGCACCGAATTTCTTGCCCACTGCGAGCCGGCGAGTGCAGTCTCTAATGCTTTCCATACGCTTTTTGCCTTTCATTCTTCCCCCTACCTTCATTTAGAGAATCTCTTCTGTGCTTTCTTTTTTCCAGTGACCCATTTGCCCTTAGACCGGAATCCTTTCACCTCCTTCGACCCTTAGATGCCTTGTAATTGAACGAGGTCATGTCTCAATTAGCTGCCAAATTCCCTTCCAAATTCCTCCTCCCCCACCGCGCCGACTTACTCGTAAGAAACGTCTTGCGTATTCCAGCATCGTCCACGATGTTTTCGTTCCCATTAGTATGAAATAGATGACGGTCTTGTTTTTACCCCCACCCGAATATCATACCCTATCTTTTCCCTCGACGACATGAGTTCCGTTACGAAGCCCTTCCCATCGCTTTCTTTTTCAATTGGTGTCGTTTGCTTACACGTCATATTATCCCCTGCGATCAGCTCAGCCGACGTTTATTTTTTTAGCGCTCCCCAAATTCAATCTTTCTTGCTATTTCGTACCTGACCCCCCCCTTCCCTACCGCTCCCGCGAGCCAGCATTTCGTCCTCCCTTTTCTACCTAGCCAGATTATTTTGACGATGCCGTTTCTACGCTTTCCTATGCCTTCCGCCCTGTTGTATTCGCCCAACCTCACGGAATATCGGGGTAGTCCCTCCCCGAACCCAACACAATTTTCCAGCGTCAACTAATCCCTTAGGCCTGCCCCCCTTCCTCCTTCGTTTTCTTGCAGATAGCTATCGATCGCTGCGACTTTCTGACGCCCCCCACCAACCCCCCTTTATTGAAAAGCCACCTCTGGTGAGCAACGACGCCTCGACCCGCAGCCGCACGCCCGCGCGTCCTTCCTCCGTCATCCTATGTGACACAAGGTCCCTTTGGCACCATTCGAAGTCCCCAACTATCGGACGCCATCTCTGGGCCAAAGACGCCGTGTTCAGATCCTCGTCGCCCCCTCTGCTACGGTCGTCTTCGCCTCTTCTCCCTTTTTGATTGAGTTCGGTCAACCCTCCAATGAGCGACCACCTGACTCCCGCCAACTTTTATCGCACCTGCTCTGGCACAAGACTCCCTTTTCCCGCCCGATATGGTGAGCTGATACAGCGCCTCAAACCACGGTCCAACCCCCCCCCTTTTTTGAGATGCGCTGACCCTTATCAGCGTTTGCATCGTAGCGGACTTTTCAACCGCATTAGTCTTTTAATTAAGTCGGCGCAGCCTATTAAGATTGATTGCACTCACTCCGACCCTAACCCTTACGTTGATGTCCGCTAAGAGAGTCGCAACCCGAGTTCAGGGAGTAGGCAGGCCTTCTGGGGCGTACAAAAGGCCTTCTTTCTCACTAGGGGCTGTTCACTCGCAGACGTATTCCCCCACTAGGGTCTTCAGACCGCCCAAAAGACGTCGCCGCGGGAATCTTTCATTAATGTTTCTGGAAGGTCCAGGCATTATGACAACGATCCCATGGCGTTTTACTACCACCGACCACTTTACTTTCAATGGTTTTTTTTTCCTCTACAGAGCATGTAGACTTTGCGGAACAAGCTGTTCCCCCCTTCTGATTGCTATTCCCCAGCCCTGGTCTCTCACTTCCACCCGGTCAAGCGACGACAGCCTCCATTTCTTTGATTTTCGCCGCTGAGAGACGTGTTCCCAGGGTACCTCCCACGAAGACGCCCGTTTCTTTTTCCGTACCAAGCCTTACGTTTTTTTTTTTTTTAGTGATTGACCCAACCTGCATCGCAAACCTCTTGACCTTGAACCCCGCAACCAAGAATGCTATGCCAACCGTTTTTAAGATCTGTCCCCTGACGTTCTGGTGTAGATCCTGGCCCCCTACCCTTTCGTAATTCTTCGCTTTCAGCTCGGCGGCTTGCTTCTCTTTCGATTTATTTAGATCGAGCCTAGCGCTTTCTTCCTTTGTCGACCCCTCTTTCGTGTGTCATGACAGCATCCGGTGATCCCCCCCTCTTCTCTTCCCGCGTTTCCTCCTATCTGAAGACATATTTATGGAAGCTTTTCCTTTTCTCGCGACGTCTTTGACCGGGCGAGAATTTACCCCTTCCTTTTGCCGCAAGCGATGGAACGACTCTCCTACCGACAGGAATCCTTTCCCTCCCGTAGTTTTTATCTTCGTCCTTTTCCTTTCCGAGCGCCAAACGCGCCGAATGAATTCAGTTCTTTGGCCCCAAGCCTTTCAACCCCGTGTTTGGATTTCCAACTGCCTTTCCCCGTTCCATCCCCCCCCTCCCCCAACTAGCTCCCGGTCCCCCGCGTGAACACTCAAGTATCCGCGGCCTCTGGTACTATGAAGGTTTTTCGCGGTTTTTCCCTTTCCGACTTGAGCCCTTCAGCTTTTTTTCTTTCCCGATTTCTTCCCGGAGGAGCCTTTCTTTTTTTTCCGTCGATTCTTTTCATCCCTCCGGTTTGTTTTTGAGACTCCCCCAAACTTTTGCCGTCGCTCTCTTAAGCAAGCACACTTAATAAAAATCTGACTCTGCCCGACCCATCGGCCCCGTCACCACCCCCCCTACCCCAAACTCTTTTTTCTACCCTGCCCCAGTTGGGATTTCTTTTTTCCGCCGTTTCGAATTAGATCTCCTGTTTTTCAGTTGTCGCTCCCATCCCTACCAATGTTTTTGCTCCACCTGCAACTTTTTCCTCTGCGCCAGCAAACCCCCGGTCGATTATCTGATTTTGTTTCACGTTTGAGTTCTTCCTTTGAAGCTTCCTCAGGAGCCGGCCGTACCACCTCTTCCTCAGCTTTTTTTCTCTCATGTACTCTTTCCGCCCAGCCCTTTCTTCTGGCCACCCGCCATTTCCCAGTTCTCCCGCGCTAGTTCGGAACTAGCAGGCGGGCACAGTCCTCCTCAGATCGCTGGCCTCTTTGCACACCGCGTGTTGCTTGGAACCTCAAGGATTATCTAGAACCCCCCTTCCTTATCAAAGTTCGTAAGTTGCGCTAGCTCCCCCAGATCTCAGCAGTCGGTCAGGCATGGACTGCCCCAGTGTCCCCCCCTGTCAATTCACGGTGTTAGTTATGTTTTCCTTCACTCTCCCTGCCTCAGGACACCGGTTGCTCCCCCCCCCACTTTCTCCCCCCCCCTTTTTTACGTATCGTGTTGCTGAACACTCAAGCTTTGCCTCTTCTCGCGGCAGGTTTTTCAAGCGTAAGAGTGCGTGTTTTTCTTCCTGGAAAGTTAAATCGCCGTCCTTCTCAATTGTCTTTTCCTTGGGCCTCCCCCACGCGGCTTCGCGTCCCGGCGTAATACGTGCAGGCCTTCCTGCCGCGGTCGCTCTTCTCCCGGCTGTTAGTCACCTGCGTTTCTAAGTCCACCTTTCTGTATGCTCGACACCCGGTTAACTTTTTCCCATCCCCCCATGCCACTCCAAGCACCCCCGGGGAGTGACAACCCCTTGTTTTTTATTGCCGAATTAACCATTCCGGGGTTGCCTCCACTTTTGACCCTCCCCATTTTTAGGGCTGCCCGCTCGCACCCGCTGTTTTCGCAGTCCCGGAGCCCCATTTGCTCTCGCGTTGAGTCGCCCTTTCTTTTTTGTTGTTTGTCCCAATTGCGCCCCCAGCAACACGCTTCATACACGTTACCTTTTTTTAACTCCCATCTCCCGGAAGCCCGCGCCTTTCACGACTGTTCCGACCTCGCGTTTTGTCTGTCATGCGCGTTCTCGCTGCGGCCTGGAAACACTTGATGCCTTGTCTCGTCCCCCCCCCTCCCGAAGCACTCAACGCTTGGACTTCCCCCCCATAATTCAAGGCCTCCGTCAGCCAAAGTGTTTTTTCTCTGTGACTACCTCCGCTGCTGACACGCCCCAATTTTCCTGCCCCCACTCTCATTATTCTTTGTCTTTGACAAGACCTTCCCTGTACGCTTTTTGGTTTCAGTTCGTACGTTTCCGGTTGTCCCCCCAATTCCCGCCTGTTGCGTAATTCCACATTATCACGCCTTTCTGTCTGCCACTCCGGTCCCCAGGTGAGATCCCGTTTGATACTCGGACATGTCCCATTTTTTAGCTCCCTTTACTTTATCACGCCAGGACGCGATTGAGGCCCCTTCCCCAGTTGTCAGTGTGATGTAGATGAAGAGATGTGCGTGCAACCCGCGCGTGCTAGCCTTTCTCGTGTTTGTCCCCTCCACAGTTCCCCACCTGCACCCTTAATGCGATCTTGCGAGCGGCGATTTTTTCGATTTCAACCCTTGCCCCATTCGGCGGCCTTTACTTGCCTGGTTTGGTCTGTCAGCCTCCTTTACACCCGTCCCCTGCGAATTTCTTTCGTATGCGCCATTCCCGCATTCATATCTAAAGTGCAAGTCCGTGATCTGTCTTAGATAAGTTCCGGCAACCCCGTTCCCTCATCAAGCCCTATGCTAGGCTGGCTCATTCTTTAGCGAACGTGCTTAGTCTTAGCACCTTTTTCGCCCCGACAAACGAAATCTATGCTTTAAAAGTTTTCCCGCATCAATCCTTTCAAGCTCATGATTTCGCGATTTGCTCAGGGGGTACGACAATAATTTTTATTTTTTCCTTTACATTCTCGCCCCCGTACAATCCAGACGTCTGAGTCGAACATCGAACCTTCCTTTTTCGGGCTGTCGAACATTGGATTCTCTCCAAGACTGAAGCAGTGTGGTATGGAACAACACAGACTGATCTAGCCCCCAGACGTTCCAAGCCCAGAGGTATTCTTTACAGAAATTTTTGACCTCTTCATAGAAGCTCCGTTCTTCTAAACACGCGTTTGCTTACGCGCCCAAGTCGTTCCGCAGCGTATACTTGAAGAGATTTCATGTCCTCTCCCGAGGCAAATTCCCGGCTAGTCAGGGTCAGACGAGAATTCTTTTTGTTGTCATTGCCACCCTCCCTGAGGACAATTTTCTTCCCATGGGTCAGGACATCCCGAACCAAGTTTCGCGTTCTCCACTGAGCCTCCGCCGCCCCTCTTTTCATGCAACTTCTAGACTGCTCGGACCTCTGTAAGCCCCCCTCTCCAGTCATGTGGCGACTTAGCTTGTCTTTTATGGCCGCTGGCGGCGGTTGGCAATTGCTTCCACCGTCTTCCGCGTTTGTGGAATCGAACCAGGCCGATTTTTACCTTGCGCTAGTCCAATCCCCCCCCTAGGGCGGATCGCGTTCGTGACTGTTTTGATTCCGTATTTGAAGGACCGACCATTCACTGGACCCTGTAAGCTACCCCCTTCCCCCCCTTTTTCATTGTGCGCCTGATAGATCAACTGACGAAGCCGCGCCCGGCAGGCCGTTTTTCTCAGCTTCTCTTAAGACTGTTGTATGTGAGATTTGCTCTGGATCACAGGATTCCTTTCCTCTCTCTCAAGTTATCAGGTAGTGTCAACCTTATGGTTGATGAGTCGATGCCTCACCTCCTACGAATCATTTCAGCCCTATCGAACCCCCCCCTCTTTTCCAGACTCCCGCTCTTTTTAAAATCGGCTGTTAGTTCACTCGCCGGACCTTCGATCGCGCTGGTGCACCGCTCTGAGAAATCATCACATAATTCCTTGTCCCCCCCCTTTCTTGCGCTCCACAAGTAGCTTCCTGGTTTCATTTAGCTCCTGATCCGCTTTTTGAGCTAAGGGTCTTGATTTTTTCTCGTAATCCATAGTCCCCCTGACTCCATCCCGACCTCCGAATCGGCACCCACCTTCCCTCTCAAACCCTTTACTCTGACTGAATTTGCCTCTGTATCCTTTTTCTAGCTGCACGGGGTTCCTTTTGCCGCTGCAGATGAACCATTTGAGCGCATCACAGCGCCGACGGTTCTTAGAGTCCCCTCTGCCAGATCGCCGAGCACGGCACCATTTCGATTTTTATTCTACTTCGGAAGTTCTTGGTAACCCCAAGACAATATTTCCCCCCCTTCAAAAATCTGACCAGAACGTCAAGTCCCGAGTCCTTTTCCCGATCCGATCTGCCATTGTTACTTCATTGAAAGCCCCATTGTCTTTCTTCCCTGAGCCCCTCGCCCCCCCAGATGATCTTAGCCCTTTTAGTCCAATCAACGTTTCTCGTCTTTCTTTTCACTGCGGGGATTTTTTGCAATCGGCTTATCCCAGGTTCCGGTGCTAACTCCCTTTTTTCATCTCTCCTTCCTCTGCTTGAACCAGCTTGCATAGTTTCTCTCTCCATTTTCATTTATACGGATGTATCGAATCCGTTTTTTTCCGTCCTTCGTCCTGCGTTTTGACACGGAGTCGAACCAAGCGATCCCACACACCCAGACCCAAGAGACAAACATAAATCGGCTTAGCGAAACTTCGCAGCTTATTCAGAAGAGCCCCCCACGCCAGCAGGAGCCATTTAGCGGTTCACCGAAGAAAACCCACGACCTGGAAAACCTTGGTTGAGACAGCCGTGGTACAGAGAGCCCTCCGCCCCCCTCCTCGGCGGTCCGATTCACATTGCACTGAACATGTGAAAACGTAAACCTATGATATCAACGAACCTCCGGAAAAAGATGACGTGGTTCAATTTAGTCTCCCTTCATATTGAAATGTGGTTTTCATGTTCTTTATAAAGCCCGCCGCAGGTGGGCGTTACTCGATTTACGCCTGAACTGATACTCCGTTACGTCGCGTCAGATCCCCCCCCCTTGCAACCACAATAAACAGCCAGAATCATGTTGATGAGATTATTAGCCGTAAACCCCACGAGTACAAAATGCCCCTTCGCCGAATTGGTATTCCTCCTGTTTATTTCCTTTCTAGGTTCGGCTGAGTCCTAGAGTAACGGACATCACAGTACCCCCCCTGAGAAAGGCCAGGGAGGCAAGAAAAGATACACCGACATCGAGTCCACGAGTAAGGGCCCCAGTCTCTGAGAGCTGAGTCTTTCTTTCCCTCCACGGAAATTTTACGAGGGTATTCCTTGGTTCAACGGAACGAGCGCGGATTATCCCACCCCGCCCTTCCCTATCTCCTGCATTCACAGGTCCCGTTCTCTCTCAATGGCGTGGCGCGGACCAAACCGCATGCAATCGAGCATCCATGTCCCTTTGTTCTTGCCTCCATGCCCCAGTTTTTGTTCCTTCCTTTACCTGGGGAGTCCATGTTCTAATGCATCACGGGACTGTTGCCCTTCCCTTGCCGCGTTCCTATCCCCATCATGATTCTGCGACAGCCCTTTTTAAAGTGCTTAGTTGCCGCGGGTTTGAGCGAAGCCTCTCTAGAGCGTGCCCCGCTTTCGCAAAAGAAGCCTAGCCGATTTAACGTTCATTTTTCATCTTCAGCTAAGCTTGAAACCCGTCTGCATGACGCTGCAACTCTTGCCAGTCAACCCGAGATTTGCGGATTGACCATCTCTTTTCGTTCAATCAGAGGCTCCCGATCCGGAAACCTCCCAAGCATTGAATTATACGGAAGAAAAGTCGCGGCGCGACGATGAACATCCAAAGAAGCTTATCTCTCTACGCGAAACTGTGCCCATTCTTGTCCCGCATCCAGGGTATATAATACACTGTCTTGAGATGATGACTCCTTCCTCAGTCTGACGGACGAAGCTTTCCCTCTCTTTTCGCGCCGTCCACCGCCGAGCATGACCTTTGACGGACGTTGGAAGATCACCTTCTTTCCCTCGCCTTCATTTTTTACCGCCGCCCCTGCCGATGGTTCGGCGCTTTGCATTCTTTGCAGTCACCTCCTTCGAACCCACGATAAGAATGCCCATTTTTGTCCCCTCCCTTACTCTGAAAGCGTACGTGGCTGGGGATTTAACTGACCTCTTGTCGTATCGCACTGAACTTTTCACCCACGACTGCGGGTTGTCCTCAGATCCTCGTTTTGCCGTTTTATGAGGTTTGAGGTCGTGTTTGCCACTAACTATTGACGAGTACTGAAGCCGCTTAACCTTATCGTTCACGACCCTCGCGCGGCAGGCGGATGTCTCGAACCTCCATGCATGTTTTCTTGAGGAAAAAAAGAATGCAGTCTCCTCTCTTTAGTCCTCACACCAAAGATTAACACCTCCGATAGCTCTATCGTCGTGACGGAGCCCCTCACAACCTTAATAGTCCCTTCTTCCTCCCCTCTGATTTATCTTGAAGTGTCTCCGTCCCTTAGGAGCTCAATGGTGTCGCAGCCAAGATGGAAAACTACCCAGCCAGCCACGTTTTTCTTGAGAACGGCGCACAGCCCCAAATTAAGCTTATCGGTGCGTTGGCGGCCTTTTTTTCTGCAAGGCAAAACATCTTCCTTCAAGATTCTGGTTCCTTCTGCGGTCGCCAGGTACTCCGGAAACGGAGGTACCAGCATTTCGTCCACCGCAGTACCGTACTTCCTTTTCTAGTCGAGGGTTCCTCATCTCCTCTCTTGAAAATGGAGATCCTTCATCCTAGTCCACGCTCGGGTCACCCCCTTTCTTGGACGCACTAGTGCTTTCCCTGACATTACCGTGCATATTAAAGAACGATGTCGCCAAGCCGGTTTTTCAGCGACTGGATATGATTGTTTAAGGACGTCTCTCTCCGCTCTTGTTCTTCCACAATATGATGAAGCCTTCCCGTGATTTTTTTTGTTATGTTTCTCCCCCCTATCCTCCACCACGCTGTGGGACAGCTCTGTCCCCCCCACCCGCGCACCCGCATTCTCGGTCTTTGCAAGGCAAGATTTACCCGTCAATGACGCGTTTCCCACCTCCGTCCTCGGTCCCTCTTTATCCATAGAACACCCGTACACTTATAAAATCTTTTTAAGGATTTTAATATGGCGGACTGTTACTCCAGCTATAATATCGTTGCGAGGTATCTACGGCAGATTTTACCCCCCCCGTCGGACCTGATCACCAGTCATTTTCACCGCTAAGTCATGTGCCAACCCGGCTCTGACTCCTCATACCTCCGGACCCTACTTGCCCCAAGTCAACGAGGGTTTTCCTCTGGAAGACAAACTTTGGTGAGATGATGCCAGAGAAGCCCCCGCCCCCGGCCATCAACTCCCTTATGTAGTCTGGCCAGCCTGAGCCTTGTTGCTGCAGTGCTTCCCTTCTTGTGGGTCAATCTTTGCTCTGACCGCCAATTTTTTCTGGTTCTTGATTTAATACCCCCAGTGCCGCCTCCCCCCCTCAGCAGGACCGCTCCCCCAGCTCCCTGCGCACGCTTTCGCTCGTTTCTTCTACTCGCAGTGTCGCGGGCATCACATTTTTCTGGCTGCCGCTGCCCCCCTTTTTAAACGGACCGGTTTTACGCATTAATTCCGAGCCCCCCTAAACGCTTCTGTGATAAATTACACCCCCGGCGCGCACCTTCTTTTTCCTTTTGACATTTTTTTGACCATCGCAAGGCCCAGAATCAGATCACGGTTTGGTTATTTGACTTTTTTGTTTCCACGGCGCCCCCCCCTACTGTACTTTTCTAATTTGGCTGGATTAAGCTTTTTTTTCCCCCCCTGGGCACGCGCATTTAAGATGTTTCTCATCCGTCCCCCCATGCCGCTATTTCGCCGGAGTTCCCCTGAGAGGTCCCCGATTGCGGGCCCGATCAGGTTTTCCCCTTTAGCCAGGCAAGCTTCCCTTTCGAGGATATGCGGAGACACCCGACCGCTTGAATGCGAGGGGAAGGCGCCTGTTGCAAACCGAGCGTTATTTTTTTTTTTTTCCTGGGTTCTTTTTCCCACATCCCGGCCCTTTCCTCCGATCATCAGGTCCCCCGACCGCCTAGATTTTCCTCTGGCATTGTCCAGGAGGCATTTTTTTCTTTTGGGCTCATGGTTTGTGAGTGTTCATTTTCTCCGTGGTAGCCTCGTGGGAGGTTGTTTTTGTCAATCCCGTCTATCGACCCTGCAATCAGCGTCCATTTTTTGCCATGCCAACGTTTTTTTCATCCAACCATAGGATCTCTGCTTTTTCAAGTCTTCGTAGACAGAGAAATTATGCTTTTGATTTGCCCTTTTTCAAATGGGGCGTGTGTGAACAACAGCCCATTCTCATGACCTCAAAAGGGCGAAATATCATGATATGTTACTCTGATAGGCTAAGTTCGCGACCTTAGGAATAAGTGCACCCCCCCCTGACACAGGGGACAATCTCATAGGATCTCTACGTCGCCCGGATCGCTTTTTCCGGCCGCGCCAAGCTTTTGGCGACAAGCGGGCCCGTTGCTGGTTTGATGAAAACCGTATCTTGCCTTGACAGCGACACGTTTCGCCGTGGGCAAGCTTTTTGGTGTGTCCGAAGATCCGCTTTTTTCTTCGATTTCTGCTGACTTCTTCCGTAAGTCCTATGAAAGTTCCCGGGTCCTCGCGTGACTCCTTGTATCATGACAATAGGTCCCTGATTCCTTCGGTGGCGTCTGGCCTGCGGGTCTTCTGATAATGTGCTACCCTTCGTTGCTGGTTGTTCCTGGAATACAGTCCCCCTGATGCTTTTGCGCAGTACACCCTTTTCCCTACTCGACAAGAGTGTCTGGTGACATGGGATCCTTCTCGTCTGCCGCGTGACCCTCGCCCCGGAGCCGGCCCAAATCATTGATTACTGGATTGGCGTGGCATCGTAGAGTTGTGTCCATTCCCTCAGCTAACGTTAGGTAGAGGCTGGTCATCTGACACCCCCCATCTATTTTACCCCGACTAGGGTTCCCTCTGCCTTTCCCATTCGTGGCGCTCCGGCGGAGTATTAATTCCGTTTTGGTCCTGCATGATGTGTCCTGAATCGACCCAGGGCCATTCCGGGTCTGCAAACTCCTAGCCTTTTTCCTTTTCCTTTTTGATCTCAGGAAGAGAGTCTAAGTCGGCATGCAGGCCATTCACCTTCTTTCCCCGTTGTGTTTTGACTCGAGAGCCTTCACACCCCTTTATCGCGGCTGTCTTTCGCAAAATGAAGAGCGATTCCGTCCACGCCCGGGGCATCAGTTTCCTAGCCTTCCACATTCATTTGTGACAGGGACGCAGCACCTCCCGCCTTCTTCCTGAGATCTATATTTGTGTATCTCGCCCTGATGTCGGTCCCCATTAGCATGGGTTTATTCCCGCCAGAAGATCTGATTCGGATGTCCCCACGCGAAGCAGCACCTCATCCGGACACCCTTCGATCCAAATTATTTTCTCTGCTCAAGCGACGGCACGCCCTCAGCTATGCCGGCCAGCCCTCTGTCTAGATCAGGTTTTTGTCTAGAGAAGGCGCTTCAGGGCCGTATACCCGACTTTTTTACCTCAATTTGAAGATGTTTCCCTATCGATTCCGGCCAGACCAAGCCTCGCCAGATGTTCCTGTCCCTGACATGATTTCCATTTTCTCTCGTACCCAGTTACCTGCCTGATTTTGCCTCCCTTTTTCAGAGTTCATCACATAAATGCTGCGCAGTTGCCCCCGTTCGCGCTACGCGTCGATGTCGTTTTTTCCACGAATGCCCCCTTCCGGTCTGGTACCAGCACGGAGCCTCCCCCCCCCCCCCCCCTTCCCCAATGAATCGCGTTCCGGAATCCCCGCACTTTTTTTACGCGACCCCCCTTTCCGATCTGTCTGGCTTTACAGATTTCCCGTCCCTTTCGTTTCCTCCCGAAGATCAGCTCCAGACGTCTTTTTCCCCCCAGGATATCTCCCCATCTTCTCCCCGTTTTTATCGAGGATTTTCCTTTAAGGAGCCCTTCTTGCTCAAGCCCTTCTTTCTCAACCTTGCCTCATTGCTCTTTTTTGATGGTTCAATCGCTTGCCCCCTCGAATAAGCCTAAATTTACAACTGGTCTGCTTATGCGATTGGGATTTCGAATACGAGCCTAGCGGCGCGTCTGGCACGCTACCTTCACAAGAGACCAACCCGGCTCTCCAAACAAATCCGCCTTAAGTCCAACTAAGCCCCCTCCCTCCTCGCACGATCCCCCACGCGATCCTCACAGGCCAGATATTTTTGACTCTCCCCCCTTTTCGACGCCCCTCCATTCGAGCCGGGTGAGAAAAGGAGCTCAAGAGAAGACGGAACGCATGGCTTCGTACCGCATCTCATGTTCCACGAAAGGAATTCAATGCACCTACGGGACCAAACGGTAGCTGCCTCGCCGGGCCCACGAAGCCCCCAGTTCCCCTGAGATCAGGAAACCCACTGCGTGCTAGGTTTCAATTCTTGACTCTCCCCCCCCTCCCGCCGTTCTGAGGAGTTAATCCCGTAATGAATATCAGAACCTTATACCGCCAAATCGTCCCTCGACAGTCTGGCCCGAAATGCCACAGCAACGAGGTGGGGCCGATAGGGCAGGAGATTAGTGCTAGTGAAGAGGGCAAGGATGTGCCCTCTACCCCTCCTCCACAACCCCAAATCCATCCGAATTTCTCCGCCGGGGAAATTCCTCTCCCTCCCCCGCGTAATCGTAGCGCTTTGCCTTATCCGACAAACTGGTCTCCAGTTATTTTCCTTGCAGCAGCCCAGCTGAGACTCCCCCTTCAATTAGATACCGATCTGGCGCGGGCAGCTAATTTCTCCCTTTTTTCCCAGTTGGGCGTTCCTCGTGCACTGTTGGGAATTTTTTAACCTTGGCTCCTTTCCCTCCTCGGTGGCTCCCCTGCCCCCCCGCGATTACGCCAACGTTTCCTGCTACTGGCGCACACTTCTCCTCGGGCAGTCTGACTACCTCATTTATTTGTGTCCGAAACACCGCCTCCTCGCTCCCCCCTTTACGGTTCTTTCCCCTGCTCCCATGTACCACCGAGGCGCTTTCCCTCTCCTGGGGGCTTCCCAGGATTGTCGGTAAAAGCGTTGGCCGCTCGCCGAAAGTGGCCTTCCAAGCCCTTCTGACCTTTTTTCACGCTCCTTTTGCACACTCGCAAGTTTTTAACGTAGCCCTTTCTTTTCTATGCGACCCGGCTCTTAGTGATCCCCAGCCCCTTCGACACCAAGCCTCCTGCATTCCCAATTTTCCTGCCCCCTCTCCCTCTCCCGAGGATCGCTTTCAAAACGCCTAGGAAGACCCCATCCTCTTTTCAACTAACCAACTAGAATGTTTTGAGAGACCAGTCGCCCTCCAAACGGTACCCTTCCCGCGTCGGAAGGTATTCTACCTAAGTCAGGCCGTGACTCGTTTAGCCTTCCTCAAGCTCTTTTTACGCTCTCCCTCCGCCCTGTAATTTCTCAGATCTCTCGTCTACGAGAATTTTGCCTCATTCTAGCTATCTTTGACGTTTTCCTCCATGTTCGACTTACCCCCCCGTTTTGAAAAGCGGCCCTCTTTAATTGATCTCCTCTTTCCGCGATGTTCCGGCCTTTTCGCCCTCTGTGAGCGGAACTGGTCCTGCGTTTCTGAAGAAATGTTCCGTAGCCCGGTCAGCTCACACCCCTTCATGTTCCCTGCGCATATGAATCCTTTTTTTCCCCCCCTCCACTCCGCGCCAACCGTACCTATACAGCATGATTTTGATCCTCCCGTTCCCTTTCACGCTTAACCCCCGTGCTTGCGGTCTTTCCCCCTTCCATGGCGTTATCATTAACAAATGAAAAACATTCCCTCTCTCTCTTCCTCACTTCCCTTCGCGCGGCATAATGCTTGAAGGTTTTTCTTTGGTGCCCCCCCCCCACCTGCACCTCTTGCGGAAGCTCTCTCCTTTTCCGTTGTCCACCGGTCCTTCGGCTTCTTTTTCTCTCTTTCTCCGCCTAAGTTTTTTTTTTTTTTTTTTTAAAAATCTTTTTCCCCTGTCTCTCTTTTTGAAGAAACTTCCCCCTCTGAAGTTTTCCCCTTCAATAGTGTTTTCCCCCTTTCCTGACAAAACAAAACTTAATTTTTCGGAGCTCTCTCCCCTTTCGTTTTGCCCATCCCTATCTCGATAGGTTTCCAGCGTTGTCGCCCCGTCTCCCATCTTCACATCAAGTCAGCAACCCGGGGTTTCACCCGTCTTTTCCCTTTCCCCTCCAGCCCCCCCCCTCCCATTCTTTCTCTTTTCTGGCCGCCCCTTTTTGACGCCCCCTCCGTCGGAATCAAGTAGCCGCCTCTTAAAAAAGTTTTTGTGATCGCAGCTCTTCTCGCCGGAGGGCCATCCTTGACCCGACACCCCGGCTCAACCCATCCTTCGTCTCATCCCTTTCGCTCACCGGTCCCTTCCAGCTCCTTCCCTCGCCGCCCTCTCAACTTGCACCGAACGCCTTATTCTCCTGGATCTGCTGTCATAAGACAAGACGATCTTTAGCCCATACTTCTCTTTTGCGCCTACTTCCTCCTTCTTCCGTCCTTCGCTCTTTCCTTAGTTTTTTGTTTCCCCCATCAAGTCTTTTTTTAGTTTACGGATTATTTCTACGACCCCCATCCGCCTTCTTTTCCAGGTAGGTCTTTCCTTCCATTTAGAGCCCGCATTATTTTGTGCTCCCCCTCTTTTTCATTTGAAGGAGGTCCATAGAAGCCGTTGCCAGTCCCCCTGTCGTAACTGGACGTCCTTCCTAGGAGAGGCGGCCCTCGGACGTTCTTTTCTCTCTCTACTCCGCGTCCTTTTTTCTCCGCTCCCTTCCTCCCTTCGCCTCTTCAAAGTTATTTCCGCTAATGGACTCCGGCGTATGGAATAGACTGGTTTCCTTCCACAAGCTTTGTAAATGCGACCTCCTAGAACATTACGCCCCCATGCCCGCTCCCCTTTCTGGCTTTTATGTTTTCCAAGACCACCCTCGGTGTAGTCGAGGCATTCAAGCGCCGTCGTTTTATTCTCCCTCAATGATGTCAATGATAGCTGCTTCTAAGTCTTTTTCTTTCTCATCGCTTCCCCCCTTTTCTCCATGAGCCCTTATTGACCCCTGTTTTCGAGAAATTGGAATCCCCCTGAAAGCCCTGGCAGGCCCTCTCCAATTACGCCTCTTCAAAAGATAATGTACCTTGCCCCCTCCCTGCAAGCCGGTTACTTTTTGATCTTTTTTCCTTTCCATGCGAGTGTCTTGGAGGGCCGACTTTTCCTTTTTCACAATACGGTGACGCTTCTGATTTTTCCTTTCTTTCTTTATTCTTCTTCTTCAACTTCTTTTTACCTTTTTCTTCCCGTATAAAGGTTGTGAACTTTGTGACACCCCGTGTCAAGCCCCCCCTCCCTCCCCCATAGATTAAATTTCTTTTGCTTTTCTCCTTACCATCTCCTCGCGAGATTTGGCAGGTCATAAGGGTCATTTTTTGAAAGGACTCCTGACGCCTGCTTTCCCCCAGGTCGCACTCATTCGAGATGATCCCCTTCGTATCTGTTTTTGCCCCGATGCGTCTTTTTCTTCGTAATGGCAGCTCTTTTCCGTTCCGTTCCTCTGTTAGGACTTGTGCGAGCTGCGCGTTTCCTCCTCTCGTGCGCAACCCCTGGCCTTTTCTCGCGTTTTTCCCCTGCGTACCTTCCTCCCGGACTTTACTAGATACTCCTGCCAGGAGATCCTCTGGAAGCGCCCTTTTTTCTAGATGGGCATCTTTGTTTTTTCCTTTTCCATCCCTCGATCTTTCCGCTGCGATAGTCCCGCTTCTAATCAGCACTTCCGTGTCCTCATCGCAGTCCCGCACCCACCGGCACTTCTGAGGCCCGGCTTACCTCCCCGTAGAAGTTTTTGATCGTTTTTCTTTTGCAAAGGGATCGTCCTTCAACGAACCCGGCTGTGAAGCCTCAACGTTGTTCCCCCCGATCAAGATTAGGATGGGACGTCGGTCTGACGCCATGACCCTCTTTTTTGAATTTTCTCGACCCCCTTTCCAATATTTGAGACTTGCAACCCTAGCCCTCCACTTCCGGTTTGCTCACACACTTGTTTCCCTAGTAAGCCTAAGTGATTTTTTAGATTCCCCCCCAAAATCCCTTCTTTCCTTCCTAGGAAAGCTCTCCTCTTTGCATGCGTCCCCGTTGCACTTTTCCTCTCTGCGGTTCTGCGAGACCTTTTGCTTAAAGCAGGTTACCCCGTGGCGCGATACTTTTCCCTGTCCCCTCGGTTCCCTTCGCGTTTTTCCCGTGTTCTTTTTTCGGTCTTTATAGATCGGCGACTTTCCCTTTTTTCAGGGAATTATCAGTTTCACAGAAGTTTTTCCTCTTCTATCTACAAGACTATTCCTTCCCCCCGCCGACCTGCCATAAGGAAAAATTATCATCCCCATCCTTCCCGCTCGCTTATTTTCCCGCGGCGCACCGCGGATATAATCCTGTATGGTTCGCTGTCCCGGCTTTTGCTTTATGCTCGCCCTTCTCGCCGGTGGAATGTAAATCGTAACTGCTCCGAGGTTCTCTATCACAAAGTTTTTTTCTCGGCGAGGAGTGTCCGCTGATTGAACCTGTATAGGCCATCACCGTCTTGCATGCCCACGGGCAACGCTTTCCCCCTCATGAACTCTCTACTTTTTCCCTTTCGCTAGGCAGAGAAAGACTGCCTCTTTTGTGTTGCTGCTAAGCTTTTTTCTTCTTTCTTTTCACTCCTCCCTTAGATCTTTTCCCTTCCCCTCGACATCAACAGAGCTCTTTTTTTCCTTTCTCTGCCCGCTCCCTGAATGTCTGGGAGCGGCATCTTCCCGTGATGGTAGATGCTTACACATGCATGACCGCATTCCCCCCCCTCCCTTGCTCTTCCCTCTTTGTTGAATTTTTTCCCCCTCCTTTCAACCGTTTTTCGCACTCACGATCTGATCGCCGCCCTTAACCGATCGTATCTCCTACCTCCCCCTTCCCAAGTCTTGTTTGCTAGCCGCAGCCTTTCGCGAGAGTGACACCCTCAGACTTCGTTCATTCAAGGCAGGTCATTTCAGCGATTCTGTTAGGCTTTTCCAGCCCACCATCAGTACGATCGTTCTAGCCGAAAACCCTCAGTCCTCTCCCCATGGCAGTCTCTTGCTAAGGTACATCGTCCCCACAGCGTTTTCAACTCGGTGCTTGAAGCTGATTAATTTTCGTCCATACCTCGCCAGTAGCTCTTAGCTGAACCCATCCTCCCTTTTTCCGCACGTAGTAGAGTCCGATTTCCCCCTTCGATATTTAACAAGCACGGAGAGACCTCCCACGACAAGTAGGTGATTCGCTTTCAACGGTTTAAGGTGCCCTTACGCCGATATTTTCCGTTCCCCTTGGTGACGAGAATAACCTATTTTTTCTCCCGAAATATCCTCAAAGAGACTCGTTTTCTAATTCCTGTGAGGTCACCTTCCAAGTAGCGAGGCTTTGTTTTTTCTAGGCAGGCTCTTGCAAAATCTCCGCCCTATTCCGCAGGGCATTTCAGACTGCTCCACTAGCTTTTTCGTCTCTAAATCGCTTGACCAGGCCGCCGATCTTGAAGCTCGAGGGATCCCCCCCCCACAAGCATTTTTACATTCGCTGGAAAGGAATATTTCCTGCACCACCCGTAAAACCACCCAAAGCGAAAAACGCAGTATGTCGCCTTTGTCGACCTCTATCTGAGGCGCCGATCGATCCTGATCCCTTGGCAGAAGATATTGGACTTTTCCGAACAACCACCCGCGCGAAACCTGAACCACGTGAGGGTTGCCAGCTGACTTCCTTCTCCGCTGCCGCGAGTCCTTTTCTCATCTCAGCGGATGAACCTCCCTCAAGTGCCCTATCACCTAAGGCAAACCGTAGCTGCAAGCTCAGTCATCCACCTATAACCTGAGCGATACTTGCATTATTTGAATCGGCTAGTTCTCCGCCGCAGCGGCTTTCTTTTTCCCCGAACAACCGAAGAACCTGATCCCGCCCCAAATCTAGCTTCCAGACGCGTTCCCCGCCACATCACGTGCCTCTCGGATGAGATTGCGTTTTTCTCCTCTCCTAGTCACCCATGTCCCACACGCGAGAGCAGGGACCCCTTTCAATTTCCATAATAACCATAGTAGCAGTCTTCCTGACATAATAAAATCGGTAAACGCAGTTTTAACCTACCTTCGCCGCAACGAGACTGTCCCCCTCCACAACTATAAAAAGGATCGATGCCATTTAAAAGACCCCAGCACTTTTCTCGTCGTACTTGAGTCCAATTCCCTTATTCCTTTTTTTTAAGGGGATAAGGCCCCCAGGTCTCTACGCGATTTCAGAACCATAGGAGATCCCGCACTAATGCTCCCCCTGAGTTCTACGCGTTGCTCCTCCATTAGTGGATTGGCCCCCCAACAGGATTTTCTAGCAGCTTCCCCAGTTTCCGCGACCATGAAAAACCCCATGATTTAATCCTCTGCGTACGTTACTTTCCCTTTCAGACGATGGACCGTTCTCCACATTTAGGACCTAGGTGCCATAATTTCTCCTGTCTTCCCGCTCCATTGAGCACGTGCCACGCTTCGGCTCCTCGGGAATGCGACCCCCGAGGTTTCTCTCTGGTGAAATCCGGTACTCCCCCCACCTTGACGCCTAATCTTTTTCTCTTACGTTACGCCCAAAACCACAGCAAGCGTAACCGTGAGGAAGTGAATGAACACCCGAAACCCCTTTCGGTACACAGGGATCGCCCAGCTTGAACCCA
>Ga0179593_1444502_pt1 | contig 34895 bp, 33 predicted proteins | sample CZODoug2_1_08_16_FD_185931 | JGI IMG/M metagenome (GOLD analysis project Ga0179593, IMG submission 185931) | Vadose zone soil fungal communities from Angelo Coast Range Reserve, California, USA - CZODoug2_1_08_16fungal (PacBio error correction) | ecosystem: Environmental > Terrestrial > Soil >... | reverse complement strand
AAGTACAACCTGCGAGGCCTCATGTCCTCCTTTCGGTTAATTAATCCTTTTTTTTCCCGTCATTGCGCTGCCTTCTACCTCAGCTAGTACCGCAAACGTTCTGATGGAGTAATCCCTGGTGCATGGCCCATCCCTTGAACAACCACCCCCGGGCCAACGTACCTTCTAGTAACCTAAAGAATCCACTTAAAGGTCCATTATCCTGTCCTTTGTAAGCTTCTTCCCATTGCTTTTACTTTTCCTCTCTTTTCTTCCTGATGTGTTTTCTGGCCAGCCGTTCGGACTCCTTTTTTCACAGTTAGTTCATATGAACTTCTCCCGATCTTCCCCATTATCGAGGTCATCACTTCAAGCCTTGTTGATTACTTTTCCGCGCTGATCTAGAGGTCGCAAAGAAGTCTACATTCCCCACCAGGTTTAACGACTTTCCCCTTCTTCTTTTCTGTTATCTCCTACCCACCCGGTTAATACTCGCTTCGCCCACTCAGCCTTTTGACGGATCAGTGAAGAGGATTCCCAGATATTCCGCTCCTAACCCTCAAGTTTTCTATTTCGTTTAGACCTTCGCATACACCCCCCCTTAAGTTAGCCTTCCAGCTCGCCCCTCGGACACTTTTCTCATCTTAACCTCTTTTTTTGACCACGCTTTGCCTCAAGTCGTTTAGGCTCAATATTTCCTCCCCCCCCCCACCTATAGCCCTTTTTCGGGCTGAAGTTTAGGAACTAAGTCTGTCGTGTCACTGATCTGACTTTTAAGATTTCTTTGCAGGCAAGGGGACCTTCCTCAAGCTTGGTGTTTGTGACCCGCGGCGTTTACCTTTTATCGACCGTTTAGCCTCGACAGTAATATTTATGTGATCGCCTCAATTGCATCAGGCTCTTTCAGTTTTGTTAACTTTCTGCCAAATCAGTTGAACTCCATGTCTTGGGAAGAGAACCCTCCGGATTTCTCTCGCTTAACTCCCCCTTTCCTTTTCGGATTCTCCGGGTTCCCGTGAGACTTCGTAGTATATTCAGTTTCCCTTTTTTTTTGGTTATTGTGAGTCACTTTTTCCCCACTGCTGCATAGTCTTTTTGTTTTCGCTTCTGATTAAGTCGCTCGTGTCTTCTTTGTCACGGTAAGGACGCCCGTTGAACTCTTGTTTATCCACCGACAGGTTTTACCCTTACTGTTTCTTTGTCTTGCTCCTCTGTTTTGGCTTTTCTTGTCATTTGCCTTGCTGTGGGTTTGGTGCCTCTGGGATGTTCTCCCCCTCCTTTTTTTTGGAGATGATACAACAGCCTCGGCAACACCCCCCCCATCCCGTATGCCCCCAAAGCACCTTAGCTTAAACCCACCCGCGCCCCCCCCCTCGCACCAAACATTGACCGTAGTCGTTTCTGATCTCCCTCACGTTCTGTGACCTTGCCTTGGCCTTCATTCCCCACTGACCGTTTTTTCCCATCTCCGAGAAGATCCTCAACGAACCAGCCACGTCCTGCGGTTGCCATCCCTGGCAGCAACCCCTGCCAGTCTGCCCCCCCCAAAACATTCCCTCCCCCTCGATTGCCCTTTCCCTTGATTCAACCAAACTTTTTGGAACTCCTGAAGGCAACGAGGAGCCGATACCCGTCTTTTGCTTTTCTTTCACACTCAAGAAGAAATGGCCTTCGCTAGTTGCCCGTTTTTTACCATAAGCCCGTAAAAACGTTGAGCGAGTAGGACACTTCGTCGATACCCCTTGATGGACTTTCTCGCATTAAAATATCCGACACGCGGTCCCCGACCAAACCAGGGGATTCCTGCCGTATGCCTCCTGTCTCTTTTTCATTCCGGGAGGTTCAGTTCACGTCAAATACTTATTGCCTACCTCTTTCTTCAAAATTTTCCTTTGAGATCCCCTTGAGGGCCTTGCTATTAGCACGAGGGTCCCCCCACAGCCTTTTCCTATGTTAAGTGGCCTTTTTCCAGTGCTCTTCCTTTTTTTCCCTCGGTGATGGACGTTTGATGTTCGTTGTTTGATTGAACTGGTGTTGTCTGGTCTTCCAAATCACCCTCGCCACTTTCTTTTGTTCCTCGCCCCAAAAACGCTCAAACGCCGAATTTCGTCCCTCTCGCGCTTTGCTGCTTTTTTCCCGCTCGGATGCACGGTGGCTTTTGCCCAGTACGACCTGGATACATTTTCCCCTAGGATCCAAAGGGACCCTATTTAAGCCCCCCCCTCCTGCTAGAATCTTTCTTTCGTTTACGGGAAACTTATTCTATCCCCCAGTTTTTCTTCCAGCGAGCTTTTGCCAGCTGCTCATATTAATTGACTTAGACCCCCCCCGGTTGGCGAAGGCGGAGGAACCCCGATGATCCAATTATTCATTCACATCAGGCCGACCTATCGGAAACCGTCCATGGAACCAGCCCCGGACCCGATATCCTGCCACGGCAGTCGTGTTCTGGGTGTTTTTTTTCCCCCAGTCACGTAGCAGTGGAAGTGATTTTCTTGACTGCTTGCCTAGCTGTTTCCGACATGGACACCAGTAGCGACAACTCATCTCAGTTTGGTCGTGTACCTCGTCATTCCGGATGCGTCTTCAACTCCTGCAATCTTCCCTTTGATGAGGTTCCTAGATGAGCTCCCCTTCGATTCCCCCGTTGCTCTTTTTTGAGCGGGAGGTTTAGTCGCGTGTCTGACGTATCGGTTCCACTTAGTCAGCTTTGATTGACGCGCTGCGCGGTTTCTTCGTTATCCCCTGTTACTATCTACAGATGTTTAGCCGAAGTCTTTCATAACCTCGATTCTGTTCGAGTATCCCTTTGTAATGTTCCACCTTAGCTTCTGGGTGTCAGCTTGCTGCTCCTTACCTTCCCATGGACCCGTCGACCCCAGGTTATATGTTCCAAAACTCCTCTTCTTTTTCAGAAGCAGTCTCCTGCAGAAGTCGCCCTTACCTCCTGCGGGTCCGTCGTGACAACCCCCTGGGCTGGTTTGTTGAAACTTGTTTTGGCACTTTCGCTGATCCGTCGTCCCTTTTACCGGTCCGCTTTTCATTTTCTCACCCCCTTCCCCTCGTCACTCCCTAATCCTTCATTTTCCCCGTGTCTGGCAGTTTGGCCTCTTAACTTCAGCTCACTCGGGCCCTAACTGATTGCTCCACACCAAGTGATGCCACTAGTTGTGAAGATGCCGTCAGCCGATGGTTCCTTCCTTTCCCCCCCCCTATTCCCGGCAATTTGGGCAGAGGGTGGCCCCGCTCTCCTCGCGGGTCTCTGCATCCATCGCCTGTATTCCCCAGCCCTTAAGGAGCGCCGACCCCCTCGACTGAGGAGGAGATCGTTCCCTTCTCCTCCCCGATGACATCTTGCACGGCTCTGGAGCGGATTCGTGGCGTCTTCAGTCTGGCGGGTCCCCGAGCCGACTCTGACGTTTCCACCCCTCCCCCTGAACCTTTTCCGCCCTTCCGCTCTTGCAAAACACTTCTACACTTCTGTTTTTTGTTTATCCGGCAACTTTTCGTTTAGGCTAGAGTCTGTGAGCGAACGTCATCAAACCTTATGGCGTTGCGCTGTTCAGTGCGCCACCCCCCTTTCCCAAACCCGCCGCATGCCTTCTCTGTACCGGTGTTTTGGGAGTTTAAGTATAGCTGACCCATAGATGGAGTTTACCGCATTTCTTGAGACTGAAATCAGGGGCGAAAGACAGATTTAACCAGGGGTCTTGCTATGCGGAGACTTCCTTTCCCAAGAAAAGTCTAGGTTTTGTCCCCTTAGCAGATCCTTTTAATTACCTGATACAACTTGAAGAAACTTATGTCAAACGCTATAAGCTTCTGATTGTGACTACTAGGTATTAAAGTGGATGCCCCTTTAGTTGGTAGGTTCACTCGCCTTAATCTTCGGTGGTGTCTTTGTCTCTCGTGTTCCTTCCATTGAGAAATTCTCACCTCCCAGTGGCATTCCACTGAGACCATGCTTAATTTCTTGGTTGTGGATGTTTTCACAGTTGTGTGGTATGTCCCTCCCTGGCCATGAGTACCTCCGCAACTTGATTGGCCACCCTGGGTTTTCGTTTTAGTAGTTCTGCCGAAGTGTTCTCTGAGTTCCCCTAGACCAACATTACCAGTTTGTCCCTCCACCGGCGGATTTCCCGGTTCCCCGCCGGGTAATAGAAGACCCCCCGCATCAGGCCTCAACGATTGTTTTTATTTGTGATGGTTCGCAAAGGGAGCGAAAACCACGCAGAGATTTTAGCTTCCTTGTGTGCCTTTTGGCGGCGAGGTTTTTGAAAGTCTGTTGTTCAACGTCCTTTCTTTTTTCCAGTTCCAGAACAACTGTGAAGTCCCGTGAAACGGCCCGTAGACTCCGCGTCGGTCCCCCCCTTTCTTTACTTCTGGACCTTGTCCCTTACAGGTGCCGCCTTGATGTCCCAATCCTTACCGGTGACTGTTTCGCCCTCCGTCCTAACGTCTTACCCCCCCCGCCAACGGCGGAATCACGGATTTCCGAAATTCCCCCGTTACACCTCCTTGATTTCCCCAGGTTTTCTTCATTTTAGGGGAATCCAAATTGAGTGGCTCCTACTTTACCAACCCTCTTTCTCTCCCCTAACTCACCTTTTTTTCCCAGAATTTTTACTCTCGGGTATCCTCCTGCGCCACGTAACGAATTTGTTCCCACCAACCCATACTTTTCGCATATCACTTTTATATCTTGTGGGGAAGTCATTGATTACCTCTGATTCTGCCCATCGCTGCTTCTTCAGGAGCCCAATCTCTCCTTCAATTGAATTTGCGTTTACTATTTTTCAAAAATAGTTTCCTTACTTTGCTGCCGACCTCATTCCCCTTTTTTCCCTTTTAATGACGCCCCAATTTATTCGAGCTTTCTTCCGATTTTGCTCCTAAAATTGACCTTTTTCCTCCTATGTGACTCAACAGTCTCTTTTTCATTCAAATGATTTTGAATATCTAATTTCTTTCCTCTGAAATTCTTCTTTAGCGGTACAATGGTATATAGTAAATACACACCACCCCCCCCGGGCCGCCTTTATCTGTGGAACGCCCGACTTTACTTTGGCCTCCCCTTTTTAATGATGTGAATCCCCCCCCCTCGTTTAAACTTCCCCTTTTTACGCGAGACCCCTCCCCCCCTCCCCGAGTTCGTTTCGGCGGGCGCCAGTCAGTCAGCGATCCTTCAAAAGTGACCGTTGTTGTTGTCTTGCGACGTTAATGTACTCCAGTCTTGCCCAAAATGTATTGAACACCTTCCTTTAACTCCTTTTCCTTTCCTGCGGATTGATGGAGCTCTCCGGGTCTGATCCCTTTTTCTTTTCCCTTCGTCCGATTCTCCAACAAAGCTCCCCTACCTGACCCGTATCCGACCTTCTCCTGAATGAAGGCATTTGTTTATTTAGAATATAATTAAATCCCCTTGGGAACCGATTGGTGTTGACATTTCTCACGGTGGTGGAAGAAAACGGCCCAGAAAATTTTCCCACCCTGATTCTTCCCATCCCGACCCTCTCACAGTTCCGCTCAATGGGTAAACTAGACTGATCGCGTGCGTCTGTCTTCTTCGTAGAGATCTGTTTCCCTCTCCGACTTGTTCCCTGTGATGTCTTGAGAATCCCCCCCAAATATTCCACGAGTTTTGTTTGAGACCCCTCGTGGCTCCATCTTGGCTGAGACTTTGAAGTCGAACTCTTGCGCTTTTCCTGTACGTGCGCTCGCCTTTCCTTTTCTTTGCGGTGGATGGCTTTTTTCCTTGCTGCACCCCCGAACAGTTATCGTGAATTGCCTCTCCTCCTCTGTCAACTCCTGCTGGGGATAGTGGTCTCAATGTTTCCTTGGGTTACTTCCATATTGTTCCCGTCCCTGTTCCACATTCCTCTTCCTTCATGACCAAACCCTGCGTTTGACCTGACCTCCGTCAGATCCTTACTCTCCTGATGGGTGTTGCGCTGACGCTTTTTTGAAGTCGACTTTTTTTTTTTTTTCGTTTTTGGCCCTTGCGGACAATGTTTCCTGATCCCCAGTTATTCTCGTTATCCCCCCTCGTTGTTGGGGGTTGATTTCATACCCTGATCGAATCAAATTGACCGGCCCCTGCTCCCGAGGGGCCCAGCGGTTAGCTTCACCCACTCTTTTCGTTAAAAACCCCTTTATCGGAGCTCCCCCGTGAATCTCGTTTCGTACCCGATGCCCGCCGGGTGTGTTTCCTCTTTTCGTCTCTGTGCCGGATGAAATGATATTTCCCTTAAAAACACCCCTCCATTCCCTCCCTCTTTTTCGACCCGCCTGAGGCCTTTTTCCCTTTCACGGACTCAACCTTTTTTCGTTCATCCATAGGGCTATGCATCTTCACCCACCCTATTAACCATGGGTTTTTTTCTTTCGTACCCTCCCCTATTCGACTTCCAAATTCTCCGCCCCCCCCAACTCCGTCCCCGTCCCAAAAAACTTCCCATTTTTGTATCCCCCCAGCGCTCACCTTGTGACCCCCCCCCGGAGTAGCCCATATCTAACCGCCTCTCTCCTCCTGCCTCTTCCTCTTCACAGAGTTTTTTTCTTTTTAGTTAAATTCGGTCGAATAAGGTGGTAGTCCTTTTTTCGTTTCTTTTTTTTTTTTTTTTTTTTTTTTCTTCCACCCGATGCATTTAAACACCCCCACTCCCCGTTTTTCTTTTCTGTAGAATTATTATGTAACGAAATTTCAGTTTTCTTTAGGAGTTTTATTATCCGGTTCACTCCCTATTTTTAATGGCGCTTTGTTGGGCGACTCGGACGCAATTTTTTTCCCAACGGATGGTTAAGACCCCGATCGTCAGCCATACGCAAATCCTCATTGCCACGAAATGTCTTTTCGCTGATATTGTAGCTTTCCCAGCCTTGTCTTCCCCCTTCTTTTAGTAGTGGCTTGATATTGTACTTTGTTTTCTCTCCCACCACCCCCGGACCTTTTAATCTTCGAGCTTTCTTTTCGCTACGCTTTTGGTCCCTCTCCAGTTTAATTGCATTGGAGAATTCTGTCTTTTGCGCCAAAAGTGTGGATTTCCGCGAAAGCTATCACATCTAGATTCAACCCCGTTCGAACCAGCCCGTGTATGTCCCGCATTATCCCCAGTTGTGCTGCTGGGCGTTTTTCGGCGAGTCCCCTTGGTTCTTTCCCCCACACTGCAAGTTTACTATTGGTTGGATGACTAAAATAATTCGCCAAAATCAATTTGTCATTCACTGAGCATTTTTTACTCTACGAAGTAGATTTAGCGAGATCTCTGAGATAAAGATCTCTCACTTCATGCTGTACCCTTTTTTTTACAGTGTTCCCATTGTACAATATGTATGCAGCCTTTTCCTTTTGACCAACTCAATGGCCCCCCCTTCAAGTGCTGGGTTCCTGGAAGGAGATAGAGTCTTACTGAGTTTTTAGATGTTAGTATCTTTGACTTCACATACTTAACCCTTCTTTTACCTGTTGAAGAGAAAATTGCTTTCCCATTGGTTTTAAAAGTAATTGTATAATTATCTCCCGTGAGTACACTCCTGCTGGGTGGAAGTCGGGGGAGGCCTGGTCTCTCCCATTTTGCGTTGAGTTATTCTTCCCCAATGGCAGGTGTTTTTTCCCCCCCCTTCACTTACTCAACTTTTTTTTTCAGCTCAAGTAGGATGTTATCGGTGGTAAGCTCGTCCCCTTTTTATGTCCTATGGTGCTTTGTGCTCGAAGGTTAACTGACGCTTGCAAAGCTACAGACGACGGTTTCTCCCACTAAGAGGAGAGAACTTCGTCTCCTTGTCGGCAATTTTTTTCCACGTTTCGTTCTAAACCCGCCCCAGTGACTAGTCCCCGTTTCACTCGGGGGGTTCCCACACCTGTTTTCTCCTACTCACCAAAAACCCCGGGTGCCGGACGTTTGTCCAACCTCCCCCTCAACCAATCGTACCGACCCTTCTCAACACTGACGGACACATTCTGCATTGGGTTGTGTTTCGTCCTTGTTCCAAGAAAAGATAAATCACATTTTCGTGTGAGATTTTCGATTTTTGGGAGAGTTACCTGGGACGTGCTGCCCTCGGGGCCGGTACTTCCTCTATTAGTGACGATTATTTCCCCCTTTTCCCTTCAGGAACTTCCTACTTCTACCCCCTTTTTTTACCTACCCGGTGATCCTTTTCGACGTAATTCCAGCGAGGCCGTCGTTCAACAGAACCCCAACAGATCGCTTTCGGATCTTGTCTCGCATTGACGGCATTCAGGATTTTTTTTCTTCGCAATTGGACAAAAGAGCCCCATCCACACCACCCTCAAGCGCCCGGATTCTGACAGGACCAAACCTCTACCTCAGGCCACGCGAACTAGAGTTTTTCCCGCAGCCTCTCTAGGTGGCCGCGCCATGTCAGGTTCGGATTTTTGTTTTTTAAGATTCCCCCCGAGTCCTCTCCCTATACTTTTTCTTCTGAGCGACAACCAGTGCCTGTGTCGTTCTCACCCTCTGCCTAATCCCTCGCTTGGTCCTTCTCCTTAAGCCTAACTTTTCTCCCCCCTCTGTACGGAACCATTCTGCGATGTAGCCAAGTGTCCCGGGCCGCGTGCTTGTGACGATTGGGTTCTTGGTCAGTGCAAAACACTTTGAAGCCTCCTTGATGCCCTTTAGCCTCACTCCTCTCTTTACTATCATCAGGCTTTTGCTCTCTCCCACCAGCCCCCTTTCATTTTGCCGCGTTCGCTTTATTGTTTTCAAGTGCTGGTCACTTTAATATTCCCCTCGCTTTGAATCCGACCCGAATACGAATTCCGAGCCCGATTCCCTCCCCCTTTTGCAACGCCTTTCGGCCTCGATCTCTGATACTCCCTTCCATATTTGTGGAGGCGCTCTTTTGGTATGTCCTTTTAGCGGGGACCCCCTTCGATGAGCCTAGCAGCCGCCGTAGGCGATGCTGTCTCCCCCGTTCCCCATACTCTTCCGACTGGGGCCCTTTCACATGAGAAGGCACTTCCCCAGTCTGTTGCTTACACAATTGGTTGTGCCCCGGGGAAGAGGGGAGGAATGGTGGTCTGTCCGAAGTTTAGAGCTGCCGTCTGAAAGAAAGGTCACCCACCGGTTTTAAGAATCCCTTCCCGGTTCTGCTACGACCGCGGTCTGCTCTTGTCTCTCTTCCCGTTTAAAAATGGACGTCAAGCAAGCTATTATACCAATTTTTTCCGTTTCCGCATGCCCTTTCTTTTGCCAGACCCTTTGCCCGCAGGTTTTAACACGAGTTTCCCCGATCGAAGACTTGCTTTCACCCATCCCTTGTAGGTGTTGAGTGCGATGCTTGTTCGACTGAACGGTTCCCAAAGGCTCTTCGTGAGCGGCCAGCCCAGCTTCCCCCACGAAGCTGTCCAGTTCGTTTACCCTTCCCCAGACAAGAGTCGGTGGGTCTACTCATTTTGCCGAACGAAAATATGGAACGCGAATTTCTACGATCCCACCCTTTTTCTTTACCAACATTTTTCAGAGACGGAAAATCAGCGGACCCCGACTTAATCCTTTTTATCTGTTTTAAATCGAACCGGACTACTCCACGCTAACCCCCAAAGTTGATCGTACCTGCGCCATTATTCTTTCCCACTATCAACGGCCTTTCCTTGTTACAGCTGAGTCAATCGCCAGAAGAGATTCAAGGCAAACCAGATGTATGATCCCTGGGGCTTCAAATCTCGGTCTCACATGGCAGAAGACCCAGCCCGGCCCCTTATCTTGATTCGACCAATTTAACATCAACCAGACATTCCCATTTATGGTTCTGTCGGGGGCCTGCTTTGCCGTTCCTTATTTTTCTCCTTTTTAGTGCTCTGTTGTCTGAGCTGGGACGCTTTTTTCCTGTCCGACGTCTCCCCAACTCGTTCTAATTCCGAACGCCCACTAGTTCCTCTTTTCCGTGAAGGATTTCCCCCCCCCCGGATTACTCGCGTTTTACCCTTACGACTTTTTCTGCGAGCATTTGCCGAGAGCGGAAGCACCAGACGTCCAATAGCTACTTTTCCCCTCTTTCCGGTCGGTTATTCCCCTTGCCGTCCTCCCCGTCTTCTTGCCCTCCCGTGCACTGGTTTTTCCAGGACATAGTAATGGGACCTTGCCTAAGTTAGTTGTGGTTTTTTTTGGATTTGCTGACCCCCAGTCTTCATTTTCTGATTGCTTGCTAGGCAAATCCAGTTCATCAACAACTACTCATCTCTCTTCCACGTCGGCACCGCGTACTACGACTACCGCGTCAGCAGTCAACCTTTCCATGACAAGGTCTCGTGCTTGGAACCCCCCCTCCCCCGTGTAGTTCCTCCTTAATCTCCCCGTATAGTTTTCTTCTACTTTTTTCTAGTTTTCTTGGCTTCTCGCCACGTCCCTTCCCCTGCACGGAAATTCTTTTCCCCTTTCCTCTAGTCTTTTTTTGTTGTACCGCGGCGAACTGTCCTTAGTCGAATGGTATGAGATCCCCCTTAAGCGTCATGTTCTACCTGCAAATTTTTCCCGCAGCTATTTTTTTTTGTTCACAGGGCCTTCCGAGTTTTTAAACCCGCTGTCTCTTCTTTGAATGGTATTGCGGGTTCATTGGCATCCCCACTTTACGTTTGAGCTAGCTGAACTAGGTCTTTCTTGATATTTCCGTTTGTTACTTCGACAGCCTGCTTTTCTCATGTTTGGTGTGAAGGTGCTTTAACTTTGCGGTTTTCTGCCAGGGCTTGCATTTCTGCAAGCTTGGATGTTTCCGTTGGCGCGCTTGAGTCCACCCCTTTTCTTTTAAGATATCTGTAATATTTCCGGCCACGCTCACAACTGCGCCCTCGTGACGTATCTAGATAGGCCCAATGTTCACTGCTTCTTTTTGCGCTGATGGTTTTGCTCCCCGCGAAGGTGCTTTTCTCTTCTGTTGTTTCTGGCCTCTTGGATGGGTTATTTCCATATATAACCTCCTTTTGTTTTTTCTTCTCCCCCCCCTCCCGAGGCCCACAACAACCCCCCTAAATCTTTCAAACATGTGCTCCCCCCCAACAAGGCCCTCTACCCCCCTACCAGTGACCTTTCTCTGAGGACTCCATCATCGCGCCAGTTTGGACCGTTCACGGTTGCGTCTTCTCCCCCCTTTCAGGTCCCTTGACGTCCTACGAATAGAGAACCGGCCAACAGCAACCACTTTCTTCCTGTCCTGGCCATCCCTGTTTCGCCATCGGCATATCTGTCCCCCCCCCCCACCCCTTTCCAGCTTTCCAGATTGCCGTCCTTTTCGACCGTAAAAAAACGCTATACCCGTGCTTACCAAGTTTTTTCATTTTTTCGTTATTCACGCCAAGAAGATTCTTCCGAGGCACTTTTTCTCCCCATATAGACTACCCCCACCTGAGTTGGATTCCCCCTTTGCTTCAAACATGAACTCATCCTTCTCTCCTCCCACTCGGTCCCTTTCGACCGGAGAAGATGCCCACCCCCCCAATTCAGTTCTCGACATTAAACGACTCCTCCGTCCTCTGGCATTTCCTCCCAGGTACTTTCACTTCCACTCCGGATGGAACTAGAACTCAAATCTCTCTATGTTTGTCTAGTAAGGATGAATACTCCGCTCACCAGCCGGTTTCATCCCCACTAAGTAGATGTAGCAATTGCTCCCTTGCCGAGGTAGTTAGCTTCCATCCTGATGTGGAGCAACTTTATCTTGTTGATGTCCATGGAATGGGTTAAAAACTCCCTCTCCCCCGTATTCTCGGGGTCTCCTGTGCAATAGACCAAAACCAGACAACGCTATTTATCAGATCTCCCTTTCGCTTGCTCCCGCTGCTATTCGCTGCTTCCCTTTTTTTCTCCGAGAAGAACAAGGAACTAGGTTGAACAACCTGGAGCTTGTAGTACTCTTCCAGCCCTCGATCCCTTTCCCCTCCTTTCCAGTACTGGGAAAGTTAGTTTATCCGCTTCGATATGGTTCTTCTACTCTGTTAGTTATTCCTTCTTCTCTTTTTTATGAATGTCCCACCCTTCTTTTGTAGACCTTCAAATTCACTAGTGATCCCATTTTCCCCCTGCACATCAGTCGTTCCCCTTCTCTGCCCCCCCCCTTTAAATGTCCTTACAACCGACCCTTCACCGCCTATACATTGCCACGTGTCTGTTTCTGGGTTTCTTTTGTTAATTTTCATCCCCCGTAAACAGTAAGCTTCCGTTGGCGTTTTTTGTTTTTTTTCTTAACTTTGGCGACAGACCCCCCGAGATGGGACTGGTAAAAGGTGAGACCTCCAGCTTTTTTTTCTCTCGGCGAGCGCAGAATCGGATCCTACCTTTTTTTTTTTTTTGTATATCCTCCCGCGCAAGTATCTTCGCCGTTGTCGCGGGAAGTACTTGCACTTCTCTTCTATACGTCGTAGGACTTCTTTTTCCTGGCCTGTTGGACGGACGCGTTTTGAGATCTCAGTGATTTCGATAGTCCTAAATGGCCGTCCCTATGTCTTACACATCGGCGTCCCCTCTCATCAGGTTCGAGTTATAATGGTGCATGTGTTCCACTTTTTTCTGGCCCTCTGTTTGCCAGCGCACGAAAACTCTCGCACTTGTGTCGTTCCCCCCCCCCTGTCCTTTTCGTTTTTTTTCCACCATACGGTACGCGTTCCAAACCCAGACACAGATATGGTTGCAGAAAAAGAGGCTAGATGGCGTGCATCCGTATCCAGACATGCGGGCAGGGCCGTGCACCATCTCCTTGGGCGGCTGAAACTTGAGTATCTTTCAACGATGAACGGACTCTGTCCCCCCGGTTACGGCGAGCATCAGACCTCCTCCTGACAGCTCAGTAAGTTGGCACTTGTTTCTTTTAATGGAAAACTTGCACGACCTCGATCGCTAAACCCCTGGTGATAAAGACTGTGGTATTAATCTATTTTTTTTCCCTCTTGTCGACATGGGTTACCCAAAAGAAGATCAAGGGAAATGTTGTTTCGCAATCTATGAGGAGTCGAGGCATAAATTACTGACTTATTCCCATCTGAGTCTTGTTTGAGTCCCACGCCCCCCAAAACAAAATCACCCTGGAGGAAGCTAGACCTATTAGGTACCCATACCTGCCCAGCTGAAAGTCGCTTTTTCCGCTCTTTTTCTGGTGACGAGGATAGTAGTCTTTTTGAGCACCTAGTATTCGGAAGAGATGTCCCTTCCTACACCCGGGAACCAAGTCTGTCCATAATCTCTGGGTGGCCACCAATTTTTTTTCCCCATGTTTTGGGTTTTCTCTGCTAGTGGATTTTTTAGCGACTTTAGGAAGTTGTTTGAGCGACTGCAGAAACCGGCTTAGGTCTGCGAAGAGGGGTTAATATTCCCGCAACCCCCCTCTTCCCCCCTCAGTCCACTCCTTTCGTAGACGTTTGTCGCTAAGTTTTACCCCCCGAATTCTTTCCCTCTCTAGTCAACTTGATGATTTTAATCCTTTCCGGTCCTGGCTTTTAATCACTTTCTGGAGACGTCCCCTCTTCCCCCGGTTGAAACTTAAAGCCCTTTCGTTTCGCCCCCTCCCCCCGTCGGTTATTCTTTGTACAACTGTCATCACTACCCTCAGGGTTCTGCCCCCGATCGCTTATCGCAGTCCTTGAGTTATTAGGGTTCCCTGGTTACTTAGTTGTTACTTTAACATTTTTGAGGTTGCGACTTCTGATGGAAAGCCAAGTGATACCTCCCGCAGATTATGCCTCACTTTCCCCCCCTACTCTATATTCCCCCTTTTTTAGGACGGCCTCATGGCTGGACCACCTTACCGGCCCTTTTCTTTTCCCACCACATGGGTCGCGATGTCGGATTCTTTCCTGCACTTTCTCTTCCGGTTAACCCTAACTTAAGACAATGTTTGCCCAGTTTCCTCGACAAGCATGCTACCAGAGTCTGTCGTGATATGTCGGTCATCACCTTCTTTTTTCCCTCCCCCCAAACTACGATTGCCGGTTTCTCCGGTGGTGAATCCACTTTTTCGTGTTGAATTTCTGTTTTTTTCGCTGGATTTTTTTTTTTAGTCCCTGAACCCCCGCTTTTGACGTCGTCCTTCCCCCCCTAGATATCTCGTATGGTCCGTAGACCCCTTTCCTAGTTCTGATCATGCTCTATCGGCCAAGCTCGTTTTCTGTTGAGAAGCGTGGTAAGTTACTCTAAACGACCCCCAACGTCGACATCCACCCTGTTGTCTACCTCCCGCATTATCTGCATTAGTTCCTTTTTTCTCTTTTTAGCCACCTCACCATTCCCTCCTTGTCATCCTCAAGCACTGCACGACCTGACCATAACCATGTGTTCCATGAACATCTTTCGGGTAGATCGTTCTACTTTTAACACCACAAACACCACCACCCCCAAACCCCCCCCCCCCCAATGACAGAATTTTCAACCCCCGCCCATCACTTTTCGATTCCCCCCCCATTTCCCCTCCTTTCCGTCCTTTCTCCCCCCCTCTTTCCCCCCGATGCTTATTTACCTTCTAATTCCTCGATCCCCAGCACTGGAATTGGAATTTCAGCCCCGATTCCCTCGTGCCTTTTCCTTCCCCTTCCTAAAAGGGGACCCCCCCCACATTGGAAAGTTACTTTTCCATGTCCCCCATGAGCCCTCTCTGTTTTTCGTCTCGTCTGCGCTAACTTCTTTTCCTTCGCCGAGTTGTGACATGTCTGCGTAATTCCAAAATTATTTCCCCTACTCATGTAAGTGCCTCGATGCTTCCCGTGTCATTGTGGTAAGGTAACCATGGTAGATTCCCCCCCGCCCCCCCCAACTCACCGCCCCAAAAACCCCTGCTGAGGTTTCGATTCACTACTTACCGGTACGCCCGTTAATCCAACTAACCTGGCTGTGAATTATTTTATTAACTCCCCCTTGTTACCCTGGAATCCCCCCCCACCCCCCCCAAGCAAATTCCCCGTCCGCTCCTTAACATTCGCAGCCCTCGCTCTCTGCCAAGTATCCTGGTGGGTTCTTCCGAACACATGACGGTAAACCCCATTTTCTCCGACCACACAACTTATCGAAATGCGTTATACAAGATCATCGAAAATTCTTTCCCTTGTCGCTTGGGCAGTGTTGTTGCGGATGGAGAGACATTTATCTCCCCTTTTCCCATTTTAAGCCCCCACACACTCGCCCGTCAACACTATCTTTCCCCGGACCTCCCAAGCCTGCCCCCAGACTCTCGAAGCTTCGACTTTATTCCTCTGGTCCGTTTTGTGACCTGTCATCCCCCCCGGTGGTTGTCAGCCACCCTTTTTTCCCCCCCCTTCCCCTCCAAGTGAGAAAGACTGTTTCCTAGAACTTTACAACCGTCCGGTGTCAATCCTTAAGCCAGTGTTTCTCTGCGGATCTTCGGTGCGTCTTGTTATCTCCGAGTTGTTTTCAATGGCTGAGCCGGTTGTTAGTAAATCCCCCCCCCCAACCCCTATTTTCCACGCTTTTTTTTTCTGACCCTTGTCGCCCCAGTGGAGGCTGATTTTGAGGTATGGGTTTTATGGCCTTCGTCCCCCTTGGAAGGTTTTGCCTTTTTTGTTTTCGGGCACCTTCTCTATTTACTTTATGATTGCGGAAAATTTGATTGATTTGTCATTTCTTTGTAACAACTGCGGATCGTGTGCAGAACTTTCCTTTTTTTACGAACCCCTCCCGATTTGCCTCCCCTTTTCCCCATCGTCAGCGTCCTTACCTTCCAGACCCTGGTTTCCCTCAAACCGATGGCAGATCCCTTTTGCCAGTTCGAAGCCTTTTGAAGGCGACCTTTCGCCCTTCTTCTTTTTTGCTTTTTTTCCCTTAACTTTAGATCCATCCCCCTTTTTTCGTTTACTATCCCTTAAGTTTTGGTGAATCTGAACATCCCCTTTCGCCATCTCCCGAGCGGGCCTTTCCCCCCAGTTTTGCGCAACCACCATTTATAGTCTTCCCCTTGCAAATCTGCTTTCTTTCACTCCGTGCTTTTGACCCGCTGCTTTTCTTTTCAGAGGTGCACATCGATATTGTCTTAACCCACCTGCCCCAAGTTTCTAACGTACGCATTGGAACCATCTGCGGAGGGCAATTCCCCCCGTATCCCCCCCTGTTCGTTTTGCCCTCTATTTGATTCTTCTTTCCCCTGCAACCAGATTTCCCAAAAATAAACCTTCTAGGCAGTTCTCTTCTTCCAATTACCATATGTCTTTCAAAAAGCCCTTCAATCGGATGTTTTTCCCCCCCCGGTCACCCCCCAAACCCCCCTGCGTGGAAAAAGTTTTTTCCTTTTGCGCACCCTTCTCACAGTGGACCCAACAACTTCGGAGAAGTGTAACCATATTAAGTCCCCGCTAAGAAGACGCCAAGCCTCATCATCTATTTACCCCCCTGAGGCTTGACGGTGCTTCTTAGTGCACACACCGTTGTAGAATACCTGTTGGTCATTCGTCCGGTTTCACATTGCCCCCCACCCCCCCGATTTCAAGTCTTATGTATTTCTACTCCTTGTCCTCCCTCTCTGGCTCGGCCGTTTCCGTTATTCCGGGTACTTATGAGATGTTGGGCTGCATCGGACTTCCCTGGACCTTAGTCCAGTCACCCGGATTAGCGAACTACTGCACACTTCGCGGACCTTCCCCTCGTTCCTCTTTTTCTTGTCTCCTGCAATAGAATTTGGATAATTGCGTAGTGTACGGCCGGGAAAGCTTGTTGGATCCCCCCAAACCGGATCCCCACTTTTTCCTCTTTCCTCTTGGTCTGGCTTCCCTTTTCACGATCCTCGCCCCCCGTGGAAGTTGGATTTGAGTTCCATTGACTTGATAAGGAGGCTTAGACAACGCTATTCACATCTGAGATTTCCCCCCAGTTGCGGCCCCTTTCTTGCAAGTCCCGGTCTCTTTTTCCCCCCCCTACGTGAGACAACTTTGTTGGTCTTGTTTTTGTGTTGGTGAGTTTCGGGACTTGTTACCTTCTACCAACGGTCCGGTTTCCTCTTCTCGGGTTGTGCCCTTACGCTATTTCCCCCCTCCATAATTTGGACTTCCGAGGTTTATTTTTACAGACCTCTGCGACCAATTTTCTCTCTTTACGATCGGAGTACTCCCCCCCCCCCCCCCCCCGCTCGCGCAGGTGGAAATGGATTAAACGTGTTACCAATTGGTCCATTCTCCCTGTCCCCTGGCAGATTCTATCTTTTTTACCCTTCGCTTCCCTTATTTTCCCCCCTTACCAAGTGAGGGTTGTTGGGGGTGGGGTCTTTCAGCTGAGCACTATACATAATGAATCCTCCTCCCTTTCTACATTTCTGATGGACATTTCCAATTCTTTAACCAATTTGAATGGTCATGGTCCAGATCAGTGACTTTTCAAGGTGTTTTCAAAGGATTTTTTCTTTCTCCCTTCCTCTACCCCTTCTCTACACTTCACTGCGGTTCCCCAGAGGGTGAGTGATGTCTCCTTTTATCTTGCTGGTAGTCCATCTCCTGGTATTTCTTCCCTACTCTACCCCTCCCTTGGAATATCACTTTTTGAGTCTGCTCCTGTGACGTTCTCCCATCGTGATTCCTCCCCTGTGGGCTTGTGATAGCCAGGTTACTGCTTTCACCCGCGCACCCCTCGACGTGTCCCTTCCGATTTCAATACGTCAGGGTTCACGGCCCTTTTCTCGGCCCGCGGCCCCCTTGATTCTCCCCTCCCTCCGGGTCCCGACTTTACTTCTTTGTCCACAAACATAAGGACTAACAGGACCTCAGTGGGACAAACCGACTCACCTTTCCTCCCCTTCCTCCACTCGTCGCCGGCCAACTGAGGAGTGTTTAAGGATTCGTTCACTCGATCACTACAGGATGCCTTATGATGGAGTGCGTAGTTCCCCTTCCTTTACCGTTGTTCTTGCACCTCGGTTTGATTTATGGACCCATTTTCATATCCTGGACTCGCAACCTCAACTTCAGTGACACCTCCCTCTCACACTTTCCTGCGACAGTTGTCCCACTCCGTGCCTGCGTATGGGCATGCCGCCTGAAACCGACACACTGAAGAGATCCTCTCGATTTTCTAATGCATCTCCCCCTTCCTTTGCGCGTTCGTAAATTTTTCCAAATTCGAGGCCCCCATAACAACACACAGAAATCGCCGAAACCCCAGCTTGACCCGACTCCCTCTCCTCACTCGTCGGTCCGCAGCCTCTTCTTTTGGTCGAAAGGACTTTGAGTGTTAAGTTGGCCCACCCTCACAGGCCCAGGAGTTTGGAAAGGACTTTGAGAGATTCTTTTGCTCTCTACAACCCTTCCCCTCCTGTCTTTTCTCCCTCAGTGAAGGTTTGCATCCTTCCTGTTCTCGAAGCTACCTGGCTTGAAGAAAAGCAGAGGTTTTTTTTCCTCTACCTGAGCGAGGTAGCTCCGATTTCGGCGTGGTGCATTCTTTTTCAAGAGGTCCTCCTTCCACCCTAAACTTCTGCAATCACTCCATTCCTTTGATGCGTTAGATAAATCCTCTCCAGTCAGGTTTATCATATCGCAAACAGGTTTAATTTTTGTCCTGAGATGAATTGTGTCGAGGTTCCGTGTTTCTTTTTACCGCACTTTCCCCCTCTCGGCCTTCCTCTTAAGAACTCAAGAGAACCTAGAAATACTTTTATTCAGAGTTTGTTGTAATATTTTTAGTAGTCCCGATATCAATATCTTCGATGGTTTTTCTTTTACGCTCCTGTACCTTTCGCTGTTGCCCTCCTTCTCCTTCAGAATCGTACGACTCCCTCTTCTGTATGTCTTGGCTCCGACAACGGTTACTGCGTACGCGACCATGTCTGACCCAGGAAGGGAATCCAAGTCGTGCTCAACCCCTTTTTTTCACCCCTACTTTCGAGTTCGGGGTCGTCTGTTCAGCTTCCTTTCCTCTTCCCCCCTCCCCGACAAGGTACTGAAGCCCCCATGTTGTGCTCGCCCCACACTACTTGTCTGCGGTGGTTTGTTTTGTTTTCTCCTTCACGGGTCCCCTTCCCCTCCTTAAACTAGAATTATAACCATATAACTGACTTCGAGTGTTGACGACCCTGACCCCGGACGGATTGTTATACCTTGCACGAGATGTTCCGGCTATCTTCCCCCTCTCGTTCTGTTGGAAAATCCTTTTCATGTTTTTTCCTCCCCGTCCTGTTGTTTTGAACCTCCCTCGTTCTTTTTCGGAACTAAGAGAGAAGTGCCAGACGAGGCCCCCCCTGAACCTACATTGAATAGTTTTCTTCTTTCAGACTCTTTTCTCCTAAACAATCTGGACCCTATCATTTTTTCCTACACGATCTCTAATCACTGATTCGACCACGCTTCTGTACCCGCGCTGAGTCTGAGCTGTACCTCTCCCTCTCCATTGACTCTCCCTTTTCCCCACTGCTTCGGTCCTAGACTGTTCCTCTAATAGGATTGAACTTCACCCCTTTTATGTCTTTACGCCTGCGCTCCCGAGTACTCCCCCCTTCTCTGTTTTGATATACTTTTTCCTCGACACCCCCCCCTTTCTTTTCGCCCCCTTTTCAGCATGAACACAGCGGCCCACGTACTCAGGTACGGATCAGCAAAAGGCACAACTTTTTTTCAATACCTCACTTTTCCCGCGATCGGATTTTCTCGTTGCGCCCCCCTTTCTAAGGCCAGATCTTGTCGTCTGATGTTTTAATTTTTTTTCCAATGTGCTCAGCGTGGCCTTCCGGACATGAACACTCCGTTCTCCTTCATCACGACTATCGCCTATCCTTCCCCCCTATCTCTCGTCCAGCACTTTCCTCCTAGCCCGTCTACTTCGCTCTTGGCAGCTTCTGAAACCTACTACAGGTGAAAAGACTGGGACTTGTCGTTCTGTTCTTTTCGCCTGTCCTTTTCCACCAGTCATCCCCGAGTATTAGCCAGCTTTGCACGATAAGCGCCGGGCTGACTGAAAGCACTAGGCGTTGTCCCCTCGTTTTGGCGATTGCCGCCGACATACCCTGTCCTGTGGCCCCCGGGTTAAAACTATCACTTGATAATGCAGTCCCCCCTTCGTACCCCCCCCCTCGACGACCCTTCCCAGGCACGTTGACATCCCCTTTTTTTTTTTCCACCGGGGCTTCACGGTCCTACCTCGTAATTCGAACCCTAAGTCTTTCCTCCAGGTCGGCGCCACTTGGCCGCCGCTCTTTTCGTGAACTGAAAGCTTGCTTAGAAGCGGAGGAGGGCCTTCCCCGTTTTACCCGCCTTGTGTTGTGCCCTCGACCGTTTTCGAGATGTTATGCTCAGTACTTCGCTTTCAGTTTCTCCTCCTTGAACGTCTCCCCGGTTTTTGAATGTATGAGATTTGTACACATTTGCTAGCAAAGTTCTTGCGGGTGCCCGTCCTCAAACCCTCCTTGTGAGCCATAGAGTAACTTTCTTCTTGATCTCCCCCTTGTTTCCCTCGATGCTCCTTTTTCTTCGGCACTTTATAGGTGTAGTTGAATTTTTGTCATCTGTGCCTAGTGCTTTGAAATGGGAGCAACATGAATAGTTTTTTGTACGTGGTCGCGCTCTCCCCTGCTTCCGTTCCTCTTCTTCTTGTTGTACGGTAAGACGCCCGTGCCCCGGTCACAAGTCTTCCGTAGTTATTAGGAATATGTCCTTGGGTGCGATTTTCGCTTTTTTGTTTTTTGTCTTACGTTTCATTTTTGATACTTTGCGTTGGGTGGTTTTGTCTTGGGTGATCTATACCTTTTTTCCCCCCTTTCCTTCCGTGTTGTTTTTCTCTCTTCCCCCTCCGATCCCCCACCACAAAAAACTATGCACCAAGTCGCGACACCACCCCCCTCTTCCCTCGCACCCAACCTCCCATTCACCCTTGTATTAAGATTAATTCTCCAACAGAGCCTGGTGTCCGTGCATGGGTTCTTACCGACCAAAATAAGAAATTCCTATCTCCTCGCGCGCCACGGCTTCACCCCAGCCACCCTCCGCATCCTGTTGCAAGCCCTGTCCCTCCATCCTGGCAGTTGCAAAAACCATTAACAAGACCCCGATATCTGACAAAGGGCGGCCCCTTTTTCCCCACCCTTTTATCTACGAAGTTCCCGAGTTCCTGAGTTTCCAAAGTATTTGGACTGTCCCCACGCAGTACTTGGGATGTTCGTCTCACGGGTTTTCAAATATATACGTAAACAAACTTTCTGAGCCCTTTTCTTCCCCTTGGCCGATCACCCTTTCCTTCTCGACCCGTTTATTCTAGACGCCCCGCTGGTTCCGAACCCCACCCCCCAGGCGGTGACTCTCTTGGAAACGACATTCAAGTCATTTTCCTGGCCCCTGCAGCGAGTCAGTTCAACTCCAAGTTTTTGCACTGACCTCGACGAAACATTCAGATCGTGTTCTAATACTCCGGTCAAGTACTTTCTCCAACCCGCCGTTTCACAGGCCCCACACCGTCCCTCTTCTAGGGCCTGCGGCGGTCTGGTCGGCCTTTCAACGTGATATTTTGATGACACTTTTCGAAGTTTCTAACCCATCAGACACTTTTGATTTTCGGGGGTAGGATCGCAACAAACATCCTCCCCACAACCCTTGATTTCTCCCAGATCGCCTCCTCTTCTCTTGCTCGTTCTTTAAGCGAGTTCATGAATTGTGACAGCTCCACAACTTTTGACACCTCCTCCCCCCCCTTTCCCCCCCCCCTTTCTTGAACACCGGCTCCTTTAGTACTCCTGAAGCACGCATTTTCCCGCGAAGTCTTTTACTTCCAATCAGCCCTTTTCGGACCGCGATCTTCCTCAGGCTGACTATTTCATTTTCTAGAAAGCCCTTCAGTGGGTCCGGCGGACCGGCAACCTCTGGACCTTTTCCCTCTGGACATTAATGAAGAAAAAAGCTTCCAAGTCCCGAAAACACAAGGCCCGCCTCTTCCCAGACCTATGATCATTGCCATTTTGTTAGTGTAGTAGGATTCCTTGTATGATTCCTTTTCCCCTGCGTTACTTTGGTCCGCTTGTTATGATGACCTGTTTTCTCTTCATTGATGCACACAGTAGAGTCCTCCATCCCGTGTTTTTTTTAAGCTCCTTCGATTCCGCGCCTTTTTAGTTAAGTCCTCTTCCGTTTTCTTTCTTTAAGCCTTCGATGAGCGCATTTCAGTTCTCTTGGATTTGTACGAGGCAATTGGAATTTGTACGGAGGAATCGCTGGCGGATCTGTTTCTAGCTTTTCATTTGAGTTCCCTCGTCGTCGAAATTGGTTCCAGCTTTTATCAGGCAATCCCCTCGCCATAACCTAGAATTGTATACGCGGTTTCAGTGACCCTCGCTTATGGGTTTCTTAACTTTTGGTCCCTCCCCCCCTTGACGAACTCCTGGGAGTTCCCAGTATTCGCACCTAGGCCACGCGTTTAACCAACCCGCACGATATTGTACCTCTTCTCTCTGACCACCCCTTCTCTTTTTTCCCGACTTCCTTTCCCAGGTCGTTCCCCACCTCGGGCTTGCCCACCGTGATAGTTAAAGGGTTGACGTGGAAGTACCCGTTTCTTCTAGCAGAACCGCGGATCTCCCCCCTCCAGCTCTTCCTTTTTCCCCTTGTTGGTTTGGACGAGGAAGGCACTCTTTCCTCGTTCACTGAACAGACCCAAATGTTGTAAAATTTGGTCAGTCCCTTCAGTAGAAGATTGGGCCATCCGGGGGCCCCTCTCCCTTCTCCCGGGCCCCCCTTTGATTTTTCGCCTCATTCCCTCGTCTTTAGTCTCTTTTCCCATCGATTTCCCCCCACTCTAAGGAGCTAAACCATCGTATTGGTATTTCTCGAAGATCTCGCTACCCCTCTCCCTCCTTCACCTCTCTCTCCTTTTTCTTATTCTCGGGTCTCGGTCGTCAGCTCTGCTCCCTAGCTCGAAGATGCTTTCCACAGACCGCACAGAGCTACCCCGGCAAAAACTGGTGCGTCCCGGTGCGAAGAGGATACTGAGTTCTGAGAGATTCCTTTGCGCCCTTCCGCAAAGGATTTATTGTCTCGACTCGGTTGAGTTTTTATTCCATTTTTACAAACAAGCAGCGCTGCCATCCCCCATGATCCCCTTGGCTTTCATCTTCTTCCTCTCCTTTGCAGTCTTCCCTCTTCCCCCGTCGCAACTCTCTTTTCTAAGCGGTACCCGTTGCCGGATAGATCCCTATGTACTCGGTTGATTCTCGATTTTACTAACCGCACCCAGTATCTTTCTTCCTGACTAAGGTTTACCAGTAGGCGGAAACTCGCCCCTCCCCCTTACTGTTCCCCTATTCGAGGCTGCTCTGACGACGAGTTATTCTCTTTTCGTTCGCGGGTTGTTTAGCTGGCCCCCGACTCGTGACCCGAAGTGGTTAAGCCAATCTATCCCCCTCAATCTCCCCTTCGGTCAATTGCGACCCACTCCGCGTGATTCTCTTCTGTTTGCCGTTGAACTTGCCTACTAGCTTTGGAACATGTCGGACAAGAGCCCTTTTCTTTCCAACTTGTTCCTCTGTCTATGTTCGTTTTTTTTTCCCTCCGTGCCCTGTGTCCCCTGATATATTGCCAGTTTTTCCAAAGCCCCCCCCCCTCTGTGACAGTCAAACGGTTAAGGAGGTCCCTCCGCCCCCTCTCAAGAGCATTTCTTGATCTTTATGTCCTCACCTGCTCCTAAACCCGTTCTTGCCGTCTGAATTCGACGTTTTCTGGGCTTCTATTGTAAAAAGTAGACTTGTCCTTTGTTCTTGTTTGTGGCCGTCGTACTACCCGTTGTGTGACCCCCCTTGAGTTTTTCCACAGGAAGCGGTGCCGTTTTAAAGATGGCCTTAGACCTTTCCTCCCCCTAGCCCTATTTTGCCTCGCCCTATTTATTTCCAATGTATTCTCGTGACTCTCCTGTTACAGCCTCACGCTCACTCCCCCCCCTCTAATCCTCTTACTTCGTCACCGCCCATCCTCTGTATTCTCCAATTCGATTTCCTGTTTTTGACCACTCACTTCCCGCTTAATAGCACCGCACGTGGATCGAGAAACCCAAACGACGAGTGTTTTACCCCTACTTATTTTCCCCGTGGCTCCTTTATCCAAGGACAATCCTTTCCTTCCCCCACCCCCTTTTATTTCACGTTCCCCAGGTTTTTTCGTAACCCCGCTTATGCAGATTTGCGATTAGTCTTGGTTCGATATTCCGATCTTCCTCCCCCTCAGGAATTTCATTTCGCCCTGATTTCAATAGTGACGTGGCGACCCGAGAGTCTCAACTTTGGGCCTGAAGACTGTCCCTTTGCGCCCCAGCAGAGAATCTATCCGATGTTTCCCCCCTCTAGCTTTTTCCCCTTTTCTCTAGTATTTTCTCAAACATGCTCGTCCTTCAAATGCTTTTCGAATATCGTCATGTCTTTTTGCCCCCGCGCCTATGCTTGCCATGGGTAGATGAAAAAACGGGTACGACCCAAACTTCCCCTCACCCACAACATTGTCATCGTCTTCCGACCGCTCCGTGGGTCCGCCTTTGTAAAATAGCTGTACAGATCCATAAAAGCCTATGGGTCCGTCATTATGCCTTCCAAGTCCAATCCACGATGGTTCGCTTTCCCGTGCATTTCCGGGGACTCGCCGTCTCTCGTACACTTTTGTCTCCTGGGTTGGTGGGAGTGTACCATAGTGCCCGGACTCGTCCACTACCTCCTCCTTGGCCCCACCTCGATTTGCAGCTCCAAGATCATCTCTGACCTCATTGTCCTGCGGAGTTGCTTTTTTATTGCTTCCGTGTCCTTTCCTTTCGTCCCGCAAAACCACGCGACAGTACAAATTGGTTGGAAAATTCTAAGACCCTCCTTCTGGAATCCGTTCCTTTCGTCTCCTCTTCTTTTATTCCCTCTCCTGGCATCGATTTGTTTTCCCTTTTTCGTAACTGAAAACAAAACCAATTTGACAACCTTCTTTCGCCCCCTACTTTCCCACCCTCGTATCCACCTCCTCCCCATTTTTTGTCAATCGCTTCCTTGCGTCTGCTGCGCGCTTGAGCTATTTTCCTGGTCCAGTGAGGGTTTCCAAAAACCCCCCACTTTTTTTTAAACGAAGTTTGTTCTTCCCCCTTTCTCCGATTTTTTTTCTCCTTTGACCTTCGAATCCTCTTTTTCTTTTCCTGGGACGGTCCCTAGAACGGAGTGTTTTTGCTTAGTGGCGGGCAAGGCTGGTCTGAGGCTTCTCATTTGATTTTGACCAGTATATAAGCCAGTTTTCCCCCAAATTTTCTTCTTGTTTCTGTGGCCTTTGTTTCCCTGCCCCATCTCTGTGTCTGCACAGACTCGCCTGCTTCAGCTTCCCCCCCCCCCGTTTCCTTTCGCTAAACGGAAGATTTCAGTTTGATATGTTTCTTTTTGACCGCGACGCTTGAGGTCTACCTTCTTGAAATTCGATCGTTCTCCTTTTCTTTCAATGTATTCTCTTTTCCTTTTATCTCCTCCCCCCCCTCCTCCTTTTTTTTTCTGTCTCCCCCCCCATCCCTTCCCAGGTCCGAGCCAGCGGTCCTCAGCGGTTTTAAAAAACGGTTGCGATCCCCCCTTTCCTATTTCCCTGTCGTTCGTCGCGGTCACGCCGGTGTTTCCTTGACGTCGCCCTCTCTCTTCTTTTCAGGTTTTCCTCGATCTGTCGTCCCACCCCCCCCCACCCGCAGCAGATTTGGAAAAGTTGTAAACGATTCCCCAAAATTTTCGGGCATCAAGCATCTCTTCCCTCCCGCCACACGACGTCCCCCCACTTCCGTGCCTCCTGTGGTGCCTTCCATTCCCATCCTATTCGACTTCAAAATCTTCAATCCTTGCGCCCCCGTCCCAAACGTGCGTGGTTCCCCAAATAGTGGATTGATCAACCCCCGCTTTTTATCCCCGTGTGAAACACCACCTTTTCTCTCACCATCTCCCCGCGGCCGAAGACTCCGATCTCCTTTACCCCCATGGGCGGACTTTTTATCGATCGTTCTTCAACATTATGTATTCCTCCAGGTTGGAACCATTCCTTCCTGTGTTTCCCCCCTCTTCCTTTTCCCCACCAATCGATTTCCCTTTTATTCTAATTCTTCAAGAGATTTCCACGAACTTTCGGCGGCGTGCTTGATATTTTGCCTTTTTCAGGGAGATTTTGTGTTGCTACCCTTTCACGAAATGGCCCCTCAAAGGAGGAGCCTACCCTGTATCAGCGAACTGCAACTAAAAATTTCTGTTATCTCTTCATTTTTCTAGGTCCCCACTCGCCTTTTTCCCCGTCCCTTTTCTTTCATTATTCCTGGCACGTCAGGTTTATCATCCCACCCCTTACACTTTACGTATGGTCTGTAGCCTGAAATTTTTAACGAGCCATTCTTTTGTCCTGGTCCTTTCTTGCTTTCAGGTGGACCTTTATAACAACCTTCAGGCTTTCTTTCTCTACCGTCCCACCTCTATTTTAAATCCGGACCAGTCTTTGTACTTTTCCCTAAGCATTTACCGCCCATTTTGTTTTTCTTTGATTTTTTCTGCTCTCTGGTTCCCCTACCACATACCGTCATCCCCCCCCGGCGCGGGGCTGCCTCCCTATCTCGAAAATCCTTTCATGCAGTGATCCAAAGGACGCGGTCCCTTCCCCCCCATTTAGAGCAGCCGCTATGTTCCAAGAGAGGATCTCATTCTTTGCCCTGGAATTTCCGTTTTTACCAATGTCCCAAATTTGTTCTGCGTTCTGTCTCATTTGAAAATCCGAGGAGGCCAACAAGTTTTTGGAGGGCTAGCGTCACCTACCCCCTGTCAGACTCTCATGGCCTCCTCTGTGAACATCCTTCCCCACTGGACTTCTGTGGAAGCTAAAGTTGGGTGTGGTTACCCAAGTGCGGGTCCTTGTCGCCCGGCGCTTACCTTGGGGTACACAATTAGGGGTCAACAGATGGATTGTTGAGTTATGTTTGCCTGAACTTCGTTTCCTTTTCGGGTATTCTTCAAGCTCCCCGTGATTGTCCCCACCCTCGAAATTTTTTCCTCCTTTTAGACCAGGCGTTTTTTCCCTTTCTACCTCGCTTATTTGTTCTTGGAGAGCGTTTCCACCCACTTGGCTCCTCAACCCCGCACGCCCGCCGTGGCCATCCGTCTTCCCGATCACATCGTTAGTCCTTTTCTTTATCCGGACGCGGGCGCTACGAAGTAATTTTGACCTCTTTGAAATGGGTTTTTCTCCTTCCGTTCCCCCCCCCCCGACTTCCAGGCGTCGTTTGTGACAACCCGATGTCCCCACCCGTTCCCGCGTCACAAAATAATTCCGGCTTTGTTTTGAGCGACGTTCCTGAAGACCCCTATCAAGACCCTTTTCGTTCTGAGGATGTAGCCATGAGTCCCAGTTCTTAAACTCGGGGTTCAATGGAAATTTCATTCCAGCTTTTCCCTCTTCCCCCACATCTACCAACTTAAGGAAGTCACTCCGATCCGAAATGCTCCCAGGTTGTTAAACCCTCCAACCCCTGGGACTTTGTAATTCATTTTCCCCTTCGCTGGCTCCTCCCTTTTCCCCCGCCACCAACCCTCCTAGATCTCTTATTTTTTCTCTTTCTTCCTTTTTTCTTTTGGAAATTTTCTTAAACCTCAATAAACAACGAACGAGTATCTCGATCTACCCCACCCCCCTATTTGTCCCCTGAATCCCGAGAATCCCTTTTCGGTTTGTGAATTCCCTCCAGCCCCCGACCCTTTTGATTTTCGGCATTGACAGTTTTACGAATTCCTCCTTCGGGAGTCCTAGTAACCTATGTTGATTTCGTTCTGTCTGCTCTCATTCAACCCCCGGACGCTGTAGTTATCCTTTATTTCGCACCGGTCACAGGTTTAAAAACGATCGTACGACCCCCAGTCTCCACTCCCGAGGGAAGTACCTGCTACATTTCGCTAATTGCGTGCCTTAGGTTTTTTCTCTTGTGTTGCTTTCCTCTTCAACCCGCTTCTAGTCACCTTTGATTCCGTAGACCCCCCTATAGCTTTCTCGCCTTAGAGAGATGAAACCAGACCACCGGTGATCTCCTTTTCCGAGCGAACAGGGCTCGGTTCACGTGAGACAGAAGCTAGATCAGGGAATCCCTCCCCGACCTTACACTATTTCCCCCCCTCTCCAATCCATCCCGCTAGGTCAGCTGCCTGAGTGTCATTTGAGATATTCAGTCATATGCATCCTACGTCTCCAGAGGTGGGCGTCTCTTCTGTTTTTTATACCTTTCGCCCCTTTTTTTTTTGGATGTGAACCTACCTTTGGCAGCCTCAGAAGACAGATGCGGAACCAGCTGCACAGTGCACTTATCAGGCGCTTGGAGTCCATTTTCGGACCCATAGATTGCAAGCTTCCCCCCCCCCACGTCCCCTTTTTCTACACCCTTGGTTGCTCTAGAGTATCGGCCCGCCCTGTTCTTAACCGTGTCCCACCGGAAACCCCTTTAAACGCATCCGACTTTCTGTGTTCCTCCGGGTAGCCCTCGCCCGTTTCCAATTCAGACCTTTAACTATCTCCATCTCATCCTACAGAACCCTGTGAAATACAACTCTCTTTCCGCACTGCTTCCCAGCGAGCCGACGTATTTGCACACCCGCTCGTTGTGGTTTTTTGAAACCCCTGACCCTCGGTTTGCGCCGAACGGGGTACCCATCAACGGGCGATTCCTGGCTTCCCCTCCCAAAGATTTACAACCCCCTCTCGACATGGCAATAAACTGCGACCTCGCCCCTGAAATGCAGTTCTTTCGCAGCTGTGCGCACGTGTAAAGAGTCATTTCTAAGATCCTCTTTCCTCCCCCACTGAGTCTCCTCCCCCCCCCCCCGCTCCTTTCACGCGCTGAAGAAGCTCACTCCTTTCTCTAAAAAGGAACCTACATCCCCCCCCGCTTTGCTGTCACCTTCGACTTCGCGCACCTAGGATTGAATCCCTCCCCTTTTCCCAGTTCAGAATTCATAGCCTAGCCCGGACAGTCCCCAAACTTCGATTTTCTGCCTCTACTATTTCATCTTCACCCATATCGGTGTTCTCACAGGGCAGCCTTCACAGAAACTTACCCGAGGCTTTTTTTGATCAAGAAAAAGTCCAGATAACCCCCTCCCTTCCACCTTTCCCCCCTGGCTCTTCCTTCTGGCCCGCGTTGCCGTTCCATGCTTGACTGGTCGATCTGCGTTTCCTGATTTATGGCTCTATTGCCTGTAACGTCACCCTCCACGGTTTTTTCGGCCCTTCCTACAGACTTTCCGTAGCTTCCATCTCGCGGGACATCCTTTGCTTGACTCTTACCTGGAAAGAGGCTCGTCCGAGGATTCCTGACGTACATAAGAAGATGTGTTTCCCTACCCGGGACTTTGTTCTGTCTCTTCCCCCCCGTTCCCTCCCCCTCTTTTTCTACCCCCCTTCAATTTTTCACAGCCCCCTTGCTCCTTCGACTTCGGCGGAGCACCGAGGCGTTTCCTGCCTTTTGATGAGATGGCCGACGGTGACCCCCCCCCTCTTTAAAAGTGGCTATTTGAGTTAACGACCCTTGAACACCTTAATCAAACCCAACTATCCACTTTTCTTCAAAGGCCTGCACCTAGCTTACTACGACCCGAGCCGGCCTACCCCGTAGAAATCTTGAAAAGGATGTTTTTTCTTTTAACCCGCCTGTTCTCACTTCCGTCGTCCGAACCCATTACTGCCAAACTGATACCGGAAGTTAGCGACTCGGTTCAGGCCCCCCGACGTCTTTTCCTAATTTACCTCTGCGCACTTTCAGCGTTCCTTTCATCAGTCGTACAGACGATGTTGTTGGAACCCCTCCGGAGACCCGCTTCTCGCTGGTCTGCGCATACATCTAGAGTATTTTTCTCCCCTGCATTGTCCTTCCAGGCGTTTCCTTTTCTGTTTACCCGTGATCGAGGTTTTTCCCCCTTGTGATCGAACCCCTTATCTTGCGTGTGACTTCACGATCATCCTTTTGGTCGAACTGAGCTTCGGATATCCTTGGTCTGGAGACCTCTTGTAGGCATTCGTGCGTGTGACTTGGCCGATCTTCCCTCTTTCTTCCGCTTTCCAACAGCCGGCATCTTGTTTCTGGGTCCGTGGTCTCGCTTTCCTGCTTTCATTACGAGTGTGCCGTGTGTCAGTTAAGAAGACCTGTTTTCAAGGCCAAACCTCGCGATGCGTTTATCAGTCTGGCCCTCCTTTCCTGGTGTTGGTTTCGCCCAGGTTCTAGTCCCCCTTGATGGTCTCAGCTGGTTGTTTGGTCCTCTTTCGTGTTTTGATCTCTCTTTCCTCTCTCCTTTTTTTTTTTGGTTTTTTGCTATTATCAAAAGAAAGAGTAAAAACCCCCACATCCAAATTTCTCCACAGTCCCCCCCCTGTCGCGACCCCCCGCGGCAACCACAACATTTTACCATGGTAGGTCTTTTCTCTCGACTCAATCTCTTCTTTGTGACCGTTGCACCTTGCGCGCTTCCCTCCCCACACTCAGTCCCTCTGACGTATCCGCCGAATTGCCCCCCTGACCCGAAACACTTTCATCCTTTTTCCCTCCTTTTCGTCCCTAGGCCTCTTGAACCCCCAAAAAAACTCGTGCCGACCCGGCTCCGTAAACAAAGCCCCCTTTTCCCTCCTCTGTAAGCGTATAACACGTACCTTTTCTCGCACCCGAAGAAGAATTTTTTCGCATGGTTCGCTCTTTTACCCGGGTTTACCCTATCGCCTTTCCCCCCCCCACTGATAGCATTGGAGGAAATGCGGCTCCAAATTTCCCCGATGACTTATCGAATACCCGCACCCCGCGTTCGCCTCGTCCCCCCCAAAAACACGTCTGTCCTATTGTCCGAATCCGTTCAGCGTTCCTTGACGCACTAGCCTTTTCATTTTTCCCCATATTCTTGCAGAAAGATTTACCTCCCCATGCTCTCGTTTTTTCTAGTCCCCCCTTCGGCAACTGAGCAAAGAGGCCCAGAAAAATTTCGTTCTCTGTAGACACGTGCCTTCCGGCGGCGGTGGTTATTCTTAGTATTGTTTTCCTTGTTCTTTATCCCGTTTGCTCTTTTTGATGGAACTGGTAGTCTCCCGTTTAAACTCCCCCGGTGATTATGGGTTGGTAGGACTCCTCCCACCCCCTCGGCCCCTTCCGTGGTGCCGACCTTTCAGCCCGCTCTTCGGTGATGGCAGATTTTTTTGTAGAGTTTTAACTTTTAGCATCAACCTCCCGTTTTCGAACGTCGGTTACATTGAGGGCTTCCTTGACTTGCCTACCACATATTCCCTGCTCTCCTCTGAACTCTTCCGTTGCCATAGCTAATTTTTCTGAGATTTCGATACCTTTCTAGAGTCTTTCTTCTGAATGCGCCACCGATTGTTGCAGGACTGCGCACACGATTGAAGCGCTTAACAATAAGGCCACTTCCGGCCCCCTTCTCCTGTCCTGCCAACGGTCCCCCGCCTCTTTCTCATATTGAAAAGTGCTTTGGAGTAGAGGGTTGGCTTTTGATAGTCACGTCGCCGAGTACGTGTCCGTGATTGTTCTGCTCATGGTCTCCCCCCCCTCTCTTTGAAAACTTTTTCTAACATACAATAAGTTTTCGTGTAATCTGTCGATGTCCCCGCAGGCGGACTTAAGGCATAGGCCTTTCTTAGACATCAGGAACGCCCTTTTTTTTGAGGAGTGGTGAGGTGACCTTGTCACCCCGTTTAGAGTTCGCTGAAGTTTCGTTAGATCCCATTATTTCTGATAGTACGGCTTGCATTTTCGAGCTCAGTGAGTTCTCGCTTCTTCTTGACTGATAGCAGTACAGATATTAGGCCAATAGGCTCCCCACGAATTTCTTTCTAGTATCGCTTTGTTCATTTCCCCTCCCTTCTTTTGCGATGCTGTATCTCCAGCTGGATACCCCGTACGGCTGCACCACTCACCCTTGCGTAACTCGTTTTACAATTCACAAGATAGGAGCAGCTCTTTTGCTGACTGCAGTCGCTTCCGCCTTCGGTCCAGGGTTCCCCCTTCCAGTGAGATTTGTCGAAGCCCCCCCCAGATGGAGTCACGTGTTTGACTTTCGGTTTCGCGAGCACCCCGCGTTCTGATCCAAGCCAGACAGATTCTTCAATTTCTTGTTTTTGGTTCGTCTTTTCAGGTCAGCTCCCTTTCGGTTCCCACTAACTCTCTCGGCGACCCCCAATTTTGTTGCTCACCTTCCGTGTGGAGATGAAAGTTAAGCTTTTTTACTCCCTTTTTGTCGCACCTGGTTCGCCGAACCTTGCACGGTGCGCGGGTGTGCCAGCATCCTTCCTCTTTCGTTTTATCCTCCATTCGATCCCTCCCAACCATGAGTGTTTGTGGGTTACTTTCTCACCCCCTGACCACCCCATCTCCTCGTGGACCAGATCTTTTATTATTTCCCCAGGCTGATGAACCCGTTTTATTCCCTTGTCTCGGTTCGCGTCCTTGTCGGTGGATCCGATCTCTCAGCCCCCCGACAAGGGTCCAAGGCGAATGCCCAAGCTAGGCCAACATTCAATGTGGTCGTTTCGTATTATATTCTTGCTCGCGAGAGGCCTGTGTATTCTGCACCCCCAACAAAGTGCTGCTATTGCGTTTTTTCCCTCTTGCACTGAAAAAAATGCCTTGAACCCCAGAAAGCTTGCCTTCCCTGGGCCTCATAGAGCTTCCCCCCTTCTTCCTGTGCCTTCTTCTGCACCCTTGAGCTTCGACTTCCCCCCCCGTTCCATGTGAACGAGGGTCTCTTAAAGCTGTTTTTTTTTGATGACGCATCATCTCACGTCCAATTCTCGTTCTCGACCGCCCCCGTCTTTTACCGTCGTGCAACTTGAGAACCAGCAACAAGGTAGAAAAAGATAGCTATCAGACCGATTTCTTCGCGGGTTCACTTTCAGCGTGTTGTTGCTAGCCGCTTTCTCTTTGCTTTTGGTCGCGCCAGTTGGTGAACCTTTTCCTTGCTCCCTCAACTACCCTTGTTTCCAATCGACCCCTATCGTTCTCTCTTTCCTTTGTTACTGTGTCACTTGGCGCCGTTGGCCCATTGACGTACATACCGTGGCTTTTTCACCAGGGTACTCCGATGTCTGTGTGTTCCTTCCTTCCCAAGTGTTGTCGAGACTTCCCTTTCTTTCGTCTTTGCAGGACCTCAATTAGTGTGAACTTTACCTGTTCAGACGACTAAATAAGCTCCCCGCTCATGTCGTGCTACTGTCTTTCTCCCGTCGCTTAACTCCAGAAGTTGCCTTCAGTGATCAGAATGTGACGGCCCGTTTTCGGGACTTGAGTTTCAATTTTCCCTTTGTATCCCCCCTCTCGCTGGACCTAGTAGCTTTTTTGGACGGTAGCAGCAAAGTTTGATTGAAGGTGTGCCCTTGCCCTCCCGTCCGCTACTTGATGAGGCCTGGAGACTTGGAGGCCCTCTGGACGCATGTGATCGCGCTGAGGTCCCTCGGCGCTGATCTGGTCCTCTTCCGGTTTACCTTGATCCCAGAACACCCCAAGGGAACAAAAGACTACATCCTTTGATTCCCCGTGAGCCCTTTATCGCGTTTCCCCCCCCCCCCATTGCGCTTTGCCTCCTAACGAAAACGTTACGATCTAGACAAAATCCCACTTTTAATTTAAAATGAAGTGGGTAAATAGGGTGCGCCGGGCGACAAGCAACTTCACCTTTCCCATCCCTTTTCTCTTCCACAGGTCCCCCGTTTTTTTTGCTTTCTTTTTTCCCCCCCCTCTTCTTCCCCCGGCTTAAGGAGATCTTTACCATGATCAACGCACCCTTTTTCTGATCCGCCATCGATTTCATTCCCTCTGCTTCCCCGACAGTCCTTTACACCTTTTGGTCCAAAGGTACCCATTAAGACTGGACCCTCCATGAGCCTTCGCGTTTCTCTCGCGTCTGGTTCCCTTTCCTTTCGCCGCGTCTTTTCCATTGCTCGTCTTCCAAATCTTTTCTCCTCCCGTTCCGGCCCGATGACAACTTCTTTTAGATGATTATATTAATATCCATCAAAACAACCGGGCGATGCTCACCGCTTTTTCTCGGAAGCATTGCCCCTCTGCAGAACTTTTCTAGAAGCATATTTTACGTCGAATGTTTCAATCCAAGTCCAATTACCCCACGCTTTCTTTTTCCGTGACCCTTTCGGGCGACATCCCCCCCCACTGCTCTCTATTTCCCTTCTTCGGGGTTGTCCTTATTTTGCCGAATGACAGTGAATCCCGTCCAGACCGGGAAAAAAATGATTATGGCAGCCTACTCTCATCTTAACAGACTGTTTCTTTCCCTTGCTTTCTTGTGCCTTTTTTTTTGCCCCCCCCTCACATAGGTGCATCCTCCTTTTTCGTTTCTTCTCCAACCCGCTCCCTCCCCCAAGAGTTTTCCCGTTCTTTTCACAACACCGATCCGCGACTCCGATCTTCCCTTCTTCCACATCATCAGGACATCGTGTTTGTTGACCTTGGACACCGGAAGGTCACGACACTTTCCCACCCCGGCCGTCTATTTTTCAAGCGACACCTTTTACACACAGGGTGGAAAACCGGTTGATCGCTCTGAGTGATCTCGGGAGTATGGTACCTGAAGTTGTTTTTTACCCCTTTTTGAGGCAGCCCCCTTTGTGTTGTAGAAATCACCCCCACTTTTAAGAAGCCCTTTGAGAACCCTTCCTGCGGAGAATATTCCTTCCCTCTTTTGGGCTTGGTCATTCTGCGCATCCGGCCTTCCTTTTTTGCCTCTTTTTGTGGGAAAGGAAATGATTGCTGACAGCCTTTTCTAGTGATCGACGGAGCCCCTCTGAGGATTTTGGCCGGGGTCCTTTTCACCCTTCCGATTTTTCCCGTCTGCACCTGATCTCAGCTTCCCTTCCTCGAACACCCCCGGCGGCCCCCCCTCCACCTCCCCGTAACGTGGAAGATTGGTGTTGAGCGCCTGGGTTGAAGGTCAAGGTCTTCCCGATTAGGGAGCCATTGCCACTTGCAATTGATCAGCTCCCC
>Ga0179593_1671227_pt1 | contig 34902 bp, 48 predicted proteins | sample CZODoug2_1_08_16_FD_185931 | JGI IMG/M metagenome (GOLD analysis project Ga0179593, IMG submission 185931) | Vadose zone soil fungal communities from Angelo Coast Range Reserve, California, USA - CZODoug2_1_08_16fungal (PacBio error correction) | ecosystem: Environmental > Terrestrial > Soil >... | reverse complement strand
CTTCTTCTTTTTCCCCCGTGTTAGTTCTTTTTGGAGTTCTTTTTCCTAAGATCCCCCTTTCTCCGTTGGCAGGATGCGGCCCTTTCTTCCCTTCTACCCGGCCTTCCCGATAAATTCCCTTTCCCCAGCCCATAGGGTGTTTCCCCTTCTTCTTCATAGAGGAGACTTATTTTCCGAGGATCGTTTCGTTCTGGAGATCAGGTCATCGTGCTACCCCCATCACCAGTTTTTCTTCTGAGTCTCAGCCTCCCCTGCGGAGGCTTTCCCTGACCCTCGGCTCAAATTTTCCTCCCATTCCCCCTCCTAGAGGTTTCTCCCCCCTCTTCTACTACCGTGGCGTCGACCATTTGAGAGAAACGGTTTACCTTGAGGCCCAACATCAAGTTTTTCCGAGGTACTCTGTGCATCTTTTCCCCTTTCTCTTTACCCTGCATAATCTCCCCCTCCACTTCCCCTTCTTCATCATAATACTTTTTTTCTCTCTTGAGATGGTATCTTCGTTCCTCCAAGGTAGCGTCAGGAATAGGAGATGTTCTGATTCCCTCTCCCGCACAACGGGATATTTTTGGATTTTACTTGTCAGCCCTTCTGCGGTAGACCCCCTTTTCTGTCGAGGGTCCATCCCCTTCCTTTGAGATTCCCCCTTTTTCTTTTTCTGTTCCCATTTAACAGGGACGCCTAGGGTTCCCTCTGTACTAAACCATTAGCAGATTCTTCCATTGTGCCTGACAACCGATTTCTCCCCCCTTCTTTAATATATAAGGTTCCCTTCCCTCCCCCTATGGAGATTCTCCTTTTTTTTCCTCCATATAGGAGGCTGTTTAGAGGGACGAGATAAAGGGCTTCCGGTTCCCCCTATTTGTCAGGCTTCCCGAAGACCCCAAGGCCTCCTTTTTTCATCGATCCCCTTCTTTTGCTCGAGCCCTTTCCCTCGTATTGATCGTAACTCCTTCGGTAATGCCCTTTTTTTCTTGCGAGGAGAAAAAGTCGCACCATCCTCAATATTTTTTCTGTCCTTTTCTAGGGCCCTTTCCCCTCCCCGAGGTAGTCTTGCATCATTCGAGATTCTCTTTCGAGCGTTCCCCCTCCCCCCTCAGTGAGAATCCCCTGTCTTTTTTACGGGGTTAATATGTCTGGATAGACCTCACTATCTTTGACAGACTTCAATGTACACCTCCTTCGTTCCTTTAGGGCTCAATATTCTCTCCTTGGTCGCAATCCCCTTGTGTCGATATCAAACTGCCGGTAGGCATCCGCCCTCCATCTCCATTCTCCCTCGCTGAGTATCCCATAGAATTCCTTTACTTTTCCGACCTTCCCCTTTATAGAGGCTTTTCCCTCCCAGGAAGGTTTCCTTCCCCCACGGAAGTTGTGTCAATGTTTGACTGCTCTCCCTCCTTCTCAGACTCTTTACGGCGCGTTTCCTCGTCCCCCCACCTCCCCTCCTTTGCCTCCTTTTGAGACTTTTCTCCGGCAAGGTACGGTGTTTTTCTGGGGTACATGAACCGCGCAGGTGTTAGTTCCTCTCAAACTGCCATTGGGTTTTCTTCCTTCCTATTACTCTTTTTGTCATCAGCTTCCTTTTTTCGTCGGATTGTCTTTTCTTTTCCCCGGATACGCGTTTGATTGGAAAGTCAGCAGATGAAATTCTGTTCCCTTCTACGACTCTCCCAGGTACTTTTCTCCCCATTAAGTAGCCTTTTCCTATGGACCCCTTCCCTCTCCTTCAAAGCCTTCTCCCCCGCCGGACCCAATGCGGTATTTTCAACCTTTCCCCCAATGTGTCTTCCCTTATCATCTCTCCACGACTTTCCCACCGATTTTTCCGCTGATCGATCATCTCTTCCGGGACGATTTACCAGGGAGAGGTAAAGTGTTCCTTCTCATCTTATTCGAGCCTTACTCCCGACACTCGGTAAATCCCCTTCTTACCCCCCTCTCCCCCTCCCCAGAAGTTCTTCCCTTTCCTGTATCTTCTTCTTACTCTTTAATTTGTGGGCGCTCTTACCTGCCCACAGAACTTCTCTTCGCATCTTCTTTTCCTAAGCTTTCAAGGAGCTTCTTCTACGGGCTCCTCTTTTTCATGAGATACCTTGTGTGAGAAAGATCGAGAATCCGACTTTTTCATTCACTTAAGAGTCTGGTCCGTGTCTCACAGGAGCCCCCCCCGATCTAGAGACTCTCCCGGCCGTCCTTCCCCTTACGAAATAGAGAATGTTTTATTTTTCCCCGCCTCCATTTTTCATTTAAGCGACTTCCCATCTTCCCACTTCGGAAGGACCTCGTAGACTCTCCCTCCTTTTTTTATTAGAATTCTTTCCCCTACACCCCCTCGCCATTAGTCTTTTGAAGGCAAGGAACGCCCTCGTTCGTCCGCGATCCTTGAGGACGACCCTTTTCGCCTCATCTTCCCGACAGCCCTTTCTTTTTCTTTTACCACGAAATTCTTTTTCCACTCGTTCCTCCTTCCCTCGCAAAAAGTTCCCACCTCCAGGCGCATGTGGTGATACTCACCAGCTGATCCTCCCCATCTTCCTTATTAGATTTCCTCATTTCATCACGGCATTTCTCTTCCAAACTCCGGCGTCCCCCAAAAACTTCCCTTTCCCTCCCCCCGGAGGAAATTCTCCCTCCTTTCTTTCAAGAGTATTTTTTTGATATAGACAACGGTTCTACTCTCTAGTTCGCCTTTCTGCTTAACCTTTCCCATCTAAGACTTACCCCTTCCTGCAGTCTCCCCCCTCCTCTTGGACAAGACGTTCTCCTTTCCTCCCTTGATGTTTTCTCCTTCCCGGTTGATCATCCCAATATTGTCGACCTTTTTGTCGCTCGCAGATCTCCCCCCCTTTTTTTTTGCTAGATCGATTTCTTCTTCGAAAACTTTTCTTTCTTTGGTCTGAGACGAGCCCCTTTCCCTCTTGAGGATGTGCCGAAGTATTAGCGTGCTGCTTCTGCTTTCACGGCTGCCGCCTGCCCTGCAAAGGTCACAATGTTTCTCTCCTAGCGCTTCCCCCCGTTTTACTTCTGAGAAAGAAGCTGTTGCCATCTGTAGTGGACTTCCGCAAAATTTGCCCCTAAGACCCTTTTTTTCAACTGCGGGTTGGTCCAGAAACACTGACTGAGGTCGTTCCCCCTAATTGAAGGCGTCTGGGCGAGGTTTCTCCTTGCTGCCCAATGGTACCCCAGGTTTCCCCGGTCGAGACCTTTGACCAGTAATTTTCTCTGTGTAGGTCTTAATGAAAGTTCTTTCCCGCAAGGTGTTTCTTCTTTTTTCAGAATGAATAAATTTTGAACCCACCTTTTTTTTTTTCTTCTTGTTGCCTTTTTCCCCTTCTTTTGTTTTTCTTGAGGAAGGCACAAGCGACAATTGTGTCTTTAGGAGGTACCTCTTTCCGGCGAATCCTTGCTGTCTCCTATGTCTTTCCTGTACCAATGACGGCTCCTTCTCTTTTATAAGCCTTCCCTTATTCCTGACGTCTCTCCCGTGAATAGTGTTCTTTGAGTCTCCGACCTTCTCTATGTAGTTCCCCTGAACCCTCAATTCTGAGTGTCTTCGGGGAGACCTAGTTTTTGCGAAGCCTTCCCTTTTTTCCTGACTTGATCCTCGTTTCTTCTTTAACTCTTTTCACTTTCTTGCGAAACATTCAACTGTCGATTCCGGGTCCTTTCATTCGGCGGTCCACGTACCCCCTTTCTCGTGATTAGAGGTATTTCGGCGCGAATTTGATTTATCGTGCTTCTGACCCTCCCCCCTCCGTATCCCTTTCTCACTTCATTTGCAGAAAAGGAGGGGAGGGATAGGGAGAAGTCCTTTCGTCTACATTTTTCTGTGTATATTTGAGTTTTTTCACCCGTTGACCTTCTTTTTTCAACATGTGAATTGCTTTTTTTTTTTTTTCGTCAGCCCTTCTTCCTTTTTCTCTATCAGTCCCCCTTATAGCGCGATTTTCTACGGAAACCTTTTTCTTTAAAAATTGGTCATTTTCCCTTTGAGGCTTTCCTTTTCATTCCTTCTGAGAAAGTGGAATACGGTGTCAGGTCACCTTCTTGGAGTAACAAATTTCTTTTCCTCTTAGAAGCTTTCCTCATGTTCCATTCATTTCCTTTTGTCCCCCATAAGAAGCACCCCACCGCGGTCCGCCTTCTTAATCAAGAGCACGAGCTTACCTACGGCATCTCCCTCTTTTTACTTTCCCACGCCCATTTTCCTGTATTACCTCCCCCCCACAGTCTCAGTCCCTCCCCCCCCCCCCCTGTACCAGTGTAACTTAGCTTCTCCTCCAGGCTTCGGTTTGAATGGGCCTGGTCAAGATTTCTTTCCTCTATCCCCCTTTTTCCCCCCTCAGATCTCCCGGAGTACTTGCTACTTACTTGGCACCCTTTTATTCAGTACCCGGAGAGTTCCCGACTAGCCTGAATTTTTTTCTCGTGAGTAATTCCCAGGATTCTCCCCTCCCTCGAGGAGAGAGTACATTGCCCCCTATCTCGTTGCGTGGCGTCAAATTTGGTCATTTTGATCTTCTTCGTTTTTTCCCTCCCACAGAGTCTCTTTTTCCCCCTCTGCATTCCCCCTCATCGTTAGGTGGACCATTTTACCCCCTCTGGTATTTCCTGTCAATTTATATACCCCCGACACAAATCCTCGTTTCTTGTATTCTTCCCTCGGGAGACCTCTTTTATGGGATGATGCGATTTCTTTCCCGCCGGGGTCAGCCTTCACTTTGTCCTTTTTTCAAAGCGTCTGGTTGCCTACCTTTTTCTACTTCTCTCTATCTGACTTCCTTTCTTTCGGGGCCTTTTTTTTATAAGAAATTCTGACCAGGATGAGCCGCCGTTATTTTTTCTAGATTCGTCTCTTTCTTCCCCTTTTTTGGAAGTTTTCCTTCCATAGGTCCCTTTTTCTTTTGCTGACAATTTCTCTTCCCTCTCCCAGGAGAAGATGCCATTCTTCACCCCTTTTTTATGGAACTACCTTCCTGACCCCTCCGAGGAAAATGTTTTTTCTTTCGCATCAGCTATTTTACACGTCCTTTTTTTCGTAGAGTCCTCCCTTCCCTGAGGATGAGGCCCTAAATCTTTCAATGGGAAGCTCATTTTTTCCCATCGCAGACATCCTTTTATTTCGACCCCCCTCCCGGTGGCCTTTCTTGGATTAACCCCCCCTTTTCCGTCAGGACAGAGGTTCACCATCTCCTTCCGTTTGAAATGTTCCCCTGACAATTCCCCCCCCCCCCCTCTTTTCTCTCTTTAATCCTCCTTCTTGGGAGATCTTCTTTTCCTTAGACTGAGGTTTTTTCTTCCGGATCCTCTCTCCTTTTTTTCTTGCGGATGAATTGTACGGCCGTAAAATTTTTTTTTTGAATCTTCATAATTAGTGCTTATTTTTCTTCACACAACGTCCCCCCCTTGCGCTTCATTTTCTCCCTTTCCCATTTTTGTCCCCCCTGTCCCATCCGAAGGGTCAAAGAGCAAATAGTTCGACCCCCTTTTTTTAGGGGGTGGAGTCCTAGGTAAATCATGCCCCCCCCCCTGACCAACGACCCTTCAAATCTTTGGCAGAGACTTCTTCCCCCCTCAACTTTCCTGGTTTCAGACATAATAGGATTCAGGTCTTCAATCGGAGTCATTCAGTACTCACTTTTCCCCCCGCGACAATACACATTTCCTTCTACCCGGCCTGAGTCTTCAAGTCAGGAGCACTATGTCAGCTTTGTTATGATCTTCTCTGGTCCTGATTTCCCCTCTCCTTCGAGGAGTCTCCCCAAGTTTCTCTTTTTGCTCACAGTCCCCCTTTTCGTCCTCCTACCCCGAGGTCACTGGCTCACCTAATTCCCTCTCATCCTCCTTCCGATACAAGCTCATCCCTTTTCTTTTTTTAGCTTCTTCCTATGAGGATATTCCCATTGCTTGTCCCTCCCTGTGTCATTGAAATGTCCGACCCGCCCCTCTTCTTTTGGAATATCGAATATCCCTTTTCGTCTCCACACTTTTTATCCAGAGTCCCCCTTCCCCACGGCTGGAGGAGCCGAGACCCTCGGCCCCTTCCTTCCTCGCTAGCCGCTCCTTTCCTCGCCTTCCCTCCGCAGAATCTTTCCTGTTTTATAGCTTTTCCTTAATTTGACTTTTTTCCCCCTTTCATTCACCTTTTTGTTTTTGTACTTCACCTGCTGAAACCCCTCGGGCTACTCTTATTTCCCCTGCTGCTTACACTCTCTTCACCTAGAACAGCCTTTTCCCTTTCAATGATTTTCCTAGAGGTCATTATAGGCATCTTCTTCCAATTTATTTTTGGGGCTGTGCGATGTTGTTTTTTTCTCTCCCCCTTTGTTAACTTCTTTTTTGCCTGATTCCCCTATTAAGTCACCATGCGTAGGTGACTCTGTCATACGGAGGCTTTTTGCACACCCCCCCTTTTTCCCGTTTCTTTTCTGAGGTTTATTTTACAGTAGTCCTTGACAGTGCCTCACGGTTAACTTTCCCCTCCTGACTTCGGTTCTCCATTCGTTCTTTGATCCCTTTTACCTTCTTGCAAAACTTCCCCCTTCGTTCATTGAACCTTCCTTTTCGTACTGAAGCAGCTGACCCCTTTTGTCCCGGTAAAACCAGCTTGATTTCTCCTAATACTCCCCCCCCCTCACTCTCTGATCCTCTTCTTATCCATAGCGCAGGCCACTCTCCCCCATTTCTCTCAAGTCTTTCCCGCTCTAAACCACTGCCGGTGCCCCCTCCTTCCGAAACCCCTTTCTTCTCGTTAAACAACTTTCTTCCCTGTTGACTTCCCCCGTATATTCCCTTCGTACTTACTTTTTTCCTTTTTTTTTGGACCCTCCCCCTCAACATTTCCCCCTCCTTCTGCTTGACTGAATATGACAGTTTCCCTCTCTTCGAACTCGAATCCCTTCTGTCTGTGGCCTTTCTCCGAGCCCTCGGTCCTGGCGAAACTATTCAATTTTCTCGCCTTTGTTGAAATTAGGCTTCCCTCCCCAAATCCTTCTCCCCCCCTTCTCCCTGACCTTTTCCCCCCGCCATTAGGTACTCCCCAAGACCTTGTATGAGTTCATCCCTCTTTCATCCATTTCGACGACGCACTTTTCTTGATACTTCTCCCGAATTTTGCTAAGGTCTCCCTGGCTCCACTCCCTTTTTTTCTTTTTCTTCTTAGAGAAGATTTTCCCTATACCCACTCTTCCCCATTGAGGCGTTTTTTTTCTGGCGAAAGCCATGTCGTCCTGCACCCGCTCCCTGTTTCCCCCTCTCTGAATTGACCCCTTGAAGAAACTTGTGGTCACAGTCACACCTCCCCCTGTTCATTTCTTTTTTTCGAACAGGCCTCCCCCCAAGCCGTTGCTCTATCATTGTTTGGTTGATCTACCAGGACTTACCCTAGTCCCTTTTAGATTGTAAGAGGGTCTTTCCTCCCTGGCAAAAACCCTGCTCTTCAACAATTTTTTTTGCTCGACTTCCCCCCTCCTTATACCCTGGAGTCAAGAAGGATTAGGGTATACGTTCCAAAAACCCTAGTATGGAACCCCTGGATTTCCCCGGTGTCCCTTTAAGACGAGATGATCTTACTTCGCGTTTCCCCACTATGATCTTTTCAGCTTTTCTTTTTTTCGCATTCTCGTCCTCTTCCCCCCACAAATCTTTTCTCTCTATGAAAGGAGCCTCCTCCTTTCCTCACTCATAAGTTGTTTTCCTTACTTTATATCTCTAGATAATGCTATGTAGACATCTTTCTCCTCCCCGCGAAGTTCCCCCTTTTAGGTCTTCATCACTGCTTTCCTTCCCCGCTTCTTTTCCTTCGAGGCCTTCAATATCTTGAATTGAACAGTGAACTAACTCTATCTCGTTTTTATACCCCTCTGTGTACCCTCTCTTTTTCATAAGACTTCCTTTCCCCCCCTTTTCTTCTTAGAATTTCCTCCGTTGTAGAGAGAAGAAGCATTTGCTCAGTTTTTCCATTCAACCTCTTTTTCTCGTCCTAATAATTCTTGTGTTTATTGATCATCTTTTTCTTCCCCCCCCCCCATGAGGACTTTTTTTCTCTTTGTTTTTCTATAAAGAGTCCTTCCACTTCTCCTTTTGTGTTCCAAACAGCCTCCTTTTATTTTTTTTAGTGATCCCATTTTTCCCCTAACTTGCCGATGGTAGTTTCAGACCCTTGTATCGTTTGGGATCTCTCTTTTTTCTGTGACATCCTCCTTCCGCGCCGTAGGTATTGTGGTACCGTTTTTTTCTTAAGAAGAGCCCTTTGAGATCTGAGCTTCCGCTGAACGCTCGTTTTTTTCTTCTTTTTTTTCCTCAGGCCTTCTCATAGGGAAGAAAATCTGTTCCTTTCGAGCTTCATTCTCCCCCCCTTTTTCTACAGAATTTCTACCTTCCTTTTTTCCCGAGATTCCTTTTTCTCTAGACCCCGACTTCCCCTTGAGAAGAATTTCCAGCGTCTTTTCGCTCTTTATTCCTTGAGACCCTCGTGAATTCGTCGACCTTTCCTTCAGTCTTTCTTTTTTCTTCGGAGGCCTTTGTTCCTGATTCCGGGATCCCTTGAGGTCAGTCTTTTTTTTCGATGGATAGTTTCTTCAGGTTTTTTTTTTTTTTTTCTTCCCCCCCGAATTCCTTTTGCCCGACCTCTAAGGCTTTTTTATCGTTCCCTTTTCCCCTACGTTATAAGACGCTGTTTCTTAATATGTTGCGTGTTCCCCCCAACGCTTTTTTTTTTCCCAAGAATTCGTTCCTTTTTAATAGTCTCTTCGTATGGGGCGGTTGAGCTCATTATCCCTCTTTCCGAAGTGGGGTCTTTAGCATCTTCGGCCCTGTTTTCCCCATGTCCAATTTGTACTAGGAGCCTGGAGGTCCCTATGGGCGGAACCTTTTCCTTTTAAACCCTCATTTCCTTTTTCGAACCTCTTCCCTTCCCTCGGATCGTAGACTTTTCCTTTTTTTTTAAATTATGCCCAATCCTTCTCGTTTCCCCCCCAGCCGCTCCCCCTTTCAGACGTCCCCCTCCCCTTCTTAAATCAGGAGTGGTCTTTTTCAACGAAACCCGCCGTCCGTCGTAAGCCTCCCTTCCCATGAGCCCTTTTCCACAGCCCCCCCCCCAAATAAGAAATAGATTCGCCTCATGCATGCATTTCTTTTTTCTTCAATGGGTCCTTGCGATCTTCCCCCATTCGACGAGATAGAGCCGGCGATGTTCCCCCTTCCCAACACTCCCACCCCTTTTTGATTTTTCCTTCCCTTGCCACCTTCTTTTAAGACTCAAGATCCCTTTGTGCGAGATTGTCGTTTCGTGCTTGCTCCCTACGATCTCGAATGCGATTTCTGTTCCTCCCTTAGTCTCCTCGTCCCTTGACTTTTTTTTGATATCCTCTTTTCCTTTGGAGACTATCACGGCTTACTACCTTCCCTTGGACACCCGTACTTACCTCCTTTAACTTTTTTCCCCCTTCTTGAAGTATACCCTTCCTTTTACATAGAACTCCTACGGAGTTATTGTCAAGCTCGTGCAGTGTTCTTCCTTTTCCCCTAAAGCCTTTTTCGGGACGTTTCTTGAATGTCTAAAGTAGGGTGGGGTCTCCCCATTTTTTTTTCTCAGACCCCTTTGCGGGCCCTTTAGCCCATTTCTAACGGATTGTTCTTCCTTCAGTATTTTTCTGCTCCCTCCTCGCTGTGAGGTAGCCGGTCTCTCTATCTGACACTTTTTCTTTGATTAGGCCTTTTCTTCCTTTCACCCGTCAGATGATCCCCTTTTTTATTCCCACTTTTGCTCCGGTCCTGACCCTACAGGCGATACTAGTCCTTTTTCTCGGTACCCTTTTCTTTCGTTCTTTTCCCACAAAGTGTTTCCTCTTGATGTTGTTCCCTTTTAATGGGTAGTTAAATGGGTCCTGTTTCCCTTTTTTCCTCTCCCCAGAAGTCTCCCGTCAGAAGTGTTTCTTTCCAGTTTTTCTCCCACGGTTGGCCTTTTTTCTTCTCCCAAACTCACCGTACAACGCCTTCCTCCCCCTCCCTCCTCCTTGTAATATGAAATAAGGATTGACATTGTACTCCCTTCTTTACCATTTTTCCTTCCTCCTAATTGTTGGTGTGTCTCCCTTCTGGTCGTAGATCTTCCTTTTCGGCTAAGCGTCTTTTTTTTCCCCCTTTCTTAATAGTGGTCCTTCCTCCCCCCCCTGGATTGAGGTTGGTGATTCCCCCCCCTCCATGATTTCCGGTATGTTTTTTATGATATTTTTCCTCCCCGAGCTTTTCAAATAGCGTTTCTCCCCCCAGGGAGCATACCTTTTTTTCCCCCCTTGCCAAATCAGAAAAAATTTCCTGAGCTTACCGATTCTTTTTCTCCCTCGTCGTTTAATCAGAAACCTCCAAAATTTTCTTTTTTTTTCTTCATTCGAACTAATAGGCTGCAGGGTCAGCTCTCCCTCCCAAGGGACGTCTCTCACTATGGTATCAAGACCCTTCCTACCCTAAATACCCCTTTCTCGGAATCGTTCCATGGCGTTTTTAAGAGAGATGGGAGAATTGTTCCTCGGTCCTTTCCCGTATATTTTGTTAAAACTCCTCCTCCTCTTTCGCCATTCCCGTAGGCTCCCCCCCTTTTTCGATGTTCCCCCTCATCTAGAGAGTCCTGCTTTCTACTTCCGTGCCTCTGTACCCGATCCCTTTCAACTCCCTTTTGAAAGATTCTCTGGGGTGGGGGTTCATCCCTCCTCCCTTAGCTGAACACTCCCCATAGATTTTCTTTTTATCGTCTCCAAGCACCTCTCAAATCACCGTTCACTGGACCTCTCGCTTTGTGGGGTTTTTTTTGGTGTTTTTTTTTTGGGGTTTTTCTTTTTGTTTTGGCTTGGTGTTGGGGTTGTGTTTGTTTTGGGTTTTTTTTTGTTTGTTTTTTTGTGTTTTTTTTTTGGTTGGTTTTTTTTTATAAATCGCCCGTAAGGTTGTGGTTCTCGCTTTTCCTATCATACCCTTTTTCTTTCCCTAACCCTTTGATCGAGGGGAGTATATAGTCCTGTTCCCCCCCTATTCTTTTTTTAACTTTAGGCCGACCCCCGGTTACGGCAGACTCTATCGATTATAGACGGTTCCTTCTCCCTTTCTGCTGGCACTTCTAGCGAATTCCTTTGGGGGAGGTTTTTTTCTTTTGAGGTGGATCGTAAGCCCACACTGAACTTTTCCTCCTAAGACCCCTTGTTCGGGATTTGGAATTAGTATTCTTTGAAGTCTCTGATGATTTTTATTATGACATTTCCTTACACTCTAGATTCCTTTCCCCCTCTTAAACCCTCTTTTTCGCAAAGTAGTTTGAGCCTGGTTTTCAAACTTTTCTCCACACTTCTCGTCATTTTCCTATCCCCTGAACCCCAAAGTGCTCCCTGGTTAGAGGTCAACTACTCTCCTCTCTCTTATATCCTCCCATGACAGTTACCCCCTGTGACTATCCACCCGGAGAGGATAAAGGGTTCTCTTTTCAACGGTCCCCCCCCCCCATTCTTAACCCCTTCAGCCTAAGTAGTCTCAGAAAGCATTTTGCTTCTTCCCGCGCTCTTGAACTTCTTGACCCTCAAATCTTCTCCTATTTTCTCTCCCCGAGCGGATAATATTGACTCCTTTCCCTTACAATGGCTCTCTCCTTTTCCGTGGAATTTTTTTTTTCTCCTTTCCCCTTTCAGCGCCCTTTTTTTCCTTTTTTTCTCCCTTTAACCTTTTCTCTTCGATCACCCCCGACCTTTTTTCTAGAGGGATGTCGTCTCTTTTTCCCTCACTTTCTTACTGCTCCCCCTGTAGGCTTCCCCTTCGCCCCTTTTTCAGTTCCCCATGAATTCTCTCTCTCCTCCATATTCGAACTGCTTCACTGGTGGCCTCTCCAGATTCGATCCTTTCACAAGTCTGGCTTCTTTTCCCCCGAGACCCCCCCACTGTCTTCCCTCCCCCAAGATAAGGGTTAGGTTACTCTTGTCTTTCCACCCGCCTCTTTTCCCGGAGAATTTAGCTCTCCCAAATAAAAAGGTCCAATTCCTCCCGGCACCTTTTTTTCAAACCTTTTGCTCGTTTTTCCTAGCTAGAGGTTCCCCTCCCTTTGGTAATCTTGTCGAACTCCCCACCTTCCGCTTCCCACAATTTCTTCGTACCCTTTCCTGAAACCCTCGCTTGGGAAATCCCCTTCTTCTTCCGCAGATGAAACGTGGAACTTTGCCTCTTTTCTTTACCAACCCTTTTGAGACTTTCTTGATGCGTCCTTTTTCCCTTTTTTTCCTCTTCTTTAGAGACTCCCTCACGTCCCAATAAGGCTGGGTTCTTCTTGCAGCTCTCCCCACATAGTTTTTGCTTAGATCTCTCTCCTCTTTTTCCTCCCCTTTTTTTTGTTGACCTTTTCCCCCCCCTCCTCCAGCTAATTCCACAGATGGGAGATCCCCTTTTTACCCCCCTGAGGCTTCCCTAAATTCTTGATTTCTTGCCTTAAATCAGCAGAGAATTGTCCATCCCCTTCCCTTCAATACTACATCTCTCCCTTCCCCCCTTTGCTGTCCTCGCCTCCTTCACTTTTTCCCCCATAGTCGACGGTCCGACTAGAGAAAGTTCAGAAGACCCTTTGTTTGCTTGTGCTTCTTTCTACACCCTTTTTGACCTTTTTCCCCTTCTCATCTACCGGAGATGTTTATTCTTTTAGCCCCTTGCTGTTTTTTTTTGATCCTTTCTGGCCCATTTAGCCCAAGAGTCACAGCTGTCCTGCTTCTTTTCTCTGGTTACCCCCCCTTAACCTCTTCCCCAGAGTGTTGCTCTTCCCCCCGGTGTGAGAACTCCCCCCCCCTCTCGTACTAAAGGTTGTTGAGGGAGAAGAAGATTTTTTTAAGGACCCAGAATCCTTCGGCTTCTGATGGTCTCGGAGATCTTTTTTTTTCCGCCAAGGATCAGCAGTTCGTCCTCTCCTGGTAGCCCCTCTTTCAGATTTAATAGGCCCTCCCCTCTATACGGGCTCTTTCATGACGTCCTCCATTACATTCCATTTAGCGAGATTCCCCGATGTCCTTAGATCAGTCCTTTCTGAGAGGAGAGGTGGCTGAGTCCCCCCCTTTTATGGCTCCTCTCTCTCCTTATCCCCCCCCTTCCTTTATTCTCTTGACTTTCCCCCCTACTTTCTTGAGACTATGACTATCCTTCCTCACTACCCTTTCTGGTTGCCCCCAAGCTCTTCACTGGATCTTCTCCTTTTTTTTTAGTAGACTTTTTTTTTTTCTTAGATTTTATTGGTTCGGGAACAGCAGCTCTTCTTCCGTAGAGTTTGTGCCTGAGTTCCCTTTTTTAACTTCTTGTGTGCCAGCCCTTTTCGGTTTCTTCGTCTAGTTTTTTTAGACCTTTTTTTCCGGAAGGTCCCCAGAATAGCCCTTCTTCAGATTCCCCCTCTTACCCCCTCCTTTCTTCTCATTTTTTCGGCAATTTTCTCTATGGTGTTCTCCAAGGTGAGATATCCAGATGTTTCTTTTCTTTCCCTCCCCAGATGGGCCTTTTTAAAAAGTGTCCTTTGCGCTTGCCAGTCTGTTAAAGATAGATCCCTTTCCGGTCCTTGCCTTTTGAGGAAACTCACTGGCCTTTGTGTTCCTTCAGTGGAGGTGGTCAATCCTTTCGTTCCCCCGCCAGTCCCTTTCTCTCCGACCGCTTTTTCCGCAGACTGCTTCATTGCGTAATCGGACGATTCGAACCCCTTCCCCCAGCCGCTTATCCTCCTCCCCCCAGCGTTTTTCCAGACACCCCGGTATCTCGATGACTAGAGAGATGACATTGATTTCCTTTCTCTTTTTCTTCTCTCTTTCTCTTCTCGCCCCCCTTTTCTCTAATCATTTACCTTCCTCTTTGACGGAATAGAGCTGGACGAAGACTCTTTCTTCGGTTTTGAAGCCTTCCTCGATGTGGAGACTTCTCCTCGTTAGAGGCTCTCGTGCCCTCTTTTTGTTAGTTCCCTTTCTTCCTACCACCCGGTTTTTTTTCTCCGGGCCCTCTTATGGATTGCCCTGTTACATTTCTATCAACCTTAGGTACAAGAATAGGCATTTTTTAATCGACTTCCGAAACTTGCCCCCCGCGTTGTCTCTGAATATTTTTCTGGGTTCTCCTTCCCGCGGTCCTTGGCAGGCCCTAAAACGCATTTTCTCACATATGCGTTTTCCCCTTTTTCCTCTCTGCGAGGGCGCCCCTCCTCCCCCCTTCGGTTTCCGAAGAAATCTTTTTTTTCCCCCCAGGATGTCGGGATCAGTGACGTAGTCCTCCTTTGAGCTTTTGAATTCTCCCTCGGCTTTTCCTTCCCCTTGTAGCATTTCTTTCGTCCCAGCAGATGTTTCCTCGTCGATTTCTTGTCCCTAAGTGTGTCATATCGTCTCAACTGCTTCCTTCAAAATTTTCCTCTTCAGGTTTCCCCCCCGAATTTTTTAGTCGGTTTCTTACCTTTTTTCTTTCCGTAAATGTCCCCCTCTCCCTTGGAAGCAAGAATGTCTCTTTAGCAGTGGACTTGATGTTCCTTCTTCGTTCATTCCCCCCCTCTCTCTTTTTCGTCCCCTTTTTCTTGCCCGCTTTGATCGGATCCTTCTACGACCAGACCCTCAATCTCCTTTTCTCCTCTCCTTTTTTTTTCTCGTTAGATTATCTTTTTCCGGGTCTCTCAGCGGTTTTTTCCCCGCTGGCGGATTCCAAAAAAGGTTCCTTTTTCCCATTGGCCACTTTCCCCTGGTTCGACTACCCCTTCTCACCCCCCCCCTGCTCCATTCTGATGTTTTTTCCTTTCCCCTTTTTTTTTCCGCAGTTTTTTCACTCCCGACTTTTTTGCGCACGATGATCGACCCCCCCCCGTCCATGAACGGTCTGCTGTGACCTTCCAGAAAACCTCCTTCCCCCATATTCGGAATTTTCCCCTTATTCCTCCCTGGCCCGGAGCCGATTGCCATGTCCCCCACCCCTCCCCCCTCGAATCCCTCCCCGCCCCCCCCAGTCCTTTCTCAGTGCTACCAGAGAGCTACATCCCAGGGTCGGGAGGCTTAGCGTCGTTTCCCCGGCCCGACACTCCTTTCATGCGGTTCTTTACGACCTTTCTGGTGCCCTTTCATCGTTCGTTTGCGCGAAAGAACGCGCGCCTTTCCTATGAGTTTCCTTCTTCCAAGCTTTTTCAATGGCCCCCCCCCTCAACGTTTTACTATATTTCTTTTGATAGATGCTCTAGACCCCAAAGGTTATCTCCCTGCCCTTTTCAGAGTCTCCTTCCCATCGCATTCCTTTTTAGAGCCCCTAAACCCTCTACAGATCCCCTGGGTATATTGGAGTTGCAAGGCCGCCCCCTTAATTTTCGTCGAGCCCCTTTCAGCCCCCCCTCTCCCCCCTTCTTGATCGCTTTCTAGAGAGAACTTTCCTCCAAGTTAACGTCGCTTCGAGCAGAAAGAGTTCTTCCCAAGTTCCTTTTTCCGTGCTGCATTTTGTCTTTCTCTCCTGTTCACTTTTGAAATTATTACGCTTCCCCCTGCCTCCCGGAATATTATGCCTCTTTTGATGTTCTTTTTTGGGGTTGTTTTTTCTTACGTCCGGAACCCCAAAGCTTTTTTTGCCAAGTCGAAGAAGAAACTTCTCGGTCCCCAGTCCTCTTTCTTGCCCCCCGTGATAGATTTGATCCGTTTCGAAGCCCCATTGAGTAAAAAAAGGTGACTCCGATTTGAACCCCCTCAAATTTTTTTCAGGCCTCCATCTTTCCTTTTCCATTTTTTTCCCTAGGAAGCCCAGGGTGAACTCCGACCCGTCCATTTCTTTTGCTTAAATAACCTTCCCCGGTCTTTGTCCCTGTGTGTCCGGCCCCTTTCGACCCAAGGCATTGGTGAGTTTTCCCCCGGCATTTCACCCCTCCCCCCCCATGCGTTTTTCCAACGACGATTTCGAATCCTGGGAAGCCTTTTTTAGCGGACTAATGGAGCATCAGTGGAATGTGCAGTATTTTTTTCTTTCTGGAGCTTCTTTCTTTTGCCTCGGCCCTTCCAGAAAAATGGACAGTAGCAGAATATGAACCCCCTTTGATTGTTACATTGACAGCCCCCCCGACATTATTCTGACTCTTATCCGGAAAAGCTTCGACATGCATACCCGAATGGATCGTCTCTTCTTTAACCCCCCCGTTTAGACAGGTGGTGACTTCCCCTCCTACCATATCACCAGCTCCCTGCCCCTTCCTCGCATCCGGAAGCTTTTCGGGAAGGGCGTTTTCCCATCGCCCACCCCCGTCCTCGTCAAGGAAGAAAACTGCGTGGACCCCCCCCTCCTTTCCTGGCTGCTTCTGATATTCTTTCTTCGAGGGTTCTTGGAATGGTTCACCACACACCCCTAGTATTAGTGCTAAACCTTCATACGTTTTTCCTCTGATTCGGTGGCCCCGACCCCCCTGAATCAGCTTGTAGCTTTCCCCCATTGGTCATGTTGGCCGGATATTGCTCTTAACTTTTCCCTCCGCATCTGGAAAGCCAGTTTAAGCTCCGTTGATCCCCCTTTAGCTCCTGAGCTTCGAGAGCTTTCGCGCTCCCTACCGTTGTTTTTCTTTTTTAGATCTCGCGAGGCTTCTCATCTTCCAGCTTTTGATTTTTCTCACGACAGTGGCAGAACTCCAATTCAATGCCTTTCTGTTTTTAAGTCTAGTTTTGTGTAGCTTTAACTCCCCTTTGTAGATTTTTACCTTTCCCTTTTAGCTCCGCCTCGATGTTTGCACCTTGAGCTTTTCCTTCCCTTTTCTGACCTGGTTTTCGCCCGTGTTTCCGGCCCCCCCCCCGATGGACCCCGAAGAATTTAGGATAATTTGGTCAGAAAAACAATATTGTTCCTCCTCTGCCGGTATTGACCGGAGTTTAAGTGTGTGTTCGGTGTTTTCGTGCAATGCACGAAAGGTTGTTGGTCATCCGTACTTCGGGCCAGAAGAGTTTCGGTAGAGGACCCCCCCATTTTCCCCTGGAGCGTGGTAGGCGTTGTTTTATAGGCTTTCCTCCACCTTCTTCTAAGATGTCCCCTTCGTTTCTCAGAGAAAGGGAAGGTCTGTTTTCCTGTCCGACCCCCCCCTTCCCTACGTCTTATCGATTTTCATCATGGAGGCCGAGAGGGTGCGATCTTTTTTTCTTTAGACTTTCCACTACCCTTCAGTGTCTTGAGTTCTTTTGACAATTAAAGAGCGCCTAGCCACTGTCTCTCACCTTCGGAGTATTTACAACAAAAACCAATAATATAAGTGAGTAGTCTGGCTTTCAGCTTGTCTATTTCTGTGCCCCTACCCCTTGCGGGATTCGTAAGCTGGATAGGTCAAGAAGTTATTTCGACGAGTTTTTCATTATTTTTATTAGGTGCCTCTCTAGTTCCCCCTTTTTTTGAACTAGACTTTTTCCCTTAATTTTATTCAGATAGTTTCCTTTCCGCTGGAGGGGCCTTTTACGATCTTCTGGTTTTCCATTACAGACTTATGGGAAATCCAACCAGGTTTTTCCGTTCTGTTAGGCCTTTTTTTCCTGACGGTTGCTAATTTGTAAATCGAAGTACCCCCCTTCCCCTCCGTTCACGACCCTCAGGTTTGTTTTGGAGTTTTTGTTTTTCAAGATGTGAACGCACGCCTTAAACGTTCTCTTCGAATGCAGCCCCCCCGGCTTTCCGAAGAGAGCTTTCTCGATGATCATTTCGGATAAGGGCAGTCCCTAGAGCCCTTTCCGAGAACGTTTTTTTTTCTTTTCTCCCATCCCCCCCTTTTTTTCCCCTTCCCCATTTCCTCCGTCACTGAAATTCCCCAGGAACGGGGAGAGACTCTCTGAACTTTATTTCGAGACCTTGAGATTTTCTTAATCCCTCTTTGCCGTTTTTTGCTCTTCCGATTCTCCCCTAAGATCGGGAATGAAGTCTTAACAAAGCGTCTTCTATAATACTCCCCCCTCGAGTGTTTTCCCTCGATTCCTTTTTTTTTGCAGATAGAGTGATAGTTTGCTCTATCCCTAAGAGGTCTAACCCTGTGCTTTTTTGATGGGCTCCGAGAGACGTCTTTAACCTTTTTTTGCCCGCAGAATAGCTATGACCATTTTTTGACGGCGTTTCCTCTGCCATTTTTTTTAGGTCGGTTTTCCCCAATATTGGATGCGGTCATTTTTTTTCCCGTGAACATAGCCGCCTCATCCCCTTTTGGTGGTACTTTTTTTTCCCTTTTTCCTCTCCCCCCCCCCCTTTTTTGCGGAGTTTTTTCATCGCAGGCTAATCCCACAAAAAGTCCGTAGTAGGCTTTTTCCCTGCGGCCCCTTCCCCCCCCTCCCCTTTCAAGATCTTGTTTTCTTGAGTCGTGATGGCGACACTTTTTTTCTTTACCCAAATAATCCCTTTCGGCGAGTTCTTTTCCGACTCCTTCATGCCCGACCACTTCCTCCTTTGTTGTTTTGAGCTGGTCGTTTTCACCTTTATTTTAAGAGTCAGATCAGTCCGGCTTTTTCCGGCTTTTTTTTGGTCCCCCAGGCCCCTTTTTTGGTCGACTTCTGTGTAGAATCTGAGGGCTTTCCTTCAGGGACCCATTTATGTTGCCCTTTTTTCAATGCGCCTTCCTCCCTTTTCGGTCTTCTTCCCCGTCACCCGCTCTCAGACTTAAACTCTTTTTTCACATCATACCTGAGGACTTGGTCGTTCCAAGGGAAGAATGCCTTTAAGATTGGTTTTCTTGACAAGAACCCAGCCTTTCTTTCTTCTCCCTACACCGGGGACCACACTTCATCCCCTTTGAGGACTTTCCCCGAGTTTAATGGCTTTTTTTTAAGATCACCCAAATGCACCACTCTTTTGAGCCTCCCGAAAACATTCCGGTCGCCCTCGACCGATCTTTTTTTCCTCGCCCTCCCCAAATTTTTTTTTTCTCTAGGTGCTATGCCTGTTCCCTCGGTGATTGGAATTTTCCCAGCCCCTAGCGCTTCTCGACTTCTTTCCCCACAGCTCCAACTGCCTTTTCTTTAGAGGACGACATCGACCTTCTCGCTGAGCCTGAGGATCAAAGGGCCCCCATACTCTCCGCCTGGTACTATTCCGATGAAGTGCATATTGTTCATAAATTGTGAATTGCAGGGTTCCCCGTATTTCCATTTTTAGACCACTTCCCAATTAATCTTCTCGCCTTCTTTCACGGTCCTGTGCGGTGATGAAATTATCTTCTCTTTTCATAGAATTTGTAATTTGAAATTCCCCCCTGAAGGGTTTCGGGGCGGCTCGGGTTTTTCTGAGTGGCACCCTTTGTCAATTTTTCTTCCAACTTGACAGAACTCCTCGCCACTCCGTGCCGAGTCTTTGGCCAACCTTGCCAATCCCGGGTTTTGCCACCCCCCCACGAGAGCGTCATCCGGAAAAAGACAGGGTCATCCCCTAGGCGTCCTCCCCGCGCCTTTTCGACATTTTCGCGGCTCCCCTTAGAATCCAGACTCCACTTCCTTAAGACCACATGGGCCCACGATTCGTTTTGCGCCCGCCCTTTTGCCCGTACGTTTCATTTCGGACCCTTTTTTCCATCCTCGCTCCTGCCTGAAGCTCTCCTGTGCCTGCGCGTTTTTCTCGCGATTCGAGTGTTCTTTAAGCCTTAGTTCTTTTCAAACTGTTCGCCTCGGATTTTCGCGATTTTTTTTTAGAGAGTCCGAATTACACTAGATTCTTTTTCCGTCCCCTTTCAATTATGTATCTCAGACGGACTTTTTCTACTCGCAATATATTCGCAAATAATTTTCTCCGGGGTCCCACAAAGCCCGAGAACGGGGAAGGTAGGTAAATAGTTTCACCCCTTTAGTCCCCCAAAGGAATACAAAATTTTTCCTAAACCCCTGAGCCTATTTTGTTTTTTCCAGCCCCCCCTTGTTTTTTCTTACAGTAGATTTTCCGACATGGGTGATCTTCACAGTTTCTCTCTTTTCTTTACTTTCATGGGCTAACCCCGCCGGCGAAACCCCCCATCACTGGCTTTTTTCCCGACGCTCCCGGATTTCCCCCTTATCCCCGTTGTTCCGAGGTCCGAAAAATTTATCACGTTTTTTTCTTCCGAGGCTTTCTCGCTTCTTTTTTGACAGATTCAGCCGCTTTTCGCCGGCCTCCCCCAATCTCCTCGCAGGCTCTCTCTCCTTTCCGTTCTCCATGCCATCCACCGCCCGCGCCGTTTTCCACAAGACAGGGAGGTGCTGAAAGTATTTCTGGCGTTTCCTTTTTTCCCTCCAGGCCCTGCCAAAATACCTCGAGATTTTCATGGTAGGAAACCTGTGACCCCGACCCCTAAGCCTTTTAGTTTTCCCAGTGCTTCTTGTATTTTGTGAAGTCTTTTTTTTTGCCTTCGGTGGCTGTTTTTCCGACCTGACCGTTCATCCGACAAGGCTTGTTTGCTATTCTGCAAAGTTGCGTGTTGTTCTTGAGTTGCCTTAAAAAGAAACGGGCGTTCGGGTTTGCTATCCGGAAGGTGTTGCTAGACCTTTCCCGGCTTTTTAAGGGATCTTGTTTGCGGATCGATTTTGACTTCCATGGCGCGTATCGAGCTTCTTTTCGACTTTCCTTTCGAAGATCCCCGCCGACGACTCTACCCCCTAGGGAAGGTTCTTGAACCTTGTACATCGATTTCGCGAACTTTCCTCCTTCTTGCAGGAGATTCCCCAAGCTTCGATCTAGTGGATTCGCGCCGAGCCGCCCCAAGGTGAGGTTCTTGACCCACAAATTTTTCTGTTTTTCACTGGTAAGCTACAGTTTTCGGCGGTTCGTACCTCTTTCCTGATTATTTGTTTTTTTCTGTGGGAGCTGGAGATGGATGTGCCGCTTTCCCCCCCCCCTGACTGAGCTTTTTTCCTTCCATGAAGGTTTTGCGTTCTCGACTTCGCAATTTGGGATTGTGATTTCCCGTTCTTTCCGGTTCCCTCCCCTTGAGTTTATAGTCCGTTATGAGTATCCCAGAGACTCCTGTTTTCGGTTAGTTTTCTCCGAGGTTTTTGTTATTCTGGGTCATTTTTCGATAAGGTGGGCTTATGGACCCTTTCACTCTTTTGTTTTGTCGGAGGAAGGACTTATGCGTTAGTAGCGTGTTTCACCCTCGCTGCAGCGTACAAGAAACGTCCGACCCTCCCTTGATTGCGGCTTCTTAAGTAGGTTTTGTTTCCGCCATTCTACATCATTTGTTAATTTTCCGCCTTAGAAAACCTTTCCTTTGCCCCCACCTTTCCATTGTTCGAAGGCTCTGGACCTTTCGATGTTTTTTCCTGTCGCAGTCCTCAGGTAAATTCGGCCGAGTTGATTTTAGTGTTTCCACCCCTTTCCGTCCTTGAATCCCCCAGGGATAGTCTTTCTTCCCAGAGCTGCAATTTGAGTCTCGCTCGGCCCTTTTTTCACGGATTTGGAGTATTCCCCCATTGCGGTTCCTGGTCCAAGCATTCTCGCCCTAACAACTTTCTTGTCTTTCGTTTTTGAGATAGAGATTTTTTTCTCAGCCGGCTCCTAACCTTTTGAACTGCATGTCTCAGGCTTTTTAACCTTCCTCGGGTCTGGGACGTTAATACCAAAATTTTCTGGGATCGCTAGATTTGCTTTTGGTCGGTGCGTCTGACATTCCTGGCAGGCTGAACTGCTGTGCTTTTCATGATGTCGTCCATACTTTTTGGCGAAGTGCTTTCCCTCGCAGTTCAACGAGTTTTTCTCAATTCCTAAAAAAGGGTGTTGTTGATTCTTGATCGTCTTCTTCGCTCTTTTTTCCGAATGTCGCCTTTGACCGAGCCTCCATAAGTTTGGCAATGGATTTTCATCCGTTTTCGGCGAGACACTTTCTCCCCCCTTTGATCCGTTATACGACCTCCCTCCTCTTTTTGGAGAGAGTCTGATGAGTTTTTCTCAGATGATGCAGTCCTTCTGTATCCAACTTTCACCTGCACCTCGTTTTCTAAATTCAGACCTTCCCTCTTCTTTACCCCTTGAGAGCAAACTAGTTGCCTTCCCACTCCTCGTGTGGCTGATCTCCAGACTTTCCCCCTTCATCCATGGCTTTTTAATCACACTCCTTTTCGATCGCGGGTGTCGAATCATTGCCGTTTTTTATCCTGTTTTTTCCGATGCCCAGAATCCGACTCACATCCCTCAGCTCCCGCATACGGTCAATTGCGGCTCCTTTTTTGCTTAAAGCCGTTCTTTCTTTTCATGCCCCCCTTACCTTTTGATCCCAAGAATCACTGATCTTTGCCTCCCAGGCTTTTGTGGTTCCTATGCCTTCTCCCTATGATTTTTTTTAAATGTCCCCTTGCTTCGGGAAAGGACCTAGCGCCTGATCGCTAGCCGGCTTTTTATATCACCGGTTGCGCGAGCACTATCTGCAGCTTGTACGGTCCCGACGCCTTTTGGTATCTTTTTCTAGCTTTACTGCGTGCACTCTTCACTGGTGAAGGCGACTCTCGGCGATCCCTTCATCGCCCCCCATTTCCCCTTGCCTGATTTCGGCATACGGTGGCGGGAGGTTTGTTCTGGTAGTTTCCTCTTTCTTCGTGTATGTGAACCGCCCAGGCCGTCGTTTCGTCGGAGGAGGCTCAGTTGCGGCTTTTTGCACAGTCTCTCCTTCGCTAACCGGATAGGCTGTTCTCCCCGGGCACTCCTTCTCGAGCGTAGAAAAGTTATACGGCCCCTGTCCCCCAATTTCTTTCTGTTCTTTTTCCTTTCCTCCCCGCGGCCCGAGGAGCCGCCCCTAGAATCTTTCCCCAAGTAGCTATCGGTTTGGCACTAATTCCTGCCACCCTAATTCCATCTCTTCCCGCAGACCTTCGCCCGTATCTAAAGAAGTGACGAGGTTCTCCGGAAATTTCCAAATCTTTTCCCCTTCCTCAGCCCTATTTCTCAGCGGCCTCAGAGACTTAATGGATTCCGCTTGCCGAGGTGGGGGAGCCAGATCATCTTAGACCTTTTGTAATTTTGATCCTTTCCCTTCGATTTTTCTCGATCATCAAGGAGGATTTGCCGAAAATTCCGTCCTTGAACTTATCCTATTGAATGATATCATTCCGACGGATTTTTTTCGCCCCCCTGGGCGCAGCGCCTACATGAGGAGGTGGTGTTCAGGCGCCGTCAAGATAAAGGTTTTTTGAAAAATTCCTCAAACTGATTCCAAGGCTCATGGTCCGACCCCCCGTTCCTCCTTATAGACACGAACCTTACCTGAATGTGGTGATCGACCCCCATATGACTTACCCCTTTCCTTATTCCTTCTTTCCCGATAACTTTTAAGGGCTCTAATGGGCAACAGACGGACAGTGCCCCCACCCCAGCCCTTAAATTTCTTTGTATAGGCTTTGCTTAGGGTTACACCAAATTTATCCGATCCCTCCAAACCACCTTTCTCAAGGAACTTTGTAATGAGTCTTTCCTTTTTTCATGGATGATCCCCCCTTATTCACAAAGAGTTTTGTTCGGACCCTCCTCCGAGAGTAAAAAACTTTTTTTCCCTCCTCCCATTTGGGGCTCTGGTCCTTATGCTCTCCTGTCGCAGAGCTTTTATGGAGAGTACGTTCCTCCAAGGGGGGGCCGGAGATTTTTTCGCATTTTCTCGACTCTTAAAGTCTCTGATTGTCAAAAACCGGGATCTCCGTTCTCTATCCTTCCTTCCGTCCCCCAACTAAGTGTCCCCCGGGCATGACACAAGGATCGAGACTCTGGACGGTTCGGGGCGGTTTATGTTACTTTTCTTTTTTATTCCCCTCCTTCAGCCCCTTTACACCCCAAGGGTTCCGAAAATTCTTCTTCAAGATAGTTTTCAAGAATTCGATTTTCTGTTGGAATTTCGCAACTAAATTCAGAGGTTGTGGGACCCTGTACTTTTCTTTCAATCTGGAGCTGGGACTTAGGATAATCGAGGTAGTCTGACGACTTAATTTTCTTTTGTTAACCCCCCCCCCCAATGCCCTCCTGTACTGCGACGTAGGACGCGCCGCAATAGTCAATCCTACTGGCACCGGCGAAAGGACTTTCTGCCTGAAGTTTAGTTTCTTAATGGGATTCGCGGGGTGTTTGTCCCAATGTCTTTTTTTGAAAATTAGTTGAACAGATGAGGTTCGATTTTGCAAGTTCCGTTTGAAGAGGCCTTCCTCTCTACTTTGGAATTTTTACATAGATTCCGGACCGGGAGCTCTGAATGTGATCCGCTTCTGCCACTCGAGTCCCTTTTTTTTAGAGACTTTTATGACTTGAACCCCTTCGCAGGAATTGGCAACTGATTCTTTTTCCCCCATAAACTCTGAGCCCTTACGTCCGTCGGATCTCTCAAGAAAGAACTTGAGTTGGTTTTTAGACTTTCTCTGACATGGCGAGCCGTACCCCTAGAAGGAAGGGATTTGGGTTGGCTCGAAATTTAGTGTTCTTCTTCTTTAGACTAGCATAGTCAGGATCCTCTTTTGACAGATTAGAAGCCTTTTTTTTCCGCACGGGGTTCCATTGGTCTAATGGAGAATTAGTCCGATAGATCCCAATCGGTGTACAACAGACATGGTTCTTAATGGATTATCCTTAGACCTTTGAATATTCACGTGTTCCTCCCCTCAACCGAGACTCCATCAGTTCCCTTCTAGTCTTTTCCATTCCGAGTTTTCCCCCCCGGAACTAAGCGGGTAAGCTCTCATCCCCTTCCATGCCCATAAAAAGTCCTCATCCGACATTTCTTCACCTTCGTTTAAATTCTCCCTCGAGCACTTCGTGGTAACCCAAACAGGCTGATTTATTCTTTTGAAATCCTCCTTCGGTAGGTCGCTTATCCTCTTTTCTTTGCTATCTTCTTCCCTATTGTGATCCTGCCATTGATTTTTCTTCTTTGATTCGACCCTTAGAAACCGGACGATCGACTTGACCGTTACCCATTTAACACAGACCCTTATGCAGCCCCTTTACCTTTTCCGGCGCTCCGCTTCTCGCCAGTATCTGGTCAACTTTTCGCTCTGGTTTTTCGCTGATTCCCTTCACATCGGGCGGTCCTTCAGTGCCTTCCTCTTGACAATTTCGCCGGCGTCCCTCTTCCGTCTTCGGGAGGATTTTCGGTTTCCGGCGCTCTTCCTGAGCTCCCCGGCAAGTTTTTCTGATACCCCAGGGGTTGTATGGAAGACCCTTTTTTGATCTTCGGCGCCTTCCCGAGGACCTCTTCTGATCATCCCCCCCTCCCCCCCTTCTTCGTTTTTGACCTTTCCCCCGTAACGGACCTCTGTAATGGGCTTCTGTCGTCGCAGACTTCCATATTTTTCCCCATGGAGTTTTCCGTTCTTTAATCCCTCCTTTATTTTTAAGATTATAAGGATCCCAATTACCTCCCTTCCCTCTTTTTTAATTCTCCCCTCGATTTCTTTTTCTTTTTCTTAGGCAGCTTTTTGGCGGATTTCCCCCAAAGGCTTCTCCCCCCTCCGCAACGTGTCTCACTCAGTCTCCCTTCTTCTGCGAGTTATGTTCCCTTGGTCCAATCGGGGTCACCTTACACTTGCTCTTACTCAAGAGAACCGATTCCTCGTCTTTTCCTCTTACTCTTGCCCTACCCCCTTTCTCTCTCGACGCTTCGGCATTTCCCTGTCAACCTGATATTGTTAAGATAGTATGCGCAATTTTCCGAATTCCCCCTGATTACCCTCCAGATCCCTTCATAAGCTTGGATGTCCCCTCGCCCTATTTAGAACAGTACGACCAGAATCCCCTCCTCCATGAGGCTCCTTCCCCGGCTCTTTCCTTCAAAAGAATTTTTTCCCACCTCCCCCAAGAAGATCGCTCCAGATGTTTGGTATATGTCCCCGTCCCGCCTGAACTCCAACGACCTATAGGTATAGCAAGGGTATAGACCTTAGAAGTTTCACCCCCCCTTTTTTCCCGGTGTCTCCTAAGACACCACAATTCACCTACTATTTTGAGACTTCCCCCTTCCTGATTTGTCGGAGGATTTCCCCCAGCCCCCCCCCTAAAGGAAGCTGGTGAATTTTCCTACCCAATCCTGGACTTTCTCCCCCCCTCGACGATCATCTCCCGACCTCTTCCCTCTAATAATTATGCAGTCCCTCTTACAATCTTTTTTAGCATTTTTTCTGCAACGGTCGGAGGCGGCCCCCGAAACTTTATCCATGAAGTTCCTTTTTTTTCTTCGGATCCTTCTTTGCAGGCTTGAACGACTTGCTGATCTATGGGAGTTTCCGTCAGAATCCCGGGTTTCCTAGCTTTTGAAAAAAAAACGTGTCTCCCTTCTGATAGCCCTTCCCGCACTTTCCTTGCTCCCCTGCGCGGACCCCTATTTTCTTCCCCCCCGACCCCTCCGGAGCCCCGGAGAGTGATAGAATCTCGTAGCCATTTTTTTTTTTCAATCTCCCTTGGAGTCCGTTGCTTTTCAGCCCCTACCATCTGGTAACAAGACACCTTCTTCCGCAATTTCCCGTATACTTTCCCTTCTCTTTGATTTCGTTTTCCAGGCTCATATCCCTTTAGATGACATCTAATCTTAGAGGGCATACTTCTTTTTCCTGAGCCTTTCAGACCCTCTTCACGTGGAGCCATCCTAATGGTGCGAGTTCTTTCATAAATCTCTGCCGAAAGATTCACGACCCTGACCCCCCCCATTCTCCCCTTCTTAGCTCGTCCGATACCTTTTTTTGTACTATTAGTTTCTGGCTATTTAATATCCTTCAGAAGGTTCAAGCCCCGTACGAGACCCCCTTGTGCCATAGTTTCGACAGTTCCGATACTTTTAGGGCTCCCCCCCCGCCCGTGCCCGCACCCCCCCAAACCTAATGGTATTCCGCATCTTTTCTTCCCGGCCGCTTTCAAAAACTCCTTGGTTCTATCCCCGCACAATATGATACCTCTTATTACAAAATTCAATCTCGTGCCCTTGCTTCAACGTTATACCTCTGAGTTCTTCTAGGGATTTCCTCTCTCTCGGTCTCATGCGCGTATTTGAGTGGTAAAGGTGCGTCATTACCCTTCGCGCCTCCTCTCCTTCTTACTTCTGTGGTTTTTTTTCCTCTCTCCTCTGGTTACGAGATTTTCAGGATTTTCTATTTTCCGTTGTTTTTTGCTCTTAGCCGGACTTTTTTTCTTCAACCCGATTTTGGCGGCTTCTTTCACCCCCCTCTTGAGTTTTTTTCCCCCGTATTTCCGTAGGCTCGGCTTAGGCCCCGCCACAATTTAAATTTCTAGCAAACTTTTTCCTTCACCGTTTGTGCCCCCCCCCCCTCCCTCCCGTTCCTCCCCCTCTTCGATTCTTTTCAAGTTTCTCTCAGAACTTTTCACCGGATTATTCCGTGAGACCCCTTGTCCCCCTTTTGGGATTCGACGAGAGCGATGTTTAGAGGGTTGACTGTATTCTCAGTGTGTCTTCACTTTTTTTTTATGTCAGGGAGTTTTTCCACTTGCAATTATTCGCCCTTTTCTTGTCAGTCCTTTCTGTTTTGCATCTAAAGGCTGTACGTTGCCCTCACCCTTACTGTTTTTTTTTCTTTTGCCGCCGGCAACTCAATTGAGAATTGGTATTTAAGTTTTTCTTATTTTGAGATTCTAGATAGGCTTCCGTTTTTCGCCGGACCCTTTTCCCCTTGCGCTTACGAAGAGCTGAGATCTTTTTTCCCAATGCCTTTTTCTGCCGCTTGATTGGCTTAAGAGCACCCTCGCGCCGGACTTGTGAGAAGTGTTTTTAACTTGGACAACTTCCTCTGCATATGCTAATGAGCTTTTCCAAGTGAGGAAAAAGCTCTTCTTTTTGATCTGTCGAGGGCCCTCTTTTTTTCTCTTCTGATTTTACTTTTTTTTTCAAGTTCCCCGGAGGGGAGGTACGGGCTCCAGCCTCCGGACTCTTTTCCCCCCCGTCAGGGGTTCCCCTTCGGACAGCATTTGGACTTTTCTTTACTTAGCAGAGGGTCAGTCCCTTGAGACTCTAGAACTTTTTTGTCTTTCTATTCAGCCGGACTCTCGTTTTTTTCTTTTTCATTTCTCCCTCTTTCCCCTCTGCATTCTACCCTTCGGTCACTCCCCTTGAGAAACCTTTTTTTTGTGACTTTTGCTTCGTAGACTCGTCTTCAGTTCTCCTCCACCCCGCACCTTTCTTACGCTCTCTTGCGCTTTCCACGTTTGATTCCTCAACCTTTTTCTCAGGTATCCCGCGCCTTTCCACTCAAAACGCCCCCAACCGTAACGTCTTCAGGCGCGTTCCCTTTTTTTCTCGCTTTCTGGGTCATGGATTCCCGAAAGGCATCCGACGCGCCCCGAGTCGTTTCGTCACTTTCTTCACTCCTCCTCGCTTTGAAGACTTCCATCAGCCTTTCCTGAGTGCCTTTTTCACGTCCCTCCTGACTACCTTTCCTTCTATTCCTTCGCGGAAAGTCAGTTCTTTTTTTCTCCTGCTACCTTCCTTTTTCTACGATCACGTAGAATCCTATTTCTTCCTCCTATAGTCTTTACAATTCTTGGGGTACCATAGTTTTCGGACCGCTTCCTCCTTTGTTTCTCTTGGCTTCTTTCTCTTAGAACTTTCTGCCTTAGAAAAATCCTTCCCAATCTCTTTTCTTTTTTCCCTGTTCTTCTTTTAGTTCCCCTTTTTTTTTTTCCGCTCTATATGAAAGGAGATGCCTTCCTTGGTAGATTTCGTCTGCGCGCCCTTTGAATACCCTTTCCTGAGCGTCTTTTTCCCCTAGATTAGGAAAGTCAAGTTTCCTTCCTTCATTCCCGTCAGATTCATATCCCCGATTTCTTTTTTCGGAAGGACTCTCTGATTTTCCCCTTGGAGATTTCACAACCAAGAAAACCGCCTAGTTTCTCCGACCATTCCGGCTCCCCTTTAATGGGATCCCTTTTACTCAGCCTAGAAGTTTATTTCTGCTCTTCAAATTCCGTTTGCCTCTCCCAGAACTGAGGACCCATTTCCCTTTTTTTCCCCCCCTCTTCTGACCCGGACCACTCTCTCTCGTTGTTTTTTTCTTTCTTTAGATTTAAAAGTGCCGACAAGTCTTCTTTGTTTCCCTCGTTTCCCCCTTTGATTTTCTCGAAACTCCCGACCCATGCTATTCTTCTTCAAACGCCCTTTTAGGCAATTGAGAGGACTCCAAATAGGGGTCCTTTGTCCAAATTCTCCCTCTTTCCACCCCATTTTTTTCTCCCCTGCCTGATTCCCTCGTCCTGTAGCCCTGAAAGATTTTTTATATAAAATTATTTCTTTTCCGAAGCTCCCTTTCCCTCCGAACCCTTCCTCGTTGGACCTTCTTCCGAACGCCGAAACTACCCCCTTATACAGGCCGCAGCATTTTTTGGCCATTTCCTTTTTATTTTTTTACTCGCCGACTGATGCGCGTTCGAAACGCAAGACTTTGAGCAAGTCCAGGCAGTGTTCTCTCCCCCTCCCCTTCTTGCTAACCTTCATAGCTTTTATCTTCTCTTCACGAAGGGATCTATGGTTTCGGGCCCCCCCCCGTTAGAATGTCCCCTTCCCTTCCCTTTTTCCCTGCCGTTCCATTTGAAAAGTACTATCTTGCGTCACCTTACGCGACCTCTGATTTCCTTTAGCCCCCCCCGCCTCCACCTCCCCCCCCATCTTCTAAGCATAGACTCCTTCATTTGCTCCCCCCCTATTATGAGATACTCTGCACTATGCTTGGGGAGGAAGCGCCGGGCCTTTTTTCCCTTTGGTACTTGGGATTCCCTTTCCCGGTCCCCTTCAAGACCCAGAGAAACAGGCTCGACACCCATTTTCTCGACAGTCTCTCTCTAGAGCACCCTGTACTCCTTTGCTTCTCTTCGAAGACTCAAATGAGTTCTTCTCTTCTACCGAGGTTTCTCCAACTCGTCCAACTTACCTCTCCTGAAGCTTCTTAGGCTATCTCTTGATGTTAAGAGGCTATTGTTTTCCTCCTATGGACCCTATTCCCTCAATCTACTCTACCGGCCCCAGCCAGCCGTTTCCTTTAACTGACCCTTCATCACCCTCACCCTCTCTCCCCCCCTCTTCTCTCCTCCATCCCCCTATTCCCCTCACCCCCCCGCCCTACCCACCACCTTTCCCTCCGCCTTCATTCACCCGCCTCCTACCACCCCCAACACTCCCTGGCCACCTTCCCACCTCCTCCCTTCCTTTTATCCCCCCCCCCCCCTTCCCTAAACTCCCCCATCCCCCTCCCATCCCACCCCCTCACTATCCCCTTCTTCACCGCCCCTTCCACCTCTACTCCCCACCAGGTCTTCCACGCTCCCCCCCCCCCACTATACCCCCCTACCTCTCCATTCCTGCTTTCCCCATCCCTCCACCCCTTTTCGCCACCCCTCTCCCCCCCCCATACTCCCCCCCCCCCCCCCCTCGCTCCTTACTCATCCCCCCCTTCTCCCCCGAACCCCCTGCCCCCCCCCTCCGTACACCCCGCTTCCTCCCTTCCCCTCATCCTACCATTTTCCTTTTTGTTCTACCCCCACTCCCCACTCTATCCCCACCCCCATCGTTACCCTACCCTCTCTCCCACTCCCTCCTCCTTCGCCCCTTTCTTTACCCCTTCCCCCATATCCACCGCCCGACTTACGCACCAACCGCCCCCCCTTCGCCTCCCGCTGTTACCCGACCTACCCTACCCCCCAACCATTCCCGTCCCCCCCTCACCACCCCCCCCACCCACCCTCCAACCCCAATCCCTCCATTCTTCTCTTGTAGTTCACCTCCCTGTCTCTTCCGCATCCGCCTTACCGCCCCACCCATCTTTTCCCTTCTCCCTCACCACTCTTCCCCACCTTCTCGCTTCCCCTCTTCGACCCCCTCAACCTTCTCCTCACCCCTCCCCCTCGCCACCCCCTTCCTTCCACCTCCCCAACCTACCCCGTCCCACCTCCTTCCCCACACCTCTCTTCTCCGCTTAACCCCGCCTGTACTCCACCCCCCCCCCCACCCTTCCTCCCCCTCTGCACCCCACCCCTCCCCGCCCCAAGACCTTGCTCCCGACCCTCTACTCCCGTCTCCTTTCCCCTACCCTCCCCCTATTCGCCCCTTACTTCCCACGCCCCACTCCGTTACTTCATTTACCCTACCTACCGTCTCCCCCTCCCCCCTCCCTACCCTCCCACCCCTTCCTCCCCCCCCTTCCTGCCTACATCTGCCTCTAACCCCTCCCCCCCCTGCCCCCTCTTCTTTTTCTTCACTCTGTTCTTCCTCCCCCCCCTAATCCCACTCTATTATCCTTCACCCCCAGGACCTTCTAAAAGTCTTCCTTTATCCGTTATAGCCCCTACTAAGATTACCCCATTTAGGTCACCCGTGCTGTATTGGAAGTCTTTTCTCTTCCCCCTCCATAGGCCTACCTCTTTGCAGATGATTCCTTCATATCTCGGTTTAAGAGGACCCCTAGAGGATCTTTTTCCTTTTTATCTATATTTTGGGCCCGACCTCCTTTGATCCCACCTTCGCCCAGGTCAATTTCAGTTAGAAACCCCCCCCAATATCTTCCCTTTCCCAAGCCGGTTCCCTTTCCACGCATACCTCTTTTCCGTCATGGTTATCCCTGCCCTCTCCTTTATAAACCTACCATCGACCGAGCTTCTCCCAGGTCCTCTTCGTTTTTTAACTTTGGAATCCGCCGATAGGAGGCCCCGGTTGACATCCTCCTTCCTTCTGCTTAACATACCCGCGCCTTCCTTTCAATCCTTATTCCCCTCCACCTTGCGCCCACCGCGATTTATCAGAGAGAGTTTCCCTCGCCCCTGTCCTTAAACGCCAGCGTCCTTCCCCCCGTTCTCCTCCTATCTGTAGGCCACCTATGAGCCTATTGCATATTCGGATGACCGACTTTTCTTTTCAACCCCATCAATCTTGCTCTTTCTTACCCCCTCGAAGTCCCTTCATACGAATTCGCCAGAGGGGGTGTGCCTTCGGCTTTTGACCCCTTTCTTCCGCCCTCCCCAGACCGGAAAACTCCTTTTCGATTTCGGAGCAACACAGGAAGCTTGACAACGGTTAATGAATTTTCCCCTACCCCTCTCTTTTCCTTTTCTTCCTGTCTCTACCTCACGCCCAGACGTAATGAACCTTCCTTTCTTGGTGCTAGAAACCATTTTTTTTTGTAATTAGCTCGCCCGGGACTCTCCGCCTGTGTCTTTTTTGCCTTGCACCGCGTGCAAAACCCCCCACCCTGATTAGTGCTATAAAAACCGTTCAACCTTTTCCTCACTCATAGGGACTTTGATTCTTTCGCTAGAGTCCACCCGAAGTCCCTACGAGGTAGATCCAGGGGTATTTTTCAGACCTGCCTGTGCTGCTCTTTAACTGCCTCCTCCTTTCCGCATGTCCTCCCCGCCCTTTTTCGCATTTTTTACCAAGGTGTGTTTTTGGCGCATCTCTCCAAATCCTTGTTCGAATCTATCTAGATCGTCTGTCTTCTCTCTTTTCTTTTTCTCCTCCCTTGTTGTGGTTGCTCTCTTCCCTCTAGCTCCTTTTTTAGAACCTTGGAGAGACCGCGGGCGGCCCCCCCCCGAATTGGGGAAGACGTCCCCCGCTGCGCGTCTTTTGGAAGTAACTCTCCTAGAACTTCGTAGCTTTCTCCCCCTCTTCTTGAGGTCCCTTTACCTTTCGCGACCTACGTTTTATTCAACCGTCCTATATCTCCCATCATCCGTCCTCGAGTCGATAGACCCTTCCCTTGCCTTTTTTCCAAAGAGAAATTGTGGTTGCGACTTTTTTTTTGTGGTCCTTGCTCCTCACTTTTTTTTCCCGGAGGGACTGTTTCTCAATCGGCATGGCGAGATGGGATTTAGGATCAATGGTCGATGCACCACTTTTTTTGATCAGGCTTTTGGTTGGTCGCGCCCGATTCAACCCTTCCCTTGCGATGGTGCGTTCAGACCATTCCCTTCCCCCCGTTTCCTTCCCGGTGGTCTCAACTGCATCAACGTTTGTCCTTCCCTCCAACCTTTCTTTATTTTTGCTGGGAGAAGAAGTTTTCCGTGCCTTCATTCCCAAACCTCTCCTTGCGGTTCGGTCCCCGAAGACGTCCCCTTCTTCGTCCTCAAGATGTAGCGGTCTCCCGAAGAACTCTTTAGAGATACTTAATAGGGAATCGTGAGCTCTGGCCGACATAGTGTCTGCTGTCCCCCCGCTCGCCTTTTCCGATGTAGTTTGCGGACCGATGGAGAGCCCCGCTCGGGCGCGCTCAGAGAGTTTGAGTCCCGAACTGAGCCGTAAGAACGCGTTTTTTGCGAGTAAGTTCTTTCGTCCCCATTCCGCTGATTCGCGCTGAGGAAGGTTATTCTTGCTTCTTCCCTTAAGCTCCCTGTGAGCTTCTCTTAAGTTTATTGCAGCAGAGGTGTGCCATGGCCCTTTTTAGATGGATCTTTCTCTGGCCCCTTCTGATCACATGACGTCTAGAGGGCCAGTAGACTTCAGACCTTTCGGGCGTTCTCTGCTATTTGACCAGATTGTAGACCATTCTCCTTAGTTGAGCACCTGTCCCCATTCAAGAAATCCTTTGATCCTTCATTTTCTATTCCTTACAGGCGCGATTCTGCGATCTCCTCCCCCCTCGGTCTTTAGCCTTCGTGGTAGGATCTCCTCTGCATCGTTTTTCCCAATTGGTCAGAATGGCGTCCTGGGTTTTCCCCCTCTCTGAACTTGGACACCCTTTTTTTTTTTGGCCCCCCCCCCCCCACCGTCCGCCCCCTTTTTACACTTTCGTCCCAGGACATGACTTCGGCCGACGGGACTCGTTCCCCCATCATGTCCCTGCAGAGATTCCAACCCCAGCAGAGTCATTCCACGAGCTCAGCCCCGCCCTGACGATATCCGCGGCTTCCCCCCCTGGCAGGGTCTGCTGAGGTTTCTCCCAGTTCCCCCGTCAAAGGACGGCTCCTTTCGAGGTACGCCTCCGAAAAACGCGCTTCACAGCACCCGCACCGGCCTTGCAGAACTCTCCGCTCGACGTGCTCGTTGACTGGTCTATTGGGCGATTAGCGCTCGTCCCTTTTCCCGAGATCGAAGCCGGTTTTGAGAAGTGTTCAACATTGAGCCCCCACTGCCCCATTTGCTCCGGAGCGAGAATGAAGCCGGCCTCGATACCCAGGTATTGATCGTCGCGTATTGCGCTGCGCTGTTTGAGCGACTCAAGAATTTGGTATCTGTCTTCAGCGGCGCTCCTTTTCTTGATTTTTGGTTTTTTATTCACAACAACCCCAAAGGCCTCCTACAGGCCGAAGTCACGGCTCTTAGGCGCTCCTTGCACGATAGGTTCGGTCCCCCCGGTGACACCTCAAACGGCGGTACCGTGCCAATTCCCCCCTCATACCCTCGAACACTCTGAACGGCGTTATGTTTCGCGACGCCTCGCAGCTTCTGCGGTTAGCCCCCTCCCGCGGGGTGGTCGGCAAATCGAATCCATGGAGGTGCCCTCCCATAGATCCGGATGGGGTCCCGTTCCGTAGGAGAGCGCTACTAGGGCGGGCATGACGCATGCCCCCTTGAACAGGATCCGAGAAGGATTTTTCGATTTGCCTCTTGCGCTTCTGGCGGTTTTCCGTTGGCATACTTGCAATCGCGCCTTGCAGGGATGTGCCCTTAGCTTCTTCCCCCGTCGACCCGTCCCGATGAGTCGATCACCCTGTTATGGTCTGGCCCGAAGTTTTTATCGGCGACCTCTATGGAGAGGAACCCTTCCGCTGGAGAGCATGTATCGGGAATCCCCCCGAAACACGTGGGTGTCGGCTTGTAATTGACCTCGGATGCGTTCCCCCGTAATGTCGAGCTCACTTTCCCAGCATCAGAATTCCTGTTTTCTGACCCTTTGTTTTTGTGCGGAGGATGGCGACACTTTGGCTGGAGGGATCCACACACCTAATCCAGTTTTCCGGAAAATACTTCATCCGCGTCCCTCTCCCGACCATGTGATCAGGATGGGACCCTTCTCATCTACGTCA
>Ga0179593_1704470_pt1 | contig 34916 bp, 49 predicted proteins | sample CZODoug2_1_08_16_FD_185931 | JGI IMG/M metagenome (GOLD analysis project Ga0179593, IMG submission 185931) | Vadose zone soil fungal communities from Angelo Coast Range Reserve, California, USA - CZODoug2_1_08_16fungal (PacBio error correction) | ecosystem: Environmental > Terrestrial > Soil >... | reverse complement strand
TCTTCCTTTGGCTGGCGCAACCCGTGCCCTAGAACAACCCCCATCGAAACTCATGTCCATCGATCGTGGTTACTTTTCTCTCTGTAGGAGTCCAACTGCATTCCTTACCCAGAGACTTTCCTTGCGAGTAAGAGCTCTCTATGTTGACTCCCGATGCGATAAAGATCCTCCTAGACTCCTTTTGTAAGGCAGTCCCCGTCCCCCCCCCCCACGTTTCAGAGCTTTTTTTTCTCCCCCTTCGCTAGTTTTTCGTCCCCCTATTTGTAATGGGGAAACTTCTTTTCCCCCGTAGATGTAAAGGTATCGATAGACCAATTGTTTCCCCATACAGATGTTTCTTTTTCTCCGGCAAAGTTTTCTCTTTTTGCGAAGACCTTGCCATTACGCGTGAAATTTTTTCCGATCCTTCATTTGGTTCTATCCAAAGAAGCCACCATACCAGATCACAGTGGTGGCACCTCAGATTCGTCCCATAGTCGTCCGGGGATCTCTCCGCCCCCCCCCCCCTTGGCAGTCCCTTCCCCCCGGCGAAGCGTTGCCGCTCTCACAGTGCTTTGGAGAAGTTCTGCTGCCCACGTTGGACCATTCCCTGACCTCTCCGTACTCCTTTGCCGTCACTCTTCCCCCCTCATCGTCAAATCTCTCCCCTCCCTTTTCATCAAATGATCATCTTTTCTACTAACTTCCCCCCTTTTTCCCTGTGAAAGGAGGGGCTTGGGACTGTTTTTTTGCCGCCTCTAGAGAACCAAAGGGCATGGTTCGTAGCTTTGGTCGAAGAGCCGCCTTGCCTACGCGATTCTCTTGTCATTACGGAGCCGTTTATGATTGATTCCTCGACGCGCAAGAGAAATCCTAGGCTGAGTTGTGCTTCTGTGTGCCACAAGGAAAGACTTTCCCTCAGCCCCCTTCCTCTTCTTCTTATGTTTCAGGCGCTGCCCCTTCTTTCCCAAATTCTCCACGGCCCCTTTAGGCGGTAGAGCGAGCTTACACCCTTTTTGAAAGACCTTCGTCGTTTCCGAATTCCCTCACCCCCTTATCCTCGAGCCTTTCTCTCTCTCTTTGTTGTTCTTTCTCCGGAGCTCTCCTCCCCCTAAGAGTGTGTTCCGTATTCGTGAGTCGTGGTGATGGACCAATCTATCAGCACAGATGGTACATTTCTTCCTCCCACCCCTCTTTTTTCCTCTGACTTGGGGCCTTTTCTTATTTCTGGAGCTTTCTTCTCCTTCCGTGATTTTCCCCCTTTCCAACTACAAGCGTCCCTAGAAAGAGAATCAATATCCTCTCTCATCCGACGTCTCTGGGAACTCTTAAATGTCCCGATCGGAGGCTTCCCTCTTGGTTCTCCTTCTCTCCTCTGAGGCCCTCCTTGTAATAAGGGAGTTCAGATACTCAGTCGACGCAGTGAGCGATTGCTCCCGCTGACTCCCGCTGATTTTTTTTCTTCGTTATCCCTTTTAGCCTCGGCGTATGAGGCACCTCCCCCCCCTGGATGTCGAGAGTTCAAGGGTTCATTTGTTCCGCCCCCGACGGATTTTTTTTCTATTGAAGATCCGACGAGACCCCCTTTCCCCCTGTGGTGAGTTTCCTTTTCCCTTTTTCTGAGAAAAAAATGCGGTCTGTCCAGAGGGACCCTCCGTCCCCTGCTCAGCATCGGCGAGCGCGCGGACGTGCCAATTCTCGTTTCTCTCTGTGGTCCCGTCTTGAGAACTTTTTTTCCTCCGATACGGAACCCCTCTCTCTGCACCCAAAGTCCCCTCCCCCCCCCTGCTGGCAGGTTCCTCTCCCAGAGAAGTTTCTGTCGGGCCTGGAGAGGATTCCTGGCCGAACGATACGCCATTTTCTCCCCCCTAATGGTTTCGACACGCATATTTGAATATCTAGTTTCCTCCCCCGTGTTGTTGTGACTTCTCTCTCCCTCTGCCGTTATGACCTAGTTCGCTAGCCCGGAACCATCCAGTGCGGTGGTGTTGGAACGCTTGAAGTGACAGTCGTTCCCCCTCGCTTCTTTTTCGATTTCCCCTAGACCGGCTTTTTTTTTTGCTAGGAAACCTCTGGTTGTTAGTCTAGAAGAAATGTTTGTTCCGAGGTTTCTAGAATTCTCCGTAAGCCGATCTTCAGTGTCTGTCCTTATTACCTCAAGATTTTCTCCCCTTTTGTGCTAGGAAGCCAGTACTTTTTTCCCCTCGTAGCTGTCGTAGTAGTGCAATTTTGTCAATCCCTTATATGATCTCCTTAGGGTTCTCAGTCTTTTCCAGTCCTTGTTGTGACAAGCGTCTAATCGGGCCTGTTTGACCTCTCCTCCCCCCTGTATGTCCGGTAACTAGAATTTCACTGTAAGTCCCCCCCTCAGCTCCCGGGACCCCTCTGATCCCCCTTGGGCCAAAAGCGAAGAAATACATCGTAAGCTCTTTTTTTTTATCTGATCCCCCTTTTCCCAAAAGCTCGCCTCATCGAGTCTTCCTCCCCCCTTCGTTGGGAGACACCCTTTCTTTGCAAAGACTTCTTCCCCCCGGTCAGTCGGTATTCGGCTTATATCTGTGTTTCTCGTGGATGTTTTCCCACTGAGTTCTCGTCCGCCCGAGACTCTTCCCCATCCATGGACGACTTCTTAAACCAACAGTCCTTCCCGCCACGGAGGTGCTCCCACCAGGCTGCGATAATAAAAGATGTTTTTACCCGATGCTCCCCCCCTCGACTCAGGGACCCCCCCCCCCCCTGAGGGTTTCTTTTTCCCGCGATAGTGATCTTTCTAGCCCCCCCCAACCGCTTTGACCTGTTAGATCGCACGCTATGATTTTATGGTTTTTTTAGCTTCGGGCACGAATGTCCTTTTGGTGATTAATTCGTCTCTTCTCTGGGCCTTTCCGCCTTTGTCTCAGTGGGCTTTTCCTCTCGACTGCGGCGCCACATAGACCGTCTTTCTTTCGGTCTGCTCTCTTGTTCATTTGCCCAGGCACCCCCCCCCCTTTCTCCCCAGCTCTCTTCCTTTCGAGGCCCCTCCCCCCTTTCTGACATAAGTTCTACGCTCGTTGACGTTTTGCACTTCGTATTTTAGCCGAACCGTTTTTCTTCATCTGATACGTCCCCCCTGTGTCAAAGGGTCCTTTTTTCTATATTTATCTTTCCCCCCTTCTTCCCACCGCAAAGCCCTTTTCCACCCCCAATGTTCCAGAGGGGGACAACGTTAGTTTTTCCCCCTTCTTCAAGATCTTATCCTTCTTTCGTCTTGCTTGGCCTCTTTCGAAGGGAGCCTGTTACTTTCCGTCACGAATTAGGTTTTTTGGGGTGGCCTTTTCCTTCCGTATCCGTCTAGCACGGTGCCTCCTTCCTTTCCGCAATTAGACCGGCCAGGAAGGCCAACTTTAGAAATGATTTCCAATCGCGTGTCCCTTGGCGAGCTTTTCCCCTGTCCTTCATTTTCCTTAACTTTACTTTCGAGATCTTTTTTTTTGATGACCCCCCCTCTCTCCGGCCTGGATAAATCAGCTTCATTTTGCTCTCGCCCCAGCATAGACTTCCCCTGGCTATGAGCCCCTTTTGATTGGACTCCCTCTCCTTCAAATTTTCTATCTGATGCCCTAATGCGACTTCCTCCTTTATTCGGCGATCGTGCCACCGATGGAGCACTGTGGCCTTTGCCGACTAGCCCCTTTGTCCTACAATGTTTCTTCCTTTTTTTGGTCTTGAATCTCCCGTCGCTTGGAACTTTTCCTTCGGGGAGACTTTTTTGTCTCTCCTCAGTGTACCCTATGGAATGGATGACTTCCGCCGTGTGTTCTAGGCGCTTTTGGTGCTTTGTACTGATTTCCGACCGAAGCGGTTTCCTTTCCCCTCTTTCGCTCGGATTTCTCCTTTTTTCCTTATGGCAATAATCTCAACTGAGTTTTTCCCCCCCTCGACCCTCTATCTTTTTCAATAAGCTCTGTGTGGTGTTCAAGTATTTTAGGCGCTGCGGATAGATGATCCTATGACTCCCTCTTTCCTCCTCCAGTTCCGTACAGATTAGTATTCTTTCCCTCCCCCCCTTCACCCAAAGATGTTCCCCCTTTTCCCCTTGCCCCCGGAAGTTTCTTATTTGCAGGGGATCCGATTCGATAACGACCACCCCCCTCCTCGGCCAGCTTTCCACAGAGCACCCCTCCCCTCTCGTGTATTCCCTTTTTCCTGGCAAGTATTTTCCTTTTTTCCGAGAGAGACCTCCTTCTTCCCTGCTTTTTCGACAAGGGTGTTCAGAAAGCCGCTGACCTCCCAGCTCTTGTCAACGGTTCTTCCTTGCTCCTGAAGTACGGCCATTGCTCCTTGAGGATCTTTCCTTTTCCTTTTTGGATCCCTGAAACACATTCTTTTTCCTTTCCAATTGTGCCACTAGACTCAGGGTTTCCCCTAGCGAACTCGGTCTTCGCCTCCCCCTTTCGACTAGATTTGCGTATGCTTTAACCAAGGCCTTCTTCCCTTTCGGCCCCGAGCTAGTGATAGGATCCATCCTTATGATACTCCCCCCCAACCCCCTACTCCTTTTTCCCCCCCCACAGGCGTGCATCCTTCGCATAGTCACCCTCCTCCCTCCATAGGAATACCACATTTCTCTTTTTCTTTTGTTGATCTAATCCCTTCCCAGGTAAAGGGATTGGTTTTTGAATTTTTCTCTTGTTTCTCTCCTGCGATAAGTCACCCCGGGCCCGGGGGGCTAACCTTTTTCCCCCGCTGAAAGTCCATTCCGCCCCTCGTTAAGTGGCCGTTTTTTTCTCCCCCTGACCGAACGCTCGCTGAGTCTTTTTCCTGGACGTTCTTCAAATCTGGTCCTCTCTTCGCCATTCCCCGGTAGCTGGTGCTTTTTTTTGAATGGCCCCTGTCCCCCGCAAGGAGTCCCGAGACCCCCTCTCCGGTGGCCGCATGCATTCTTCTCACCCTTTTTCTACTTTGCAAGATTCCCCCGCGAAGTCTTCTCTCTCTTCCAACGTGCTTGCTTGGTATCCCTACTGCTCCTCGGAAAAGCAGAATCTTACCGGTTTGAGCTGATTTCTTTGGGGCAGCTCTCTCGAGACATTTTTCTTCCTCAAGTCTCCTGTGTTTTTTCTTTCTTCGAGTAGGTGCGGACCATACCATCCACCCCTGTGGTCTACGTAGCCGCCTTTGTCTCCCCACAGCCGTTTTTTGTCCTCCAGGAATTCTTTTTTTTTTCTTTCGCCCATGGTGAGGGGGGCGAGTCGATTTTGAGGTTTTACTTTGTGAACCCCTCCCCCCAGCTAACCCCGGGAGGACATATCTATACCTTTTTAATTCCGCGAGCCAATTTTCCCGAACCGCGGGAAAGCCCTGGTTAAAGGCTCGAGTTCACTCTGTTCTCGCTAGTCTTCTTCCTCCCGCCAGGATTTCTCCCTTTCTCCAGATACCCCCTTCCCCCCCTTTCTTACTTCCTTTACGTTCGCTTTACGGGGACTGCGCGTTTCCTCCTACTACTGAGGTTCTGAAAACGTCCTTTCGAGATTTTTTTTTGCACGGTCACATGACCAGTGCTCTCAGGGTTTCTTACCCTTCATAAGGTGAGCCTGGAATTTGCCCCTCGAAAGGGTATTTTTTTTTCCCCCAACAATTACCTTCCGGAACACAGAGAGCGGTGGCCCTGCCTGCCACTTGCGTGACCTTCGTGTCCAGCGTGGCTCCCCGTTTAAAGCTCTTCAGCTTCCAGAGAGGAGTACTATTATACTTTTTCTCCATGGAATTAGACCTTGATGGGAACTCCTCCCAAAATACTCCTCCACCAACACCTCCTCTCTTACGGCCCCGTCAAAGATCGGGACTGGAGCATTGGCGCCTGTATGCCCGATCGATTTTCATCGCTTCCCCCCCTACTGGGTTTTTCTCTCCGACCCACTTTCCTCTCCGAGTATGTTTCTTTTCCCTTTTCCCCCTCCCTCCCGGGAGGTGTTGTGGAGGATCTTGCCGTCATATTCGTTATAGAGCCCCATTGAGGTTTTTCCCCCTTTAAGTTTTTGATCTTCCCTCTGTGCTCATAGCAAGAGAACTTTCTCCGCACCGTTCTTACAATAGATTTTCAGTCAGGTTTTCCGAATAGGCCCCCGGTATTTCTTCCCTGTGATCTCCCCCTCCGGGACAGAGAATTCGGGACGGTCGTTGCTCGAGTCCCTCTTCTAAGTCCAGATTATATCCTTTATTCTCTTGCCTCTCCCTCCCCAAAACGGGTTACCTTCCAGGGGGTGTCGTTTTTAAATCCGTAGTCCTGTCCAACCTTCCCTTTCCTCTAGGGTCGGTAGGTTCATTTTGAGCAGAAAACATTATAGGGTTCGCAGTCGAGGATCGTCGGCCTGAACTTCACCTTACCGCGACTCACTGGGTCCTTTTGAGCCCCATCCTCCATTAGGATTTTCACTTGAGAGCAATCAAAGGTCCTCTTTCAACTCTCCCCCGGCTCTAATTTTCAAGACTTCCAGAGAATTACTCTCCTACTCTTTTCTTCCTTTATGACAGTATTGACCACGTAGCTGATCCTTTCGAGCTCCCTGAAAATGCAGACTTTCCTTTCCCCTTTGGAAGCCTCCTTCTTTCCAATTTCCTGACGGCCACCTTTTGCTCCCCCCTTTAGATTGTCCTCTTCTCTCTTTTTTGTCGGTCGTTCCCACGTTTTTGCAATAAGACGCGAGAACACCGCTTAATCATGGTCTACGCCAAGAACCTCCGTGCGAAGAAACTGCCGTTTCTCACCCACGCCTCTCTTCTTCATACACGACATGGCTTTGGCTATCGGTGAATTGGTCCACGCATCCAAAACCCCATGCCCTCTTTGAGGCCGACCCTAAGCAGATGGTTCGCTTGCAGATACCCCCAAAGTCTTCCTCGCGACAGAGATCCTTATTCTGATGCATACGATCCATCCCAACCTCTCCCTGTGACAAATCTTTTCTCCGGAGTGGCTGTCCCCGGGTTTCCCCTTGAAGAACGTTTTAGCCCGCCTCTCTCTTCTAGCCTCGCTCTCTTGAGAGTGTCCCTCTTTTTTCCTGGATTCCGGTTTCAAGGACCCCCCCTTCCCCTCGAAGGGTCTGAAACATCCCTTTTTTTTTTCCCGCAAGTCTTCCTTTCGTCCCCTGCTAAGCGAATTTTTGTCGGCGTTTGATCAAAGTTTCCCTTTTGATTTTCCTTTAAGAACCATTTTCCCCCTCGTGACCTTTCCCTGATATATCTTTTCCCTCTTTGTTAACCCTTTCCCACGAACAGACACGTCAAGTATGGGGGACAACCTCTCTCTGCCCCTATGCTTGCTTCGCGGGTATGTGGCAGAGAGACTTTTTCTTTCCGTCAAGACTTTTTTTCCTCTCTCGTAGGGGTTTTTGGGTAGAAGAGTATTACGAAGACCCCTTTCCTGTGAGTCTCGCTTTCGCCCCTTTTTCCTTCGTAGACTTTTTTCCCCCCCCGGCGTCTTCTTCTCGAGGACCTCCCCAATTCGAGAGGGTCCTTTCTTTCTCTTTTCCCATTGTAATGAGCTCTCTAAAAGGATGACTTCCCCCCTCCAAATGTTTTCGTAAGGGCCGTTTTTCCCCTCTCGAAGAAATTTTTTCTCTTTGCCCCAAAGTTTGAGATTCCTGAGCCATCTGTGATTATTGGACCATTGGAGTCCCCTTCCCTCGTAGGTTTTTCTCCTCTGTTCAAGCAGTCCCTTACTGTCCTTGACGACGAGCGCTTCCCTTCCCCTCTCCTGAATTCTTTTTTTTTCCGGAAGCGCTGTGGACGGCGGTCTTGGGAGTTGTTACTTTTCTTCCCCTTTGAGCAAATGTCTTTTACTTTTCCTTCGAAGTTTCTGTGTGTCGGTGCTACATGACGAATCTGTAGTCGGTCCTTCTTTCCCCCCTTGAGTTCGATAGCCCCCTCCATGTTAGATGCTTTTTTCCCCTCCTCTCTTTCCCCTAACGTTGTTGTTTCTCTCTCGTCCGGTTAACGCGTTTTTTCCTAGATTTTCTTTTACTCTGCCAAAATAGCCGAACTAATAGAAGTGTTTGTTTTCTTCTTTTTAGTCCCCCACCCCCGCGTTTTCTGAAGTTTCTCCATTGCATCGATTTTTTCCCCCCCTTCGCTCAGAAACATCCCCCTCTTCCCTCCGGACATTACTTTCCTTTTTCTTAGACATAAAAAGGAAAACCCCCCCCCCTTTCTGTTCGTAGGCCCAATCTGGTCAAACTATCCCCCCGATCAGGAAGATTCCTCTTCACCCCCCTAGAACAATTTTCCCCGTTGCAAAGTACAGATCTTTTTTCCGAGCTTTCCCCCTTTGTCGATGTGCATATTGTTCCGCCGAACCCATTCCGCTTCCATTTTTAGTCCTAGGCTTTTATTTTCCCTTTTGGTCTCCCACACCCCCCCTTCTTTTAATTTTCCTCTAAAAAGATGCTGCTTTTTTTACCCTCGACGCCTTTTTCCCCGTTCTCGCGACCTGAGAAGGCCCCCCCTTATGGAGTTGAACCCTGCTTCGCCAGAGCCACCGTTCTCCTTCTTAAGTTTTTTTTAATTCCAAGCTTCTTTTCCCCCACTTCCTTTCCCCCCACCCTAAGGGTGTCCATCTCAGATCCTCTCAATCCGTTTCTCACCCCATTTTCTTCTCCCTTTCTCTGACTTCTTTCATTTCCTTTTCTTTTTTTGGAATACGTCCCCCCCTTAACCTAGAAATCGACCCCTTTCCCTCGGTCTAAATGCTTTTTTTTCTTTTTTTTTTTTTTTTTTTTTTTTCAGCGATGTCCCCTTTTTTCCTTTTCTTGACGGGGAAGACTGCATTCCTTGATGCCCTCTCTTTCAAAGTTTACAAGTGTCCCCGGAAATGCCTTTTTTCTTCCTTTTGGGTTTTTCTCCCCCGGAACTCTTCCTCCTTACCGAGGTCCTAGCTTGTGTTATATTGTGGCGCCTGCAGTCTCTGCCCTGCTAAACCTCCCTTGGAACCTCCTCCTGAGCGATCTCCCCCCTTTTCGTGGGATGCCCCCCCCTTTTTCTAGTCGGCAACTTCCTTCTTCCCCCTCTTAATAGCTTTTTCTCTAACGCAAGAGCGGTTTCAGCTGCCCTTCCTCGACCTCTAGCCAGGTGGGGTGTCTTTTCTTCTTCTTCGGGTTTTTTATTCACCATTTTCCCGATCGGTGATGTTCCAAGCCAAACTGGTTCCGTTTCGCCTGGTACTTCATTTGTCCCTGTGGTGTCTTTTGTCTTCGCTTCTCTCCTGAGGAGCGCTCTTTTCGGAGGTTTCCTAACGGACCACTCCCCTTTCTTAACGTCCATCTAAATACCAGTCCCTCCTTCTTAACGTCGGGACTTTTTCATTAAATCAATCTAGAGGACACTATCTTCTTAGCAGGAGCATTATGTTTACCATCTTCCTTGACGTTGTCCATCTTCCCGAATATCCCTCTTCTGCGCTCTTTTCCCTTTTTTCTGACTTTTCAAATTTCCCTTTGATGCTATAGAATGATTTTGACTTTTTTTCTCACGTCTTTTCCCGCCCTTTCTTTGGTCCCCCAGTGATGATGCCTCCCTTCCAGGTTACTCTGGAACCTTTTCCTACCTTTCTTAGCACCGAACCTGAATTTTTTCTCATACTAATCCTCTCCAGAATTTGTTAGGTTTTGAGGTCCTCCTCCCCCCCATTTTTTTTTCCCAGAGTGCTTAACCTTTACCTCTCCAGAATAGGGTTTTTCTCGATTCAGGTTCCCTTTTCGGCAGTCCTCCACCCGCCCGAATGACGCCCTCCCTTTTTCCCGTTCGCAGCTCTACCCAAAACCGAACATAGGCGCCCAACCTCCTCCTCCCTGCTCGGACATCCCGTTTTCGTGTCGCCTTTTTTCTCTGCGTTCCCCACGATCACTTTCCTTTTTTCCCACAAGAAATGCGGTGAGAAAGACACCGTCACCGTGGAAGTCTTTTTTAAGACCCCTTGTGTTAGCTATCTCCCTATCCATTTCAGATTTTTTTTTCTGTCGAGCCCCTTTTCCCGTGATTTTTTTGGGACGATGACTTTCCCTTCTCAGCTCTCGAAGCCCGCTCTCGTTTTCCTTCCCCCCATCGATTCTACTGGAGGTTTTTATTAGGAAATGGGTTTTTCTTCAGGCTCGTCTAAAAAACTTTTCAGTCTGTGGGAGCCTTCTTAGCCTTTTTTACTCACAGATCGCTCCCCCTGCTTTTTAGATGGAGGAAGTTACTCCAACCTTGACAGATCGTGGTGCCCTGCCCCCGGCCAGGTCCCGCACCCTGTCCCTCGTTCCTTGTAATTTTTTGCGACACCTCAGGTCCTTCCCTTTTATTTTCCCTTAATTTTTGAAAGTCCAGAGACGTCCCCTACCGCCTCCTAGGCATTTTTTTTTTTTTCCCTCCCCGCCCCCCTCCTTTTCTCCAGCACCGTGTCGTTCTTTTTCCTTGTCAAGTTCAAGACCCGAGTCCTCCTTTTTCACCGAGTCCCCCCCCCTTTCTTAATTTTCCCCTCGCATTCCCTAGTGGTTTTTTTTTCCTATGCGACCCTTTCTTTGACAACGCTCTTTCATATGTCCTAGAGCGACCACTTCCTAAACATGGAGACCTTTTCTTTCCTTTTGATTTTTTGCCAAACGTAGTCCCGCTCTTTTTAGACCGCGGTCTTTCTCTTCTAATTCTTTTCCTTGGAGTCTTTTGGTAACTTTTGGAAAATCCTTTCGAGCCTAGCGATACTCCCTTTTTTCCCTCCCAGAACTCCTAACTTTTTCACATTCGGAGACCCTACAATTTTTCTCCAAGACCTGCTTCATTTTAAAGAACGATCTCTAACACTTTTTCAGATATTTGTATGCTTCGAATCCCCCCCTCTTCTTTCGTAGATCCTCTCCCACCTTTCCCCTGGTCGATCCTTTTCTTCTTAGTCTGATTCCCGTTTCCTTAAGAGCTCATCCCCCTCTTGCCCTTTTGCTCCCGACCCTTTCTTGGCCAAGTTCCTGCGAACTGTTTATGAAGGATGCAGCCCGCCAGTAACCACCTCCCGTGCTGGGCCTTTAGGTACGTGCTTTTTAAGGCAACCCCCCCCTTCCCCATTTATTTCTACGGGAATGTCGAGGGACCCTTACGTCCCCCTCCCCACTTGTTGAGTATAGGGTCAATGATTTCCTTCGGAGAAACGTTACTTCTTTTTCAGCACCCTTTTTCCGCGTGAAAGATTTGTTTTGGTTCTCATCTTCTCTAGGTTATTCTCTTAGCCACCCTCATCACCTGAGTTTTTCCCCCCCGTTATGTTGATTCAAACTCTCTCCCTCCTTGGAGGAACGATGCTTGTTTTCTTTCTTGCCGAGCGCTTATTTTTCCTTTTAGAAAGACTTTAGGTGGTGCCGTAGTTCCGTCTGGTAGCCCTTTCCTGCCCCCCTTTTCCGAGCAAGGCCTGCCTTCCTGAACTTTTCACAAGGACTCCCCTCTGGTCCCTTTAGACTGTCTGGGTGTCTTTGTTTTTAGAATGTTGACCCTCCCTTCTTTGCGAGTGTTTTCCTTACAGATCGCCTTTTCCCCCAATTTTCCGGAAGCTGGCTGTTTTTCTGCTTTTCTCTTCCCCCCTTGACTATCCGAATTCTTACTGGAAGGATTCCTGCTTCCCCCTCCTCCTAACCCCCAAAACGTTTGAGGAGTCCCCACTTTCCTCGATTTTTCGCTTAACATTCCTCTGGAGTTCGCTTTAATCTTAGATTCTTCCCCTAGAGACTTCCCCCCCCTCTCCGTGTGGATGTCTCTTTCCCCAGTCTCGTGTGCGGCTGAACGTTTTTCTCTCCTCCTCAGGTGATTTTCTCTTCCCTGGCTCCTCCCTTCGTTGACGCGTCTCTTTCCTCGACATGGACGTACAAGTCCATTCCTTCTCCCCCCTGCTCTTCTGCGATTCCTTGTCCATCCTCCCTTGGAAACGTAACGAGACCCCTTCCCCTTTTTGTTGTGAGAGTCCCGCAGGAGGCGTCCCCATTTAGCTAAACCTAGAAAACCCTTCCATCTTCATCGTTTTTTTCCTTACTGTGGTCTGTGTCCCCCTGCACCGACACACCTTTGTTTCCTCTGTTCACGCGAATTTCCCTTTTTAGGGTTGAAGCGGTCCCCCCCTCGTTCTAAGAAACAAGCCCACGATTGAGCCTCTTTTTTCCTGGACGTAACAGTCCCTCCTCGTGGTAGTTCCTCCCTTCTTTCCCCCACCAACCTCCTTCCGGTCTTTGCCATGCTTTTCCCTTCTCTCCGTACAACTGTTCCTTCTTTTTCCTCTGATAGACTGGTGTCAGTCCCTTTTATCCCCTTTGTTTCCGAGCTTCAGTGTTTTTAGCTTTCCCCCCGTTCAGATCTTTCTTACTCTGGAATTTTTCTTTTTTCCTTTCCTTTGGTAGACAGCCTTCCCCCAGCCTCTCTCCATCTCTACCCCCCGAGTTTCTTTTTCCTCCACAAGGTTTTTTTTCTCTATTTTTCTGTCTCTTCTCCCAGGTCAGATCCCCCTTTTGAAGTAATTTGTCTTTTCCCCTTTGGAGAGAGCCTCACCGTGCTAGCCTTCCCTGCGAACCCCTTTACCCCTTTTTCCTTAAAAACTCTTTTTTTGCCGCCCTATATTCTTTTTTTCCCCTTTTTTCAATACAGGACTTCCTCCTCTTCCCCTCCAAGATGATTTTCATTTTCCTTGATCTCCCCGTTGTAACAGACAGGTGACCGGGAGTTGTCCCCCCCCCCCCCCCCCCCCCCCCCCCCGGGATTGGCCTCCCGAGTTTTTCCCTTCTTCCCCCCGTTTCAATATTCCCCCCCTTTTTTTTTCTCTATGACATTTCTACTGAAGTGGATTCTCCCCACGATTGCTCTTCTTAGTAACGGTCCAGATGGAGGTCAGCAGCTCTCCCCAGAGTTCTCTTTCCTTTTTTGGGTGCTGCTTTCCCGGTTCCAATCCACTATCTCGTCCCCCAGAGACCCCTTTTCTTCCTGTGGGAAGCGAAGGAGATTCATTCTCCCCCTTTCCACCGGTCCCCCTTTCCCCCTCTCCGTCTCTCATTAACTTTGGGTTTTTGAGTGGTATTTTTCTTCGTAGGCTCCTTTTCCCTCTTCTTTTCGAGTTTTTCAGGGAGCGCGGCTACCCTGCCCTCATTCGACTTCGCCTCAACCCCTCTCTTTTGTGTATGTTCTTCTGATTCTTTTGTCGTGTACCCCTCCTCCTTTGCAAAGCCCATTCTTTTTTTTCTTCTCAGCATTTTCCTTCCCCCCCAAAAGCGTTTTCGGTCGCCAAGCTTTTGGTGACTTTTCTTTTGCAATGGATGGATTTTTTTAGTTCCTTGGTCCCCCCCCTCCTTGAAAACCCCCAGCCTTTCGGAAAGGTTCTTCCCCCCTCTCCCTCGCATCCCCCCCCCTTTTACTTGAACGTGGGAAAGCGATTCATTGCTTTCGACCACGTGCTTTCAGATGATCTCCTCGTTGCAAATTTCTACCGAATACTTTTGATGTCGTTCCTTCTTTTTCCCCATTCTCCGTCGCCTTTTTTCCCCCATAGCTGCTTTGGTGAATAAGTTCTCCTCCAGGTCTCACCACTTGACCCCTTCTTTTCTGTTACTTCCCTTCTTTACCTGTTAACTTTTTTTGCGACGGAGACCTTCAATCCCCCCCTTTTACTCAGACATCGCGAACGCGGGGTTCCCTCCCCTTCGTTGCAGATCGCGGGGCTTCTTTTGCAGCGGACTCTCTCTCCTTCCTGCAATTCTACTTTTCTTTTTCCCGAGGCCCTTTCTTGGTTGATCTCTTCCTCTCCCCACATAATTGCGGACCTCCCTCTTCGATGATTCCCCTTCCTGAACTTTTTGTAGGAGAGGGGAGAGGATTGGCCCTCTTCCCATTCCCCCCCCACATGTCCTTACGAAAAGATCCCTTTGACCTTTCTTCGATTCTCATCTCTCCCCCCCCTAGTTGTTTTTCTTCTTCCAATAAAGACCCCCTTTCTTTTAGCGTGTTTTTAGATATCCTTTGTGCTATTTTACTCTAGGTCCCCATGACCTCCCCCTTCTATTTGAGGACCTCTCTGGAGGCAGGTTTCTGCTTCCCGTTAGGTCCTTAGGTTCCAGACCTTTTCTCATTAGTCCCCTTTTTGGCGACTTCCTTTTTCCTTCGGGCCCTCATTTTTATAGCGCTGGCGTATCCGGCCTCTGGACCTTCTCTCGGCAACGCTTTCGTGCTACCAAACCTTCCTTTTCCGGTCGTAGGTCGTTTTCTTTAGCAACCCTTTTCTTTTTTTGTAGACAGTCGGGGCATTCTTTTTCCTCTCGATTGACCCCCCTGCATCTCTTTAAGCCCCTCCCCGAAGAAGTCTTCCTCCTTCTTAGGAATTTTTTGGACAAACGACGCTATTACTCAAACTTCCCCGGAGCTTCTGCAGGTTTTCTAAGTCTTGCCCTCCCTTCTATTCTCATAATCTCTCTCCGCGCAACATTCCCTCCGATTCATCCGGCAGCTTCAATCTTTTTATTGGCTCGTTTCTCTCTTCATGTAATCTTCCCCTCCTCTTGGTTTTTTTTTTTTTTTTGAGCAACCCAGTTGACTGTCCCTTCCCCCATGTCTTTTTTCTCCTCCACCACGTGACCCGAATCCCTTTTTCCCTGACCCAACATTTCCTCCTAATACCCTTTTTTTTTTTTTACCTACAGAATCGATTGGATAAACGCACCATGATTCCCCCTTTTCAACACCCCTCTCTTTCGGATGGGTCCCTCTTTCTAGATTCCTTTTTTCCCACCGCTCTGGTCTGCTACCTGCTTTTTATCGTCTGAATGCGTTTTTACGTCTCCCCCCCCTGCCCCTTTTGTCCTCTCGACTCGGTTTCGCTGGCCTTCTCCGTGCGATTTGACGGAATTGCGAATGAATCGGCACCATCTTTCGTCTCTGACTCAATTTGAGGTTTAACAAGGTGTCCCCCCCCCCTTTTGGTGGGGTTTTTTTTTTTTTCAACCAACCCCCCAGCCTTTCTTTCCTTTAGGACGGAGCCTATTCCTCTTTTAGTTGATTCTTCCGAGGTTCTTCCCTGGAGATGGTTTTTCTTCTCCACATTTCCTGAGACGACCTTTCTTTTCTTGTCCAGGGTGATTCTTCTTCGTGGGAAAACGAGTCCACCGCACCCCCCGTCAGGCTTTTCTATGGGGTCTCCCCATAGAAGATCTTTGTTTTTTTCCGATGATTGTTCTTTTTTTCTTCGCGAAGGGTTTCCCTTCCCGCATTCTTTTTTTTTCCCTTTATAGTCGGGGTTGGAAGGTTTTCTCCTTACTTCTCTAATATAAGTCACTTTTCTGATAGTGTTCCTCCCCCTTTCGCAGGGGTCTTACTTCCCCTCCTTTCACGTCGACTTTTTTTTTTTTTTCGGGAGCGATATCCCCTTCCCACAATTTTTTTTTTCCTGCAAGGTGTTTCAAACTCCGGTGAGCGCCTGTTTTTTTTTTTGAGTAGATTTCCTTTCTATTTCCTCCTGCAAATGGTTCCTTTCCGGTTTAGCAAGGCCCAACCAGTTGCCTTTTCTTTCTATCGGGCTGTTCTATTCTTCTTTTTACACCCTTCTACCTTCCCTTGGACCTTCCGCTGCCTTCCCTCATTGGAAACCCTCTTTCTTCCTGGAACGACCTCCCCCTCTCTCAGGCCCTTTTCTTGCTAGGCTCTGAAGGATGTTAGGTACCTTTGTCTTTTCGTCCTTTTTTACCCTTTCGATGCCCAGGTACTCCTTCTGCCGTAGGCGAGGTTTTTTTTTTTTGTTCCGATCCCCCTCCTTAGCACCACGATGTCTTTTTTCTTTCTAGTTCAGACTCGGGTTCTATGGCCAATCCCACTCGTTTCCCCTCGATATAGCCCCCTTCCTTTTTTTTGTTGCCCTCCTAGGCAGTTCTTTCCCCCATTTTCGGATTGCAATTTTTTTCCCTGGATCGAAATCCGCTTTCCTTTGTTCCGCAGACTCCCCTTTAAAGCACGCACGCAGCGCTAGTACCCTCCTTAAGATCTTTTTTTATAAAACCCCCCCCCCCTCCCACAGTTTCCCTCTCATCCAGGCCCCTTCCGGCCGTAAAAGCATCCCCCCTCCCCGCGTGGTAGGCCTTCTTTCTGACAGTAGGGATCCGAGGGAAAAGGGATCTTTTTTCAGGCTTTCCCCAATGGGGACAATCCTTTTTTTCTCAGAGCTTTTTTCCCCCTTTTTGTGAGATTTTTTCCCTCGACGCCTTCCCCTTACGAGGACATGAGCCTGCGGATCCCTTCATCTTATTACCCCCTCCAGATCCTTTTTTTAGAGAAAAGTTCCTTTTTCCCTTTGAGCCATTTCTCGCGATATGCGTCCTCCCCCTTTCGCAGAAATTAGCCGTCCTGGACCCTCCTCGCCGATCTTTCTCTCTCTTTGAAAATCCCCCCTCCCAACTCCCCCTCGTTCCACAATCTTTCCCTTCGTCAATCCCCCTTTTTCCCACAGCAGACAATTCATCGTCATCCCTTTTGAATTCTTTTTTCTTTCTCCCGTTGTTTCCCCCCTCGGCGTTGGCGTCCTTTTTCCAACTCCCTACTCTCCAGAGGTTCTTTGGAGACAATGGGCTCCCCCTCTTCTTCCCAACTCTCCCTTTACTTCCTTGCTCCCCCGCCGATGCCATGTTTTCTCTTTTTCGTCAAAGGACCGTGAACGTGATGTCCTTCCCCCCCTCCTAAACTAGAAGTACTCTGAGTTGCCACAATTGTGTGGGCAGGCAAACCATTTAGAGCCCCCTCCCCAATCGATATTTTGGCATTTCCTGCTGATGCATCTTTAGAACTCTCCCGGGTTGACCTGCGAAGATGAGTGATTCCCTTCCTGCATTGCCAGATTTTCCACTCAGACTTCACCTCAGTTTGATATCTCTTTTCCACGGTTTTTCCTTCTTACGAGCGGCCCCCTTCCCTTTCCCAATGGGAATCGTGGGTGGAGTCGAGTAGTGGGTGTTCTCCTTTTTCTTTGGCATCCCCTCTACTCAACGTGGTCTCCCGCCGTGAGGTTTTTTTCTTTTTTCTTTTTGCGTTTTCCCCTCCTTCTGTAGCAGCAGAGGCTTTTTCTTTTGCCTTACACGAAAAAGCGACGAACCTTGCACACTCCCCCCATAGCCCTCTTTTTCGACGTTCTCCCTCCGCCCTTTCCCTCTCTCGTATCCTTCCTTTTTTTCGAGAGTTCTCTATTCACTTTAAAGGTTCCAAAGTCTTCCCTTCCACCTTTCTCTCTTTACTTTACAAGGAGTTTTTCTTTTCCTATTTTTTTTACAGTTCCCTTTTTCGAAGCGCCTTTTGAGTAAAAACAATGATCCGTCCCCTTTCTCTTTATTCCCCATATTCCTCCCCAGGACCTTTCAACCCCCCCCTCAAGCCTCCTCCCCTTCCATTCCGACGCGGGGGTGTTTCTTCCCTACATTCGGTTCGTCCCCCCTGATATTTTCTCTCAAATTTCTTGAGCCCCCGAGACCCCCTTCTGGAGAGGGCCTCCTTCCCTCAGGAGCAAAGTTTCAATTTCCCCCTCTCAGAACCCCTCCTTCAGAACTCCCTCTATTGACTTTTGGACTTTTGGGAGGCCTCCGGAGATGCGCCCCCCCCCTTTTCTAGAACTAATTTCCCCCCCCTCAACTTGTTCGGTCCCGAATTTCCCCTGATTCTCTCTCGGTGTTTTTTCTTTTTTTTCTCGCTTACAGTCCTCTTGGTTTTGGTCGTAGAGAACCTGCCCCCCTTCGTTACTCCCCCTTTCCTTTATTCACTTTTTTTCTCTCCCCGTCTCACATGCTTCCTCCGGATAGTTCGCTGCAGTCCCCTCGCTTTTTCTTAGGCAAATTTTTCGATCCTGAGATTTTTTTTCTGTTTTAGAACTTTCCCTTTTCGAGGGAACTCTCTCTCCTTTTTTTATGCCGTGCTGATTTGAAGGAGTAGTACGATTAGTGGTCTGGGGTCCTTTCGAAGCCCCCCCCTCTCTAAGATTTCGGGAATTTTTATGTTGGGCGTCCCCCTTTAGGGAGCAGTATTGGGGTGCTTAGTTCTTCTTCGATGCCCTTTTCCCGAGTCATACGGTCCCCCCCCGGAAGCTCCCCTCAAGGGCCAAGGTAAGGAACAGCCTTTCCCCCTCCCTCCCCCCAGACTCTCTCCGCTAATCCCCTCCTGTGTTTTTCCCCTTCTGGAACTCCTTTTTCTTTATCATCATCTCTTCCCGCAAGAAGAGCAAATCCCCTTTTCTCTGGCCCTTTTCATCCCTTTGTAACACTCGTCTGATTTTTTTTTCGGCTATGTAGATCCCCCTTCTTCTTAGATGTTTTTTTTCCCAACGTGAGGAACCCCTCTATCCTGACGATCTCTCCCCAGCCCACCCACCTTCCTTTCTGAAAGAAAGGTTTTTTTTTTCCTCCCCCTATGCTTTGTACACAGCTGTTTTCTTCCAGATACTCCTTTCTTCCCCTTAATAGATCCGACACACCCCAGACCCTCAAGCTCTCTCCTCCCCCATTGCCAGTCGCTTCTCCTCTTTTGATAGTTTGAAGCCGAAGATATCTGGGTTTTCAGGTGTTTTTCCTCCGCCTTTCTACGTGCCGATGATGAAGCTTCTTCCCCCCCACATTCTTCCCTTCGATTGGCTCGGACCCTTCTTTTTCTTTTGTAAGGTTTTTCCACAATTTCATGTACGTTACCATAACTCGCCCTGTTCTCAGTTGATTCTCCCTCCCATCATCTTCTCCTTGAGATTTAAGTATAGTATCTGCCACTTGAGCCGTCCGGGGTGCTTTTTTTTCCCAAAGTCCTTCCCCGCAGAAAGTCCCCTTCCCTCTGGGGACACCCTTTTCTCTTAGATCCTACCTTCTCTTTCTCCCTTGTGCGATGTTTTTTTTCCCCTATGTAGATTTTCTTTCCTTTCCGGGGGGTTCCTCTTTTTGTGGCAGGTTTTCCATTCGTAGTTTTTCACGCAGCAAAATTCGAGATCCCCTTCACGTTGCCGTCCATAAGGTACTCCTTTTTTTTGAGGCTTCTTCTTCAGACGAGGAAACTCCCCCTTTGGTTTCCTTCTTTGTTCTATGGCACCTTCCTTTTTTAGATTTCTGCTGTGCCTTTGACAAAGTCTTTTTCTTCCCTCAGCAGGAAAGCGCCCTTCTTCGGTCCTTTCCTGACGGCTCTAGGAGTCGTTTGGTCCAAGATCCCATGGCTCCCCCCCTCCTCCTGGACAGTTTTCCTTTTTCTTCTCTTTTTAAAAGAAGTGGCAATCTCTGTCCGTTTTCCATTTGACTTTTTTTCTATGCTGCTACTTTTAGCTTTTTTCGTTGTAATTTTTTTTTTTTTTCGATAGGTTTCTTCCCCTGAAAACTCTCTTCCCCCCCCTGATGAGGAAATTTGCGGGGTTTCTTTTTTACTTTCCCCTTAAAAGCTTTTTCTCTCTATAAACTTTCAGATTGGTATCTCTCCCCTTTATCGGCAGACCTCTTCGCTATATATCTTGTCCCCCCCTTTTGTTTTTTTTTTTTTTTCCCTGGCTGGCTCGAAACAGGGAGGACTTGACTAGCCCCCCCCTCTCCTGCAGCTCTTCCCTCTCGTTAGGCCCCCCCCCCCCTAAAATTTTTCTTTCTCTCCACGGAGGGGAATCCCTGGGCATAGAGTGAACCCTCTTTTTAATGAAATCTCCCCCCTCTCCATAACGGACACTAAGTGTCCTCAGACGAGCCCCTTCTGCTGCGTGGTAGCATCTCTCCTTTAACATGTCTGGTAAAAGATTTTTCTTCCCCTTTACCTTCTCCCGTGATCGCAAATGGTTTCCTTTTTTAATCAAGCCTCTATCTGAAGAGCAAAAGAGTTCCGTGAATTCCTCCGGGACTTTACTCTTCCTTTGGCCCTGTCTTTTCAGCAGTGTAGATCCCCTCCCCTCAAAACCCTCAGTCAAGTGAAAGAGCAAAGACTTTTTCCCCCTAGAGACATTTCTTTCAGATTCCCCTTTGTCCGGAAACATTCTCCTACCTTTCCTTTACGGGAACACGTTTTTTCGTCCTGAGACTCTTTCTCCTTTATGAGATAAGTATCATGACCCTCTTTTTCCCCCCCACGTTCTCCCCTTTCAGATTTTCGCATTAGAAATTTTTTTTCCTATTTTTTCATTATATTCTCCCCTTGTTACACCCCCTCCTTCCTGGGGTGGATTGGAATTGTCTCTCCAGATTCCCAACCACTGCGCAATGGGTGCTATTCACCCCTCTGAACCGTAGATTTTTTTACTTGTTCCCTTCCACCGATGAGGATGAGATATAACCTCCCCCCGTGAGTCCCCCCCGGAACTCTCTCCCCCTCCCGAGTCTTTTTTATTGGGTGTATTTTTCCATTTCCTTCCGCCAGCGTACTGATGCCCTCTTGAGATTTTTTAATGCATGCCCTTGCTGAAGCCCTTTTAGATTTAATTTCCGGCAGTGCGGTTTTTCAGTGCGTGTTCCCCCTCTTAGTCCCTTCCGACTTTCTCCTCCGCTTCCCGACTTTTTCTGTTGGTCATTTCCCCTTCGTAAGACGCTTTCGAAGTCTGACTGGAGGTAGAGTTCTTTTCACATCCCCCTCTTCTTTCATTTAAACATCTGCGACGCCTCTCGACCGTTCGGGACCCGGAATGTTTGCTTGGTTTTCTTTCGTTGACTGTCCTCTGAGGTTCCTTTGCCCTCAAATCCTTTCCGGAGGACATTCCTTCCCCCTTTCAATATCCTTCCAAGACGCACGATTTTGCCTCTCTTATTAAATCTTTTGACCCTCTGGATAGTTTCTGTCTCCATCATAAAGCCCGAAGGTATCTTCAGGAATTCTCTTTTTTGCGAAGGATTTTTCTCTCTACCGGAGATGATACGCTTTCTTTCCTCGCGTTTTCCTTTTTTAGCTCTGAAGGCTTTTTCCACTTGAAGAGTAGCGCGGGACGAACTCCCCCCCCCTGTACCCCCCCCCGATCCCCCCCTAGAATGCTTTTTTTTTCCACTAAGGAAGCTTCTTTGGGTGGCCCTCCTGCGTGGCCGATACCACGTTGATCTTCAAGATCCCTATGACCCCCCCTCCTTCCCCTTTCCCAATTTCTCTTAGACCAGCCTCGAGCCTCTTCTGATAGCGCCACCAATAATTTCATATGGAAACCCTCCCCCTCTCCGAGATTCTTCAATCTTTGCGGTCCCTTTTTTTTACTGGAGCTAATCTCCTCAGGCCCACTTCTTTTGAGGTTCCTCTACGCAAGAACTTGTTCTCTACTCTCCTTTTTTTGTTTCTTTTCTCAGATTTTTTCCCTCTACCCCCAGAACATTTTGGGGCTCCCCCTATGCAAGTGAAGATCTTTTTTCCATCGCCCTCCTCTTCACTTTATCCGGACGCTTTTCTTCATTTTTCGAATACTAGGTGTTTTCGACCCTTTTTGCAGTTATTCCCGGTCTTCGTAGTCCTTTCTTCTTATATTTTCCTCTTCTTTCCGGCTCCTCCTTCCCTCGACAGGTTCTCTTTCAAGACCACCCTGGACGACCCCCTAGCTAGAAGATTTTTTTTTTGTCCAAGTCCTTAATTCTCTCTTAGAATTCTTTTGTGTCCTTTTTGGAAAGTTCCCTCTCTGCCCCCAGTGCCCAGCGCTTCTGTGACTCCTCAAGCCTCAGTCTTTTCTCAAGGTTTTCCCGAACTTCTTTTTAATCCTATCTGTCAACCCCGCTCCCCCCTTCCTACCGGTCGTTCTTTGATACTCTCATGTTAGCGCTTTTTTTTTTTTTCCGATTTTCCCCATTTCGTGTTTCCCCCCCCCTATCTTTGCTTGACGCGGCTTTCTTTACCTTTTTTCCCTGCGAGGTCTTTCTTTTTTAGTAATGTTTTTTCGTAGCTTTTTTTGTCTTGGTCTTCTGGAAAACCTGAAGTAAGAGCCGCTCTCCCTCCTGAGACTTCAAAAAGTCTCACAGGCGTGGTCTAAGGCTCTCCAGGCCCCCCTCGTTTGGACAGTCCCCTCCCTCTTTTTCAAGCCAACAAAGCCTGCCTTCCCCCTTTCCCCCCCCCTCCTAGTATCCTTTTCAAGAGCCTCCTCCAGAGACCCCCGAGGATGGCTCCCTTCCTGAGACTCTCCCCTTTTCCATTTCCCTCCCTGAGTTTTCCTAAATAGTTTGAAGTTTCCCCTTGTTGGCACAAGGTTCATTTCCCCCTTAGCCTCCTCTATCTTTGCCCCCAATATTCTCTGTGGTTTTTCTATGCCTTTTTGAAAAGCCCCCCCCCAAGAGGAAACCCCAGGGCTTTTTCTGGGGCTCCCCCCTCTTGCCCCTAACGTTCCTTCTCTATATCATTCTCTTAGGAGTATCCAGGACAGTATAGGACGCTGATTATCCTTGACCTGCCCCTTCTCGGTGATCTTCCTTCCTCTTGGGACCTCCTCACTAAACCTTTCCCTTTAGATGGTGTCCCTTTTGAGATCAACACACCCAAGCCTTCTTCTTCCCCCTGATGCTTTTCCGATCTTTTATTTGTTTCCGGGGTTCTTCGTGTGGTTTTTCTTCGACGTCTCTCTTCCCCAAACTTCTCCTCGCACGGTGCGCGGGCGCTTTCCTTTCCCTAAGGTCATGTGGGCTTTCTCTTCTTCCCCTTGTTTTTTTTTCCTGCAGCTCTTGTTCTCTGGCCAAGGGATCTTTTGTGGCTTATGGTTTCTCCCCTTCGATTCTTTTCTCAAATGTTCCTTCCGTAGTTCGTCTTTACTGAGCATAGACCCCCGTTTGTTCCTTTGCTGGATTGTTCAAGGCGCTGCTTTGGGAAATCCCAATCATGGATCTCCCCCTTCGTTTTCTTTTTTCATAATGGATTTCTCCCTTTCTCCTCCTCCTTGCCTATCTTACAGTTTGGCTGATACCTCGGACTGACTTCTTCTGTTGATCAGTAGTTTTTTCTAATCCCCTACTCGCTGAATGGACTTTTCCCTCGGAGCTGTTGTCTCTTGGAAGACCAAGATGAGCTTTCGGAGTTCGATTTTGTGTATCCTTTCCCTTCTCAGCCAGCCCCCTTTCCTTCCTTTGTTTTTGATTCGAGATTCCCCTTTTTTCTCCCTTCCTGCGGCTCCTTTTTTTTTTGACAATCGAGTTTTTCTTTTTTTTTTCGACTTTCTTCCCCGTCCATGGCAGAACCGACCCAGCTTTTTCCTTAAGATCCTTTTGGCTCCCCGATGCCCCCTAGTCCCAAGACTGTCTCTCCTGACTTGTCAGCTCCAAAATTTTCTTCCCTTTTGCGCTTAGGCGTTTCTGCTCCTGCTGGGACACCGAGCGAAGACTCTTATGTCATACTTTTTTTCGACTCTTCCCCCTCCCATTCCCGATGGTCTTTCCCCCGGTTGTTCTGAGCGTTTTTTTCCTCGTACTTTTTGCGAGGATCTCTACGTGGTTCCCGCATTCTGCTCAGGCCTTTTCCAAGTTTTTCCGGGTCCCTTGCCGGTACTTTTTCTCTTCGCCACCATCCCTTATGCCAAACTGGAGAAGTCTCCCTTCTCACTTTCTAATTTTTTTAAGTTTCCCAATGACAAACCTCCCTTACCCCGAAAATCCCTTTCCCTCCTATTTCTCCCCTCGACATTCCTTCTTCTATATGTTCTGTGTACCATCCCTTTTCCCGTTAGCGTGGTTTCCTCTTTTCCAAATAGACCAGAGAGACAGTGCCCCCCTATGGTCCCGTTAGAATCCCCAGGTCGCTCTCTTTTTCTCTCTCCTTAAGTTCTGCTGAGCGTCTTCAACCGACGTTAGAAGTTCTGACACTCCCCCCAGAGTCCTCCTTCCGATTTTCTATTTGGGTGTCCCACCCCTTGATCCAACAATAGAGAGGATCGAACTTTTGCCTCTTGTGGTCTCTTTGCCGAGAATCCACCGTTCTCCCCCCCTTCCTTTGGAAATCTTTTATAGAGCTTACTTTTGGTTAACCGAAGATCGTGCACTCCTCTAATAGTCCTGACCTTCTTCAGAGCTTTTTGGGACTCCATTGATCGTGACTTGGGTACAGAGTGTGGTCTTCTTGGTGCATCTCTTACCCCATAGTGCCCTTTCCGTCATTTCCGAAAACTTCCTTAGGTATCCCAATTGCTGTGGCTTCTCCATGAGGTCTTCCCCGTAGGACTTACCTCCTCGGTTCCCAATTTAACATTCTCAACACCCCCCCTTAGGCTACCCTCTCCCTGAACGAAAGATCTGATTTGCACCCCCCCCCTTCCAGGATTCCGGAACCGATGTTTTCCCTCTTTTTTCCTTCGTGAACCTCAGCTCTCCCTTCTGCAGGAGTTTTTTCCATGAGCGATCCCTCTTTCTTGGCATGAATTCTCCGTGCTCTGAGGTTCCCCTCGCTTCTCCCCTAGTCTTTCTCTCTGAGCTTTCTACCGTAGCACTTTTTCCCAACGACGAAGTATTTGTTGTGGTCCTTTCCCTGTTGACGTCACCACTGCGTTTCCAGTTTTCCCCTTTTCTAAGTAACCCTCCTGTAAGTTCCCCTCCTTTTTTGCGCCAGCCTCCCTCATGTCCTGACGAAACCCCAGGCCTATGAGACCCCCTTCGCGACGAGACGGCAGTCCTCCTGGCTTTCCTCGGATTTATACGATACTCCCCTTTCTCTCCCCCATTTCTGAAGACTTTCCGGGACTTTTTCCCTTTCCTCTTTTCCTTGTGTTGTTGCGTTTTTGTGCTTTCGATTGCGTTCGTAGAGCGAACCGCCGTTTTGTCCCCTCTCAGACCTCCTTTCTTCGCATTTTTTCCCCCCTTGAGCAGCGGCCTGTCGTCCCCATAGACCTCCCCCGGTTTCCTTTTCCTTAGGTTTTTTCCCCTGAGATCATCATTTCCTCCCTGGGCCTTTTTTTTTCGCTCCTAGACTTCAGCTTCCTTTGCCTGCTCTCTTCCTATTACTTCAGCTGGACAGTCGGGTCCTGCAACTCTTTTCAGCCCCGAGTCTTCTTCTTTTGTGGTGACTTTTCCTTTTCAATTATAGGTAAAGTTCCTTTTATGTTTATTTAAGTAACTCCCTTTCCAGTTTTTCACGAAGTATTTGAGGTTTTGTTCCCCGCCACCTTCCTTTTTTCTGCCTTTCTCCCACTTCAAGCGATTTGTCGTGCCTCATCGAATAAGCTTGCCCAACCTTTTTCCTCCGAGTCCCCCCTTTTCTTTCTCCTCTTTCCCCCTCTTGAACTTTTTTTCGGATTCTTCCTGGTCTATGTCTTGCATTTCAATTTTTTTCGTGTCTTTTGCAACGCAGAGCCCTCGATCTGCGAGACGTTTTCCACATTTTGCCTGACTTTCGGCGTCTTTAACCTTTTCGTAATTTGGCAGAACCGATAGGACTTACTATCGACCCTCCCCTTTTTCGAGTCCATTTTGAGTCTTCCCGCCCACCGCTCGTTTTTTCCCATTCCGAGATCGTCTGTATTTTGCCGTTTACGTATAATTCTTTTGAAGCTTTGCCACGGGCTTTTTTTTGGAGCCGGAATCCTTCTCCGGCGGCCAAATAGCGCTTTCTTTTTCTTTGGAAGCTTTTTTGTCCGTTTTCCCCCAGTTCTCGGAATTGCTGATGTTAGCATTGACGGACACGCCTCAGAGTTTTCTTCCTTTTCAAGTCCCCCTTTTCTAGGCTTTTTCTCCAGAGTGTTTCTTTTTTTCCTCTCTTTATACCAGCCAAATCTGGATGTTTTTTTCCCTTTCGATCACCACTCGATATTTCCGGCTCCTTTTATTGTCCTTCGCTGAGCTTTTTTTTTACTGGGGAAGTTCTTTGCCTGGTTCCTGCCGCCTCGAGCTTTTCCTTTGGCCGCAGTGTTACACCCTTGCCCCCCTTTTTCCTTGTACCCCTTTTCCCCGTCCTCTCGTTTCGTTGACTGATTTTTTTTCGTGCTGTTGACAAGGACCATCGAGCCGCCAGTTCCACCCTTTGTTCCTGGCCCTTCTTTTTAGAACCTTTTCCCAACCCCCCCCCCTTTTCTCTGAGCACTTTTCCTGACAACCTTTGAAATTCACTTTATTTTTTCGTCGCTGGCCACTCGGATCCCCCTCCTTCGAGATTCAGTGGTTTCTCCCCTCCCTCGTTTTTTTTTCTTTCTTGCGATGTTCGGAGCGCATCGTGATCCTTTGAGAGGATCTTCCTTTCCTTTTTGATTGACCTCCTTTTTTTTCCCCCCGATGCGCTGCTTTTTTTAGTTCGCTTTTTGGCAATAATCCATGTTCGCTCGCCGCTGATTTCATCTTTTACCCCGTTTTTTTTCTTATTTTTTCCCCGGCCCTTGAGGCTTTTCTCTTGCATAGACCCCCCGCGCAGCCCTGCTCGTAGTCTCTCGCACACCGGTGACCTCTCCGGCGTTTCCCTTTTTTCTGAGTTTGCTTTTCACGAAACTTTTTCCTTCTTCCAGTCCGGCTTTTCCCCTTTTTTTCACCGATTACTGTGGTAGGTTCGTTCGGCTTTGCGCTGGGCCAAAGAGCTCTCCCCCTCTTCATAGATACGCCCCTTCCGCCTTTTTTCCCCCTACAGACTTTCGGTCTGCTCTTTGAACCTGGGTTTTTTTTTTTTTTCTACGCGGTGACATGGTGGCGGATTTTTTTTATTTTCTCAAAGTCGTCCGCGCAATTTGGTACATCTTTCTTCTTCTCCCCGCCAAGGTTTGCCGATCTGTTGTCCCCACAGGTCCTGACGCCCGGTTGATTTGTTTTTCCGGTTTTTTTTGATGCGGCTGCGACCCCCCACAGTCTACGTACCCCATGATTTCCATTCAGCCCTCCGCGACTTCCCCTTCTCCCTCATCTGATATTTCCCCCCGTTGTCCCGGAGAGTGGTTTTTTCCCAATAGTTTTTTTTCTCTCCCCAGTTCTCGGCGCACTTTTTTGTAGCGACTTCGCCTAGACGTCCTTAGACTTGTTTTCCTTATTGAACCCTTGTAAGCCTCTTTCGACCTCTTGGTGAGATGGGTTGTGCCCACCCGAGAGCCTCCTCAGAACTCCTTTACTTTATCCCTATTAAGGAGCTTATCCCCCTTAGAACGGAACGTGCTTCTCTTTTTCTTCTTTTTTTCCTCCCTTTGGGCTCTTTGGACCTTTCCCGAAGATATTTTTAGCCCTTGGGAAGATCTATGCATAGCCCCCTTCAGTCCTTCTGTTAGTATTGGTGAGTGCATTCTATATGTCGCGACACCTTTTTTCGTGTTTCTTTTTTTTCCCCCCGAATAGCTCCTGTGTTTAGTGGCGTATCTCCCCCATTCGGCTTTAGCCCAGTTTCCCCTCACTTTTTTTCTGAGAACCTTAGCCTTCACCAGATAGAAGGCGTGCCTCCTTTTTAAAATCTTCGCCACTTTTTTCTGAGTAGCCCTGTTTCAAGACGAGAAGATACTCCCCCCCCTTATCCTCTCTGGTCCCTTTTTATCTGGTCCGCTTTTTTCCCCCGTTCTCAACTCTATGTCACTTTATTCCTCGCCCCTCTGGACAAACGGTCCTTGGATTTTCCTCTCGGACCCCGGTCTTTGGTTGCGGTTTTGATGGGGTTCGTTGCCCCTTTCCTTTTAATCCAGCAAGGCAGAAGCGGGATCGAATTCTTCCTGCGAGTTTTCTTTTTTCCCGAGAAGTCCCTTGGTCAAACAAAAAGTTTCGTGGATTTTACGAGACGTGATGAAGGTTTAGATATCTCGTTCCAATGGGTTTTCCCGAAACTTTGAAGGTCGGATATCCCCTCGTTTTGTGTTGTAGTTAATTTCTCCTTTTTTTTTTCGTTTCTTCCCTCACCTGCAAGATCCTTCCCGATCTTTTTGACCAATGGCCTTTTTTTTCTCTTGGTAAATAGATGAGTCTTTAGCCAGGCTTATCCCCCAACTTTCCCCCCCAGAGGGACCGGGCGAATCCTTACTTGAAACGTCGAATAGTTCTTAATCTCAGTACCCGAGTCTCCCCCCGGTTTCCTGTACGACCAACACGAGCTCGTGTTTTCTTTTTCTCCATTACCCGGCTGGGTCTGCATCTATGACCGTCGTGACCTTCTCTCATGTCCTCCCTTCGATTTGAGATCTTGAAATGTCAGGCCAGTCATCTCCCCGCGCTCCCTTCCGGAACTTCTTTCAGGATTTTTTCGGATCTTTTTTTAGTGAGACTTTTTCTTGCTTTGACCTTCTTCGATGATCACCACTTTCGGAGTGTGCCTTTTTTTGAGAGAGCTACTGCTTTTAGGTCACCTTGTTTGGGTCCAAATACGCCGTTTTCCTGCGCAATCCTTACACCCCCCCCACACTTTGTTGAACTTCCACGGTTTTTGTTGGACTCCCACTTTTTTTTCCGACCCTAACCCCTTTTTCTTTAGGACATAGATCTTTGAAAGATCTCCTCATCCAACTCATATGACCGGAGATTTGAGATTTTTCCTTTACGAACCATTCTTCCCCGTCTGATTTGGTTTTTCGTCAGGTTCAGTTTCTTGGGACCAGACTTTTCAGATAGATAATGTGGAATCCTTGCCCGGGGAGCGATGCTCCGGGGCTTGCCCCCCTCTTCGTCTTTCTTGGAGCAGGCAAGTTTTAATGAGAGGTTCGCCACCAAGTTCTTTCTATTCCGTTCCCTTTGCAAGTTCGGCGGACCTTTCTACTCCCGTGAGACCCCTAGTGCGGTGGGCTACTTTTTTTCACCGCTCGCGTTTTCGATGTTCCCCCCATATCCCCCCTGGATGAAGCTCGCCTTGATTCCAGGACGCCTGCTTGGGAAGGACGTTTTTCGAGGGTTATTCAGCCCCAATTATCCTTTTGGACTTTGTTCCCGTAGGTAGGTGGCGGAAGTAGCATCGCTCCCTTACCCCTTGAGCTTTTTCTCCCCATGCCCAAAATTGGGATGTTGCTTGCAAGTCCTTTCTCCTCCTACCCATGTCAGAGCCTGGCCGGATTAGCCCCTAGCATTCTTCGTTCCCTTATTGTGATTTTTTTTACAACCACTTCCCTCCTGGGACCCTTTTTGCGGATATGGGAACCAGCCCAGCGCCCTGCTAGCGCCGCTTTGACGTTCCCTTAATGTGGCCGGATTTCGGGGAGCTGTTCGGTGATCCCCTGCACCTTTTGGATCGGACTAGACGGAGGACTGCGCGTTCCGATTTCCCCGATGCTTTCCCGCCTTTTTTATGGCACCCGTTCGAGCCGCCCGTCATATCTTTTTTGTTGTTGAGAAGATAGTAGGTACGCTCTTCTGATTTAGTCCCCAACCGTCAGAGCTTTTCCCTCTCGTACTCGACACCGCTTTGTAAGTTTTTGGACACTCTGCCCACCGATCGGACTGTGACAGCCGGACAATCTTTTGAAAGCTGCACCCTTTAAGGCTCTCGTCTTTTCTGGCTAATGCAGATCCCCTTACGATGTCCCTATTCGTGCCAACCTCCCCAGCAGGGCTTTTCTCAGGATTCTTTTTCTCTTGCGTCTCCTCCCCTTTTGAAAGCTTTGAGTTGACTTTCCTTGTCCCCTCAGCCTTGCGTCACCCCTTCCCACAGCTTAGGCAGGGCCCCCTATTTGGTAACGGTTACGCTCCCTGATGGTCCGCGAAGTTTTCAACTTTTCAGAATTGGACGGGATTTGCCTTTTGAGGGTCCCCCACTCCCGAAACACCTTTTTCATCCTTCAATACGGATTTTCCATGAGAAGATTTCCGTTGTAAAATAGACAGTAGGAGAGTTCCACCCCAATATGCACCCTTTGCGCACTTTGACACGTCTACAGTGGAAGTCGATGGCCGCTGTACAAGTTCGAAGGTTTGGTCTCCCCTCCTCGACCTTATGCGTTTTTGGGTTTACCAGGACGACTTTAGCGTCCCCCTCGAGTGCCTTCTGTCCGCTTTTTTATCCCCGTTTTTTTCCAACCGCGAAGTCGAGTTTTTTTTTTTCCGGAAAGGGTTTTTTTTCCTCTCTCCTCATTTGGAGGATCTATTGAGCTGCGTTTTTTTTTCTTCTTCTCGTCAGAGTTGTCGAGTCTTTTTCTTCCCTGTATGTTCCCCCAGATTTCCGCCGTGTCCACCCCAAGACGTGACATTAGAAGGACTGGTGAGTTCGTACGTCGTCCGCGTCGCGGCTCTCCTCCATCGAGTCCCCTCTTTTCGCAAAGAATCGACCTTTCTGCGTCCCGCAAGATATCCCTACTTCTGACTCGAGGCCTCTCTTTGGTGCATGACGGCCCCCCTTCCTTTTCCTTTTCTGCTTGTTTTCTGGTTGCCCTTCGTTCCAAGTGTATCTCCGTCTCACGCGACTTTTTGCGGCTTAGACCTGACCTATTGGCGCAATACACCACGCCTTTCTCATTTGTTCCCTTTGACTCACTCTGATCCTTGTTCCCAAGGACCTCTACTCGTTAAGTTCCTCCGACATTGCTGTCTGTTGAGTTATCCCCCCTTACTTGGCATATGGAACCCCCGCTAGGTTCTCCAGCTCCAAATCTTGTCGTTTGCTTCTCAATAATTCCCCTAAAGGGGCGGTTCGCCTACCGGTCTATTTCCCTCTCAATTGAGCTCCGTAGATTTGCTTATACACCGAAAAGGGGGTGTGTGTTCCTCTTAGATAGTCTCCCCTCCTCCTGCAGCCTTCTTTCCCTTGTCAATCGGTTTTTTCTTTTCGAGCGCTTTTTTTTTTTGCCATTTCTTTCTCGGTTTCCTGAGTATTGCCCGCCTCATTCTTTCGATACCTTAGTACTTCAGCGAGGGTTTTTTGCCAGTCGGCTGACCCCCCCCCCCCTCTCGCTTCCTTTCGTCGACATGTATCGGATAAGCTTTCCCGCCCTCTTTTCCCAGTTTGCACTCTTCGTTCCGGCCCCGGTCCTTCTCCCGTCCAAAGCGCCCTAGTTGCCTCCTTTAGAATCCCCCTTCGATCTATGCTACTCTCTCTGCTCTCTCCCTGCGAAACTTCCTGGCTGGAAGCGAGTCTTTCTGGCCTTTCCTGCTATGTAGAGTCCGTGGCTTTGCTTTTCCCCAAAATTCCCCAGACAGCTGAGCAGCAGAAAAACAGCCTTTTTTTGCGTGTTCCCCCTTTCGAGTTCCTAAAGCTGTGTTTTGGAAAGGCCATCCTTATTGGCTAACAGCCTCCTTCCGCAACCCAACTTGTAGGAGATTCTTAGCGCCCCAAACAGCCTTTCCCTTCCGCTGCTTTCGGGGGGGGCACGGGACCCCCCCCCTATTTCTTACCCTCCCCTTATTTCCCGACGAAGCTTGAGCATCCCCCTGTTGGAGCCGGACGACCTTCTTTTTTTCAACACCTCTCTGGGTTCTTTCGCTCGCCCTTTAAGTTCCCCCTGCCCCCGCCATAGGACTGTAGAGGTGGACCTCCCATATTTTCCTCCGTTTTGCCTCGCATCGTTTCTTTTCCCTTTTCCCATCCCGTTGATCCCCCAGTGCGGGTATTGACTCTCTTTTGAATTTTTTAGTCCTTCTCCTCCATGTTTTCGTCTTCCCCATATCTCCTAGCTTGATCCTCTGGACGTGGGGAGTAGAGTCGGGTTTTTTTCGCGCTGCAGAACTTCTAGCCCTTCCTTCGCAAGTCTTCCCCACATTTTTATTCCTCAGTCCTCGTCTCCCCCCTTTCTTTCGGTGTTTTACTGTTTCAGAAAGGACTGCTCCGACCAGGCCCTTCTACTCTGACTTTTTCTGCTAAACTCTCTTCTCCCCCCCCTTGAAGATTCCTTTTCCTATGATACGCTAGGATGCTGAGTCTCCCTTTTCCCCTCCTCCCCAATACTTGCTTTCTCTTCGACCCCCCCCGCTTTTTCCTTCCGGTGATCCCCCGTCCTTTGGTCCCGGCTGATACAGTCGGGGCTTGTTCTCTCCCCTTGCCCTTTTCTCATTGCTTTCTCTTTTCCTCCGAATACTTCCCCCCCGATGGAAGCTCCTTTTTCTTGGCTTCTCCTTTCTGGAACTACGATCTCACGTTTTTCCTTAATCGTGGTTTTTCTCTTTCGGTTCCAACTTTTCCTTTCCTCTTGCAACTCTCCCCCTCTCTGAACTCCCTTTTTTTTTCAAGGATTGTCAAGAACTTTTTCCCTCTGCGGTTCCCTCCTCGGTGCACTGGGAGAAAACCCCGCGACGACTCCCTCCCGCGCCTTTGCATCTTTTTCTTCCGAGCCACTTCCGAGTCTTCCGATAGTCTTTTTAGGATCCTCTTTTCTCCGCCGCTGCAAGGATCGCTCCCCCTTTCGCCGCGTCCTCTAAGTCTCTCTTTTCGCTCTTCCCTTCCAACTTTCGCCGGGACCTTTTATTCTTTTCCCTTCACAGAATACACAGCCCCTCTTCGTCCCGTTTTCCCCCCCTTTCTGACTCCCCTCAAATTTTTCCTTTTGCGTTTGCCAAAACTTTCCTGTTTTTTTGAAGGGGCTCGCACTCTTGCTCGTCTCTGCCTGAGGCCCCCCTAAGTCCCCCAACACGTCCCCCCTCTATCTTTTCCATCACGACGACAATTCCCCCTTTCCCTCTATATTTCCTCCCCTTTTCCTTTTTTCCGGACCCCCGCGAGTATTTGACCCATGGTGACTTATCGTATGCCCCTCCCCCCCTCAGGACTTTTTACCCTTTCTTTTCTTTTAGATTTTCCACTTTTTTTTGCGAGGAGAACCTTTAAATTCTCTCTTTCTTTCCTTAGCTTTTTTGTTCCACCTTTTTCCAAGATTCTCTTCTGAACCTCCTTTCTTGGGTCCTCTTTTCTTCTGAATCCGTTAGAAAAGGAAATTGTCCATCTCCTTAGCGAGCCGTGCTGGGTTTGAGCTCCCCCAGGTCTCCTTTTTCAGGGAGAGACGGCGATTGCTTCAGCTCCTCCTCTTAGGTTCATCCCCTTTTTCTAACCGTCTGTTTCTCGGCTAGCTAGTTTGTTGACTCTTCTTTCCCTCCCTTTTTTTTAGTATTCTCTCCGACCGACCTTTAGGACTGGGTTTTGCGTGCCCCCACTGGATGGCTTCCCAGGCTCTTTGTTTTGGTTCCATCCACATTTCCCCCCGAACTATGACCTCCATCCGCCTCCTCCCCCCTAGCTCACAAGATTCGTAGGTTTATGAACTCCCTTGAAAAGAATTGCGGCGCCGCGCTCCCTGAGGCTTCGGAACCGCCCCTTTCCCATCCTGAAGGGCTTCCCGTCCGCGAATGGTATTCCTCCCCTTGAAGCGTAAATGATTTCTTGCAGGCACCAGTTCTTTTTTCTGACGGGACTCCTTTAAACCTTTCTGCTCGAGGGCTCTGCCCGTCCTCTTATCCTCCCGTTGAATGCCTCGGCTCCTTGGATAGAACCCCCCTCAGCGGGGTTCGTACTTTTGTATTCACATCTCCTGTCCATTGCTGATACTGGTACAAGCTTTGCTGGGTCCTGAGCGTACGTCACTTTTTCTCCTTCCTAGCCCTCCCGGCTCAGATTCCCACTTTTTTTCGCGTAAATTTTCCCACCACTTGTCCTCAGAACCTTTTTAGAGTTCTCCACTTTTAGGGTCGTATCCGGGGTTTTTTCGCGGCCTTATCTCACGCCGGGCCCCCCCTCTTTTTGTTCGCCTCATACGAGACGTTCTGATGCTCTCTTTCGCCTCCGTTTTTGGGTGTTGCCAGAGCCTGTTAGCTCTTTCGAGCGAAACCTAACCGGGAGGTTGGCCGCGCTATTCCTTGGGTTTTTTAGCTCCGCGCCTGCGTTCCCTTTTTTTTCGTCCCGGATTTCTCCCCTGAGGTTTTTTAATGCACACAGGTTTGGTTTGTGTTTTCCCATTCTCCCCCCATGCGTGCTAGTTTTTTGCGGTGGCGCGATCTGCCGGTCTACCTGATTGCCGTTTTCTTGAAGTTATTTGTCCAGGATGGCGTGATTTTCTCAACGCCATTTCAAACCCTGCGGTCGTTCCGTTCTTTTCTTTGCGATGGAGCCCATCTGGTCCCCCTCTGGTCCAGCGTTCCAGATATCCCACGTTGACCTGAGTCCCATTTTTCCTCAGACCCTTCCTTTCGAACGGTTCATCTCGGTCACTTCCGCAGCCTCTTTCCACTCCCCCAGAGCTAATGTCAAAAGGGTCTTTCCATCCTTCTCCCTTTTCCTTTTCTGATCCTGGCAACGCCTAGCCCTACTCCCTGCGCCGCTAACCTTTTTTTGGCCGCCCCATTCCTTTTTCCCTTGCGATTCCACCTCTGCTTCTTTTTGTCGCGAGCGTCCCTCTTTAGATATCATCTCTGTCGCGGGTCGTCAAGTTTCGTACCCTGATCTCTGCCAGACTTCTCATCCCTTTTTTAGACTCCCCGTCCCCAGATCCGCTTGAAAGAACGTCTTTTTCTGACCGTGAGGCCCAGTTTAATCTATGTGGGTGCCAGATCGACTTTTTCCACTCGACTTCTGATAACTCAAACTCTGAGATCTTTTGATTTTACCCCCCTCCTCTAGTCGATCTCGCTCCCAAACAGAATTCTGTCTTCGCTCCCCCCTATGATAGTATGAATGCCCTGACGAGCGTCTTTTTCCCCACCCCTACCCCTGCCCTTTTGTGAAAAGCTTTCCCTACGGCTTTCACGGCTTGAGAACGTTTGAGAAGGTCCTCCTAGCGCGTCCCCACCTGCCGCCTCTGGGGATCCGTTGACGCTTCTTGGCTTCGGGTGCCCGGGACACCCCAAGCTTGCCCAGAGATGGCCTTCGTCTTTGCGCTCTTCACATCACGTTCAGCTTTTTTCTCCGTTACGCTCAGTCGGCGTAGGAGGATCCCGCAAATTGGCTGGCATCGGCTTTACCAGTGCGCCGGATTGCACCGGGGGTTGCTCTGATCCTCTTCTTGGGCACCCGCCGTTCCCTCTCCGTTCATGTCGCTTACCAAACGTTAGATCCCCTATAAGATCTGTCTCCTTTAGGACGATGCTTGTCGCTTGATTTGACGAATCCGGAGCGGAGATTGAAAGCACTTTTCGTTTGTGCGTGTTGGCAGGGGGTTTCGCAGACCCGTATTCCTAGCAACTTATACCGTTGCAAGTTCT
>Ga0179593_1607096_pt1 | contig 34958 bp, 42 predicted proteins | sample CZODoug2_1_08_16_FD_185931 | JGI IMG/M metagenome (GOLD analysis project Ga0179593, IMG submission 185931) | Vadose zone soil fungal communities from Angelo Coast Range Reserve, California, USA - CZODoug2_1_08_16fungal (PacBio error correction) | ecosystem: Environmental > Terrestrial > Soil >... | reverse complement strand
TCTCGCGATTAATTGAGGCATCCCGAGGTTCTTTTGCGGCCTCTTTTTTCTAGGTTCTCCAATCCCACACTTTTTTGCTCTTTTCGTCGGAGAGCTTTTTCTTCCTTGGTTTGTTTGCGCGAATTCTTTTTTGTGACTCTTCCTTTGAGCGCAGCAACAAACACCCCATTTCCTCCTTCTTCGAAGATTTTTTTCCTTTTCCTTGGATGTGACTTCAGTTGTAAGGCGACCAACACCCCGGACTCAGCTCCCTCATCTTTCTTTAATCCCCAACACTCTCTTCTGAACCCGTTACGCCTCTGCTGTTTCGTTACTTTTTCCTTGATAATCCCCCCTACCCCTGATGATTTCCTTCTTATGGCGAGACCATACGGCCGAACTTTCTTCCCCCAACCTAAAATAGATGATAGAATCTTTCAGAAGGGTGAACATTCCTTTACGGATTTCCCCCGAAATTTCATGCTCTCTTTCCAACCACGCACCACACCTTAATTTCCCCCCTAAAAGTCCCTTTTTCCCCAGCCGGTGTTCTTTTTTCGATAGCTTCTTGATACGTCCCCCCTGTATCCTCTTCCCTTCACGGAAAAGGATCTGTTCTCGCGCTCAGATCCGTGAAGGGGGGCTTCTCCCAAACTCCCCTCTTCCCCGCCGCGCCCTATAGAGGGCCGTATCACCGGAGGCCCTTTTTTTATTGTGCTGTCTTTCTCCAAGAGTCTTCTACGGGCCTGAACTCACGAAAGCTCTCGGACTTCTATCTTTACGTAATATGGATAAGCATTGTTTTACCTCTCCCCCTTCCTCGAATCATGTTCACTTTTTTTTTATGCCTTATCTTCTTTCTGAAGTTCTTTCTCGATGAGTGACATCAACTCATCGTTTTCCCCCCGCAGTTCCCTCCTCGGTTCCCCCTTTTTTTAGACCAGTTTTCTGAACATCTCCCTTCTTCAACATTCCCTTCTCGGTTCCCGATCGTCCTCTCCCTTCTCCGATAGAACGACCAACGGTGCAAGCTTGCCGGACACTCGGCGACTTTCCTTCCTCCGCCGCCAATTTTTCCCGCCCGGTCCAAATTTTCGCCTGATTTCCTTCCCACGCCTTACTAAGCCTTGTGGTCCCGTAACCCACCCGTATTCGGAAGGTCCCCCCTTCTAGCGGGTCTTTCTTCTCAGTTGCTTTTCTCTTCTTCTAATGCTAGGCGAAGTCAATTCTCTTGGCGGCCTTTGCTTTAAAAGCTTTGTCCAAGACTCCTTCCCTCCAATCTCCCTTGCCGAACTTTCAGATAGGAACCTATACAGGTGGTCTCTCTGTTCCCCCTTCTGTTTTTTTTTCTAGAGATCAATGTTTCCCTTCTAGAGCCCTTTTTTTCTTACTGATTGGCGTATGGATAGTTTGTTTCCTTGCTGTTTTTTCCCGCGGCTCCAACGTCTCGTTAGACTCTTTTCCCATAGGCCGTCAGAGCCCAGAGATCTACAGCTAGTTTTCTTCCTTCCACGATTTTTCCTTCAATTTCTTTTTTTTCGGTTCCTTCTTAGTCCTCTATTAAATGATCCGGATTATCTATCTCTTCAGTATTTTCAACTTTTTTTTTTTTTTTTTTTTTTAGGTTTTTTCGGTACTCGTTCGGGCTTTCTAGTATCTCTATTCCCTTTGTATTTCGTGGCATCTGACAGCCCCCGGTTTTTTTTCTGGCTATAGTATTTTCCTCTTTCCTTTGTGACGATTTCCCTTTTTTCTAAGGCTTTTTAGTTCGTAATTATGCTTTTGCTTTTTGTGGGTTTTTTTCTTTTTCCCCCCATATTTCTTTGCATTTTTGGCGGTTGACGCCTCTATGATCCCCCTCTTTCTAAGGTCTTGTTTAGACTTCTGGGCGGTTTCTCGAAATGTCCCTTTATGCAAGCTCTCTTTGTCATATGCTCTACGACCTTTTTTTTTTTTCATTTGATATTTTTTATTTTCTTAGCCCCCCCCCTCGATTTTGCCGTTTTTGCCTTGCAGCGATTCTTCCTTTCCTCTAGGATCACTCGCCGTTGCCGCTTCGTGGGTTGGGTGGTCAGCGTATTTTTCTTCCTTTCCCCACCGTCTTTTGTCAACTTTTAAGTTGGACTGTTTTTTTAAGGGTTTGTTTTTTTTTTTCCCGACACATGGAGCTCATGTCCCCCCCTTTCGGTGTTGACTAGGCGCCCCCTATTTTGTGTTGCCGAAGATGCTGTCTCAGCCCCTCTCTGGAGTCTTGTCCGGCGTGCCATCAAATGCGTCCGTCTTTCCCCCCAGATTTCAACTTTTTCTCTTTTTCCCTCTTCTTTCTTTGATCGTTCCCTCTGGAACACCGCCATCTCAGAACCTCGAAGTTTACCCCGCAAACGTAATTTCCCTTTTTTGAGCTCAACCCCATTCCTTTTTACTTTGTGTTCGCCCGATCATCTGTTACAACCTTCATCTTTCCCTGAGCTTAAATCCTTTCCTCCACTGGGCTTTTTAGATCCATCTTCCGGCCTTTTCTTCCAAACTTTTCTCCTTGTTTTCGGAACCGAAGACCAGCAGCGCCTCTCTCGTAACACTTTCCCTTTTATTCTTCTTTCTCTTTCCCCATCCGATTCCCAATGAGCTTTCTTTAAAAGCTGATCGTCCCTCCCCCCTCGAGATGACTTATTCGATGATTTTGCGGGGTTTTCCTCCTTCGCAATAATTTCGTTTTTCCTTTCTCTTTCTTTCAATCATTTTCTGATCAGTCATTTTTTGTCCCGATTTTGACGCTCAATTTTGCTTTTTATGCAACCCCTTGCATTTCCTCACTGACCACTTTCTGTCTTCCCCCCCTTCCCCGGATCCTCCATCATCCCTTTTTCTTTCGTGCCGCTTTTCTTTTATTTTCTTCAAACTTTCCCTTTATAATTTCCCTTCCGTTTCCCTCAGGAAAGGGCTTGTTCTTTTTCTTTTCTTTTCGTTCGGTTTTTTACTTCCCTTTTTTTCCCTTTTGCCGACTTTCCCGAGGACGTCAGCGGGTGTCTGCTCGTGAGTCCTTCTTGCCGCAGTCTTTCGTTTCGGTTCTCCAAGAACTAGCTTAGAGCGTTTCTCCCCATCCTTTCCCGATATCGCGCGCCGCCCTCCCCCCCCCCTTTTCCTGAAAATCTTTTTCCGATGACGATCCTTTCCGACTGACAATGTTGCTCCCAGCTTTCTCTGGTTTCTATTGAAAGCAACCCGCAGATTCCTTTCAATCTTCCTTTTTCTCCTTCGTTTTTTTGACGTCTTGTCGAGTTCCCGACATCGTAGCAATCTGATGAAGGTCCTGCCATCCTCTCTTCCGCTCTCTTCTTTTGCTTTTTTTTCCCCATCGTTTCCCAACTTCAAGCCCTCAACCAAATTGCCGCGCGAGATGTGACTATACTATTTTGTTGTTTTTCCCCCTTCTCGCCGGCATTCTAGACAGGTTTTCCCCTCATGTCGATGTTTTATCGTGACAGATTTCCCGCCGATTCTTTTTTTTCTCTTTTGATGCCTCAGTCTCTACCCGGTCGAATTTTGGGGCCTTTCGACTTCCCGGCCCTTATACGTTTGGGCCGCTGCCCTGTAATGGAGCTCACCGTGCATTTTCTTTTCCGCCCCCCTTTTTAAAAATCCTTGAGTTTGTCTCCTTTCCTGTTACCGCATTTCAGCAGCGAGATCTTTTAAATAGAGCGATCTTAGACTGATGTTCCTCTTCTCCGTTTTCCTGATAAGATTTTTCTTACCGTCGATTCCCTGATTCCCCTCTTAAGGGATGGCTTTCGTTCTTCTTTGTCCGGCGGTTCCGTTTTTTTCCGCCGCGTCCGCCCCGCCCGATTTGCCTCCCTTTTTCCTTTTCTCCCAATTAACTTTGCGCGCCGGTCCTCTTTTTTTCCCAATCCCTAGCCTCTTTTTCCGCCCGCCGCCTTTCAGTCCTTTTTGGGCAATTTTTTTTTCCCTGAAGCTTGCGTAATGAGTGTTTTCAAACCTACCCCTAAACACTTCAAATGCCCTCTAAATTTCTCTTGATGATGGAGATGATGATTATTTTTGATTGGGTTTTTCCTTATGACTTTGATCACGCCTCATAATCGTTTCCTGTTATTGTTAGTTCTTCTCCGAAGCTGGCGATCCCTCCCCCCCATTAGATCCCCCTTTCTGTTCCTTCTGAAACCCCGCGGCTATTTCTCGAGGAGTTCCTTCTTGCGTTCTCCATTGATCCTTTTGGCAGTCTTTTTTTTTTCTGGAGCTTGCGACGATCTGGATTTTCTTTTCCCGGTCAGGATTCTTGACACGCGCTAAACCCCCCGTGTGATACCCCTTGTCCCTTTAAACTCCCCAGACTTCTCGGATTTTTTCATTAGTATATGGATGCCCTCTTTTAATTTTCACCCCCCCCCTCTAATTCCGCAAACTTCTGGCCCTCTTTTTTTAGAAGACGTCGCCACTACGTTGACCCCTCTCTTTCGCCCAAGTCTTCGACCTTCTTTTTGATGTGAATCCCTTTTCCCCTGCTTTTTTGCCGCCTTTTCCCCCTTGTGCACATGGCCAATCCGATAATTCTAAGTTCCCTCCCTTTGCCCCCCCTCCCCTTCAATCCCATTTTTGACTGCTTTTATACATCCCTTTTTTCTCCAGCGATTGCTCTCCATAGTCGGTGAGATGATTTTTCCCCTCCTCATGCCGATATTTTACTACGGCTATAGTGCAGCCTTCAGACTTCGAGGGGTCCCCATTCTTTCGACTTGTCCATGAGGATCTTTCCGGCTCCCCCTTGAGACCGAAGCATATCGTTTTCGAAATGGACCTCCGAGACTCTTCATTCGGGCAGTTCCTTGCACTCGCATTTCCCCCCTGCCACCTTGCATTTGATCTTCCGCTTCCCATTTTCCCGGGCCTTTCTTTTCCCATCATGGAGTTCCCCGCCTTTCTTTTGGCCAGTTTTTCTTCCTGAGGACACCACAGGATCCAGGATCAGTCCCCCCCCCCGCTTGTTTTTCAGCACGGTTCCCCCTTCTCCCCACCCGCTTCACGATTTCCCAAATCTTCCATCCGGCGGTACGGCTCAAGGTTTGTACCCCCTCTCAGTCTTCTTTGTGCCCCCCTTTTCGGATTTTCTGATTTTTTTTCTTCCAGACATGTCTCTCCTCCCGACGTAGGAATGGAAATTTAGTTACCCCCGGATTACCGTTTTTTCCCCACATACTCGGGAATCACTCCCAGCATTTTTTTTTTTGAAAGGTGCTCTCTTCTTTCCCCCTTTTTAGAGGGATGTATCGGGATCCGGATTGTCTCTTTTTTTTCGTTTTTTTTTGACATTTCATGTGGCCATTCCCTGTAACTTGATCTTTCTTTGCTTCCAACTTATGATACCCTGTGGTGTATATTTTCTCTTCTCCTTCCTTTTTTCGGAGATTCCTTTTCCCATCATACTCGGCTTTTTCCTTTTCCCCGAATTCTTTTCCTCATTACGGCTAACTTGAACACTCCCCTCTTTCTATTATCTCCTCCCCCCACGCCTTTTATTCCCCCTCGGTCCTTTATCATAACTTCTTTTTTTTGTTAGTTACTTTCCTTTGAAGCCGTTACTGTTAGGTCACTAGTTTTCCCTTCCACGCGATCCTTTTTCTACTGCGCTACTTTTTTTCCGTCGGTCCTCTTCGAGCGCCCCGGGACTCCCCTCCCTCCTTTTTCGTTTTGAACCCTTTTCCTCCCCCTTGAGCGAATTTACATCCGATTTTCCTTTCTGGGTAGTCATCATGTGCGTGCCCTATTTGCTTACTATTCTCCTTTTTCTTGCAGATTTTTTTTTCTCGGTTTGTTCCTACAAATACCCGTCGTCTTGACCTTCTCAGCTGTTCCTTTTTTCCTAGCTATCAACTCCGACAGGCCTTTTTTTTTCCAAGTCTTGATCTCTCGCGATTTATGCTCCGGTATCCCCATCTTTTCATCGCTTCGCCTTCTCGGTCCCTTCACTTCTTTTCTTTCCAATGCGATTCGCTGTTGCTCGATTTTTTTTTCTCTCCCTTCGGCCTGTCCCTCTTCCGTGGTGCTTTGTGGTCATTCTCCTTTTTCCTTAGATCAGCGTCGACAATATACTTCTGATTCGTGCGTTCCCTTCTCTGTCCATTTCTTCCTTCTTTTTCTCTGGGTTTTCACAATGGGCTCTCTGGATATTTTTTAAGGTTCACCGAGCGAGGACCCCCCCCTCCTTTTGACATGTCCCTACGTTTTTTTTCCCCCTCCTTAGCCAGACCTCGGCGTTTTTTTTTTTCTTTTCCATCAAAACGCAAGTCAGGCAACCCCGCCTCCCGTCCGCATAGGCGAGTTTTTTTTTCCCTCCCGGTTCTAACCTTAAGTAGCCTTCCCTCCCCACGGAAACAAGGACGACTTTTCCTTGTTTCCCTCCCCTTTTGACCTTCCTTTCCCTTGTATCCTTCCCCCTCTTCCCATTATGTCAACAAATGGGCCCGTTCGCCAATTTGAGTCCTACCCTAAACCCCCCCCCTTCCGCCGAGCTCCCCTTTTCTATTTCTTAGATATGTTTTTCCCCGAACGGACAACCGCCGCCTTCCAGTCTTTTCTCTCCTCACAGGGTTCGGAACCTGAGCCCCCGAACCACTTATCCTAGGACTCTCCAAGCTCCTCCCTACGACCCTTCTTTCTTCCCCCCCGAGGATGATGAGAGTTTTTTGGGTCTTCTTTTTCCCCCGCCTTCCGATCCTAGAAAATCTGTACAGCGGATTTAACCCCCTTCCCTCCGATCAGGCTCTCGGTCTTTTATTCTTTTGCGCTTCAATGATCTAGAAAGTTGTTTTCCCCCCCCCCAAGTGCCCCCTTGCCCCCCCCCTTTCTTTCGAAAAATTTCAATTCTTCCCCCCGGTGAACCCCCTCGCTTCCCTTTTTTTGCCGATTTTTTCTATGGGATTACAAGGCATGAGGAAAATTCTTTTCCTTTCCCGAGGGCCATTAGGAGATTTGGGACTTTTCTACGCGATGACTTGCCAGTTCTTTTTTTCAGTCGTAGCCCCCTTCCCCCCCCCCCTCGCGCTCCTTTTTCCGGCATTCTTTTTTTTTGCGACTTTCGTTTTTTTGGTTCTTTTTATCCCCTAGGGAGGCGGCACAGGTTTCCCCAGGACTATTCCCCCCCTTCCTCTTTTTTTTTTCGTGAACCCTCTTTTTTTTCCTTTTGCAATGGTATAGCCCGATGCGTTTCTTGAACATCCTTTGTTAACATGTTGAGCTGAGGCGTCAGTGGTTCTTTTTTTTAGGACCTCTTCCCCAGCTTTTTCCATCTTTCTGCCCGTATAATGATTTCTTTTTTTTTCCTTAGACCTACCCCTCGGGCGCTCACCATCGGCCCCCCCCCTTGCAGATTCCTCCCCTTTTCCTCTTACTCAGTTGGCGCCCTCGCGCGCTTTCCTCTTTTCCCGTTTGGTTGAAGAAGGGATCCACTCGAACGGTCCCTTTTGTCTGCCGAGAACCTTTTTGTTGGGGGTTTTCCGCCTTCTATGGTCCCTCAGATGTTTTTTCTTGGGAGCTTCGACACTGATCGTCTCAGCCTTTTTTTTTTCACCGTTTTCGCGCTTTTCTCTCTTGAGGCCAGAAGGCTCTGGAAGACTCCTTTGTCCCTTGTTTCCTTTTTTCCTTTTTCCATGAGATACTTCTAATGGCACTCCAGCGCGAGATCTAGCGGCTCTCCTCTCCCCGGTTGTTTATTCTTGGTCCCTCTTTCTTGGACCTCAGACTTTTCCCTTTCTTCCGCCCCCCCCCTCGTCCGTCTCGCAGGTGATTGGGCTTCTTTCAGTAGCTTTTTTTTCGCGCTCTGCCCCCTCAAGACTCCCGCACCGCCTTTTTTTTTTCTCCCCCGGCCCTTAAAAATTTGCGCGCCTTTGTATTTGATCTCATAGCCTCCTCAGCGGCATCCCGGAACCTTTTCAGGCACGATTCAGTTCCCTTCGATGACCCCCGTTTGGCATGCATTCCTCCAACTTCCCCTGGATCATTTAGCCGTCCCCTTTCACCTTTCCTCTTTCTATATTAACGATCAATGTAGTGCCCCCTTGATGGTCTCTTTTTTCTTCGACCCTCCGTCCGCCTTCGACCTTTTCCCCAACCGCTCTTTAGTCCTCTGGCCGCTGTTTTCTGACCCTTTCAAGAATAATTCAAGCCCGGCCTGTTTGTCTATAGTCCGAGGATTTTCTCTCCCTGTCTGTCGTTTACTCTTTTTTTCAGCTTTCGGCCTTTCTTTTCGGCGGACTCGTATTTTCTTGTCGTTGATTTCGACCTTCCCATTTGTGTTTGATCCAAGTTAATAAATTGTATACGCGGCTCGCTAGATTTCTTATTCTATTGTTGCATCGCTTAACTCCCCCTCAGTTCTAATAGGCGTTTCCCCCCCTCCCTATGACTTTCCCTACTTCTTTTTTTTTACGATTTGCACGCATTTTAGGTTAGCGAGATTTCTCCACGCGTGAAGAGGCTTCCAACCCCCAATCCTTCTTATTTTTTTTTTCTTTTTTGACACTGTTCCTCCTTAAGGCTCAGCGCTTCTTTTTTTCCCCCAAAGCAAACAAACCTTAGAAACCCTCCCTTTTGGGGGGCTTCCCAGTCCCCTTTTCCCCCCCCCGTATTGGAATTTCCTCGCTCCCCTTCTTATTAGTTGAGTAAAATTGTAAGGAGCGCGTCCTGCACGCCCTGAGAGTTTAAAATTTTTTTGATCTCTATACGTGGGAGGGGACGGGGAGCTTCCCACTCGGAAAATTAATGCCGCGCCTATTTCCCCTTCACACCTCTCCCTGACTTAGGCCGCCTCGAGCATGCCCCCCAGTGCAGTGGACCCTCTGCATTTTCCCGGTTCCTCTCAACGTTTTGCGGAGCTTTAATAATTACCCCGAACCGCCGACCGGACCCTACCTCCTGCCCTTGCTCCCCCTTGTCCGCCCATCGGCTTGATATATATCCCCCTCCAAATAGACAGGTACAATACTTTAACAGGATCAATCCTACCCTCTCCCCGATTCGATCCTTTCCCACGCCCTTTTTGCATTTTACAACGGTCCATTCTTCCCGCAGACTTTTTTTGCTTTCTCCCGCTCGATTTGCGACTCGCGCTCTTTCAATGTTCCGTATATGAGTAACCAGCCTCTGTTATATCTTCCTTTTTCCCCTTCCAGTCCCCCTTTCCTTTCATGGCTCAATCCAGAGTCCTCCCAAGAGTTTTCAGGCGGCGGGTCCATTTTTTTTTCTTGCATTTCTTTTTCTCCGGCTCTTTTAAGTTGGTAGATTTTCCTGTTTCTTTTTTTAAATCCCTCTTAAACTGAAGCATCTAGCGAGGACACCTATTGTTCCCTTTTTTTTGCATCCTCGTTCCTTCCTTTTTTGATTCTCTCCCCCACCCCCATAACGTCGTCTGCTAGATTTTTTAAGATTTTCGTATGTTCTCTTGGACCCCCCCCGCGTTTTTCTACATAAATTTCATTAACCCAAATAGGAAGAAAGAACCTCTAACGATTACTTTCTTCCCCTTTTTTTTTTTTCTTTCTTTCCTTTCTTTTTCTTCTTCCGGTGAGGTTTAGTTTGCTTTTTCTTTGCGACCCGTCGGCGACTCCCTCTTTGACGGCTCCTCCTTGTTCCGGTGTCGATCAATTGATTCTCTTATGAGTGGGGGAGCCTTTCCCCTACTACACCGTTGTTTTTTCTGACTTTTTTTTGTTGCGCTTTTATTGTCCTCGTATTTCGTGGCTTACGGTAGATTTTCTGCCTTTCTGTTTCCCTTCTTTTTCTCTCTCGGCCTCGTCGGGGACTCTTCATCTGAGTAGGCATACCAACCTAGACCTTTCGTTGCTTCGCTGTGTTTTCAACACTGCGTATTCTATTTCCGCAATGACTCGCCCATTCCCTTTATTGAGGCCTTTTTTGTTTCTAACTGAAAGGGAAGCGAGAAGGTGCTTCGCCCTTACGTTGCCCCTTTTCTCCTTTTTTTTAGACTCCAAGAGGCCCATGCCTCTCGCTGTCCTTTTCCTCACCCCCCGGCTCCTTCATTTCGCGTGGTCTCCTGTTTCATCGTTTTTCCTGCTGGCTTTATAGGCTTTCATCTTTTCCGACCTTCTTAACTCTGGCTGGTCCCAGAATTCCCTTTATTTAAGGTTTTGCTGTGGGGGTTCATGTTTCGCCTTCTTCCCCCCAGTCATGGCGCAACCCCCAGCTGGATTGGTTTGCCTCTTGTTCCAGCGATGAGCTTCCTCTCTCAGGCCTTTCCCGTGCTTTCTGGGCGGCGTTCCTGGGATCTCCCGAAGCGAGGATCTCCCCTCCCCTAGGATTAGAACTCCTCATTTTGTGCCTTCTCACTCAACCAACTTTGACAGAACATTCGGAGGTTTTGAAAGTCCCCCTTCGATAAAATTCTGATTTTTGCTTTCCATACCCCAAGACACTGTCACATTGATTTCCCCCCCACTACAATTCCTCCCCCTTTATCGTTGACACAGTCTTGCTTGAGCTCCCTAGGACCCGAGCCATAAGCATGACGCGTCCCGTTCCTCCGCTGCTTCTCCTTTTTTTTTTTCCTCCTTTCTTGCCCCTTCGGATTCATCACAGTTTTTCCTCAACAAGATCGATCCCTCGATTTTCCTTCCGGTCGTCCTTCCCTTTCTAAGTCCTTTCCTCTTCTGAAGATGCCGTCCTTCAGTATAGGCCTACATGTTCCTTTTCGATTTTTTCGGTTTCCCCTTTTTTCTTTGTGTTTTTTTCAAGTTTTATTACGACATTTGCTAATGTTTCCCCCCTCCTTCCCCTTCCTCCATCAGGATCCAATCCTCTGTGGTTTTATAGACAACTTTATAAACTTTTTTCTCTCCTGAGCGCCGTAATTTCCTGATTCCAGTTTTTTTTCGTTTTTCGGTTAGGAGACCGGTTTGTTTTCACTGGATCGTCGCCTTTATCGGCGACTTACCCCCTTTTGCGCCGCCCTCCCCTTCCTCCGGTTTTTTTTGTCGGGCTCTTGTTGATCTTCGTAGGAATTGGATCGGTCTCTTTCCGCTCTCCCCTGGCCTGCTTCCCTTAGCTCGCGACCTCTAATGCCCTCCCCCCTTCGTTTGATCATGTTCTCGACTTGCCCATAGACCCTTTTTTAGCCCTGCGGGCGTCCGCGGTTGCCTCTGTTCTCCTCCGACTGCCTAGGGTGCCCTTTTTTCGGACGATAATTTCTGTCGAGCTAGCCCTCGACCTTTTTCTGCTGATTTTTTCACCCTTCCAGATTTTGGGCAGATCCCTCGCGCAACCTAAAAACTCCCGCGGAGTGTTTCTCTCTCTTTTGCTCGTTTTTTTTCCTCTTTTTCATCCGCGGGTTTCTCGTTCCGCCGATTTTGGCATGGTGCTTGCCTGCAGTGATGCTGCGCGAGTTAGTCTGGCTTTCCGACCTTGTTGGACCTTTTTCGGTGCCCTAGCCCAGAAGTTTTCCGGTTCATAGCAGACCCCGCAGGCTAGCTGCTTCCCCTTTGCCTCCAACATGTTTCCCCATTCTGGTGTCCTCGCCCCAGAATTTTCCCGCATTAGATTGATCTTTTACATTCCCTCTCTATTTGAGTTCAGTTTGTTTTTCCGAATATATCCCTTAAGCTACCCCTCGAGCCGTATCACGTCTTCCCGACCCCCACCAGCAGGTAATCTTCAGGAGATTTTTCACGCATCTTTTTTTTCTTGTCAGACTCTCCTCTCCCCCCCCTCTCTCGTCATTCCGCCTGACTTTTTCCGGGTTTCACTTCAAGCAGGATCCTGGCGCAGGAAAGAATGTTCTTTCCTCTCAAATATCCTCTCCTTTTTTTTTTTAAGGGACCCTCCCTCTTCGGTCATGGCAGGTTTTTTTTTTTTTTTTAGAGGGCATGGACGTTCCTTTTTCCATGCACTTTAATGTACATAATACCCCAAACTTTCTCTCCTCCCCCCTTTATTTTTCGTTCGTTCTTTTGCTGAATCGGACGTCGGCTTCTTATGATCGTTTTCTTCCGAGTACCCGCAGCCTCTCTCCTTTAATACTTTTCTCTTTGCTTTTTAGTCTTCCCTGCTGCTTTTTATATATTTTTTTTCTGCTCGAAGAATGGAATTGGCCCCCCCCTTTCCAGTAGCGGGACCTATTCATCTTTAGGTTACCTCTTCTGCTTTCTGGCCCGTTTCCGTTCTTCCAGACCAAATTACAACATTTGCGTGTAGTTGCGCTCGTACCTCATTTAACCTGTTATTTTTTTTTTTCATACCATGATTTAAAGAGGATTTGCATCACCAACTTTTCTCCCCCCTCATCGATTCTTTGCTCGTTTTGTCTTTGCTAGATTTTACTGTTCCTTCCGCCCCGGGTTCGACCTCCCCCTGACAGTTGGGATCCTTGATGGTGCCCCCTCCCCCAGATGGTGCAAGATTGGTGAGAGTCCTCCAAAGTCTTTTCATCTTTCTTCCCCATCCCCTCTCTTGGATTTTTTCCAACCTAGGGCGTTGGTAACTCCCATGTTGGTCAACCACTGAAACAAAACCCCCTAAACCCCCCCCCCTGGGGTTTTTTCGGACCATGACGACTATTTATCTAAGCGTTCCTTTTGACACCAGAGCCCCCAACACGGTCGGGCCTCTTTCCCTTCCCTGTCTTCGTGCTACTGATTTTTTACCCCGGCCCCTCTATCGCATTTTTATTGTTTTCAAAGTCAGAGCTTTCTTCTCCGGGCGATTAGCACCCCTCCCCTCGTGCATTCCTTTCCCTTTCTATATTTTCAAGAATCCTGGACTTCTTTCTTATGAATAAGTGTGTGACCGATTTCCAGCGGGCCCCTCCCTTCCTACCTTCCCTAGTCTGCCCCGCCGCCCACGGCCCCTCACGCCATAACTTCCCCCAGTGCAGGCACGGTTTTACACAGTCTGTCCTCAATACGTTCGACCTACCCCTCTGCTCCCCCCGTTACGACAACGGTGTTTCCTCGGAGACAATAGGAGCTAGCCAGGACTCCTTCTTTGAATCCTTTTCCCCCATCCCCTTGGCCCTTTCTTATATCGGAGTACTAGGTATATTTTCCCCAGAAACTTTCGAATTTCCCCCTACATCGTAAGAAAGAGTCAGGTGAAAGACCCCTGTTCGTTTATCGTTCCTCTTTCTTGTTTTTACGCTATGGACTCGGGAGAATTTTCTGTTGAGGGCCCCTCCTTTCCATAAGCCATAAGCCAGGCCCTCTAGAAGATCCCCAACTTTCTCCCCCTTTCCGAATTCCTCCTTTCCCCCTTTTTCCCCCGTTGTTGTACCCCACCTCCACGTTTCCGATCCTAGAGCGGTTTATTTTTTTTCCCCCCCCTAACTTTTCCCCCTTATCCTCTAAATGACCTTGTTAAAATCCTTTCCCCCGCTCTTCCGATACGGATCCCGCTCCGTTCCCGTCTTTTTCTTTCTTCCTCCTTTGTTCCCTTTTCCCCCCTTGCAGTTACGTAGGCGAGATATTTTTTCACTCTCCAGTTCGAAGTTCCCCTTGGTTTTTTTGTTTTTCCGTCTTTTTCCCTCGTCCGATCCTCCTTCTTTTGGTTCTGCACTTTTCTAGATGTTTCGGCCTGTCTTTGCGACGCCGTATTTTCTGTTTTCTATCCTTATTCGTCTTTTTTTTTTTACTCCCTGTTCCCCGGGCCTTACTTTTAGTGTCTGGGTTCATATCTCCCCCTTCGACCACGCGGTCCTTTCTTGCTTACCTTTATTGACTATGCCACACTATTGTCAAGTTTCCTGCAAGTCGTGCTTTCCCCCCCCGATTTTCTTTCATAGCCTTCCCCCTTTTCTCGCGGCCACAAACCCTTTTATTTTCATAAGACCCTCCCCCCCTGACCATAGATGCATTTTGTAGTTTTTTTTTCCCCTCATCCTTCTTCTATAACCCTCTCCCTTCGGTCCTCTTCCTAGTTGGTAATCCCCTGATGGGTTTCTTCAGCGGTCGCCCTTTGGTAGCCAGCTCTTGCTCCCAACCGTCTTGTCCCCGTTTGTTTTTTCCTTTCCTTTTCAAGGGTTTTTTTGGGGTCAGGAGATCCTCCTTTTAGTGTCTCTTTTTTCCTCTTCAGTCTTCTCCCCCTCCCGTCTTTCCTTTTTCTTCACTCGAATGCTCTTGCTCGGGCGGCGGAGGGCTGGCGCCGTCGGCTCCCGCCAGAATTTTTCGAGATTTTTTCTCCCGATTACGTTCTCTTTGTGACCCTTCGCCATCAGGAAACTCATCTCTTCAGTAGGTTTGTGCCGCAATGTCCCATCTTTTTTTGCTCCCCCTTCACACCTTTTCCCTCCCCCCACGACACTTCAAAGCGTTTTTCTCAGGGACACGCGGCCGGCCTCTTTCTTATCCATGGTCTCTTTTGATCCACCGCCCTTCCCAGCAGCAGTCTCTCTTTAATTAACTTGCCCCAACACTCTTCCCCACAATGAGGATAATGGGTCTTGAATTTTCCCCGATACTCCCCTCTTCCCCCTTCGATGATTCTTCGCTTGGAGTCTTGAAGAAATCGCTGACCAGCGCTCCTCCGCTGTCAGGGCCTTTTTCATTTTTCCCTTCCATCTTTCCTTCTTTCTGTCTCCTTTCCTTCGCTTTGCCATGTATTTTATTCTGTCACCTCATTTCCAAGTTCCTCAAAAGGTGAACTTTCATGTCGTTACACCAAGTTCCCCCCCTTTCTTTCCTTTTCCTCCCATCCTCTTTTCTGGGCCGATTATGCTTACAGCTCTCCAAACTTTTTCCTTAATTTTCGGTCGGCAGTTGAAATCCCTTCACTCGGCGTGCTGGCTTTCCGCTTATTCTTCCGATGGCCGGAGTTTTCATTCTGACCTTGTCACATTTCCTTTTTTTTTCCCAATCCTTCGTACGCGGAAGGAATGCGCCCTGTCCGGGGACGGTTTTTATTTTGCGGCAGACCGAGCGGCTTTTTCGGACCCCCCTCCCCAGGCCTTACTTGCAAAGAAGATGAGCCTAGAGCTCTACATTTTCCTTCTTTTCTGCTTCTCCCCCCTCCCGGTGAAATGTTATTAGCTCTCGCATTCCTATTGGGAAAATTTGAGAAAATTGAGTAGCGAATTTGGCTCTGTCCTCCCTTTTCCAGCTCCCCTCTTTCCGCCCCGGACATTTTGCCATTTGGTGCTTATTTCTTATGTTTTTTAGTATACCTCTTCTTCTGCGTTTTTTCCCCGGAACTTTTGTCTCGGTCCGAAATGTTTTTTTTCCTCGAGAGCCGGCGACATTTCCCAGTCGCTTGTTTGTTTTTTCTTTTTGTTTGTCGAGCTAGAGACGCCCTTTTTTGTCGAGCGCTTTTTTTTCTTGGTTTGTGCCCGAGCCGCAGTGATCTATGGTGCTTCCTCTGCATCTCTCTAATTAGAAATCCGCGGAGTTTTTTTCGTGGACCCTATGGAAAGTGATCCTTTGTCCCCCCCTTTTTCCCTTCCCAGAATTCCGCCCGCCCAATGTTAGATGTTCCGGAATCATTTCCTTTCGCATCTTCGCCTCGAGCTCCCTTTTCACATTTCTTCCGCGCTTTTTTCTCGGATGTTTTTCTTGGTGCTGCTCGGATAGCGGAACTCCCCTCTTCGATCCACCCCGCAATTGTTGGAGCTTTCCTTTCGCCTTTAAGATCCCGCCCCGCGTCCCCTTCCATCCTATTTTCAGCTCCCCCCCCCCAGTGCAGCTTTACCGCCGCCGGAAAATCCTGGAGCCTTTCACTTTCTTTTCTTCTCTCACCCCCTTTTTCTTCCCGGCCACTTCAAATCGCTATGGTCAGGGAAGCAGTTCTTTCTGGCAGGGGAATTTTTTGTCTCCCCTACCTTCTTTCCCGTCTTATTGAAAAATGTTTTGAAACCCCTTTATTTACTCGTAATAGGAAGAGATGATTATCCCTTGATGTCCTTCTTTAGTACGTCATCCTTTGTTTTCTATTGGGTTCGATCTCCTTTGTCTTCGGCCCTACTCTCCATATCCTCCCTTGGCATAGTATTTTTTTAAAGATTTTAATAATTTTTTTTTTTTTTTTTTTGATTTTAAATATGGTTGTGAGAGGACTCCTTTTTTTTTTCTCTCTTGCCTTTTTCCCTCGTTACTATGCTGTTCCCCTCTCAACCATTTGTAGCTAGACCAAGATGCTTCCGGTTGTTTCTGTCTCCCCCCCCCTTCTTCTTTTTTTGTTTCGACCGCACCTATGATATACGTCCCCCCCCCTTCGTTTTATCAAACTGTTATTGGCGGTCTAACCCGCACTTCGTTTTTCTTTTTTTTCCTTTCGCTGCGCTTTGTTCCTCTAGCACAACAGATTCCCAAAACTTCCCAGATTTCGTTTTTTTAGCATGAAATGTGTCTTCGCCGCAAGATTTTCTGGCACTCTTTGATCTATCTCCTGGAAACCGTAGTTTTCCATCTTTTTTCGCCTCTGGAAGAAGGGGTCCCCAGACCCCCTTCCCAGTTTCTCCTCATATCTTCTTCATAGGCAACCCCCCGAAAAAAAGAAGGCTGCCCCAAGTCAACTGGCCCCCCTATTGCACTTCTTATCGATATTCTTTGGATCTTTTCGACAGAAATCCCCTCCAAATCCCCCCTCGTCAAACCTTCTTTTTCCGAGTGTCGAGTTTTCCCCCCCCCAAGCCTAAGGAAAATGCAAGGATCCTTTAACGTCCCCTTTTTCTCCTTCCGCTTTCATTTGTGGCTGAGACTCCTGGCCCAGCTTTTTTTGCTTTTTTCCAGGTGATAACTCATTGACCAATCCGCCTTTCCCCCTTTCTACCCGAACTTACCCCCGCGCGTCTTTTGCTTTAATTTTACATAGTTTTCCCCACCGCCTTGACGGCACTTGATTCTGTTCGCCTTTTCGTCCTTTCCTCCTCCCTCTCGCTGGATTTTTCCCTGCTTCATTTTAACAGTTCTTTCCTAAAGACTTAGCAGTGAAAAACTCAGGCCTTTTCCACCACCTTCTCCTTCCGCCCTCCCTTCCTCTCCTACTCCCCCCCCTTAAATTCGTTGCTCCCCAGGTGCCTCAACGTCCATTTTTCTTCCGTACCCCCCTTCTTTATTTCCCCAATAGTTTCACGAACTTGACTCATACTGAATAGCCGCAACAGCCTTTCTCTCCCCGGCCTTTTTTCTTTCTCTTACCATGTATCTTTTCTAAACGGGTCTACCCCTTTTTTGGCGACTTTTGATCAATTACCCCCTTTCTGATACTCCCTTTTTTTTTGTCTCCGCTCGTGCGGGACTCTCGGGAATTTCCGCATCTCTGTCTCCTTTTGTCGAGAATGGAGGATTCTTCCCTCCTTTTCACCCTCCATCCTTTTAAGCATCTTCATATAACTTCCTTTTCATGTGTGGTCTTGGTTGAAGTAAAAAACAATTTATAATATGTCCTCCTCTGGAGGACCCCCTTTCCTTTTTTTTTGAGTTGAACTTTAATTAGACTTTAAAATTAAAATGACCGGGACGAGCATTACGTCAATCAGGCACTTCCTTTATCTCCACGTGATAATCCGAGTTTCCGTGGATTATGTTATTGGTGATACGAGAGACTCCCAGTGACGGTTAGTTTTCTTTTTCCTTCATGAGATTCTTGGACTCCGGCCACGGGAACGGTCGAGGCTTTTTCGTAGATCTTTTCTTTGAAGAGTTTATGGTATATAATCTGACGATCTGCAGGTCATTTTTTTTCCCGTTTCGGCACTGGAGCCGTCGATTCTAGGACTTTTCGTTGGCTGCTCTTTTTTCACGATATAATTTAAGTGCCCCCTTTTCCAAATGCTAAGTTCCTTCTTCTGTTAAGGTCTTTCCTTTTAGAAGCGTTGTTTCCTTTATCAAATGATTCGCCTGATTCCCCTCATAGCCTCTTTTCTGGTGCTGGTCCACACCTACCTTCCATTCGACCTCCCGTTTGCATTCGTGATCCTATTTATGAAGGATTTCGCAGTGAGGCCTCCTCTTCTCCCTTCTACTGGCCGCCCGATATTCCATTGTTCTCTATTCCCCCTTGCTTGATATCCCGCGACACGGATCGCGATTCCTCGCTCCTGTTTTTTTTTCCCCCGATCCTGTGGGAACTTTGGTAATTCGTAGGCTAAGCTTTCTTTTTTTGGAGAGCAATCGCTTGTTTTCCCATTCCCTGGATCTTCTTTAATGTTTTTTTTTCCGCCTTTTTTTTCTTTACAGGTTTGGTGTTACCTTTCTTTTTCCCCTCCCGGAAGTCCGGCTTCAGAGGCGCCCCCATATCTCACTTTTGTGCTCTTCCCATCTTTGCCACCCCTTTTCGCAATGTCTCCAATTCCCGGATGTCACATGGTCCCTTTGCAGAAGTTTTGTCTTCCGTAGTTTTTTTGCTTCCCCCCCATTATTTTTGTTTTGTGATCTCTATCCAGTCCCTCTCCCGGTCAACCATGACGACAGAACCAGAAATCTGTTCTTTCCCCAACTTTCCCACGCTGTATTTCCTTCTTTTAAGACCCATGGACCCGGGTCTCCTCCCAGAGAAATTTTTCTGTCTCCCTCGTTTTGACACCTTCTGTGTGCCCAACTATACTTGTGAGGTTCCGAGCGTTTAGTAAACCCTACTCGATGACCCTCATGCGAGGAATCTCTTCCTTCTCCCCCCCCCCCAGTCTTCCCCCGCAACCTCTTCCCCCCCAGATTTTCTCGTCATTCCCCGCTGCGGACGGCGCTTGAAGACGACAGTAAGCTTCCCATCCTTCTCCCTCTTTTCCTTCCCTTTTTTCATCATTTTTTTTTTCGCCAGGTAGGCTAGTAGCCCTTTTTTTGATGTCCCACCTTAAGTTCAGGTTTTCCCCCCACTTACCGCATGATGGTGAAAACTCTTCCTACATTTTTCCCATCGATCCCTTCGGAAGGAGTGCCTGCCTAGGTTTTTTAGATCTTTTCTCTCCCCATGGCCGATGGCACGATTTCAATCCTTCCCGGCCCCGGCATTTTTGGCGCAGGAGTGAGTATCCTATTACTGAGCGGCGGCGCGACCTATTCTTCTCTTTTTCCCTTCCCCACCAGATGCCCCCGGGCGGAAGAGGACGGCCTGAGGTTGGCGCCATCGGGTAATTTTCTATGGATCTGAGGCGCCCTTCCCTAAAAAAACTCGTCCCCGCTCCTGAGGCTTTTCGTTAGTGACCCTCGGCAGACTTTTCTCTACTTTCGGTAAGCTAAGTTATAGACAGAAGGAGCACCGGCACCCATCCATTGTGAACTCTCGGGGCGCTTGCTATTTTGTAGATTCCCCATGAAGCTTTGCGAACTCTTTTAGTGACGGTTAAAGGGAAGGTTCGACGTTTCTGCTTTTCCCCCCTTCTCCCTGCCAGAGCATTCTGTTTTCCGGGCTTCCATTTTCCCGCAGACCTTTACTATTCCCCATGACACTGCCCCGTAATTATGAGCTCGCCCCAATGCCGCTGTGGTGTCCCCCCTTTCCTCTCCTTACTCCGTGTGTTGTTGAGTACTCCCCACTAGTTTGTTTGTGTTTCTTTTTCCTTGAGAATTTTCAGCTTCCCCCCGATGAGGGTTTCTCGTGCCCGTAGGCGAAGCCCGATTTTTTTGTCCCCGGACTCTTACTGCGGCTCTTTCGCGGTTTTTTAGGTAGACTTTTGCACTTCGCTGACTTGGCCCGTTCCCGTTTCTGGTTTTTTATCGACCTCCTTGACTTCTCCCCCTATGGACTCTCCCCCCTTTTAGCTGTTTTTTTCCCCTGGATTCGAGAACCATGGCCCATTCCGGTGCTCAAGACTTTCTAATTTCCGCTTTCCTGGGGAGCTCCCGACCCTTTAACCCCGATAACCAGTCGAGACCGCCTTTCCCTGTCCTATTCCGCCTCCCCTTCCGCGTGGCATCTTCATCCCTGCGCGCCCAGAACGCGTTCTTTTTTACGCCGCCGCGCCTTCCTCCCGCCCGATTTTTTTCTTACCCTTCCCCCTCCAGCGGGACCCCCCATCTGACCCCTCCCCAATACCTTCCTAGCTAGCCTTCTCCCCGGCAGAAAGGGCATATTGGGAGGGTCCTTGGGCCATTACATTCTTTGCCCTACAACCTTTTTCCTCCTAACCTCATAATGCAACCTTTAGCGCGAAAATCTTCTTTCCCGCTCCCTGATGTCTCCTTACATCTCTTCTTGGGTATGATTTTCAGTCCGTTCTCAATAAGGCATAGCTTTTAGTATCGGACGAGAAATTTTCTTCCCCCCCATCCCTTTTTTTTTCTTTTTCTAAGAGTTACGAGACGGGACTTTTTTTTCTTGAGGTATACCTCCCATTCCCTATGTTTTGAGATCTTGTATTTCTTGTCTTTGGAAACACTCTGTTCCTGCTTCCTATTGATTTTTTATCCACTAACATTTTAGAAAATTTCTTCTTGCCTTAATACTCCGACGTGGTCTAGTGTGCTTTTTCTCTTTGGTCTTTTCTTTTCTATTTTTTCCCTGCCCCCCCCCCCGCATACTCGGGATTTTATTCATCTGAGATTTCTGGAGGGGGTCTGCTTATGGCGCCTCCCTTACGCACTGCCATCTTGTGAAGAGGCTGTCTTTCGTCCCTTTTTTTTAAGATGGCACCCCCGTTATTTTCTCTGTAAGCATTTCCCCCACGATAATAAATAAGTGTTCCCCAGAGCCTCCACGACCCCCCCCCCTGAACCCACAGAAGGCCTACCAAGATAAAACCCTTTGTGACAGCAAGAGTCTTCTCTTCGTTCTTCCCCCTTCATCCCTGCTCACCCTTCCCAGGATCGTCCTTTCGGCTTCTCCCAGATACAGTGGTGATCCCCAGCGACGAAAATTCTTTCAGTTTATTTTTTCCTTTAACTTCGTATATAGGTGTTAGCTGACGCTTCAAGCCTATATTTCCAGAGTTCTCTACCGATTCCCCGGCAGGCAATCTCTTACTTTTCATATGGGATAAGCTTTCACACGCCACCTCCCTTCATCGCGCTTCCATGAATCTTTGCAGATTCATTTCGGCGACATAAAAAGTCTGAAACTACGCACGCACGTCCCCTAAGGCTTCCCCCCAACCTTTTTTTCAGACCTCAACTAGTCCCTCCAGGAGGTCTTGACCTTGCAAAGATCTTCTCCTCCCCTTCCCCCGATCGGACGCCCCCCCCACTTTTTTTTATTTCAGAACTTTGAGTCCGGGAAAAGACTCTCTGGGGCTACCAATCCTCTTAACTCCGGAGTCGCAACGCCCCTAAGGATTTCCCCCCCGAAAAAATCTTATTTTTCATCCCCAGAACCCCTTGCATCGTCCTGGCTCTTTCTCGAGTCTTTTTTCGATCGTCCTTTGTCGAGCCTTTAGAGGCCTTACCTTTGTTTAGGTCCAATTTTTTCCCTCCCCCCACTTCTAGCATATCCTTTCCGATACTTACTGCTTCACCCGTCCCTTTTTGTTTGATGAGCCTTACCACCACCCCCCTCCAGTTCCCTTTAATGATTGGCCTAAAACTCAGCATCGGCTACTTTCCCTTCACCTTCCCCTTCCATTTGAGACGAGTTCTCTAAAATTTTCCATGAGCTTCTTTATCACGTCTTTTAGAACTTTTCACCACGATTGATTGGCCCGTATACTTCGACTAGTGCTTCTCTTTAGGGTATCTGTTTCCTTTTAGTTCTTCTAGATACTTTCGAAGTTTTCAGTCTTCTGTAAGTCTCAGTTGAGCGCTATGTTCTCCTCGTCCGAATCCTTCCCCCCCGTTGTCGTGATGCATTTTAAAGTCCCTCCTTCGTTGACTCGTATATGGCTTCTTTTAGTTTCCCTCATGTGTTACCGTTCTTTTCTTTCTATTCTATTTTGGATTCAACGGCATCTCAGTTCTTGCCCAGTTCCTCTTCCTACCTCCCTTTCGATCCCGGTCCCCATATGATCCAAGCGCTATCGGAAACCCTTTCTGGGCCTTCTTGGCTTTTTCTCGATTGAGGACCCCTGACCACCTAGATTTCCGGCCTCTCTATTGAAGGACTGTATAATTTGCCTTCTCGTCCCCCTGTCCTCACTTTTCTGTCCCTTTTTCTCCCTCTTTTTCCCTGATCCCCTTTTTGACCGACATACGTGGGTTTGGCCCTGTTGTCTTTTTTGATATCGCTTTCATCTCCCCCCCGCCTTTTTTTTTAAAACTTTTTCTTTCCGTTTACTGTGTTCCCTTGCTTTTTTATTGAAGGGTTGTCTTCTTTTCCTACTTTGCTCCTTAGTGTTTTTCCAATCCCTTGCGCACCCCTTTATTTTGGGTCCCCTCTTTGCCGACGATGAGAATCTCTGCTCAGCCTCTGCATTTTTCCGGTCTCTTGTTTCAACTCCTTCCTTTCCTCCCCCAGACGCGAGGTATCTTTTTCCTCCCCTAGGATTTTCTTTGCTCTGCAGGATGACCCCAAATCTCATAGACTCATCCCCCTCCCCCCCCTTTACAGCATCCTCGTTCCCTTCCCCCCATTTTTACCCCTGTAAGTGTCTCTTCCGAACGATGTACTTCATCAGTTCGCTTCCCCAACGACAAGAGCTGACCCTCCCTCCTTCCACGCTTTTTTCTGAGCCCTCTTGTCGACGAACGGACAGCGCCCGCAGCAGTAAAACTCCTCGAGGTCTCCCTCTTCCTTTTTTTTTCTGAACGTTTCCCCCCTGCTGAGATTTTTCTCGGACGATAATAACCCTCGCCGTGCCACTTATTTCGCTGAATGATTGTCGTCTTCCCCCGTCTCTTATCATCATGCGAGCTCCCCTCGCTCCAGAAGTAATCCTTCTTGTCTCTGACTCCGAGGTTCGAGCGTTGTGCGCTAAATTTGCCTTTGTATCTCTGGGTTTCTCCACCTTCCCCTTCATTTTGAACCCCCCCACAAAGGTTTAGGTAGTTCCATGCATAAATACGGACATCCTCTCTTCCCTTGCCGGGCAGTTGCGGCTTCTGTTCGTCTCTTCTTTTCTCCCCCTTTAATCTCTCCGGGTCACTTACCTTTTCCGGGACATCCCCCCGCACTCGTTGGGGCGGTGCTCCGCGTCCGCTCCCCGGATGTCGGCGTCCCCGGAATCGGCGCTTTACTTTTTTTTATGCGCGCTCTGGAATAGTTCCTCTCAGGATCCCTTTTTTTGGTCCGGAGGTTCTAGGATATCTTTCTTTTTTCTTGCTTGCAACCCTCGCCCTCCAGCAGTCCTACTTTTTTTTCCCCCGGGGAAGCTGGAGTTTCGAAATTCCTCTTTTGGCCACCTTAACTCTTTTTTCTAATGTCGCTAGCACCTTTTTTCCTCAGTTGTTTCACTTTTCTCCCCTTGCTATGTCCTGCGTCGATTCCGCCCCTCAAGGGTCCCCCCTTTTTCCCCCATCTTGAGCCGGTTCCCCGGCGGGCATCTCCCGATCATGATTTCGCTCGCCCCCCTTCGTCTTGTCCTTTTTCCAAATCCTTTCCCCTCATCTCTTTTAGAGAAACCCTCAAGCAGCGACCCCTCCTCTTGCGGCGACCCGTTCGCTTTGGATCTCCCCTTTTTGGGGGCTCCACCCATTCGCCGGGAAGGCCCTTTTTTCGCCGCCGAGAACTTTTTTTCTGTCGATGGGTTTATCCGGACACGCCCCCTTCTATGGGTCTTGGAGCACTTTTCTTTCCTTTCTGTCGTCGATAATATAGTAGAACTTTCGCCGTGGAACAGGCGTTTCCTTTTTTTCCCTGCCTCAGCAGGTCGTTGTTTTCTTGTATCTTGGACATCCCCCTTCTCCCTCAAAGTTTTCCACCTGTTACAAGGTCCCCCTGTGGACGGTGCTCTTTCTTCTCCCTTTCTGTGCCGCATCCTTGATCTCTTCTACACTGTTTATGTTGTAGTCCGGTGAGATTATTTTTCGATTGTCCCGGTTCCACCCTTGACCGCTGTCACTCCGACGGGAATCCCCTCTGCACTCCTATTACCCCTTCCGGCTTTACGACCTCTGGGCAGGTCCTGGTCCCTAGATTCGCGCCTACCCTCCTCCCCTTCCCCGCAGACCCTTATTGCAGGGATTTTGACCCCTCTTTTTGCCCAGCTTCACATTACTTTACCTTCTTCCCCGCTAGCCACTGTCGGCCATCCGGTCAGCCTTTCAGCGCTTGCTGGGGATTCCTTTGACCCGCAATTGGAGGCGTCCTCTTTTTTTTCACAAACTTTTTAATGGTGTTCTTCCAATCAACTGAAATTTTTTCGCGCTGAGATCCACAGATGCCTTTTCCGTGCCCTCCCTGGATTTTTCTAGGTCCCCTCCCACCCTTTAGTCTCCGCGGCATCCATGCTCAGTGGCCTTTCTTATTGTAGCTCGTGCTTTCTCTGTGCTTTCCGACTATTCGATTTTTATCTCGTGAGGATCCTACAAACCTGTACTTCGCGCGGTCAATCGAGAGTGTTATCTTCGCTTTCCGCCTTTTCCTTACACCCGAGACTCTATGTGATCGGCCTCTCCGGCGAAGATTCACCCATGGATTTCTTGTTTTTTACCCGATCCCCCCATTTTGTTTTGATCCCCAGTCCCCTCCCCCTTGACCCTTGCGGCTCAACACAAGAGAGGCTTTTCGTCTTTTCGGTCATTGCTGCTTTGCCCTCAAAGCCCCGACCTCCTCTGTTTCCTTAACTCCGACCCTTTTTAGGCCTCTTTTTTATGAACGGCCCGTCCCTGCACGCCTTTCAGAGTCGAGTCGTACTGTTTCTTCCAAAATGAGATGATTTTTTTATCATTTTTCCCCTGGGAATTAGTTTCACCTCTCAGGCCCCCCCAATTTTCCAACCAGAAGTTGTCAAAACAGCCCCTGTCCCCAATCATGAAGTTTTCTCCGCTTTTCTCCTTTGGAGTTCCCTCCTCCGCCTTCCTTGACCTCGCCACACCATGAGCGCAAGTCTCCTTTTCAACGGCTCGACGTCCGATTTCGCGTCCCCACCCCCTTTCCAAATGATAGCATTTTGGTCATAGATCTTTTTTTTTTCTTCTTTTTCCCCCCGACCGACGATCTCTGTGTTCTTGCGCCTGATTGCCCTCGGAACATTGTACCGCCTTGTCTTCCCGCTGCCCGCCTAAGAACCGACATTTGGCGGTTTTTCGTGCTTCATTATGAGCTAGTTGGCACCCCCACTACCTCTCCTTGAGTGGTGTATGCGAAGATGCTCTGGCCACGGTCCCTTCCTTCCAGCCTCTTCCCTTACTCCCTCCCCCACTAGCAGGTCAATGAGCACGGTTCCCCCCTTTATACCGTAATCCCGCTGATAGCCCCGGCTTCCAGGCTTCTCTCTCTGCTCTCAATTTCGACGACGAAAACCCCTTTGGAAAGCGGACCTTTTCGAGCGCTAGAAGAGTTTGATCTTTTTCCTGAACTGACATTCTCGGTCTAGATTGTCCCCAAATGCTCTCCTTTCCTTTGACAGAAACCCGTTCAGTACTAAGCCTTTTTTTCTTGATTACCCCTAACCTGATCCTCCCCTTCTCCGTTGGGGGTTTTTTCTGATATTGTCCTGCGGACGATCCCTTTTGCTCGTCTCTCAATCTGCCCCTCCTCTTGGTTCTCTCCATTTCAAGATCCCATCATTAACTTGAAGCCCGCATACGGCAACTCTTTCCCCCTTTTTGTGTCTTCATCTCTCTCTTTCCCCCCCCCTTGTGTTTTTTTTAGATTTTTCCTAAATTTCGTTTTACGATTTTCGATGTACTGGCCCCAACCATGCTTGGCCTTCTTCCAATTCCACCCCCTCCCTTTAGAAGAGATTAGAGTTTATCGGCCGCATATTTTTCCACGATTCCCCTCGGATCCCATTTCGCGGGATTTTCAATATTCTTTCCCATTATTCGGATGATTTTTTTAGACCCAGTTAGCCTGCGGATCATACCCCCCCCTCTCAGCGACGGACACCTTCAGTGTGCAGGAGCTTACCCCGGTTTTCAGTTGTCATATGTCCTTCCCTCTTTCAAACCCTCCTGTCGTTGTAGGGCAACGTTTTCAGAGCTTTTGACCGCCTTTTTAACCGTGGTGATTTTTGTCCTTCTAGTCTTTTTTCGACTGGTTTCCAGTTCTTCTTGGTAAACCTTTTCCCTTTTCTTTCTTCCGATTACTTTTTTATGTGTGCGCACTAATCGCCGTTTTCCCGACCTCGAACCAATAATAGGGTCAATATGTCGGCCTCGCTTTTCCCGTCGGATTGACTTTTACCCGGCTTTTTTCTTCCTGGACTTTTCTAATTTTGGGCCTTTTCCTGGACCAAGATTTATGATTCCCTTGTATCGCCCACTTTGCTGACCTTCTTTCTAGTTGTTTCTGACTTACAAGTCATTAGGAAGGAAAAGCAATGTAACCCACAAGGTTCGATGCCTCTTTATGGTTTGTTATTCGCACTCTATTCCTGAGGTTTTTCTCAATCTTTTCTTAGAATATGGAGAGTGGGGGTCCCTTTTTCCCTCCTCTTTTTATGTATCGCTTTGGTGGAATTTTCCCCTCCACATATTTTTTTTTGAGTCCCTTTTTTATTCGGCTGGTTTTTTTGGGGAAGATTGAAACATGGGAGGTCTCTTTTCCTCATTAGTTTTTTTTTTGGCAATTTTTTCCCCCTAGGTCCCCCCCCAACATCCCTTGCTTTGGAATTTTGGTGTCTGAACAAGTTTTTCATTCCCCTCACCCTTTTAAGCCTCGTCCTTTTCGGCCCCTTTTTAATCACATGGGCTTGGTCCCCCCAAGCCTCCCCTTTGGCTTTTCTTAACTCCCTTTCATGGATCCGGTTTACGTTTGCTCGCAGGAACCCCATGAGCAATCCTCAACTCCTACTGACCGCCTTTTTTAACTTCCCCCCGGTTTTCCCCCGAGTGTCTTTTCCTCGAAAAGCTCCACCCTTCCCAAAATGCATTGACTTTTAGTCATCAACTTTTCCCAAGGGGACTTCGGTAGCGGACCAGCACCCCGCCGGCACCTGGTTTTGCCCCCTGGACTTTGCCCCCCGACTTCTGCATCCCATCCGTACCACTCATCGATGACTCTTTTACCCCGCGGAATATTTTTTCTTCCTTAGGTCCATATTCTCCCCTCCTTTAACACCTTGAACGTTCTTCCCGTTAAATACCCGCCCAGCTCTGACAATTATTCCGATTTCTCTTTCGCTTTTTCGGTTTGCCGCCTTGCTTTTTCCCGGAATCTAGCCTCGAAAGAGCGAAAGACATCCGCTTCGGCCCTCATTTTCCAGACCCGCTAGTATTCCGTTGCAGATTTTCTCGCTAACGTTATTTTACCAATTTTTTGTTCTTCACAGGACTTTTTTTCACCCCCTCCCTCTAAGGCCCTGAGAGAAAAGGGAAAATGCTGTACCCCTTTTACCATGATTCCTTTGAGATTTTTTTTTCTCTTCTATTTCCTCTTTCGGAGAGCCCATTTTTCTCCCTCCCCCTTTTGCGGCAGGTCCCCCGGTCTTGGCGGGGCGGATGATTTTCCGATTTTTCGACTTTGACAGGAATCGTTGGCCTATGCCCCTCCTTATCCCCGATGCCCCCTTTCCTCGGCATGCTTTTTATTCTTGGTGACCGAAGTCGGAGTTTATCTCCTGGATTCCGCGCCCTTCTTGCAGATTTCACTCCGCTCCCCTTTATTTTTCTCCAAGCTCCCCCCTCTCAGCTGATTTGAAAACCCCCCTTTTTGGGTTTTCAACCCCCCCATTTACCTTTCGATCCTACATTGATCTACCTTGGCGGGCGTCAGAGGGTATGTTCTGGTTTCGAGGTCTGCGCAAAAGACCCATTGCCCTTTCAAATCTTCCTTTCGCCACGGTTTTTTTTGTAGAACCCTCTAGAGTAAAGATCTTCAGATCCTTGCAGGGCGCTAATCCCCCCCCTCAGCGCCCTCTCATTTCGGGCAGTTCCCTCATGACGCTCCCCTTCCGCTCCAATAGCCTTATTTAATAATCCTGTTGTGTTGAGATCTCCCCCCCCCCCTCTCCTCCCGGCAAGGTTTTTGGCGCCTTTTCCTCTTTTTACGGGGTGAGATGCCTTCCTTTCCCATGGAAAAGGTCTTCCTCTCGATTTGTTCATGAAGATGAGGTTACTGGGTTCGTAGAATAGACAGAATCTCTCTCAAAATCGCCGTTCCTTTTTCGCTCCTTTTCCCGATTTAAGCCTTTCTCCGGCTTGATCCTTTCTAGACCTTATTACATAGCACTGCTTTCTAGAAGGGGTCCCCTTGTTCCCCGTCTTTTCCTTTCCTCCTGGAGACCCCCCTCCTTTTGACCGCATTGCTGCCCACTGCGAGATCTTTCCAATCGGCGAGCGCCTCGAGCTGTTTGGTTTTTTTCGCTTTTGATAGGTGTTTCTCCTGGAGTCCTTCGGAAGGAGGAACAACTCATTCACCTTTTTTAGCACCTGAAGAACCCCCCTGCCTTGCTTCCGCTTTTTCAGTGGCATTCTTTCCCCAAGGGCCCTGAGCTCTTAATCCCCGCGAATTCCCGCAGAGCGTCCCGCTCGCCGCTTCGCTTCTTTTAGTGCTTTTCTTTTCCTCGTGCCCCCCTCCTTTTTCCCAATTAATTTTCGCACCTGAACAGACCTGTTTTCTTCTAATAAAGCCTTGTCTCTCACCTTTCACCGCCTCTTCACTCGCCCTCCCCTTTCCGCAGTTTTCGGGGAGTTATGGGTCCCCTTTGTGACCCTTTGAGCCCCTTTTTCATGGCGTAGCACCCCCCCCCCCATTAATGGTTGCGAAACCCCTGTATAACTGACCAACTTGTCGACGCGTCCCATCGTTCAACTAGGCTCGGAGGATTTTCTTTTATCTCCAGGTCTTTCCCCTTTTTTTGCTTTGAATTTTTGGTGTCTTTTATGTCTTTATCTGCTCCCTCTCCGCCCCTCTCCTCATAATCGTCCTTGCATCGCTTCTTCCTTCTTGATCCTCTTGTTTTTCCTCCATAATTTTCTTTTTTTCTACTGGGTTGTGCCGCTAAGCACTGGAAAAAACCCTTTATTCGCTTTGTATATTCTTTATTTTTCTGTTGCGATTTGTTAGGTTCCCAAAATTCTCCCCCTTTTGCCGAACCCCATCTCGTGACGTTTGCATTTTTTCGACTTTATTTTAGTGTCGTCCTCCCTTTGCTCTGCATTTTGTGAAAGATTCAAAGTTCCCCCCCTTTTTCTCTATCATTTTTTCCCCACCTTGTAGTATGTTCCTTATGTCTATTGCTGCGATTTTGTTCTGTCCCAAAGCACGTATTTATAATCGGGTTTTTCTCCACATTCCTCTCCCTCCTTTTTTCTTTTCGCATGCCCTTCTTCGGAACGCCGCCCCTCCCAGTGAGGTGCAGATTCTGATCCCTCGAGAATTTTTTTTTTCCCTCCCTTTCGGCAACCCTCTGAAGAGTTTTTCAATTCCCCCCCCTGATGCTTTTGCGCCTGGAAGTACCTTGACCCTTTCATTCCTATCCTTTCCTACTCTTTCCCTCCCCGCGCCCTTACCCCCACCACGTCATCAAAAAGCAGGCTGACCCCCCCCTTCCAATTCCCCCCCCCCACGCTATAAATAGCCGGTCCCAGCGCTTGTCAGAGTCGGGTGTTCCTTGTTCGAGACGCCTTCCCCCCCCCCCCCCCCCCCCCCCCCCCCCCCCCCCCCCCCCCCCCCCCCCCCCCCCCCCCCCCCCCCCCCCCCCCCCCCCCCCCCCCCCCCCCCTAACCCCTTTCCCTATAGGCGGAACGTTCTCGAGTGATCCGTCTTTTCATCTCAGTTCGGTCGAGTTTTCTTCAAACCCTCTCCTTAAAGGCGCCCGCATTGGTAAGAGATCTTGGCCCGGTAGCAAATTTGATCCTACTATAGTGTGCTGCGGCGTCCTCCCCGATCACTCTTCTGGCCAGTTTCCCGGAATAAATCGCGGTCTAAGAACCTCCCCTTGCCTGTCCTTATCTGCGTCCCAAGCTTTTTTTTTTCAACCAGCCGGACTTGACACGACGCGATGCCGACTCCGTGACTGGGATTTCCTAGATCCCTTCCCCGCTTGCACCGCTTTCGAACATACAAAAGTTTCACTTAAGCAATAAAGAAAGTCCCTTCCAAATCCGTCCTCCCCCTGCCTTTCCCCCTCTCCCGACCTTTTCTCTCTCCGTCCCTCCCTTTTTGGCTTTTTCATCACCCCCTCTCCGCCGAACACTTGTTGCAAGATCGTTTAGGATCCCCCTCATCTCACTCGGCAACGCCCTGCTTCGCCGACCTTTCCTTTGCCGCCCCTCCTTTCTCCGGTCCGCTCCCTCTCTAAGGTATATCGCTGCCCAGAGCCGGGTCGACCCGCTTCCCAGCCTTCGTCGAATCTTTTCCCTCACAAATACACATCGTTTCCCAAGAGAAAAGGTTGCCTCCCTACCCCCTTCTTTTTTCCGTATCCCTGTTTCGTGCTTTTCCCTTCTTTACGGCTATGCTCGTTTTCTATAAAGGTATGTCTTCGACGACTGGTCCGGAGAGGATCCTGGTTTTTTTTTACCCCCTTCCCCCTCCCCCCCCCCGTCCTACCCCCGTTATGATACCTTGGGTATACTGCATTTCTCCCTTACTCAATTCCTAATTGTTGAGCGAGATTGCATCCCCCCCTCACGTTTTCCTCTCGGGATTCAAGTGATTATGTTATGGAATCTCCCCCCAGAAACCCTTTGGGCCGCATCCCCTTCTCCCCTTCTTTCTTCCAAATGGCCCTTTGCTAAGCATTCGTTCAAACTGTGCAAGCGTTATCCGATACTGGCTCCGTTCAGTTGCGGGAGCACCTTTTTCCCCAGATGGTCTTTTGATAAATTCTACTAATGCCGTTCGTTTTCCCCCCCCCGGTCGTCCTTCCCCTCTTGAGATTTTTACCTCAAGGCCCGGGCCATTCTTTGAGGCGCTATTTCACTTTCTTTTACGTCGGTTGCGCATATTTCCATTCTCTTGAAACCCCCTTCTCGGTGATGGCCTTGAGTCAGAGCGACCTTAGGTCCATACTGTTGATGCTCTTCTAGCGTCTTTGGGATTACGGATATCCTGTTCCGTTTTCCCTTTCTTTTTTTTTACCCTACCCAGTGTTTATTGCTAGTCCATTGATACTGTGGATGCGTCCTGCGAAGTGATGGCATTCGGCATCTTGTTTCACGGCATCACCCCCCCCCCATGAATTCCTTTTTGAGTTCCAGGCGGTTCAGGTCACACAGGCTGAGGTCAACCGTAAAGCGGACGCGCCATTGTAGGTTGCCTCTTTGAGCCCCGTGCATCCTCTATCGCACTGCAGGCCCCCTTCTCTCCGTCATCGCTCCTACCCACTCACACTCTAGCTCGATCTGGTCCTTGATACCGGCCAAGATCTAGGTCAGCCTATCCTTTTTCCTCGCGTTTTTTTGATATCCTCGACCCTCACTTACCTCGGATCACTTAGTTGGTCAGTCTATATGACGATCATGTTGGTGGGTTGTCTTCTGGGTATAGAGGAGAGCGGGCGGACACCTAATCCTCGAGCAAGCGCTCCTGATATTCTTTTTCAGTTCAGACTGCTTTTCTTAAGGGTGGTGTGCGTTTTTTTACGATTTCAATGGCATGATCTTGTCCTAGTGATTATCGGAGCCTCACACTGCTTCCAGAGGTCCCCAATCCTCTCAGGGAGTTTTCCTCCCCATTATGAGTACCCTTCTAGCCAGGCACTGCAAACTCATCTTTTTGTCGGCAGTTCCATCAAATGGCCTTCAGGATACCACCGCTGTTCTAGCAAAGGTCAGCGTCGGGTGCTTTCCCTCACCTCCGACCTTCTCTTTTTAGTCTCTCGGAACAAAATAGAAGCAATCTCCTAGAACTACCTCAAACGACCTATCTTCGTCGGTTTTCGCCATGATAAATTTTCCCCTCCTGTTATTTTCCTTTTGCTTCGCCCGATCCTCTGTCACCGTTTCCTCCCCCCTTGGGAGTCCAACGACACTTGAAATCCAATGGGCCATCGGTCGACGATCCCCTACACGACCTAGGTGGTTCTGAGCTTCCCTTCTTCAGTTTTGCTTCCAACGACCCCCCAGGCCGCAGCAGCAGAGTAACACCCCGATGAATATCTCCCGATTACCGGGTCCTCGGAAACAACCAGGTCTTTCAGCCACAATTGAGTTCCTGCTCAGCACAAGCTTCGCTCTAAGAGATGCCACTATTCGAGTGATGCCCCCGTTGCGGCGGACGGCGCTCCTCGATCATAATGTCAGAGCTCCAATCGAACTCGCGCCATCCGACTTTATCCCACTCATCATCATCGGTCCCCTCATCAGCTCCGGTCCTTTTTGCTCCTCCCAAGGTTGCATTTTTCAAGTTTTGTGTTATTTGTCCTAAAGGCATTTTTTTGTGACAATCAGTACGCCCAAACGTTTCTTAACACAATTTCCCCCTGCCTCCATCAGTTCCCTCTTTCCCCCTTGCGGAGCGCTTAGGGTGGGCACGCTATTGAATACAATCGCCGATCAAATGGGATTTCGTAGCGCAATTCCATTCCCCTGATTGTTCCCGTCGGTCCTTTCCCTTCCCCCCTCGTTTCCCTTGGACAAGGCGCGGCGGCGTCGATGACGATGCGGGCGGCGTTCCCCTTAGCGCGGACCGTTCCATTGACCGTTTCCCAGTCTTTTGCCTCCCCCATCCGGCGGAAGAGATTGGGTTTTCTGCGGAGGGCGGTGATCTTGGTTTTTTCCTGGTGCCCCCCCTCGGAGGTCTCGCGGCTCTGAGGTCGAGTTTTCCCCGCCAGAACTCGGCACCCAGTCCGCTCGGCTCGGCGCTTCATGTGAAAAGAATTTCTGCGCCCCCAATGCGGGAACAGGTCCAGCTTTCCTGATTTCCTTTTCTGACTCCCCCCTTCTAAATCGACCTTGTGAGTCCCCTGGCGGGCGTGCCATGGCTATGTCCTGAGGGGTCGAGGACGTTCCGAACCAGCAAGCGTCATTGGGCCATCGTCATCGCCTCTGTTCCCTTCTTATTTCCCGACTTTGACGCCCCGTCGACTCGGCAGGCATCTGCTTTTGTCTTCATCACCCATCCGCGCCAGAGCATCTGCGGCCTCCCGAGACACCCCATCGCGCAGCGCACCTATTTGACACAACTTCTTTCGTTCCTCCTCTTTGATCTTTTTTTCGCTCTTTTTTTGAGAGTGATCCACTCGCTCTTTTGTCGCCGCTCGAGAATTACTTTTCGCCGGCACAGTTCGATGGGGTTTCTCGTCGGTACACGCCGATGATCTGGCTTTTTGCGATGGTGATGAGCCCCTGCGCAGATGGTCTTTTTCTGGGTTTCTTTTTTTATTTTTCCATTTTATCGCGACCTTCCTCTGGAACCCGTCGACGCGCATTCCTCTTTGCCATGTGCGATGGATGGTGGTTTTTTCATCGTCTCGACCCCGCAGCTCCTGCTGACGCAAGCAAGTTTCTCAACCGGTTCCCCCACCCCCTTCTCTGTGACGTTCCGGAATCGTCGAGAAACATGACTCTCTGTGCCAGCATGCGGGAAGAATCGAGTAGGTTCACTTTTTTTTCGCGCAGAAGCCAGGCCGAGTTGGTGCGCTTTTTGAGGTTGTTTGGCCTTTCCGGAACCATCCGGATCCGCTAGAAATAGTGTTTGGATGAATGGCTACACAGATAAAAGTCCCTCCCTCTCCCGAAAGCCCGTCTTTCCCTAATTCTTCTGAGAGACCTGGGAAAAGTTCCTGAGGCCCGAACTGATTTAATTCCTGTCTTTGAATCCGGCCGCAGCTCTTTAATTCGTATCGACGAAGATAACCGAACGAAAGGTGCCTGGATTTCCCGAACGTGCAAGCAGGGAGACAAATTAATTGCTCCCCGTGAACAATCTTCCACCAGCCTTTTTTCGATAAAAGTCTCTCGCCCCCCCGTAAGCTCCCCTCGGCCTCAGGGAAGCGGAGTTTGTCCGCCAGCCTTTCCTTTTTTTTTTGTGTCGACTCGCCCCCCCTTTTTTGCATGGCGTAATTCCAAAAGACACTTTTCCTTTTTGACATAATACACCCCACTTCTATTTAAATGCCCACTTTCTTCACCTACCCGAGGATTTCTGTTCTGACCGGTGTTTCTTCGTGCATTATTCTTTGCGAGGGATTGGGGAGCCGACCATTATGCTGTCCCCGCGCGTCCGCCTTCCCATATCATCGCTATTCCTCTCTCTGTTGTATCGGCTAGAAGGCTTCTCCGACCTTATATCTGTGTGCTGAGATCATAATGGTTTGAAGGAAGCGACCCCCCCTTTAATTCGCGCGGATATATTCTCTTCGGAGTTGTACTCTGGATTTTGTCAGTTCTCCCCCTCTCCCATTTGGAGCCTTTTTTCCCCACCCCATATTCGGAGGAGGTCTGGTCGATCGGCGTGATTGCCAATTTTTTTCTATTGTCGCACTTCCGCCTGACTCTTTACAGATCCTCTTTCGAAGAACCCTTAAACGAACACGTCCTTTTTGTAAAAATTTTATCATGCTCACCAAAAACGTCCTTTAGATTCGTTTCTGTCGTTTTGTTCTGTTTTTTGTTACTGCCCCGAGCCCCCTTTTGCACCGGATCCTCTGGAGGGACCAACCACTCTCCGACCGTGCGACGACTTCGGTGGAGATGACGGCGCAATTGATGGCATGCCTCGCACGCCCTGATGAGGTTCCTTCGCTGATTCGCCCGGCATATGTTAAGCGGAGGCACAACCCCCATCCCCTGAGATATTTGCGTCTGGAAGCAGGGTGAACCTTTTCCCCACTCCGATACCTTGTAACCTCCCCGTTTTCGCCAACACCAGAAAACAACCCATGAAACAAAAGTCAGCTGAAACCTCCACGTCCTCAAGATACATATGTGGCGCTTGCATATCTCCCCCTTTTCCCCTACCCCCCGCGATACGCCCTTGACAACGCCACCCCAGGCGGCATATAGACGGCCAAACTTCCGTCTTGATCGAGTCCAGTCCGTGATTTTCTTCGTGGCCCCCCCCCCCCCCTCGTAAGTTGAAACGGCAGCGTTTGTGACATCTCTTGGCCGGGCTAA
>Ga0179593_1511834_pt1 | contig 34970 bp, 38 predicted proteins | sample CZODoug2_1_08_16_FD_185931 | JGI IMG/M metagenome (GOLD analysis project Ga0179593, IMG submission 185931) | Vadose zone soil fungal communities from Angelo Coast Range Reserve, California, USA - CZODoug2_1_08_16fungal (PacBio error correction) | ecosystem: Environmental > Terrestrial > Soil >... | reverse complement strand
TTTCCCCCCAAAATTGTTTAACTTTACTTCAACCTTTTCCTGTATTAAAGCAAGGTGGCTGTATTCAAAGGCTTCCCAGTCTTGTGGTGGTTTGGGGGGCCGGGAGTGCCACGAATTTGTTTTTTGGCTTGCGTTTTCGCCCCACACAGCTCCTACGTAGCTCATTTTTTTTTTTTAACCCCCCGTGGCGCTTGTTTCTTTCTTTACATATTTGTTCAGATGCGTTCTTCTTTGGCGCCCGCAAGGTCTCCGACACGAAGGCTCCCCTTCTCTTTGGCTTTAACAGCCGGCGTTGGTTTACACCCGCTTCTTTTTGTTTCAACCGCCCCCGTTTGCCCAGGGCCGGTGACCTTCGTTTGTTTTTTTTTGTTTTTTTTTTTTTCCCAAACAGTTTTTTTTGCTCCCATTCCTTGGTGGTGGTTAGAAGGTACTCTCATTGGCGGGGATGATGCGTTTGACTGCATTTTTTCACCTTGACCCAACCTCCCACGCCATTTCCTTTGTCCTTTGGACCTGGTCCCTCATTAAGAAATCCACCTTTAATTTCCTCAGCGAGTTCAATTCCCACTAGGAGCTTTGTTCAAAACCCCACCACAAAATCAGCACTCCATTATTTTTCACCGGGCTGTACAGGTTGCTTAATCTCCCGCCTTTTTTTTTTTTTTTTTTTTTTTCCCCTGACTTGTATTGCGCCTGGGTGTCTTGGGTTTTTTTGTTTTGCGTTTTAGGGTGCTGTTAACGGTCCCGTAAACCCTTTCTGCTATGTTGCCGGCATGGCTTGTTTTTTTGTTTCGGACCAATTGTTCCTCCCTTCGTGCTAAGTGCCGGTTGTGTTTTCCTTTTGTATTGGGTTTCGTGGTTCTGTATTCCCTGTGTGTCCCCTAAGTTGGTTTCCCTGCTGTTTCGATGGGCGGTGTCTATCCTTGCGCTCGCGCATATCGCGTCGGTCTGGGTTGGATGCCATTTTCTACGCTTTTTCTGAGTTGAAGTTTCTTATTTTGTTTTGTCAATTCACTGGGTCTTTCTGTGGCACTGTGGGGCGCATGTTGTCTTTTTTGCTGGGTTCCTGTAAACAATGGCTTTTTTTTCTCCCGGGTGCTGTTGTTAACTTTGTTGTACCTTTTCGTCTTCGAGTTTTTTTTTAATCGTCCCCTTTTTCACAGGTACCCTCCTCACCCTTCGACGCTGAAAGGGGTTTGGAGTGGGAGGCCTTCAATTTTCCAGATTCGGTTTCCCCGCGACCCCACTGGTTCATTCACTAAATTTCTCCGGTGGGTTCTTTAGAATCAACGCGGCCGTTTTTTCGTTTGCACCCATCGGATGGGGGGTTTCGGGATTTTGTCTCTTAGGGGGAACTTGCCTTGTTGCCGCCGCCCACCTCTTTTGTTTTCGTCCGTTTCGTTTTTTTTGCGTTTCTCGAATGTTGCCGCCTGTGTTCTTCTTCGGGCTCGGAGGACTGTCCTGGTTTAGAGAACCTTGGCCCTCTGTGACTGGGTGATTGGGGTTGGAGGCCGACGTCTGGTGTTCTTTTTCCCGTGTCTTTTTGAAGCTGGAATTTTAGTTTGTTTTCTGAGGGGTTTGGGTGTGGTGGGGGGAGCTGGGTGCCTTTCTCGGGGTGTTTTTCTGCGTTCACCACTTCCTTTGATCTGTCTTCCTTGTTAGCAGTTTTAGTTTTTTTCGGGCGCCTTTTTGACTTTAAAGACCACACAATTGTCGCCTCGATTCCGCATGGCATGGCGCATCGCGGGTGTCTCTTGTTTCTTGCGTTTTTTCCCAACGTTGGTGTTCCCGTGCGGCTTTATTCCTGGGTTGCGCTGATTTCACCGGCCTGCGTGGGGGGGGGGCGGTTTTGCAGATGCGGCATAAAAATTACCCCCACGAACATCGTTTCGCTGAGTGATTTCCCTGGTACCCGCCAACACTTTTGTTTTTTTCCGCTTGCACTCCCTTTTGACGGTGACCACCCTATTGGCGCTGCTGGGTGCACTGGGGGGTCCCTGCTTTGCCCCCGTCCCATGTCTCAGCTGGTTTGGACTGGTGTCATGGTGAGGCGATTTGAATTTCTTTTTACAGTTTCCCGTGTTGGGTTTTTTTGTTTTGATGTTTTTGGTGCCGTCCCTTTGCCAGTAATCGTTTTTTCACACGCATTGAATGCTCTAGGCCGGGCGGGGGGGTTTCCAAACTTGGTTTTAGTTTCCGGTTGGGGCGTTTCATACATAAATTTTTGCCGGTTCTTGCGCTATTACCTTTTTGCCATTCCGTTACAGGTTGTATATTCACTGGCTATGACCCTTCCCCAAGGCCCGTGAATGCAGTAGTCCACCTTTGTCAACTTTTACTTTTTCCCTTATTTTCCCTTTTGGTGGGCTTTGGTTTCGTTTCTTGGGACCATCCTCCTACGCCTTCCTTTCGATAATTAGTTTTCCCCCCTCACAACTCCCGTTTTATCCGGGCGACCCCTGCACACCACACCCTTCTTCTGGGACAACAGTTGGAGCCCCCCCCCCCCACTGGTTTTTTTCGCGACGGCACCGCAGATTTCCGTGGCCCCCAACCTACCGTAGGCATAACTGCTAGTGTTTTGTGCCGGCCAGGCAACCTATTATTTCCATTTTTGTTTGCAGGCGTTTGGTCCCCTGTTGACGGTTTTGTCCGTTAGCCGTCGGTTGGGCGGCCATCACCGCCCCTAATTCCCGTGGGCACACCTGTCATTGTCTCCCCCACCGTTTTTTCGGGGGGTAGATTGGCGTGCGTTCGCGCCCCCTGGGGAGTGAGTGGGGGTTTCTGAGCCGTTGCGCGACGCATTTTTCCCTCCCTGTGCGTCGCTTTCTTTTACCCGCCGAGAAGGTCTGGTGGTGTCCAATGGCGCTTTGTAATTCCGGCCAAATTTTTTTCTGGGTTCACGGGTTTTTTGGTTGTGTTTATTGGTATCTACCGCCCCGCCCTCCCCTTGGGGTGAGGTATTTTTGGCCTTGGTGCCCGGCATCCTGACATTCAGTTGTTTTGTTTTTTCTCTCTGCATTCCGTTTACTTCTCTATTTTTTTGCTTTTTTATCGGTCCCCCCTCCCAAGTCCGGCCCGGGGCGGCACGCCGGTGGAACCTTTTGTTTTAAAGGGTCGGTTTGGGGTTTGTTTTTTGGTGTCCTTTTTCCTTCACCTTTGCGCCCCTGATGTCTCCCAGCGCTTCTTTTTTTGATCCATCCCTTCAGTTGTTTTGTTTAGTATTGCAATTTTCCCCGATTGTTACTTTTTGGTCCTGTCTTTTTGCCCCGGTGGTTTTTTTTTGTCAATGTTTGTTTGTGCCTGTTTTAACTGTTATTTCTTTTTTACGGCGGCTGCTGGTGGCGTGATTTTTCCAGGTTTGGCCATTTAAGCGTGCAGGGCTTGTCATTTTTTGGGGTTGGGGTTTCAAAAGTGTGGGTGGTGTTTGGATGGGGTGGTCATTTTGTTGTTTTGGGGTCTGCTTTGCTCCCCCCGGGGATTTTGTCCTTTTTTTGTTGCCCATTGCCTTTGGCCCAACACCCTCCACCCCTTTTTGTTGCCTTGGTGTTGCTTGGTTTGGCTTTTGTGGTGGCCGGCCCCTTGTTGGTCATGGCTTTCTTTTTGTGTGGGTTTCAGCCTTCGCCCCTTTTCACTTTAACTTGGATATTTGAGAACTGACCAGGTTTGGTTTTTTTTTCCCGCACATAATTTATGCGCGCGCGTTCACACTACCCCCCCCTGCCGATTTTTTGGACAGCCAAGGGGTGCCTTTGCTTATCCGGCCATAATTTTTTTTTGTGCAAAAAACCCATGTTTTGCGGTTTTATTTCTCAATTTACAGCTGGGTGTTTCGTGACTGAAGCCTGAGGCACACTCTGGGTTATCTTCGTCCCCTTAACTGAGCCCGAGCACGTTTGACCCCTTTACCCAATGATGGTAATCATTACTTCGGATTTGCATTTTTTACTGAGATTTTGGTTTTGCGCAGTTTTTCTACCTTTTTCTTGCAAGGGCTCGATAGGGGGCGGAGTCCTGGGTACTTGATATGGTTTTTTTTCTCCTGTTTGTTTTGGGGTCTTGTTCTGGTTTGTTTCCCTTACCGGGTGGATTTGTTTGTCCTTCGCCCGTCAGCTTTTTTGTTTTCCTTTCTTTTCTGGGAGTTTCCTTTTCCCCTTCCACCAAACAGTAGTTGCTGATTAAGTTTTCTCCTCGCGGTGGTTTTTGTCTCCCTCGGCCCCAACATTTTAAAAGAGCGCTGGTTGCGGGTTGTGTGTGGAAACAGGGGTTTTTGTTTTTTTTTTGATGTGTGTTTGGTGTGTTGTTTTTTTTGGTTTGGCTGTTTTGTTGGCAGTCTGCTTTGGGCTGGCTGGGTATTTCTCTGTTTTTCTCTGCAGGTTGTTTTTGTTCACTGGTTCTATTGTGATGGGTAACCACCCCACCCAACCCACAACACACCCAACACCCTGGTTTCTGTTGTTGTTTTGGGTCCCAGGAAAAAAAACTCTGGCCCTGACTTCTGGTGGTGGTGCTTCGGTGCCTTGATCCCCCCCCAAGTGTTCGCACTTTTTTTTTTGTTTTTGCATGGGCTTTCATTGTGAAAGGCCTTTTATTCCGTTGTCATCTCGACCGTGGTCCTCGGTTGGAAAACGTTTTGTGATTCTTGGTAATTCGTCCATCAGCCTTCGGTTGGGCGTGTCTCCTTGGTCATTTCGGTTTTGAGATTTCTAAGGCATTTCTTTGGTTCCTGGCGGGGTTTTTATATTTTTTTCCAAGGGGTTTGCCGGGGGATAGGAGCATCATCTGGTTTTTTTGTGGCTCGATGTCCACATGGAATATCCGGCGTGTTGTGAACGTTCCGCTGTTCGGTGGGTGGTTTGTTCTTTTGAGCCGTTGTGACCCCCAGTTTGCAGGGTACCTTCGGGCACCTGCAGTATGTATCCACTTCAGTTACATCTCCCCCCCTGCATTCTGGGTTCGCCTCGTTTGGTGTTTTTTCCAAACACAAGGTGCCATGCGCAATCTCTTTGGTTTTTGGTTTTTTTTCACCGTTTAGACTTTTGTTTTCTGTTGCTGGGGCTGGGGGGTGCCCTTTTTTGGGTTGTCCCAGTGGGGTTGTGTTTTGTGTTCTCCAGCCTTCTTTCTCTGTATGGGAAAGGCGGGTCCCGGGTTCCACTCGATGTTAGGGTCCCCCATTCCGGGCGATTCCGCCCGGCTGGCTTTTCAGCCCTAACGGTTATGATGAGGCGGACGTTTTTGTTTTACCCACCGGCTTTACCAAAGCACCCCTAAACCACAGGTGGGCCGCGTCCTCATTTTCACAGACTCGTGGGCAATTGTGATTTTGTTTTTTTTCCTTAATGCGTTTGTTTTGTTTTTTGGGGATGGACGACAATTGGTCGGGGGGTTGTTATGGGGGCGTTGGTGGCGCTCCGCTATTATTTTCCGCTTTCGTTTCCCCCCTCTGTTACGCTTACCGCTAATTTCAGCTAGTGGTTTTCTTTTTTGGTGTTCGCGTCGTCCAATTTTCCCGTCGCTCGACCCCCCTGTCGTCGCCACAGCAGGGGGCAGATTGTGTGTTTTTCTGTTTGGAACTCCCCTCATTGGTTCGTTGTTTTTTCTCAACGCCCCCGTCTACCCAAAGAGGGGACCTCTTGCGCGAACACATTTTTGTCCATTTGATCATTTGATACCCGTGGTTCTGTCGGCGACCCTCCTGTCTCCCCCTCCGCTTTTTATCCTTGGTGATCTTGAATTTGGCAATTTCACGCCAGAGTGAGTTTTATTTTTTTACGTCATTACTGGGCAAATGCAGCTTGAGCGGCCGAATTGAAGGGACATGTTTTTCTTCCCCGCCCCCCGTTCCCTGCTTCCCTGATCTTTTTCCGTGGCCGAATCCGTTCTCGTGCCCATTTGGGGAAATTTTGATTTGGTGGGACCCCCTGTTTTTTTAAAAGCTTTCTCCCTACTTTGTCCCCTTGGTTTAGAAATAGTTGTTTGTTCTGTGAATCCCCCACCGACGCGTTTGTTTTTCAGTTGCCTTTTTCCCCCCCAGCCCGGCTGGCCCCTAGTTTTCGTTTTGGAGATTTTTTCAAGCGTTTCTTTTCTTGTCCCTCCCCCACCGTAACCCCCCCCCCCGTGAGTTTGGATTTCTCTTTGTCTGCTCCTTTCGGCCTGACAAAATCGGGGGTGTGGCTGGGGTGGCATTTTTGATCCTTACTTATTAATCGCTTTAACCCCCCGGAGTTTCGCAAATCCCGTGGCCCCTCGCCCTTTTCTTGGGCTTTTACATCCGTCGTACTTTTGGAGGGGGGGTTGGCTGGCCTGTGCCCCCCCGTGAACCACCTGTTCTTTCTTTCACCCACACAAACCCTGTGCAAACCCTTCCCACTCCACCCCCCCCCCTACGGTTCGCCACCCAATATGTACTCTCCACAATCTTTCTTTTTGGGGAAGCCTTTTTTGCATAATTAACATCTCCGGGGGTTTCCACCATCTCATTTTTCCTTGCTTTTGTTTTTTTTTCTTTTTTGGCTCAGACCCTGATCTTGCTTCCTTGCAACCCCCCAGTTTTTCCCACCAGACCACCTCAAGTCCCCACGAAACACACCCTCAATTGTTCGGATTGTTTTTTTTACAAGCCATATTTCCCCCCCGTCTACCCGTTAACCTGTTCCCCACTGGCCCTGCCGTGGCCGCAGTCTTTTGCTTGGAGAATTGGGGCGTCCTTTTGGGTGGATGCTTTCTCCCGCCCCCCCCATTTGAGAATTTCGGCTTCGGTGTGTTTGTTGCAACTGGTTGAAAACTGTTCTTTTTTTTGTTTTCTGATCGCTGGTTTGGGTCGTCCCCCACCCTACGAGCCTTTTGCTATTGTGTGATTCCCACGTGCGCTTCCGCCCACAGCCAGGCACCAAGACCCCCCGGCACCTTTTAAGTCTTCGGGAGTTTGGGTTTCATTCGTACTACATCGTCAGCTCTACAACTTCTTTTGCCGGGGATCTCTTTCCCTTCCCTCGCCTTTGTTTGTTGTTTGGTAGCAGAGCGTGCCCCCCAGTTGCCTTTTGCACCGCCAACCGGTCGCCGGATTGCTTTTTTCTGGCGTTTTTTTTCAGTTAGGGGGCTCGTTTGCAGGTGCCCCACCGAGGGGGGTTCACCCGTTATGCGCCAGTTTTTTCCCCTGCTTTCCCGGACCGCCACTTCCACCCCCATGGCCACCCCGTGTTTACCCCACAAGCCGTTCACACACAATTTTTTTCTTGTGGGTTTTCCTTTTTTGGGCGTTCGTTCCTCCCTCGTTGCGTCGACCCTGCACGCTTCTGTGGGCGGGTTCCGCAAGTGGGGTTTTTTGGTTGGGTTACCCCCCCTCGTGGTTTTTCCCCCCATGGCCACGCCTGTTGCCGGGGGATCTTTTTGGTTTTCTGTTTGGAACGACCCCTGTTTGGAATGTTGGATTTTTCTTTTTTTTTTTTTTTCCGGGCATTGGTTTCGTTTTTGCTTTTCTGGGCACGTTTGACTTCGGGCGTTGTAGCGAGCCTTGAGTTTCCTCCTTTAAAATGGTTGGGGGGGTTTCTTTACTTTTTTGGTCGCGGAAAATACAGTTGTGTTTCCACGTTTTGGGTCACAAGGTCAACTTTGGTCTCTTTCGCTTGGAGTCATCTTTTTCGCGTGTGCTTTGGGGTGGAGCTTGTGTTTGCGCTTTGGGATTGTCCCCGTAGGGGCCCTTTGCGCCTGTTCAATCTTGCGACTTTTGTTTTTGGTTTTTTTGGTTTTAATCAAGGTTTTCGGCTTTCCCGTTGCCTCGTTTTCTTTTGGGGCGGGCACGCTTTTTTCGCCAAGGGGCCGGGGGCAGGTGTACGTAAGCCCGGTTGTGGGGAATATGACTTTTTTTTTTTCTTTGGCCATTTTTTTGTGGGGGGGCCTTGGTTTGGTTTTGAAGGTTTCTTGGATCCCCGCAATAAAAAGGTCCCCTTGGTGCTTCAAATGATCCGTGGGCCCCCTTTACTCGAGGTAAAGACTTGGTCGTGCCTTTGTGCGTTCCTTCTGTATTGTTGCACAACTTCCCTTTTCAGCTTATTTTCAACTAAGGTTTCGCTTTCCTTTCCCTTTACCTGGGTCTTCTTTGAAATAATGGGGGTTTTGATTTTTTTTTTTTCCTTTTTTTGATCTTTTTTTTCTTTTTTTTCAGTCTCATTGTCCGGGTTGACCGGGTTCTGTTGGCATGGGGCCGATTCCTTCCGAGCGAAACGTTTTTTTGGTCAGGTGGATTCCTTTAGTGTTTTTCGCCTGTTGGGACAGTGTCGCCGTAATCCTTTTTCACATCTGACTTTGACTTCAATTCCTTGGTTCTAAACAACACTCCCTTTATGTTCGCGTACCGCCGTCATTCACAGGGCGTCAGCCCTTTTTTCTCGCCGGGTAGGCATTTAAACCCGGCAAGAGCGTCCCCCTGCCCAAACCACCCTTGTCGACTGTCCGAGGTTTACAGCCGCTTGGAGCACCCATGGACCCCAATCTACTTTTCCTGTTTTCAGATTTGCCGCCGCCAGTTGATTACGGACGTTGTTGAATTTGCGGTTTTCAACGCGTTCTTTTCCGGTCCCAGTTTGAATTGGAAGGCCGCTTCCCTGCCTTATCCCCCCGCTTGGGTCGCAAAAGATTGGGTTTCGTCTTTTTTCTTGGGTAGTCGGGCGTTCACCAAGGGCCAAATCTGCGGTTTTGGGGTTCGTTACGGTTCCCCTTGTCTGCTTCGGCCTTTCGTTGTTGCATTGCGACTAGAAGTTTTTTGCTGGGTTGTTGCATCGCTGTGACACACCGGTTGGGCTTGAGCCCTCCTCCCCTGCAAGGTGTTTTTGGGGCGCGCCATTTTAGGCTTGGGTTTTGCTTTTTTTGGTTTTGTTTAAACGGCTCCCACCATGGGCACGTTTTGGTTTTTTTTGTTTTTTGGGTTGGTTCACTGGTATGACACAGTTTGTGTTGTCGCGTCAGGGCCGTGACCGCTGTGCCCCCCTCCTAACCCTTTTTTTAGGATGTGTCTTTTTTTTTGTGAGTTTTTGTAATGCGGGTTCACCCCAGGCGGTGGCCGGCACCCACCCCCCCCCAAACACGCCGTATTATTACCCTGCGATCCACAACAAGGGGTGCTTTTGGGTCAACCCAAACCCCGGGTTTCCAGGTTTTGGAAGGGAAATGGCGCCTCACTTTCCTAAACCAATTCCGCGCCCCACCCACACACTAACGCACGTCAGTGATTCCGTTGGAATTGTTCGACTGCCATCTTTACACCACACTTTTGTTTTTGACCCCCCAGGCCGTCGTTCGGATTCTTTAACCTTTTTTTTCGTGGATAGGCTTTCCCAAAACTGACCGTGGTGCCTTGTGTGTTTGTGGGATTGAACCGGTTTAACGGGTGTTTTTTTTCCTGAGTCTGTTTTTTTCTTTGCTTACATTTGTTTTTGGCCTTTACCCGGGCCATCATTCGATAAGATTCTCGGAGGGTTGCATAGTACAATTCGACCTTTGCTGTAGCACCTCCTCCTTCCACAACAGCCCCTTCCCCCCGTTTGGGGCCGGTTTCCCCTTCTTGGTTTGTGGTTCCAGATCGTGTTGCCGCCGGTTTCTTTTTCCCTTCGCTGTTTGTGCTTTGGGCACTTTTTCCTGGGAGGGACTCTGACCTTTTTTTTTTTTGTGGGACTGTGACCAGCATTGTCTTTTTTTCCCCCGAACGTAGGGCCACAGGGGGGGGCGGAACTGCGCCCCGTGATCCTTCCGCGCCCCACCGCCCTATTCAAGTGAGAGCGGGCCCATCCCATTTTGTTTGGGGCGTTGTTGAGCAAGGCGACCGTTCCGTTTCCCATTTGCCTTAGGTTCGACAATTGTTTTCCCTTCACTGAGGTGGTTGGGGACAGGATACCCGGGCGGTGGGCCGCCGCACGAGAGGTCCCCCGGTGCCCCCCCCCCGAGACGGCAACTCGCCCGGTTCCTCCGCACACCCAGAAACCGCCGCACAACAAAAAACCGGGAGGGGAGCCAGACACACGAACCGCACAAGGCCCCCCAGGAACCTCGCCCCCCTAACGGGGCGAACACCACACCAAAACGACCACCAAACAACGGGCTCGTTAAAAATCAAAAAGTTATCCTCCCGTCCGGTCCCGTTGATTCGCCCCCTCCCCTTCCGGCAAGACAACACAAGGGCGGGGGCGCGTAGACAAAGGCTCAACCCCCGGAGGAGCCAGCACCAGGGGACCCCCTCCGGATGAAAGGGAACAGGGCGTCGAAAGAATCGGAAGACCGTAGGAATCCCAGCCACCTCCCGCGAAACACCCAGCACTCACAAACAGGAAAATACACCAAAAAACAAACTCCCAACAACACCCAGAACACCCCAACTCCCGCAACCAACACCGCAAAACGCAAACCCGGCGGCGCCCCCCCAGGCAGCACCCGCCCCCTGAAACCCCCCACCCCCGTAACAGCGGGCGCGCGCATAACTCAAGAGCCCCCCCACCCAAACCCCTCCCAAACCCCCCCTCCAAAAGCCGCCTCAAAAAATAAAAAAAAACAACACACACAACCCCCCCAACCCCAAACACCACCCCCCCCAAACAAACCACAACACCCCCACCCCAACACCACCCAACCTGTTCGAACAGTCTCCCCTCGACCAGAACCCCCCCCCGCCCGCGCGCCGGAAGCCCAAAGGCGTGAAACAAACAAAATAACCGGGCCGCCCGCCCGGCCCCCCACCAAAGACGGAGACACAGCCCCGGCCCCCAAAACCCAACCCCCCAAACAGTGCCAACCGACAATTGACCGGCCGGACGACGCCGGCCGCGCGGGACAGCAATGATACAAAAACCAACAAGGAGCCCAAGCGAGGGGCTCCGACCCTAGGTCAGATGCTCCCCCCACCCCCACAAACAAACAAAACCCGTACCGTCCATAAGTCGACCAAACGCTCCCGCAGCTCCCCAAGTCCGAAAGGTATACTATGGCCCCCTAAAACACCAACCCACCCCCCGCTCCCGGCGCGGAATACGAAACAGGCCACAAGCGGCCTCCCACTGGTGGCCCCAAACCCCCCAACAAAACAAAATCTAGAATAAAGGAACACCCCTCTGCAACCCCATTAACGGGCGCGCGTAAGCGTCGCACCGCCGGGCCCCCTTTAAAAGCAACGCCGTCCACAACGCCGCACGCGACCCTAGAGAAGATCGGGTCGATGAAACGCGGGCAGTCCTCTGCGAGGCATTCTGGGGGGGCCCGGACAGGGCAGTCGCGCACCAGGTGGCCTTGACAAGAAACACAAGGGGTAGCACGACCACAATCGGGCCCAGAACTCTCCCCCGACTCCGTCCGCCCTTGGTTTGGCCGCCCCCGCGCGCAACCGGCGCCGTAGGTCGGGGCTTCCGATCACCTATCGTCTGACAGGCGCCGACGTCGGACCCCCCAACACCCCCCCGCAAACAGACGCAGCAACCGGGGGAGGCCGCGGGGATAAGGGCACCTTCGGCCCAGACAAAATTAAAGGGAAGACCCGGTCGGTGGCCGTCTCAAAAGAAAAAGGCGCGCTGCCCCCTAGCCCGCGCGTGGCCTCCGTAGTGGGCGTAATGGAGGGCGCGGATCAGAAAACGTTACACCGCGGCCCAGGCGCACCGCTCCCCCGAGGAACGAGAGACAGGGACCCTACTACACGCCCGGGGGGACCCACCACCCCCCCCGACCCCTACCGGGGAATCCCGACCAGCAACGCCGAAACCCCTGGGCCACCCCACGGCCCAGGGGCCCGAACCATGAAAAACAAACCAGAAAGACCCGGGGTGGCCCCAGCGACGAACCACGCCACGGCCCACCGCGCCAGCTAAACAAAGACGGAAACACCGCGCAATCGCGGTACCCTCCCGCCACCGCCCGGGGCCCCCGACCGGCCGCCCCGAATAGAATAAGGCCTGTCCTCGATCAAGCGAGGACGACGGCCCCGAAAGCAACCCCAACAACACCCCGAACACCACAACACCCTAAAAACCCAGCCGCCACAGATCCCTAGCACGGCAGCGCCTTGCCCCTCGCCACACACATATCAAGCCCAGCGCCGCCCGCCCAGACAAAACCACCCCACCCAAACACCAACCTACGGCTCGGCCCCGGACAAACCCCAACACAAAAACGAACCCCGGCACCCTCGAAACCGCGGCCGGAGGTGCCACCCCACCGCCCCCGCCCAGAGCACGCGCACACAACAAAAGCACAAAAACACAAAAACCACGCAAAATTGCACCCCTCACCAAAAAAAAAAAGAAACCACACTCGCCCCAGCCATAAACGCCATCACCCCAACATAACACCCCCCCAGACGCGGCACGGGAACAGAGCCCACCGAACAATAAGCGGGGGTGTGACGACCAGTCCACTCCCAAAGCGGCTTCGGTGGGCGCCCCACCCTCCTCGCACAAGCTGCAAACTGACCCGACCGCGCAACGTGAAAACGCCACCCGGCACTGGCCGCCATTAGCGGCCCCACCCAAATAAATACAAAGAAAAGCCACCGTATATCCGACGAAGGGCACGCAAGGCGGGCCCCCCCACAACACAGGAAGGGGGCAGAACCGCCCAGAACGACCCCCGCCCTCAACACCCACCCCAAGGCAGAGCGCCTCAGTAGTAAAGAGTAAGTGCCGGGGGGCGGACGAGGTCCAAGAGAAGAAACAGGCGGCCGGCAACGTGGGCCGGCCCCGTAATAACCCCCCTGACCACCAATCAACACAAAAACCGACCCAACACTCCCCCCCCTCCTCCACACCATCCCTCCAACAGAGAGAAAAACACCTCCAAAAAGCCAAACCATAAAACAGACAGCGCCAACCAACAAACCCACCACACCCAAACCAGAATACCCAAAATACCAAAATACGACCAAACAACCAACGACCACACCACCAAACCAAGCAAAAAGACAAAAAAAACACACTCCCAAGCACCCAACAACACAAACTCTCCAAAACACCCCCCCCCACAACCACCACCCCTCAAAAAAAACCCCGCCCCCCTACCCCCAACCCAACACACCAAACCCCCAGATAACACAACACACCACCACAAACCACCCAACAAACACCACCCCCCACCCAAACACCCCACAAAAACCCCCCCAAAACCCAAAGACCACACACACCGCACGAAAAAGCCCCAACATAAACCCAAAAAGAATAATAGAGATAGCCCGGGAACGAAGCCGATGCGGGAGACGGCCGCGCCCCGCGCACCAGGCGGGGTCAGAAAAACCGGCGCGCGACCACCGAGCACCCAAGGACGCGGGCGGCCCTCCCCCCCTAGAAAAAACGACAAAACGCACAAACACCACAACCCAAAGGTCGATCTGAATCCCCTACCCCCCAAAACCCCGGAAAATGCAACATGAGACCTCGCTCGGGACGCACCGACTCCAAAAAAGTATCGCCGAGCCCCGCCCGCCCCAGTGAGTAACCGCCTCGAATGAGATGCCAAAACCAAACAAAACCACCCCACACCGCCCCCCAATCATAAAACCACACAACAAAAAACCAAACATAAATCTCAACCCCACCCCACAAACAACAAAACAGGGCGTACAAGCCCCCCCCCTAAAGCCCAAGCCGCAACGCCGAAACACGAGAGAGGGCGGCGGAAAAGGGGACCCAACCAACCAAAGATAAACCACGAAGTATAAACACGAACATCGGCGTCTACTCATGGAAGACCCCCGCCCAAACACCGCGCTCGCCGTCCCGCCCCCAAGAGCTAAGAAGACAAAAGAATACAATGACGATGCTAGCCGAAAAAAATAAAACGGCCCCCGAGCCGGGAAACCACTAGTTACAAAAGTTAAAGCACAACGCCGACGGCCATGCGCAAGCACAGAGTCGTCCCCCCCATTACCTACACACGTTGGTACGAAACCCCCACAAACCACCCACCAAAGCCGCTGGCCCAAAACACAATATAACCGAATGATGGACCCGTCCGTCTACCAGAGAAAGACCAGACTTGCGGCCCGGTGGCGCATCCTAAACCCCCACCCCCCTGACCACCCATGACCCACAACAGTGGCCCAACGCGCCAATATCACCGGACACGTGCCCCGCGCCCAAAGAATAAGACACTAAACCCCGTGTACCCACCAACCCCCACCCCCCACCCACCCACCCCGGCGCACAGACCCCTCGCCCCCCCACATATCATCGCTCCCCCCCCCCCCTAAGAACCCTCTTGTTTTTCGTTCGGACTCACAACCTTGGTGGGCCCTTTTTTTTCACCCACCCCCGTAATGTACGACAGAGTGTTTAAAAGATAACACCGCACGGGCGGTCCCCCCCCCACAGCACCGGGGGGGTAAACATTTCGTTCGATCTTGGTTTCCACGGTGCGTCGAAGCTGAGTGTTGCCAACGGTCCGGATTTGCTGCCCATGTCCTTAGTCGCTCTCCCCCCCCCCTTCACTGTTTTTCTTTCGTTGGAAACCGTTTTTTGCGGGTACCCACTTTGTCTTGCTAACCTTTTTTTGGCCATTCATTCGGTGGAGATTTTTTGGCATCTGGTTCGCTCCCCTCGCGCATTTCCCGCGTCTTTTTTTTTGCTCCTTCTTTTTTTTTCCCGCTGTCCCAGTCTGTGGGGGAGGGCATTTTTGTAATCCTCTCGGGGGGTGGTACAAGCCCCTTCCCCCCCAAGGGTGCCCAGGTTTCGCCGTAAAAGGGGTGTTTTACCAGTTGTTCAGTGGGCCCCCGTTGGAAGGGCTACCTTTAGACCACGGGTCTTAGCCCGCAGAGGAATAATCTTTTCGTTTTTTTGAGCCCTTTTTTTTTTTGTTTGTTCGTTTCCTTCTGATCTGCATTCCCATTTGTTGCAGGGGGTTGTGGGTTCCATTGTCTTACGCCACAGGCTTACAGTTCGTTCTTTTTTTTTGCGTGTTGTTGTTTCACGTCTGGAAGCTCAGGGTCCTCCCACTCAGTTTCAGCTGGCCGCGTGCCCTCGGGTTGTTATCATTATTTGTTTTTGTTGTTGTTGGTGGGGCTTTGGGTTGTGCCCCTGTTCATCAGTTCGCCCTTCCTTTTGGTGGTATTTACTTTGTGCCTTACCCCCCAGATGTTTTTTTCTATTTTCTTTCTCTGCTTGGGGGGTGCTTTTTGGGTGTTGATTGTCCCGTGGGCCCACAATTTTTGCTCTCTTATTTGTGCTTTTTAGTTCGTTGCCTCGTTGTCTGAGTCATTGGTTGGCAGGCTCGCGGTTGGACGATTTTGAGGGTCTCGGGGGAAGGTGTTTTTTTTCTTTGGGGTTTTTTCTTGGGTTTTGTGCCCAAACTGGTCGGTTTGGTTGGGGGGATATATCTTTTTTCAATTTTTCTTTCTTTCGCCCCCCCGGATTTTACGGCGGATTCGGCGACGCCGTGGGGACTGGGGAACTCGCCCCTTTCTGGCGTAACTGAGTTTTTTGGGCATCGTTCATTGGTTGAGGAAAACAACCGGAACTCGGTGTTCTTTTTTGTGCTGCCCCAGCTCTTGAAACATTGCGGGGGTGGTGACCTGCGTTATCTTAACATTATTCTCCGAGTTGTTTTTCTTTCTTATGGGGCGGGTTCCGGCAATGGTCCCCTTTTAACTTGTGGTTTTTTCTTTGGTGGACCAACCTTTGACTAGGGCAAAGCCAAACAAACAGTGCCACAACGGTGTACATTTGAAGTTACGGAAAACCCAATCTTGTGTCTGGGGGGTTGCAACGGGGTGGATTTTTGGGCAACTTTTGATCAGGCGGGCCAGGGGTAGGAGTTTTAAACCCGGGGGGTCCCCCAATCCGGTTTCGCGCCTGTGAAATCTTTTTCCATGGGAACCTCCAAAGAACCGTCTTGGGTTGTGAGGGTTTATGTGGGGTTGGTCGTGTTTGCTTGGTGCCTTTCTCTGGGGCATGGTAATTTTTTGATTGTGCCGGCTTGTTTTTATTTGCGAATTCTTCTGTCCCGATTACTTGCTGTGGTTTATGGCGGGTTGGTTTTTTCTCTCAGAATGGTCTTATTTGGGGCGACCAAGTTGTATGCTGCCCACAAATCGTTTCCGTACGGGGCCGGCCCCTGAATTTTTGTTCTAGTGGTTTGTTGGTTTTTTTTCCTGCGAATCTTTGGTTTTCTCGGCATTTTGTCCGACTTTTGACCGGGGGAAAGTTTTTACCTCCCCTTTGCCTGTTTCTTGCTTGGGGATAATTCACTTTTTCCCCCTTTTCCTCCTTGTGTGGTTTGGGAGGTGTTCCGGATACCCTGTGTTGTGGGGACTGGTGGAGCTTTCTGTGGTGTTGGTTGGCAATGTTTTCCCTTCTTTTTCTTTTCCGGGCACACAGCCCACTTGATCGTGTTCTTTTTTGGTTTGGCTGGACACGGCGGTGCTTTTTTATTTGCAACTGGGCACTTTAGTTGGAAGTTTGTACTTTTGCTTGGTTTTTTTCGCACGATGGGCTGTGTTCTTGGTTTTTGCCAACCGGACCTGACATCCAGGGCGGGGATGGGAGCCCTTCTTCGGCGCCCCTTTTGGTTGCCTGGCGGCAGATGGTTTTGTTTTTTGTTATAAGTTTTTGAGGGCGTGTCCCTCCCCCCCCCCCCAACGTTGCCTATTCCATCTTCGAGTGGAGGTGGCTTTTGGTTCTGTTAGGTGGTTCGTCACTTTTTTTTTGTCTGGCCGAGTATCCCCTGGAGCCCCCCACTACGCCAAACCACCACCCACGTAACCACTTTCTTTAAAACCGCTCACTGGTGGACATCTCACCGACAATGTCACTGAAGTCTCGTAAACTCGCGCGCAGTTCTGGGCTCTTTTTTTCTATCAGGCCGGGCCTCTCCCACATGTCGATCTGTTGATGAGTTGAGTAACAGAAGTGGGTTCATTGCGTTGGCTAGAAAACAAATGAAACACCATATGTACGCCCCGTTCATGTCCTGGTTTTGGTCCATCGGCCGGTGGGAGCCGGGATTATATGTTCGTGGTCCCCCTGGGGCAGGCATCCTCATAACCATTCCCGCAGGTTATACACCCTCCTTCCCTTTCACCCTGCTTAATTTTTTTGGCATCCGGGCCCCTGGCTTCTTTTCCTGAAAGGCCTCGGTTTGGTTTTTGGTTTTGTTCGGCCCCCCCCCAAACAGTGTTTTCCCCTCCGTGTTTTTGTGTCACCACATTGTTTTACACGGATTTAAAAAACCCCCTCGCCTGTGGTGGGTTTCCGTGAAACCCTGGTTCTCAGACGCCCAAATTTCACAACATAAGTCCAGCCCTCCCCATACAAACTCCACCCTTCGTACAGCGTTTTTTGCAAGTATACAAGTTACCCGTGTTCACATTAGCCCCGTGCACCCACGGGGCACAACCACTATATGTACACTGACCGGACTCCTGTTGAGTGTTGGCACCCCCCAGACCACAGAAAATCATACTTCCCAAATCAGCCCGTTTTACAGAGCCTGTATTCCACACGTGTGAAACCTGGGCGTTCCCCCTCATCAAGCTTTTTGCTCTTTATAGTTTGCTTTTTTCTCGAATCAAACTATTCCCACACACTACTCTCTTTCGTTCCAAAACTGTGCGGAAGGGCCAACGTGGTTCTTGGCTGACCGCCTCGCCCTACACCGCGTGTGTTTGTTGGTTTTTTTGTTTATTTTTTGCTTCCATCTTCCACCAAGGCGTGTCAACAACAAAAACATGTAATCCAATCTTGAAACAATCATTTCGCCCTTTTTACCTGAGCTGCCTTCTGTGAGAACACCGTTCTTCCAGCCGGGACCCAGGCTTGGTATGTCCCGCCCCTCCGAGAATTTTCCTGACCCCCCCCCCCGCGGCTGACAATTCCCCACTGGAACTATTAACTAAACATCGTTGCGTCTTTTGGTAGCCTTCTTCCCAGGGCCCTTTAAAGGCATGGGTGAGGCTCCCACGTCTTTTTTTGGACTACACATCTCTTTTTTTTTTTTTTTTTTCAGATTTTTTCCGTTTCCCAACTTTTTAACCACCCCAAGGGTTGGCCGGTGGCTCCTTTCCTTCCCCCTTTAATCTTCGAAGGTCTCCTATTTCGTTGTGGTTTGTGGCGTTGGCCGATGCAATAGGTTTTTGGTGCCTGAGTTTTCCGGGGCTCATGTAATGTAATAACAGACCGCTGCCCTTTTTTCCTATTTGTTTTTGGGGTCGTTCGACCCGGTTGGGAACTAATTGCCTGCCATTTCTGTTTCTTTAAGGGGACCAGGCCTTTAATGTTCGTGTGCCGGTCTTTATTTCTCTGTTCCCCGTTGGTTTAAGGGTCTCTTTTTTTTTGTCTTTTCTCTTTTGGTTCCATAAACTTTTCTTACCCCCCCCTTTTTTCCCCCACGAAACAGGCGGAGTTGAACTTTTCGTTTTATGTTTGGGCTTTTGTTTGGGCTCCCCAAAACTTCTTGGGTTTCGCTTTTTCTTCGTTTTGCCTTTCACTCTGCCCCCCCCCTTCAAGATCCCACAACGCGCTCATCTAGGTTTGGTTGGCGTTAGGTCCAATTTTTGTTTTCCGGAATCTCCGTTTCATAATCGTTGTTGTTTTTGTTGCTAGGTCTTCCTTTTCGGGTTTGTATGTGTTCCAACACAGTTTTTGAGCCCTTGTTGGTCTTTCGGGGCGCCCGCCCGGGGGTTCTTTCGATCGCCACCCCTTATTTTTCCCATTTTTCGCTCTTTTTTTGGGCGCCACCGCTCCCTGCCGGCTTGTTTCACATCGTCATTGGTTCCCCCTCTCAGCTTCTTTTTTTTGTTCCACTGAACACATATCCAGTGATTGGCGGAGCCACAACGCTGCCTCTGGTGCCTTCCCACCAAGCTACCACACGGCTGCTCCCCCTTGCAACTTCACGCCGTTTGGCCACCCCCCAAACATTTTCCCACGCCCCCACGTAACCCCATTTTTATTTGTAGTTGTGAATTTCGTTTGCGGTATTTATTGGGGGACAAATTTGGGGTCCCTCTAGGTTAGGGTGATTTCGCCCTGTCTCCCCGCTGTCGCGATATGGGGGGGGGGCCTGGTTCTTTGGATGCCATTAGCCGCGTTAATCACTCCACGGGGGTGCTTGTTGCATACCCAGGATATTTGGTTTCGTTCCTTTTCCCTCACCCCGTTTTTTAGAAGTTCGCACTTTTTTTTTTTCACTTTTTTGGGGGGAATTGCGCCCAGTGTTTCCCTTTTTGTGCTGTGGGGGGCAGCGGTGGGTTTGCTCTGGCGTTTTTTTTTTTTGTGGTCTTTTTCAAACGGAGGGGGGTCCCCCGGACCTTTGTGTTCAAAACTGTTTGCGCAAATTTTTCCCCTGGCTGGGTTTTGTGTGTTTAACCAGGCTTCCCATTTTTTTGCGCAGGATAGGGCGCTGTTGCCCGGTGTGTGGGGGTCACGGGTCGCCACCCCGCTTGCTGGCAGATCCAAACCGGACGGTGTTGGGGGTTGGGGTGCTTTTGTTGGGGGAGTTTTGTGTTTTCCTGTGAAGATTTCCTGGATCAGAGAGCGCGGTGGCTTCCCAAGAACCTCCTTCCCCTGTCTTCCTGGGTCACCGAACTGTTCGCTTGTCTCTTGATGAAACTCAACCCTCATTCTTGTTCCACCTTCTTATTTTGCCGGTTTTTTCTCCCTTATGCCCTACACTCGGCCGTTTGGAATTTGGCGGGGTTGGCTTGATTCTACAACAACAAACAAATTTTTCCTGTCCTAGTTAACTCCTCAGGGCTTTCGGACTTGACGAATAAACACTCCCCTGCTCCAATCTGGCGACGAGTTTTTTTTGAGTTTTTTTCTCCCAAAAAGGCGCGCGTTTCAGGAGTGATGTGTTCGTCCGCCAAAAGGTTAGAATTCAAGCGCCCCGTTCCTCCTTTGGTCCTTTTTTTTTCTGGGCCCCACCCGATTTGTTTGTGCTTTGAGTTAAAGTGATCCTTGTGGCCCGGTGGGTTTTGTCCCCCGGTGGGGGGAACTGTTAACTTTCTTTTTCTGTCGTGGTGTGTCAGTAACCATAAGTGCCCTATGTATGTGTCCTTTTCCGGTTTTTAAACCTGTTCCGCCCGGTCAGCTACCTGGCCCTTATTTTTGTTGATTTTTATGCTAGCGCCGTTGAAGAAACCTTATTGGCCGTTGCGATCGCCGTCAACCACCCCTGGCCCCGCACCGCTTCCAAAAGGTCCCCACAGATCTACCACTTGCTCGTCGAAAAGAGTGAACACTGCACACTATTTTTTTTTTTTTGCATTTGGACACCAAACCAAATCGGGCTTCCGCGTGATGTTTGTTTCGGCTGCTTCCGTCTTTTCTGGCTTTTTTTCGTTGTTGGGACTTTTTTTTCGCTGCTCGCGTCCCGTTAGGTGTTTGATTATGTTGTTCTGAGTGCCTTCAGTTTATTGTTCCCGCACATATTCACGTCCCAGCCCCTAGTGGAGTCCCGCTGGACTCTTATGGAGGGCGCCCTTTTTTATTGTTTTTCTTTTTTTTTGTCCGTCCTCTTGGCCCATAGTTGGTTTGCTCAGCGGCCGGTTTTATTTTTTGGGGAATCTTTCACCTCCGAAACTGGTATTTGGCACACTCCAAACTGTCCAACAACTCCCCCTGCTGGGGCAAAATACCACCACCGAAAACACCCACATGCGTTTTCTCGCACGCTGCTGATCCTGTTTCATCAAAAGTTTCCCTTCCTCCCCTATACCCCACACAGATGAATTGGATTTTTATTTCTTATTTTTTTTTGGGTTTTTTTTGGGGGCGGTACCTGGGTTGTTCCCTGGGCAACACCCCCTCAGCGGCGGCAATCTTGATATATTCGGGTGGTGACCCCCTGCTTACCCATGTGTCCTTGGTCTGAGACCGTGCATCCCCTTTTGGTGTCTTGTGGACCTTTTGCCGCTAACCTGGTTCCCCCCTTTCCCTCCCCCATTCCGCTATCCATTTTGTTTGTCCGTGTCCAGCCCCGCTTGACTATTTCTGGCATGGTGTTTTTTATTGCCACTGGGTCTCCTCCCACCGATTTTTCAGGTTTTTGGGCCATTCCCAAGTTCATGGTACCGGAGTGTTTTACCATACCCCGCCACGCTTCACCGTCTACTGGCCCCTCATTTTTATGTATACGTCAGACCGCGTGCCCCCGAAACAATATCAGCTGCGCAGTCAAAAAGTGCCAGCTTAATCGCCCCTCTCCCTTCCTTGTTTCCCCCGTTCTTTACCAATTTTGGGGTTCCTTTCTCGGGCTGTCCCTTGCTTCCCTGTGGGACCTTTTATTTGTTGCTCCCACCGGTTGTATTCCGGTTTTTTTACCTGGTTAGACTGCCCCGACCCACAGGGATGGGAGTTTTGGACAAACCCAACCCCCACTGGTGGGCCGGTCCCACATCAGAATTTTCCCCCCCTCCCCTACCGTAGGGCCCTTATCGTCGCCAATTTTTATGCCCCTTGGCCCAGAAAATTCCTTTTTTTCCCCTTTCCCCGTGACGGTCTGCCATTCCCTGAATTCGCGGGACCCCCCCACCTCGTTCTCAATTCCAAAACCCCCACGGGCCCCGCACCGAAGGTCATTAAGAATCCACCGGAGGTGTAGATTTTCCTCTCCCCTCCCCCGTGGGGGATTGAACGTGCAGCCAGAGCGCCGCTGCACCTCACAAGTTTTGTCCAAAAAGTTAACCGCGCTGATTGCCCACGATCTGATCCCGCCCCCCTTTTAAGAGCAACTTTTCTGGGGGGAGGGTTTTGCCCATACTGTTCCGGTTTTTTGTTACTTTTGCCCGCACTCACGGACCTTCGCGGGAAGGATTTTGGTTTTTGGGTGTCCCAGGACCCTGTTCATCCCCAGACGATTGTTGTGGGAGATGACAGTCACGCTTGAAGAGGTTTTGTTTCCTTTTTTGTTCCGCCCCGACCGCTAGTGCCCGTGCAGTCAATTCGGCCTCAGCAGGTGGTTAAGTTTTCTACATTTTGACCCAACGTTGCGTTTTTCCTCCCAAAGCTTTCTCTGTTCTTTTTACCTACCTACGTTGTTTTTTCAATCGCTTGCCTGGATTTCTATGTTTCTTCCTTTCACCCTCCTTTTTTGGCCCAAAATTGGGGTTCCATTGCTTTTTGTCTCTTTCTCTTGTTTACAATTTCTCGATTTGTTTTCCCGATGTTCCCATTTTTACCTTCCTTTTCCCAGACTGGCCATCTGTCCCATTTAGTTTCCCTTTGCAGGAATTTCAAGGGTGTGGAAAGTTTTTCACTTTTTTTTCTCCCCGTCGTTTGGTCATTGTTCCCAGAAACCAACGTTAACCCCGCCCCGTTTTCAGTGCTTGGGGAGTGGGTTTGTCGTTAGAATTTGTGGTGGCGCGTACATTTGCCGCCTTGTCACCTTTGTTTCATGTAACTTTTTTGCTACGTTTTCCCGGTGGCAGGGGGAATTTTTTTTTTCGCTTCGCTTATACCCTTGGTCCTTTTATGGGTGGGCGACATCACTCAAATTGGTGGGTCTATCCTCCGGCCAAACCAATTTTTCCCTTTTGGTCCCCCCCAAAAACAAAACCGAACTGAGAGCGACTCAACGTGGGAGATAAGACACTCTTTTTTTGTGCTGATGCGTGTTGTCGTGGTAGTGGGTTTTGGTTGCTTAGTCTGGTGTTCTTTTTTCGCTCCTCGGAGGCCGTTCGTGGCCCCAAGTGCATGTGCGGGGCTGGGAAACATGTTTTTTTGGGATTGGAGAATCTTTTGTGGGGTGTTGTTGGTGGGGGGATTGAGGGATGCCTTACAGGGGGCCCGTTTGGTTGTAGTATTTTTTCATGTCTGGCGGGGGTAAGCGCGGGGGTCGCTTAATGTTGGGGTGTTGGTTGTTTTTGTTGTGCTGTCCATTTTTTTCAACCGGCTGTTTGTTGTGTTTTTGCTTTTTTTTTTTCCTTAGGTTGGTGGGCCTTTTCTGCCCTTTCTTTTGTGTGGGGGGAACTCTATCACCCCGTGTTAATTCTGCGTAGAAGAGCAACGGCAAGACTTCTGTTGCCGCCCCCGCCCTCCCCCCCTCCCTGTTCCCTGACGCCGTGTTTTTTCCTTGCGGAAACGCCCCCCCACAGTGCAACACCCGTTTGTGCCAGCGTCCAGAAGGACTTTTTTCCTTTAACTTTTTTGCCTGTTTTTTCTGCTGGGGTCAGTCTTTTCGGTTTTTCAGCGCGCTTTTGTTTATCTGATGTTTTCGTTTGTGGGGCGATGCGACCTAGAACCTTGTGAACCCTTGGTGCTTTGAGTGCGACGCCCTGGTGTTCCTTTAAGGCCCAAATTTTCCCGTCTGGAAGACCCTTGTCCTTGATTGCGTATTTTGACTTTTTTCATTGTGCTCCCCGAAAGATTGGTGTTCTAGTTACTGTTAAGGGGGAGTTCGAATCGATTTCATCCGCTATTTTTTTCTTGTGCAATTGTAGATCACCCCCTTTTTGCTCTTTGGTCTTGCTCCTTTTTCTTTCCCCAAATGGGTAATCTCCTTTTTATGAGTGGGCTTTGTTTTTTTCCCGTTTTTTGTGTGATTGGTGTGGCTCCCCTAGAGTAGGTGGTGTGGGGTTTTTGTTTTTGCCCCTTTTTCACCCCTTTCTCTAAGACGGGAGCGTTTTTTTTTTTTTGAATTGTTATGGGTTAGAGGCTGTGTTTGGTTTTCGGTACTGTTTTTCCTTTTCGCACCCGACCCTGAGTTTTGTTTATTGGGATCTTATTTTTACCGGCTTTTTTCCACGCGCTTGTGTTTCTTTTCTTCCGTTTGCCCCACTCCAAATTCCCTTTACCAGGGTGTGTTCTCCTTTGGCAGTACTGTGTGTGGCCTCCCCTTTTTTTTTCTGCCTGCCCTATTTTTTTTGGTTGGGCCCTGATTTTTTGTGATGTTGCCTTTCAGGTTTCGGGACTGGGTTGTTTGAGGGGGGTGTGTTTGGTTTTTTTTGTTGGTTGGGGATGTGGTCCTCCAGGTTATTTGCTACTTGGTTCTGGCTTCCCCACCGCGCCTTTCACGGCTCCCCCATCCTGCTGAGGTGGGTGTTCCCCCGATCTTGTGGCGCTCTATTGTTCATTCGGGGTGTTCCGTGGGGACGTCTTTCATTTTTAGCCCAGCGGTGATTTATTGTAGGTGTCTCAGGGTCTTTTTGTTGCTGTTTTGGCGTTTTGGGTTAGAGGAATGGGTTCTATTCGGGTGATGACTCCCGTGTGCCCTGTGGGCGGCGTGCCGTCTTTTTATCTTTCAGGATGGACGCCCATCGTGTCGTGCCTTGCTGTTTTTTTTTATGGTTTGAGGGTTTTCTTTGGGGGGTTTTATAGGTCCGCCCCATTTTTTCTTTCCCATATGGTTTCCTGAAGTTTAATCACCTATCGTTGGCTCCTTCGTGGTTTTTTGGTTCGGCGTAGGTGCCCACGGTGGTTCACGCCCCCAACAACCACACCATCTCCCAAACCTAACTATCTGACCAATTTGTGGAGAATCCCCCCTTGGCCTTTTGATTCGAAGTAGTTGTTTTTTTTTTGTTGTGGGTTCCCGTTGCCCCCCCCCGCCTCGCCCAAGTCCGGATTTTTCCAATCCCCTTCAGTCCCCCCCGGCCTTCTGATAGGTGTCCGAGTTTTTTTTTTTTTTTGTTTGGTTGGCCACCTGGTCCGCACGTTGATTTTGTGACTGCTTCTCCGGACGGTTGGAATAGTGTTGCCTTCCCCCCGTGTGTCCATTTTCCCTTTGGACCCCCTTGGGCGGGCTGAATTTGGTAGGGATTTTTTCCTGAGCTTTTTTGTTTGTGTTTGTTGGCCGTGCGCTGGTCTTTCGGCAGAGCCTTGTCCTCCCCCTGGTGGTTCGTGGAGGGATTTCCTGTGATCTTTTAGGCCATTTTTTGGGTACTTTTGTCATCAACTCTCGTTGAGGTTATCCCCCGGCGTTTGAACTTCTTTTTCATCCGGGGGCCCCATACGATGTTTCCCGGCCCGTCAGGGGACCGTCTTGCGTGTAGGTCTTGTTCTATCCTTCTTTTGGACCCGTCAATCAGTGGTGGGCACTTCCTGATGGTTTCGTTTGGGTGTTTAGCCTCGTTTGAGTCTTTTTTTCGTTCCACGCCAGAGTAGTTCGGGTCCATGCGGATTTCGGGCCTACAGTCGGAAAGTGCCCGTTTCGACCCGTACCCCCTCTTGTGCCCTTCGGTCCTCTTGCGAGGCGCCCGTCCTCTAACTTTTCTGTTTTTTTTTCTTTGTTTTACCCGGGCCCACCTTTCCCCTCGTCTGCGGTGTTTTTTTCCACCCCATTGGGACAGTTGAATGCTCTTGACCCGTTTTCGCTCGGGGATGTTTGCGCCCCTCCCCTTTTTCAGTATACGTTTGTTGTTCGTTGGGGGCTGTGTTGTTAGTTTCGATTTTTTTTTATACTCCCCCTTTCCGAGGGTTTGTTTGGCCTCGTTAGGGGTGAAATCACACCCGATGGTTTGCCTTTTCACCATGCCACCTGGACCCTTATAACTCCTTTCCCCCCGAGTTTTTTTCCCTGGTTACATTAGCCTCATTCCCCCCGTAGCGGTGTTTTCTTCTTGGCAGTATTTTTATGTGACGGTGGGGTGGTGCCTTGGTCATTGGTTTGGAGCATTCTCTTGAGTTTCCGGAATTGCTTACCGGGGGGTTTGCCCCCCTCTGTTTGGAGCCTAGTTGGAACGTGGTGTCCCTCTGTTTAGGGCGTCCCAAAACATGGATAGTGCTTGATTGGCTTTGCGTGTGCTTTTTTTTCCCTCCCCTCTTCCGTCCCCCTCCCCAGCTCAATTTCTACGTTTTTTTGTTTCCTGGTATTTCAAACGCCCCTACCATTTGTCTCTATATACTTCTCGCCTCGTTTTGTTTTCGGGCGGCTGCGGTCCATCTGGTCTTCATTTCGAGTAGGCATGTTGGAGGTCTTCCGACGGCATGAGTTTGGCCGTTCTTTCGTTTTTCTTTGACATCGTTGCGGGTGGTTGCCACCCGCTCCTGGTGATACCGTTCCATTCACTTTTCTTCTTGTTCCCAGCACCGGTGGAACCCGTTCCATCTCACTGGTAACTGCTTTTTTTCTGGAGTGGCAGTGTCCTCCAAGCGCTGTCTGTCGTTGCACTCAGCCTGTTTTTTTCTCCCGGGCACTTTGCTTCTGTGGCTGTCCCACATGCCGGTGAACTTTGTCGTTTTTTTCTTTGTGACAATTCTGTTGGGTTTGTCGTGGGGTCCACTTTTGGGCCCCTCCGAATTGGTGTTCCCCTGGGTTTTTGTCCATTACCCCCTAGAGTGGCGTTTTGGTGTCCCCACTCCGGGGGTGTTTGATGTTATGGCCATTTGCCCCGGAACCCACACTCGGCGATTGATTTTTGAAATCCTCCATCTTTGGGTTTTTTCAGTGTAATTGGGGTGGCATAAACCTTCCTACGTTATGTTTTGGGGTTTACTTGGTTTTGGGTGGTCCCAGTATAGGGTCCGCGCAGCGGTTCCTCCTTTTTGCCTCGTTTTTCGCCGATGCCCTCTCTTGGTCAGTAGGAGTTTTTTTTGTGCTTTGTATGTTTGTTTCGATTCTCTGGCCAGTGATTTTTTTCCCCCTGACTGCCCTGAACGGCCTTGTATTTCATGGTTCACGCCCAGTTGATATCACGACACCAAAGTTTCAAAGGCTCCTTTTTTGTTTTGTGAGCCGGCCGCTTTCTTTTCCCTTTTCGCCCCTCCCACCGCTTATCTTTGCGCGATCTTTTGTTGATTTCCAAGTTTGGTGTGGGTTTTGCTCTGCCCGGAGTGTTGGGCCCCCCCTGGCCCGCGCGCTCTTTTTGTTTTTCTCGGTTGGTTGAATCCCCAGACCCCGTCAAAAACTCCGTTTTGTGTCTTGTACATTATCAGGTCCTTGAGGTTACTGCTTTGGGCCCCTTTCTTTTTTCTTGTACACGTTCCCCGACTTTGTCTTTTTTTTGGTGTGTTTCTGGCAGGCGAGTCTACCGTGCTGTGTTTGTGGCCTCCCCCGGGTTGATTCCCAGCGCATTCTTAGCTTCCGGTCTTATTCCTTTTTCCTTGCATTTGTATGGTGTACACCTCTGCGTCTTCGTTTTTTGTTTTTGTGTTTGTTGAATACCTTTGGGCTTGGCGCTTGGTGAGGTGGTACCCCCTTTTATGCTCCACCAGTTCTACCCGCTGATTTTCCTTTTTCCCTGTGGCTGGGGAATGCCCGATGATTCTTTTGCCCTTTTTTCGGTTTGGGCCGGTTATTTTTGTTAGATTGCAGGGGGACGGGTCTTTCCCCCCCTTTCCCACAACCTCGCCGGGTTTTAATGCCGGGCCGGTTATTTCTTCTTACCTCGGCGAACGGCGGCGTGTTGTCATTTTCTTCTGGCCTTGCCGTCTTTGGTTGTTGTTTTGATTTCCCCTGCATTTCTAGAACTTCCATACACGGCTTCTCCAGGTTTATGTTTATGGTTGGAGGGACTGTCTTTGATGTTTTAGGCGTATTTTGATGTTTGGAGAACGTTTGGGGTCTGATTGAGGTGTGGGTTTTTAATCGGTCGTTTTTGTTTTTCGTGTTTTTTTTAGTGTTTTTTACCCCTTTTCTGGTGGTTGCTCTCTCGTGTGTATTATGCTTCTTGACATGTGGGGCCTTCCGTTTCTTCTCCTGTGACAACACAAAAGTTGGGTGCGCGCCGATGCCAGGTCGCGATTTTGGTTCCGTTTGTCGCTGGTTGTCTTTTGAGTTTGATTGTTGGTCCAAAACGTCGCGCTCCACAACACTTTATTGGAAGGTCATTGGACAGTTTCCATGTTCAAATTTACACTCCTACCCCCAACCCAAACCCGTTTGGAGTTTTTCGAAATGATACACCCCGCACACCACAGCCCCGCCCCCTCCCCGCCGAACAATCATGAGGTGTTTGCAAGATTTAGGTACTCAGTCCAGAATGAAGGACCCAACCCCCTATTAGGGACCTTTCCCCCAGAACGGCCCTTTAACACCCGTTTTTCCGTGCGGAGTTTTGAAATTTTTTGGTTCTCGCTTTCCCATAGCTCCCGGAGGAACCACGTGCCCTTTCCCAGGGCTGTGCGGTGTTTCTTCAATCGTTGTTTGTTTTGACCAAACTGCTTGGGGTGTGCCCATTAGGTGTTCTTCTTGTTTTTGGTTGTTTTTTGTTCCTTTTGGTGGGATCAGGTGTTGTCAGCCTGAAGTTTTTTCACCACCCAACTTTCTTTTTGTTTCCTGGGTGGGCGGCTGGTGGTACTTTGGTTTTTTTTCATTTGGGTTTTTTTTAGAGCTTTGGGTAATTCATGTTACCGTTCCTAACGCTCCCACCTCTCACTAGTGGCCGCAGCTAAGTCTTATTTTCGCAGCAGGAAAATCGCTTCCGTGAACAACTCCCCCCGAGCCCCCCCCCCCATTACTTGTTTTTCCCCCCTGGGTTTGTTGTTTTTTGGCCGGGGGTGAAGCTGATTTTTTTTTGTCTTGGTTGAGCTTTTTTCTTCGGCCTCGCTGGTTGAAGTGGTTTTTTTTTTCCCTCCGGCTGTTCCGCCTTTTCTGTTGTGTCTATTTTTCCAACGCCCCAGACCTCTGTGGTTTGGGGCAGTTTTTCACCCATAAGAAGGCGGGTTTTTCTTTTCCCTATCTCATTTCGCCCCGACAGAAATGTGTGGCCCCCTTAACCGCCGGCCCCTCCCAATCAAATTTTTGTTGCCCACTGCACACAAACACCCACACCCCCCCCCATTTTGCTTATTTTGTTTTTGACATGGGGCGTTCTTTTTCTGTTTTTTTTTTCTCCCGGTTTAACCCCACCTTCCCTTACGTATTCCTCCACTCATGTGTGCCAAACTCCCGAAAACTTTTGTGATGAAGGTTGCATTTTTTAGTCTAGGCCCTTTTTTTGCCGGTGGGGAGAGGGTGGCTCGAAGGCCCCAGTCGTGAAACACCCCTGTCGGCCCTGGTCCACGGGCTGAAATTTGGCCCATGGACTTTTTTTTTTTTTGTTAACTTGTCCTTGATTTCAATTTCCCCCAATCCCCAGTTTTCCCCAGGGTTGTGTTCCTGGTGTGCCGGGCTCAATTTTTTTGCCAATTTTACTGATTTTTTTGTTGATCTTTGGATGTTGTCCTTTGGGCAAAAAACCACAGGCGTCCATACCCCACCTATGGTTGTTTCCGCTGTTGCCGTTCGTTGTGTACCTTGGTGTAGGAATTTTTTATTTTACCCCGGACGTTTTTTGTTCACCTTTGGTATCCCCTGATGTTGTGTTTTAAGGGTTTGTTTTCGAGCGAGGGGTATCCCCCCTTTTGCAGTTTTCCTCCATACTTTTTTTAGATGGGGGTTCGTTCTCCCTAGTACATCTTATTTCCGTCCTCTTCCCCCCCCCTTTTCAGGTTGTGTTGTTTGAGCTGATCTCGAGGATATGTGTATCCGCTTTTCTTTTTTTCTCATCAGTCTTTTTCTGATAACTGGTTGGGCTTTTCACCTAGAATCGGATTGACTTCCAGAATTCTAATGCTGATTGTTGTAGTGCAGGGTGGCTTTTTGGTTTTCCTACTGTTGTAAATTCCTATTTTGATTCTCTTCATTTGTTTAATGTTGTTGCTTTTTTGCTTTGCCCGTTTGAGTCTTGTGGGATGTTGGTTGGGGGCAGCCGCCGCGCCGAATATTCCGAGATTTGGGTGCACTTATTAGCAGACCTTTTTAACCTCCCCCTTTTTTAGATTGATTGGTTGTTTGTTTGGGTGGTTCTTTTCTCGAGTCTGGCGACCATTTTAACCAACTTATTCCCATTTCGAAAAAAATTCACTTATCTTGTCCTACATTTTTTCTGTTTATTAACCAGTGTCTGTGCTTGTACGAAGACTCACTCGAAGTCTTTCGGCCCACCTGGTTATCTCTTCTCTTTGATTTGTTGTGGGGGGATCTGCCGTCTTTTGAGATTGCCAGTCTTTCAGCCGAAACTGTGGGCCCCCTGCCACTTACTGGGAACACCCCTTGGTCCTCTCAACACCTCCCTCGGGCTTAGGGTACCTTTATGGGGAGTTTTGTTTTTTTTTTTTTCTGGTGACTGTTTAGTTTTGGTTCATTAGGTTTTCGGTTTGGGGGGTGGATTTTTTACTTTTTTGCAGGGGGATCCGCCTGGGGTCTTTGGCTGGGTTTTTTAACCCTCCTTTTGTGTTTTGGGGTGTGGTTTTGCCCGGTTTTCCCCCTGAATCCCCCCGTTTTTACTGCTTCGTTGTGCCACTAATATTTGTGCCACCAATCGGGTTAAGTGTTCGGTGGGTCAAGCCTTTTTTCCGATTTGCGAATGCCTACCTGTTGCCCCCCCATTGGTTTTATCATGCTGCATTGTTTTTTCTAAAGTTGTGATGGCTTGGCTTTTATTTTTTTGGTTTGCTTTTTAGAGCACGTTGGTGCCCGTTCTGTTTCTGTTTTTTTATTTTCATCTCGATGTTTTCACTTTTCTCCCCCCCCCGCATGTTGCCACAAGGATAACCCTGCTGGGGGGGTCATGACATACCCACCGTCTCGCCTCGCCCTTTTCTTTGGGTGGGTCCCCCACCTGCTGTTGAGCCCAGAGACAGTTGCTGGTTCTCCTGGTGGCTGTAAGGGGTGAGCTTTTTTTTTTTGGCTTTTTCTGCTTCTTGTTTGTTTCTTTGTTTTTCTTTTTTTGTTCCGATTTCTGGGTGTTAACTCCCGGATCCACCACCAAACCTTCTTTTTTCTTTTTTGTTCGATGATGTTTTTTTTTGGAGTGTTCATTTTTTTTTTATGGTGAGGATGTTTTGTTGTCCTGTCCCTATTTTATGGATTCTTTTCTTTTTTTTCACGGGGTATTTTTTTTTTTAGTTTGGGGACACCCCCTGGTTTAAGGTAGCTCGCCCGAGTGTATTGGTTGGTTTTTTTTTTTTTTTGGGGGTCGTCGATTTTTTCAACTCTTCCTCCCTGGGGGTTTCTTTATGTAGGTGCGTCTGCGTTTTAGTGGGATACTTGGTTTTTTTCGTTTTTCCTTTGGACTTTTTTTTATTGCCTGCTTTCCTTTTGATCCCAACCATCTTTTTAAGTACCCACGCCAAACCTTTTCCCTCTCTTAATTCGCCGCGGGTGGTTGGATCCCCTCGCTGGCGAGTATTGTTTCTGGGCCTGTCGGTGGGCTGGGGATTTTGTGGTTTGATTTGCTATATCGGGTTTGTGTAGTGTTTACTCCGATGACCCCCTTTGTCGTTCGTCATCTGGAGGTATCGGTACTTAGGACCCGGGTTTGTGTTCCCCTGCGAGCGCGCGATTTTGCTTTTGCTCTGTTTTTGTACAGCGCAACACCTTGCCTCCCCGAGTTTCTGCCTCCGGTTGGCCAAAGTCATTGAAGTGTGGGGGGTTTTTCCCCTGACTTTTAACGCTGTTGAGGACTTTCTTTTTTTGTGGGTGTGCAGCTGTTGGGTTCCTTTTCAACTCCCCTTGATACGTTTGGTGATTAGAGGCTTTGGCTTGCCCGCCCCTTTCTCTTCTTTCTTTCGTATCCCCGTTCCCCATTCTTTTAACAGCCCCGAGGGGTTTTTGCGGGCCGGGCTCTTTTGTCGATGCAATTTCCTACCTTCTCTTGGGTAACCAGGGGTTGCCCGGCTTCGTCGCGTTTCGTTCGGGTGCTTGCTTGTCAGCTATACCAACCCCCCTCCCTCCTTCCCGCCATTTGGACCCTTTGACACGCCCTGGTTTCTTACGTTTGCCCCCAGGCACGCCCCTGGGTTCTGCCCGTGTTTTCCAATTTTTGCCCCTTCACCACCCTCCTCAGAGGCAACCAGTTTCAGTATGTTGTCCTGTTCACGCTTTGTGCAAGGTCCTTTTTTAGTTCCTGGAGCTGCCCCAGCACCAGGACACTTACCATGTGGATAACAGTCCCCCCCCATGCCCGGGGAGCGGTGGATGACACACGCTGTTACACCTTGTCCAGGGAAATCATCCCATACCTACAGGCCAATACCCCTGGGGGTATATTTTCCCTCTTTTTGGACTCGCATGAATTATTTTTTTCCTCAACCGTCGCATGTATTTCTCCCCTCCGTTTGAAAACTCCTGGAGACTCTCGACTTCATTTTTTTGGATGACCATAAGTTTTGTTCCTCTTTCTTTTTTATTTCCTTGCCCCCCCTTCCACACTTACTTAAGGTTGACTGTTTTGTGGTGGTCACCGTGGTCTTTCAGCTGTTCTGGGTCCCGCTGCGCCTTGTCCCACCCTGTTTTTTCTTTTTTCTTTTTTTCTTTCCCCTGGCGCGTTCTTCTTTTTTTTTTTCGAAGGAACCCCACATCGGTTTTTGCGGCAAGTTTTCGCTTCTGTTCGGCTACTTCGTTGACAATTCGGAATGTCCTGAACGTGGTGCGTTTCCCCCCTCGTGGTGGCTTCTCCTCTTGCAAGGCGGGCCGCGGACATCTTTACAGCTGCTTTTCATTTTTATGACATCCTGAGTTTTGCCCCCCCGTTGCCCCAGTCGTTTTTGTTTGTCAACGATACCCGTGGCCCTTCAGTGCACACTTAATTCTTTGCGGGGGACAAATATTTCTCTCAAGTTATGTCGTTGCGATATGAATGTTCCAGTTTTTTTTGGGCCTCATGATTGAAACAGTGCGTATTGTTTCTCCGCTTTATTGTCGTTTTTCCCACGCGTTCACAAGTCCCGCGCTACCCTACATCATTCGTTTTTTGGGTTCGATTCGCGGCAGGTTTTTTTTTGTTTGTTGCTTTGGGGCTTTTTCGTCCTTTATGTTGTCCGTGTGTGTTCTTTATCTATATGGCCCCAGCGATTTGCCTCTCCACTTTTTTTTGTGTCGTTTGGTTTTTTTTTTGGGGGGAGTTAACACACCTTGGTTTTTCCGTTTTTTGGGAGCCCCAAACGCTGGGGAGTTCTATCTTTTGTCGAACTTTGGTTTTTTGTCGCGCACGCCAACCTCATGGGCCAAAGCGTCTTTGCTTCGTTTTTTGGTTTCTTGGGGTGCCTTAGTGTCCCAATTTTCTTTCCCCCTTCCCTTTCCCTTCCTATTATGTCTTTCCTGTCCTTTTTCTTCCTTTGTTTGTCTCAGTGTGTGGGGCACACATTTAGTTGGACCAAAAACCCGATGCCTTCTGAAAGTTGTTCTGTCTGTCTGTTCGCAGAGGGGGTGGGGCGCGTTCCACCTTTTCATTTGGTGCTCGTTGTTTTTTCAGCATTCTGCTTGTCCTTGAAATCGGTCACCCATCTGTCCCCTTCTGGTTCCCAACTTTTGTTCGGTGTGAATTTTTTGGACCAGTTTTTCCGGGGATTTCAAGGGATTTTTCCCCCCCCTTATTCGTTTTTTTACCAGAGCAACGAGGTTTCTTTTCTTATGCACTTCTAGGAGGACTTTTTTCCTGTCCCCTTCCCCAAAGCCCGCCTCGAATCCTGGTGGGCAGTCGGTTGAAAGAGCCTTTTTCGTTTTTTCTGGTTTACCCTTTTCCAACGCCTGTCTGGGGTTTATTCCTACGTTTTTTCTTCCGTGCCTTGTTTTTCTTTTTGATTTGTTCAGGCAAGCTGTCGGCACAGTTCAAAATCACCGGCCCGGTGACCTAGAAGGCTTTTTCAACACACACTTTTCCCAAGTTATTTCCCTTTTTTCCCTTGAATTCAAGAAACCACCATTATTTTTTCTTATTATTCCCCTTGGTGGGGTGCCGATATTGCAAGAAAGTTGTCCTGTACATCGTCAGGTTCCCGGAGTATTTTCCTTGTTCGGTGATTTTTTTTTTCTTGTGCTCATATGTTTTTTTTTTTTAAACGTAATTTTGTTTCCCCGACGGTGCGCCAAAGGTTCCCCCCCGTCTTTGTGTTTTTTTTTTCGGCCTAAAATGGCGCTTGACATGTTTCCGTTCCCCCTTCCTTATTGGGGGGGTGTTTTTGCCCCTTTTCGCCTCTAGTGGAGAATCCCCACTTCGTTGGGGGCCTCGGAGGGACGTTGGTTCCATTGGTTGGTTTTGCCCAGTTGACAGGTTTGTCAAAAAAAGAACCCCCTTTTTTTGTGGGTGTAATTTGCCCTTCTTTTCGCACCCGTTCCCTGGGGTCACCCTCTTTTGTCCATTTTTTTTTTTCACTTGATCTTTTTGGTGGTTAAATCGTCTTTTTTTTCTTTTTTGTGGCCGGCCGGGCCATTCTTCCGACGATTTGACCCTTTGCTCCAGGGCTTTTGTTTTGCCGACAACGGGGTGTCTCCTTTTGGTTCTTTTCCTCTGATTTGGCCGGCTCCCACTTGCCACAGGTTGTTTTTTTTTTTCAGGAATTGGACCCACATTTTCTCAGCATCGACCCTTTTTTTTTTGTACTTGCTGATTTGTATCTTACCCACCTTTCTTTTGGTCTCGGCGCTTGGATTTTTACGCTGTCCCCTACCCTGGTGCTTTTCCCCTGTCAATACCGGCCAAACTTTTGTTTTGTGGGGGGCTTTTTTTTGTTCCCCGGATTCTTTGCGCCATCTCCGCGGGGTTTTCGCTTTTTTTCGCCCATTTTTGAGTTTTTTGTGCCCCAGACAAAGCGATAGGTTCAGTCTCTTTGGGCGTTTTTGGCCCGTTTGGTTTTTTTCGATCTTGCTACCGACGCGGTGGTTCCGCCCTTCTTGTCCGATTTTTCCCCTCCACCATTGGCTGGACGGCTTTCTCTTTTATCCCCTTTGTTTTGGTTCGGCCAGCTCAGTGGCTTTGAGGACCGGTAATTCCTCGTCCCGTGCCTTTTTAATTTTTTTTGGGCGGGTTTCTTTGCGGGTCCAAATCTTGGGGCTTGGTTTTCTTGGGTCCTCCTTTTGTGGCTTTTGAAACAACTTCGTCGACCAGGCCCTCCGTTTAGTTTCAATCTCTCGTGTCCCCTCCCCAAATCAACTCTTTTTTTTGGGGGTCCGCCCCTCTTTCTCTTTCTCCGCTTTCGCCTCCCTTTTTTCGTTTGGCAACGGAGGGGTTGCCCCAACACTTCGGGCCATCACCTGGGTCGTTTTTTGACAATTGTAACCCTTCGGGGGCATCACGGTTTTGCCCCGTGTGT
>Ga0179593_1505605_pt1 | contig 35096 bp, 41 predicted proteins | sample CZODoug2_1_08_16_FD_185931 | JGI IMG/M metagenome (GOLD analysis project Ga0179593, IMG submission 185931) | Vadose zone soil fungal communities from Angelo Coast Range Reserve, California, USA - CZODoug2_1_08_16fungal (PacBio error correction) | ecosystem: Environmental > Terrestrial > Soil >... | reverse complement strand
CTCTCCACTTCTCCGTCCTTTTTTCTTCCGAGGTCCGTGCTTCGCGTTTTTCGAAACCTCTCCCCCTGCACCCCACCTTTCCCCCCTCGAAGACCCTTGTGAACCAACTTCTTCATACCGAACTGGCCAGTCCGCGACGGGAGCTTGACCCCCTTGTCAATTTGTTCACTTCCCCAGCGTACCCAAATAAGGAGGGATGTCCCCCCCTCGCCCCCTTCCCTGGCCTGGCTTCAATCTGTTGACCCCTCTTCTGACAAACCCCCTTTCCCCAGCTTGGCGTTCCCAGATTTCGACTCCCCCAAAGTTCTTCCCACCAGAACACCCGTCTTTCTTCCCCTATTTTTTCTAGTGACCCTCTCTCAAGTTCTCTGAACAGGTTCCCCCCAAATCTGATGAAGCCCATTCCTCGAGTCCCGGGTAGCTTTTCCTTGGGCTCGATCTTCTCCCCTCCCTCAACTTCCGGTCCTAAGTTCCCCCTCCATATACGACGGCACACTTCGTATTCATTTCCTCGCAAACCCTCCCTCTGATCTTTCCCCCCTTCTGCTTTTGGGTTTCTTCCCGCGGCCCGGTTCGGAACCCAAATGTTTCCCCCCCCTCGAGTTTCTCTTCCCCAATTAGAAGCAGAAGCCCCCCCCCCCCTGAAGGAGGAAGATGTTCGAGTAGCCTATTCCCCTAGGGCCTTTTTTTCTTGTTGGATCAGTCCCGCCGCTGACTTTATGACCTCCTCCTTCCTGTGAGCTGATCCTCTTCCGAGCGTCAGAGACTGCCTTTATTGATAAGTCTCCCTCTTTCTGAAGGTCGTCCCACCCCCCTCCTCCCTTTTCCCCTAGGCCCGATGGTAATCGATTTCTCTCATCGAAGATGGGGATTTTTTCCCCTCCAGCTTTCGCCGGTGTCTTCCTTACAGGTAAAGCGCAATTACTTGCCCAGCGTGGTATGATCGTCTCTTTCCCTCAAGCTCTCTTGCAGCTTCGTCCCCCTCCCATCCTCCTTCCCCCCCTTCAGTGAATCTTTGTGCAGAGGCGGATTCATCCATCAAGGCCGCTTGACCCCCAAGTTTCTTTGCCCTCCGCAGACTTCTCAACCTCCTTTTTTCTTCCCCTCTTAGCGAGTTTTTCTCCTTCCTTCCGCCCTCTCCAAAGTAGGTCCCTTCCTTTTTTCGATCAAATCCTTCTAGACAGTTTAAGCGCCGGATCTTTCTGTTAAGGACCCTTTCTTTTTTTTTGTCGATCAGCGTCCCCCTACCAGATGCGCGCGGCTGCCGCCGTGATATGAGCGCTTTTCCCCCTCCTGTAACCTCAGTTTTCCCTTCAGAAATGGCACTTCCCGCCGTTACACTTTTCTTTTTTCAGATCCCTTTTTTCTTTCAACGGCAAAGTTTCTTTTGTCGGTTCTCCCTCCCTCATTGCTTCTTTCCTCCCTGGCCGATAGGAATCCCGAGGAAATGGTAGGATTCTCGTCATTTCCCTAATTGCCCTCCGGGATTCTCGACGCCGGGTCGTATTTTTGTTCTTTTCCCCCCCCTTCAAGTTTCGACTTTTTCCTATCTCCCTTATTCGTCGGTTTCCAGTTGAAATTAATATAAGCAGTATACCTCTGCTTTTGCGTCGGATATCCTTCCTTTCGGCGTTTGTCACCTCAGTTTTTCGCTTTTCCTCATCAATTCTCCTCTTGAGTCTGTTTTGCACATCCTGGTTATTAGTGATTTTCCGTTACCTGCAGAAGAGATCCCCCTTTAGAGCGATCTTCTTCTCTTCAATTCGTTTCTTAGTAGAGATTTTCCCCAATGGAGAGGAAGTCACCTCCCGATTCTGGAAAGAGTGATTTCTCTCTTTTGGTCCGTGATGCTCCCCGTTTACTTCCTTTGATTATTTCACCCCTTTGAGGGAGAGGTGCATCTTTTATCCCTTCCCGAGATCTCCTTCCCTGTAGGTCACCCGCCCAATCTTCTTTTGGTCCATGACTTTTTCCTTCGGGACTCCCCCCCCAAGCTGGGCGCGGATTCACTGTCTAAAACCCCCCTTCTTTTTCCGGGACTGGCCCTAATCTTTTCTTTTCATAATCCCTCGCGGCCCGCCTTTCAGCTGGTTTCAGGCTGATTCGATGATGGCGTCCCTTCCCCCCACGATGATTATGGTCACGTCTTTCAAGGTCCTCTCCTCTTTGCCCTAAGATCTTGACACTCAAGTCCTTCTTCCCGACGACAATTCGGTGCTGTTTCTCGAAGAGGACCTCTTTTTTCTTTCTGACAAAGAACCTCCCTTCCCCTTCTGATGCACTTTTAGTTTTTCCCCTCCTGAAAGATTTCCTTCGCTCCCCTCCCTGGTCGAGGAATAGTTATTTGTCAGCGTAGGCCCTATTGAGGATCCCCCCCCCTTTTTACCCCTACTCGAGATTTTTGAGGGCGATTAGTCTGTTCCCTGAGGAACGCTTCCTTGGGAAGTTCGTGGAGGTCACTTTTACTGCAGGATTTTTTTTTTTTTTTTTTTTTTTTTTTTTTCTTTTTTTTTTTTTTTTTTTTTTTTTTTTTTTATTTTTTTTCTCCTTTTTTTTTTTCTTTTTTTTTTTCTTTTTTTTTTTTTTTGTTTTTTCCCCCTTCGTGAGAAGTAAGTTGGCCCTCTCGTTTCTCGCAGGGATAAATCTCGGAAAGTGTCTTTCTCCGGTACGATCCTTCTTTTTTTGTATTCTCCGGTGTCTTTCCCCCTTTCTTAACCTTCTCAAGTTCCTTTCCTCTCCTTTTTGTCTCCTCTGACCCTGAACTGTGCGCTTTCGAAAATCGTCGCTCTGGGCGTGGAGGCGAACGCTTCCTTTTCGGAGGACATCGAGTCTTTTTTTTTTTACGTCCCTCTGAGTATACGATTTCTGTGAGCCCCTTCCCCTTTTCCGAGATGGTGTCTTTTTTCCCTTCCCCTTATAACGTCTTCCTCCCTCTTTTCCCCCTACTCTCGGAGTGTTGTTTTCTTTTTCGATGAGGCGACGTTATCGCCCCCTTTTCCCCCTTTTTTTTCCCTTGATCGTTTTTCTCTTCCAGGCAGTTACTCCTCTGAGTCACCGCCCCCCCTCATAGGACCCTTTCTTTTTTTTCCCCTACGAGAAGTCGTTAGCCTCTAACCTTGGCCGGTCGCGTCCGGTGCTCGGAGTCTTGAAGACAGGTTTCCCCTTCCTCCTCCCCGTGCTCGAGACCTCCGAGATGAACGAGGCGCTGTACCCACCCAACACCCTTTTTCCCCAACCTCCCATTTCCCATCCGCGAGTGTCGCCCCCTGACTGCTCACGAAGGCGACACCTGTTCCTACTGATTTTTTTCCCTCCAAGACTTTTTCCCCCAGGCAAAGCATCTTTTTAATATTGAGCGGCATCCCGCACCTCAATGTCCTCTTTTTTCTCCAAAAGCCCTCGCGGTTTCCTTCTTTGGATTCGAAGTCTGACATCCCCCTCCTAGACCGCGTTCGTCCCGCTTTGTCCGCGAGGGTTTTTTTATCTCCCTGAAGCCGTTGCCGCCTCTCTTTTACTCAGGTATCTCCTTTACCGCCCCACCGTACGCTCTGAGGCGACTCGAAATGTAGTCTTTTTCGTGCGGACCTTCGTCTTCCTCCCGAGACCTTGTTCTCCTGTTCCATCCCCCAAAAACTGTCTCAGCTGAGTTCCCCCTTTCTTCCCTTTTCCCCATCCCCTTTCCCATTCCAAAGCTCCCCTTCTGGCGGCGAAGTTCTTCTCTTCATCCTCATTCTGTGGTTCCGTCACGCCGGGGTGGACGTGTTTTTTTTTAGCCGGTCTCCCAGCCTCCTTTCCTGAACCTCCCTCTATAGAATTTCCTCTCCATAGGAGAAATGGCTGGCCTTTTTTCCCGTCGACCTTCAGCCGAGACTTCTTTTCCCCCCCGGATGAACCCTTTCCCCCGCATCTCCTTGGTTTTGAGCTTGAACCCCTCTTCCTCACGAACTTCCGCTTCCCCCATCCCTTCCTCGCCATTGGCCCCTCTCTGTTTTTCCCCCCCCCCAAATTCTTCCCTCCTTCCCCCCTACCAGGTTTCCTCCGGAGGCCATTTCCTCACGCGAATTCCTTTCCAACCCCCTTCCCTTCCCCTTGATCCGCACACGGATCTGGCCTAGCCCAGCCTTTCCTTCCTTCATATCGAAGCCATCTTTTCACTCTTTTTCTTCTACTTGCCCCCCTTTCCTTCCGCCGCCCCCTCCCCCCCATTATTGCCCCTGGAATTCCTCTTTTCTAAAACCCTTCCCCCGAAACGTAATGGAAGCCCCGCAATGACTCCTTTTCCCCGAAGCTCCTCCCCCTCTCCGTTACTTTCTCCTGGATTCTTCTAAGAAAATAGATAACTCAACCACCCTGCTTGACTGTGAAGTATTTTTCTTTTTTATCCTTTTAGGACCCGTCGGCTGCGATCTTTTTTCCCTCGGATCTTCTTTCCCTCTGCCGAGGCCGGGCGTCCCGCGGCCGAAGCTCCTTTCTTTTAAAGTGCGCCCGAAACCCTCTGTTTTCTTCTTTCCCTGGTCCTTTTTTTTCCCCCTGCCTCTCCTCCCACCCTTCATAATTAGTATTTACGAAGCCCTTAGCCATGATCCGACTTCTTTCCGAATAGAGCGACTCCTCCTTTTTTTTTCCTTGGAGAGTGCTCTTCCCCCTAAACCCCGAGTGGCGGCTCCTTCCTCGAAGTGCTTTTCTTCCCCCGTTCCGGGATTTTTTCTCTTTTCACTCATTCGGTTGTTTCAATTCCCCTTTTTGACGGAACCGACTTTGGAACTTCCTTTGAAATTCCTCGGCGCTTGATCGTCTCCCCTCCGATCCTGCCTTTTCCGCAGATATTGAGTCTGGATAAGACAAAAACAGTCTCCCCCAACTGGGTTCTTTTCCTGAACTTTCCCCCATAGTGGAACGGTTTCTTTAGGGATCTTTTCCTTTTCCTAGGGTAGTTCCATTATAGTGTCCCCTTCTCACAAAAGGCTCGCTCTTTTTCTCTCGATCCCTGAATAGGTACATGATTCCTTCCCTCCCTTTCAGATGTTAATCTCCCTGAGGAAGAGGATTTTTTCCACACGAAAACCCTCTCCCTTTCCCCGATGCCCCTCCTTGGACCTCTCCCTGCGAATTCTTTTCTTCTCATAATTGTTCTTCGACATATCGGGGGCCCCTTTTCCGTGCCACCGCGGAGCCAGGACTCCCCCATAAGCCTCAGTTCCCCTTCTATTTTTCCCCCTGAAACCTCTTGAGCGGCCGCATGACCTTTTTTTTCTTCGCATGAATATTTTTCTCTGAAGGATTATCGTTTTAAATGACCCTCCCATTAACGTGTCGAAAGGGAATATACTTTTGAGCAGTATTTCGTTTCAGGTTCCCAGTTAAAATGTACTCTCCCTTAGTTCCCTTTTCATAGTAACCAGATGGGTATGTGGTCTTCCATCGAGGTAGTCCCCTTTCGGTCTTTCTATTCTGCTTTTTCCCACAGTTATTCAAGACCTTCTTACCCACTATTGCTGAGAAGATCTTCCTTGGTGTTCGGCGCAATTTTGCCTCCCCCTTATGTTATTCTACCCCAACCTTCCCTTTTTTAAATACCCCCTACTTGTACCCCCCCCTTACCCTTTATGTTATCCCCCCCCACCCGCTCTAAAGGTTTTCCCCCCCCCCCAGATAATTTCACACTCTCTTAACGATATGGTTGTCGACTTCGTCCTCAAGATGTTCTTTTATGTTTCCCGGGCATCGGCCCTTTCTAAGTTCCGGCTTTTCAATACACGTTGACTTTCTCCTTTTTTTGCGATCCTTTATCTCTATATTTTTCCGTTTTTCATCTAGCCCCCCCCTTCCGGACCGTTTTGTTTATTTCTCTAAGTTTCTCTCAGCGTAGCACCCCGTAGGTGCCGATTCCTCTCCCCCAGCCCCTGACGACGACCCTCCCTCTCGTCCCCCCCCGAAACTTTTTTTTTATCTTCCTGTCCATCTTTCAGCGATTCCAGAACAAGTCAGTCCCATCAGGCCTTTTCGGCTCCCCCAGCCGAAGTGCCCGAGCGTCCCCCCACCATCTGGTTGAAGCCGTCCTGTGAACATCGACTCTTTTCGCCCCCCCCAGATTGCTCCTCACGAAAACCTTTTTTCACTCCAAAGCTGAACCCCTGGCTCTCTTTCGAGAACAGTTTCCGGAGAGAGATTGTTCCCCTTCCCAAATAAACTCCCCTGTAGATCTGTCATGGTCTGATGCTGAATGTTTTCCCTTTTTCTCGGAATGATTAAAAGTCAAAAGTAAACTTCCGACCCCCCACTTCGTATTTTTTTTCCCCCCCCATGAAATTTTCTTTCCTAAACCATCTCCGGACGAGCCCCCCCCTTCCGGTATTTTTTCGGCGGACTGTCAGACTCCCCCCTGGCAACGGTCCTTTTCCCCACGCACCCCTTATCCCTGCCTCCACGAATTTTCCCTATGGGTTTCTCTATCGACATAGGGAAGACGGACATTTTCGCGGTTGGTACGTCGTCAAGACTGTCGTGAATAGCCCCCTGTTCATCCTCGAGAGTAGATACCCCCCCCTTTTAGAGATAGAGCTTTTTTTTCTTTTTCGACTTGGATCCCTTTTTCCCGACCCCCCCCTCCCCGGTCAATCCCCCGTCGATCCCGATTCACTATTTTTCCCCCGCTCGAAGAGGGTGGTTTTTCCGCAGAAGTTTTCCTTGTGTTGGTCCCCCTTTTCCCAATATCTCCCGGCCAGTTTTTTTTCTGATAGGATTTTTGCGAGAAGAAATGCCTCCCTTTTGCTTGAAGCAGTCACCCCTCCCTGCCCTTTCCTCCTAAAGCTCCTTAGATGGGCAGCTTTCATCAAGAAATCCCTTCCCTTGTGATGACCAGCGTGCCCCTTGCTCTTGATCCCTTTTTTGCTTTAGTCCTTCACTCCCCCCCCCTTCCTTTTCGTGATTTCCTAGCAAACGTCTTCTGGCATGAAGTTTTGATTCTCCCCCCTCCCTCTCCTTAGTATTTCCTTCTCAGATACAGACTTCCTCCAAGATAACTTCAATTTCTCCTCTTCTTTTGTTTCCCCTCTCCCCAGAGCAAACTTTTTGTCTCTCCTGCCCCGGCTTTCTCCGGAAGATTCTTTTTCATAAGGACGTCCCAGACAATCTTTCCCCGGTGAAATTTCCCTTTTTTTTGCCAAGATGTCGGTTCCGTAAACTTCCTTTTTTTCCCGGGTTTCTCAAGGGTATATCCCCGCCGGTCTTATGACTTTTTCTGTGACCGTCGGTTTGAAGAAACTGGTTTCAGGGCTGGTAGTTTCTTTTCTTGCCTTTTGCTTAATTTCTTTCTTCCCATCCTCTGCGAGTCCTGCTTTTCCCCCCCCCTTCGGTGGGTCTTTTTTTTTCTCGTTTTTACAGTCAGGATGTTTTCTCCGATGCAAAGGTGAAGGAGGCGGATGCCACATCGTTTTTCGAGGGTCCCACATCCCTTCTTCTGAGATAGGAGTTTTTTGCACGCTGGTTATTCGCGTCACCCCTCCAGGACGCTCTCCTTTTCGATTTCCCTTTTTTTCGTTCATTTCGTTCCGAGAGCGTGTCCACTTGTTGACGTCGATACAGATCTCCATTATTCTGTCTTTAGTTCTTTCCCTCCTCCCTCGACAATAAACTGCGGCTCCCCCCTGAGGGAGAGTTTCATCCTTTTTTCCTCCCCTGCAGATCGATAGAGGGCTTAAGTCGACGTCTTCCCGGAAGCATTTTTTTTTCGGCGATAGAGTGGTGATCCTTAAGAACCCACTTTTTTCCTTAACGGATACCCCCAAAAAAAGTTCGGCGCCGTATTCTTATGAGGCCAACCATTCTTTTCCCCCAAAGTTTTCCTCTTTTTCACCACCCCTATGAGTTAGATGTATTTTCTCCCTTCCTGGAGAAGGTGGTGCAGATGGTCCCCCCCCGACCCAGTCCTCGAAGACGCTTAGAGCGTCAATTCTTTCCGCAGAACCCGTTTTTTTTTAAGGTTCGTGATGATCTTCCCCCCCGAGAATTGAGAAGTTATTCCGGTTTTCTGTATGCGAGATCCTCCGATAAGACTCTTTCCCAGACGTGCGTGCTCTTCCGGCTTCTCCCATCTTGAGGATCCCAGAGAAAAGACAACCCCCTTCCTCACGTGATTTTTCTTCCGAGGGTTTTTTTTTTTGGGCGTAGGCCTCTTGTACGGTGATGCCCCTTATGACTCTTTTTCTGTGGCCTTCGGAAGCGTTTTTCCCCTTCTCGCGGAATTCCTCTGTCTTACCTTCGTGAGAATCCCCTTTTTTATAGGGTCATTTTTCCTCCCTCTCACCGGTGCGTCGTCCCTTTGAGTGAGTAATATCGCTCTGTCGGGGCTTTTCTTCCCCGCTCTCAGAGAATTTGAAAGGTGAGCACCCCTTGTCTTCGATTTCTTTCCCTTTTTCTTACGACGGAGACTAGTGACGATCTCCCATCGAGGAGGCGGTGGAAGCTCTATCTGGAGTGAAATGAGGCGTCCTTTTTCCTTCCTCCCCGTCGGAAGTCTTTCGATGTATACCCCCCGTGTTTTTGTTTCCCTAAGTTATAGCCCCCATTCGCCCCCCCGACTGAACCGGGCTAGCTCTGCATGTCCCTCATTCTTCCTGACGCAGCAGTTCCTCAGATAGTATCCCTCCCCCTCGTTCCTTCTTCTAGGCCCGAGTCGACGCCCTCCTCTCTTTCCCTTTCCCCTGCGGTCGCGACGAAACGGATTCTTCAGATCTGAAGCCGCAGAAAGACCTTCATCACTTCTCCCCTCTCTGAAGAAAAGGTCGTTTGAACTGCACATTTTTCCTTTTAGAGTTTTCCCCTTTTCTCTGCGACTTCCTTCCTTCTTTCTGGACGAATGTTTTTTTTTTTTTTTTTTTTTTTTTTTTTTTTTTTCTTTTTTTTTATACCGCCGAATGAGCAGATCTCCATTCCCCTCTTACGATCTTTTTAAAGCTAAGCACTCTTTTTCTTTTTCAAATAGAGCAATTAGGTTCGCAAGGTGGAGTTATCCCCTTCTATGGCTAAGAACATCCTCCCCCCCCCTTCCTCTTCTGTCGGAGTCTTTGCTCCTTTCCTCGCTTTTTCCTTCGCGCACTTCCCTGGATGAAGCAGACGTCTTCATTCTTCGAGTCTTTAGTCCCCTCCGCAAGAACCCCTTCTCGAAAGCAACGTGTGGCTTCCCATTGCCCTTCTTTCTTTCTCGACTCCCCTCCCTTTTCTCCACTAGACTCTGACGGGTTAGAAGTGACCTGGCCACCAACTGATAAAGATCTCGCCCCCCAATTAACCTCCTTCGGACTTCCCTGGGTTTGGGCCTGGATCTATCTCATATCTGTGGTATGGCTCCCCGGCGCGCGGGTACGTGGGTTCCTCCCTTTTCATATCTTTCTTTTTGGTCGTCCCCCCAGTTTTTCCCTCGATCGCCCTTCCCCAAGCCGCTTAGAAATGGATGACCTTGTCGTCACTTCACTCCCCCCTTGAGTCCCTCCTCGACTTGCGATCTCTCAATCCCTCCCCTCTTTCGAAGACGACTTATGGCGCGTGAAAGGCTTTTCCCTCCCCCTCCCTTTAGAAATCTCAGTTCCCCGCCCTCGATCTTACGTACTTCCCCCCCTCTCTCGGGCACCCCCCAATTTTTCCGAACTGCCTAGAAACGTGCGTCAATCCTGCCCTTCGCTCCTCCCCCCCCATCTTCAAAACCGACCTTCCTCGCAGGGGTTCTTTTCTTCGAGATTGTTTCTCCGCCTCCTCTATCGACGCCATTTTCCTTCTTCGTTTTCTGCCCTCTCTCACCCCCACGACTCTCCCCGACAAGAAACGAATGAGACGCGCGCGCAAAATACCCCTTTTTTCAAAGTCTCCCCTGATCGACCCGGGCAGCTTGACTCCCCCTTTCCATCCGCGTTCACTCCCCTCCTTCTTTTTGGAGTACTGACTAGACTGCTGCGGATCGATAAACCTTCGGCCAGCAACCATCGTTTCTCTCCCCGTCGCTTTTTTGGCAGAATCTTCTGTAAGGCTTTCCCTTTTCTTATCGTCCTTCATGATTCAAGCCATGCCCGATGTTTTTTCCCACGGTTCATGATTTTTGTTTCTCCCCTGGGTCTGATCCTAAAAACCCCTCTTTTCTCTTATCCCTGTATTCCTTTTTCTATCACGTGACTCTAGTCAAAATCTCCCCAAGCACCTTCGTATTCCCCCCCCCCCCTTTAGGAAATTTTTCCTCGTGTCGACTCGAGCGACTTTAGAGTTCTTCTTTCCCCCCAAAAAACTGCTTTTCGAAGTAAATCGACTTTTTTTTCCTCTGTAACAAAGGTCCGTCCCTCTTTACCACCGATTGTAAAGTTCCTTCTGTTCGGCTTCAGAAGATGAAAACAGCATGCTTTTTTTTTTTCGTTGCGAAAACCCCCTCACGTTCCCTTGATAGACCGCCCCCCAAAGGCCCCCCCCCATTTGGAGGAACGCAAACCTCTTCCGAGAGACATAGAATTATTCTTTTCTCCCGGTCAGGTCCACACTATAGGGAGCTTCCCTTCCCCCCGCTCGAACTCTGCATCTTTCGACCTGCCTTTCTGAGAGACTTGGAACAGGAGGCTGTCATATCCCCCAGTTATTGTCGCGACCTACCCCCCCTTTCTTCAGCTGTCACTTCCTCCTTCAGCTACTTCGCCATCTTCGAAATTCTTACCGGAGGACATGGTCAAATTGTTTTTTCTTAGGAGTCCCATTAAGATGCCACCCTAAAGCTTTTCTCCTGTACTAAGACGGCACCCGCGGCTCCCATTTTCCTTTGCTAGCATGAATCCTTTCGTGTGATTAGTCCTTCAGGGGGACCTTATGACTTCCTTCAACAGCTCGGAACAAGGAAACGACCTCCCTTCCCTTTGACTCGATTGATGCAGCAGATCTGATTTGCACCCTAAACGGTCAACTTTTGGTAGATAGTCCATTTCTTCAAGTGGGGTTCTGGTTATCCCATAGGAGTTGGAGTGTGCAATTGGTAGGTTCCCCATCTTAGCGGGTCCCCCAGCCTTTTAACTCTTTCTAGAATCTTCTTCCCCCGTGCGATTCTATGTGCGATGCATTTGATGTTCATGATTCTTTCTGGATTCCACCTAATCTTCTTTCAGATCCCCTTTTTAGCCTCCCCCTGGGCAATTCTTATAACGATAATTGGTTTCTGATAAATCCCACCGCTGGTGATTCCTAGGCCACATTTTTAACCCCCCTTCAGGACCCCCGAATACACCGTGACGGTCTTCCGGGTTGATCCATGAGATCTTTCGTGTGTGAGTCTCTTTGATCGCACCCGTAGCGGAACCTCGAATTCCCTTTCGTCCGAAACAAGCCGAAATGCACGCCATCCCCACAGTTTTCCTTGACCCTCCCCCAATTAGTCGGGACAGAACTGGACCAGATCGTTCCGGCGTGAGAGACTTCGGAAACTTCTGCGATCCCCCCCTCCCCTTATCGGAACCCTTTTCTCATTGTGCTCTTCCCCCCCATAGAGAAGAGTCCCTTCCAGAAAGAGAGTCTCACCCCCTGAAGCTTATCACGGTGAAGCTTTCAGCAATTTCCCCGCTCCAGTGAAAATCATGTAAGAGAAAGACCCACTCAGGATGCGTATCCCCCTTCCCCAAATGCTTTCTTTCGATTCTTCGCCGCCGCTTTTTCCTTGTTGACCACTTGAGATATTGGCACCTCCCAAATCCAAAATCTGTCTCGTCGATTTTTTTTTCTTAAAGTGTCGCTTGCTTTTGTCTGCTCCCTTCCGGGGGACATCCGCCGTCCCCCTTCCAATTCTCCCTTTGTCTTCATGCGTACCAAATTTTTTCTCTCCTCTAGCGTTTTAACTCCCTCTTCCCTGCGAGGGTCCTTTCTTTAGCCCTCTTCCCCCATAGCCTTTTCCCCCGGTTCCCGGCCACGACGATAGACCCCCCCTAGGCCCTCTTTCTCCTGAGGGAATGGGCCTGATTTCTCTGCGAAATACCTAGGGGATGGACATTTGGATTCGTAGGAGCCACTTTATAAGTCTATTACCCTAGCCTGTTCCCCCGAGATAAGATTACGAGAGTCGCCTAGAGCCTTCGATCTCTCCTGCATCATACATCCTCCCTCAATTTGCACATTTAGAGAAAGGAGATAAAGCGGTATCGAGGACGCTTCGTTGGTCTTTCCCAGACAGCTTTTGACCAGGTGTTTTCCAAGGCAATCTAGGGTGCGTGTGGTATGATTTTCGCCGCAATCCCCCCTTCTGTTATTTTTCAGCCCCGAACTTCCCCTCCTTTTTCAAGAGCGACCGTGAATATGGTGACTTCTTGAGAAGATTTTGGAACCCTTTCGCCAGGCACGTCCCGACGACTTTCCCTTTTGCTTTTTCCCCCAATCCAAGGCCTCCACATTAGAGAGTTCTCTTTTTCCTCCCTCATAGCCACTCCATGAGTTTCCCCCAATACGAAGGAGTCGCCTTGTCAGGGACCTCTCTCTTCCCAGGGATGACTCTCTCAAAGAGGGCCCAGCGCCCCCCCCAAAGGCTGCGAGTGCCCCCTGATTTTTCTTTTCTTTTCCTTTTAGGGCCACTTTGAATCTCAGCCCGGCAAATTTGGCCCTCGGTCCACTCCGTCCCATCTCCCGGGTTGATCTGACGTGAAAAGCCTGGTTCGCCTTTTGATCAGAGACGCCGGAGTACTCCCCTTCAACTTGCTTGACTCCGGACATTTTAGGAGTGCATTTTCCCCCTTGCTTTTCCCCCTGCCGGCGAGAATTTTTTTGGTCCGCCCCCTGTGACTCTCTTCCTTCGGTTTTTTCGCCTGCCAAGAAAAGGAGCGACGCGTTCTGTCGGAAGATCATTTTGTGAGAGTTTTTCTAGCCGCCTTTCTAAAGTTAAGACTCGATACCGGGGAAAGGTCGCTTCCCCCCCCTCTAGACCCCCCCTGGAGTTCTTTAAGCAACCCGTTAGGGAGGATCCGGACGGTTTTCAAGTCTTTTTCTCTTAGAGTCCCCATCCCCTTTCCTTTCCAACGAGCAGGCACGTCTTTATGACCTTCTACTTCATGTAGGAAAGATTTTTTTCCCGAGAGATTCTGGAGAGGACGTCGTATTCGCACGGCTCTTTGATTCCTCCCTATATGAGTCCCTTGACGGGCTTCTTCCCTTCTCAGGGAGAGGGGAGGTGTGATTTAAGGTCTCTTCTTCCTCTTGGATGCCCGTAAACCCCCTCTGTGGCGAAGCCGGCGATGCGGCTTCCCTTTCCGAACACGTTTTCCGCGTCCTACCCACCCCCCCGTCCCGACTCCCCTCTCTGAGGATGTTGAAAATAATCCCTTCCCCCCTTCCCCAAAGTTCTTCAGTGGCGCTTTCTTTTTACTTCCGCTGGACCGTGACTCTTTTTTTTTCCTCCCGGCAATTGCTCGGACGCTTCCTAGATCGGCCAAGGAAGGCTTTCTTTGGTTCGTCGGAACTTGCCAACTCAAAGACGGACTTCCTGAAAGTTGCTGCACTTCTTTTTCTTTTTTTCACGACTCCTTCTCTCGACCCATCTTCCGACCAATTCGCGCATAGGGAGGTCAGTTCCTCTTGAGCGAGAAGGATCCCTCCACCGTGCTGGAACTTTCCTTCCTCTTGGTAGGCTCGCCGGACAGGGCGTCGTTCCGGATGGCCAAAAGTTTTTTTTTTTTTTTTTTTTTCTTCTGTGACTCTGTTCGGCTTCATTTTCCGCCGGACTGCATTACCTTAGTGCGGAAGTATTTCCCTCGCGGCCTTAAATTTTCTCTCCTTTACCTCTATTGTCCCTCCTTCACGGAGTTTTTTTTCCCTCACAGGTTTTCTTGGCTGAGGGCATGCCTAACTTTTTCATTTCGTGCCCTTCGGATACTTCGCTTTCCCGCGTGCAGAGTTTTCGAGCGCGGCTTTGATAGATATGGAGGAAATGCTGGTTCTACTCCATCTGCAGGCACGAGGCTATAGAGAATTCTTTCCTTCCCATACTATTCTCTCTAAACATTAGATAGAGCGCCCCCCCCCACAAGCGCTGAACCGGGCTCTCTTTGCTTTCGTCGAAGGCAGGAAGTTACCTCCCTCTCTCTTTCCTTCCTCAGCGTTTCCAAGAGTCGTCTTTTTTTTCCGTTCAGAGACCTGAACCCACTTCGGCGCATCCTTTTTTGACCCAGCACCCGACACCTGCGCTTATAAAGAAGAAGAGATCCGCTATTCCGATTTAAAACCTGTAACGAGCCGTTATTAACGCTCTTCACAGCCCTTCATAATGTCTTCCGTCCTTACGAATGTCCTCCCCCAATGAAAAGGAAATCATTAGCACGGCGAGGCAGTCCATTCCGAATGTCTGCACCTCTTCCCGCTAGGGAAAATCTTCGTTACGTGCCCTTTGAGTTCTAATAAAGAGGCCTCTTCCCACCTACCTGGCAGGCATTTCTTGATTTTTACTCGGTTCATCCCGAAAGACTTCTTCAGCTTACTCCGGACGATGACTTCGTATTTTCGTTGTTGCCCCGCAAGACCCAAAGCCCTCAAAGACCTTTTTCTATTTTCTTCCCGATCGTTAGGCATATATGCAGGGTATCCTTTTTCAGGAACAACCCTGACCATCGCTTAAGAGAGAACTCATCGACCCTTTTCCTTCTCACTGAAACCAGGTGTTTAATGGCTCTCTTCCCTGTTGATTTTCATTTCCCTTGCTGGTAGTCCGGCACGTGGGAAGTGGTGTTGTAGTTTCACTTCTCTCAGAGAACCGCTTACAGATCCCTCGCTTCTTTCTCCCTTGGCTGGCCCGTCCCTCTTGCAGCGATAGAGCGCGTCCTTTTGAAAAAGGATGAACCTTCTCGATTCCCAGCACGGGTCCCACGGCTTCTCCGCCTTTCCGAAGCATGGCACAGATCCCCCTCTTTATCGAATATCAAATCTCTCCTCGTTTAAAAAAAAAGGCTGTCCAGAAATGAAAATGATCCCCTTTTACGCGAAGGAAGATTTTCCTGATGACTCCTCATTTCACCCCTTTAAACCGAAGATCTCTCCCTTTTTCATTCGATCCCTATGTAGAGACCACCCTCCATTCACGTGCTACGCCCACCTTACTTTTAGTGAGGATAGTAAGGCTTTAGCCCAAAGATCTTCTTCCAGCCTTCACGAATCTTCCGCGCCTCGACCTTTCCCCCAAAATACCGGAATCCTCAAGTCATGAGGCTTCCCTCTGATCCTGTCCGTTGAACTGTCCAGATTTCCTTTTCCCCGTGAGGCAGGTGACTACTGATAAAATGTTCCTCCTTCATTCGATGCCGCCACAGTTTTTTTTTCCTATCCTCAATACTTTGACTGTACGTCGTTCCCTGAATTGCGGACCTCAGTAACTTTCCTGGAAGATTTTCATCCTTGTCGAATGGTCGACAGTCCCCCCCCCCCCCAGGCGGAGCTAATCTTAGGAGGAGATTATCCCTCTCTCTTCCCAAATAAGAAGCACCTAAAAACTCTTCCCCTTGCGTTCTACATAGACCGGTGGAGAGTGCGTTTGACCCTGCAAAAAAAGCGTGGCGGTCCCCCCCCCTCTTGCGTTTTCCCAAAGTTCTTTACTTTCCCCTGAAATTTCCCGTTCTCACAGGAAGGAATGCTCAAGTTAAGAGTTTTTTTTTTCTTTTTTTTTTTTGATATGAACCCCTCCCTTTAGTCTCCCTGGAGTGCCGACCCACAGATACCCAAAGATGGAAGGCCTTTGAGCTGGACGAAGCCCCCCCCCCCGGACGTCCCTTTCAGGCCCCCCTTCCCCATATCCCCCGGGATCGCTTTCAACTTGACTCTGAGGGAGCGGAACTTCTCCCACAATCGTTTGGATCCTTCTTATAGACAGTGGGAAAAATGGATGTTCCTCTTGATGCAAATAGTAGTGTCGACCCCCCCCCTCCAACGTTCCTAATGTTACCTCGACAAACTTTCCCTTATGGGCGGCGGATGCATCTTCTTTTCTCTATAGGAGCATTTAACCTTCCTTTATTCAGGCGCCTTCAAAGTCCTCGGGGGGAGGAATTACAGCTCCTCAAGGCTGATTTCTCATTTGTTCTACTAATTTTAGTATTCCAGGGGGAAGTAAGGACTTCCGAGCCCCTCCCATTCCATCTCTATGCCTACGCCTACTGCCTGGGATGAAGAAGCCCTTTGTGAACACCCATCCGCCTCAATTTTCTAGGCGACGGTCTCTGGATAGTCCTCTGGGTCTTTTTTCTCACCTTTGACGTCTTACATCTTCCCTTAACCGTCTTTTTCCTTAAGATTCCAGTTTGCCTCTAGCATTTCCCTCCCCCCTTCATATTTTTAGGAATCTTCTTGTTTCCCTTGCTGGCTCTTCCTGTGAATTTTTTCAATATCGTCGCCGATCCTTTTTGTGTTCGGTATTTCCTCTGGTTTCGTCCCTTATTCTTTAATGGCATCCTGGCATAGCTCCTGGACCCTCTTCCAATAACTCAGGCGAAGGTTGCTCATGATCCCCTCATCTATTAGCGCTTTATGCCACCCGGTGCCTCGAAGGTCCGGACTCAAGGAAACAGTTTATCCCTCTATTCCCCAGCCCCCTTGCTCCCCTTATCTTGTTCTCCTGGAAACCGAACGTGTGCCCATCTTCCTAGACGGATGACAGGTTGTTTCCCTTCCCGCCCGCGTCCATCGGAACATCAGTTCGTTAAAGAGTTCCGCTCCTTAGATCTAAAATCCCCATCTGGGTCTCTGCCCCCTTCTTAAGGAAGGCGGCTCCAGATGCCTTTCCCGACCCTCTGTGGCACCCCCCCTCCAAGTGCTTGAGGGCGATTGCTATCTAGCCGACTCTTCCTGAACTTAGCTGGCACTTCAAAAAACCACCTTCTCCCCCGCACGGTAACTTTTTTCCTTCTGTAAGATCGATGGTTTTCCGGTCTCCGAAGATCGGGTTCCTCCTTCATGCCCTTACAACTTTCCTTCCCCTTCTTCATTTCTGCCAATAACTTCCGGAAGCTTCAACTCTTTAATTCAGTCTAATCACGCCTTTTTTTGGTGATGGCATGCTGGATCTAGTCTTCCCTTAATTGGCTGCATACTTTTCCCCCTGAAGCAGCCCCCGAAGGAGATACTGGTGTTTTTCCTCGGCTTCTCTTATCCAAAGCAATGGAGTCTCTTGTTCCTTCTGAACCTTCCATTTGGTAGCCTCTGATCTCAGAATTGACTCTGTAGAGCTCTATAAGAGAAGGTTTTTTTCGCTTTCTTGGCCCGGTCCAGATTGAAGCTGCCCTTCCCGAGGTAATAGATGGAGATCCCCCTTTTTTGGTTGGGGGGGGGGGTTTGTTTGGTGGTCCTCCATGAAGTTAGCTTTTTATCCCCCCCCATCGGCTTTCCCCCCTTTATGATGATCGGATTTTAGCTCAGAAAGAGCCTCCCTCGGATGCCGTCCTTCCCCCCTGCGCATGCTCAACGCGCGTGATTATCTGGTTTCCGACAGCCCCCCGTTTTTTTCAGCGCATCAGTAATTCGCCTCCTTTTTGATTTTCCAACTCCCCTCCCAAGCCTCAAAACACTCTTCTTTTAGTCGTTCGAATCTTTTGCATTTCTGCTTCACGTATTCGTATTTTTTTTTCCGCAGGGATACGTCTGGAAGAACAGCGGATAAGCTCTCTTCCTCCCGCGGAGGTGCCCCGAGCCCACCATGCTTTAGCGTTTCCCCTCTTCACTATGAAACTTTTCCCATACCTCATGCTATCCTCAACCATGGAGATCGCCAGACGTTTCATGTCCGAATTCCCTGCTAACCTTTTTATCTTAACTCCCCTCCTTCTGCCCGGTTCGATACGCGAGCATGTATATAGTACGTCACCCCCCTTTCTAATGTTCATGGTCTGTCGTTCCCGTCCCCCGTGACGAACCTGTTCTCAGGGAGGTACGTAATGAAACCCCTTCTTTACGGGATGAGGCCCTGAAGCTCTCCTCGTTTCTTATTTGGTAGGATCTAGTAGGTGGTGCTATTGGCCGGACCCCCCTGATCTTTACCCGGATTTTCCTATCTACAAAAGGTTGCCAGGAGGAGGAGTCCACTTCTACCACCCTCTTCTGACCTTTTTCGAATTTGCTTCTCCGGCGCGGTTGAACCCTCCTTTCATTAGAGTCATATTTTTCCGATTCCCTTTCTCCCCTTTTCAGGTCATGTGCACGGAAAGATGTGGGGGTCCCCTTCAGCGCAGATCCTTTCTGTTCAGTGAGAACTCTTCTGTCGGGAGATCCCCGTTCACCCTCTCCCCCGGACTTTTTCTTTCACTACGTTTCATAATTTATTTTCCACCGCTAGATTAGCGGTTAAGGTCAGAACTTTTCCTCCCCCCTCCCCCATTTATCCTCCTTCGGTTCCTAACACTCTTTTCGGATACCGTCCCCGACCTGGCCGGGACGCCGACCAGCCCCCACCCCTTATGAGTCTTTTGCAATATCAAGTTCATTTGATTCTAGTTTTCTCGGTATGGTTTTCCCTCAAGTACGAAAACGGGCCCCTCGATCGACGAGAAGAAGAGACCTTCTCCATTCCCCTGTTTCCGATCCAAAAAACTTTTTTCCCTCTTTCCAGGGGACTGGTCCCACTCCTTTCGAAGTCATCGCCGAATTAAGAAGGAGTTAGGTATGCGCCCTTCCCGCTGTCCAGAAGAAATCCCGTCCCCCCCTCACTGTTAGTAGGCGTTATTGAGGAGAACGCCAACTTAAAAAGCGCTTCCCCCCTTCCTTTTCGGATGTTCGAAGACCTTTTTTTCACTCTCCGCTGAGTTGTCAGCGGTCAGTTCTTTCATTCGTATACGAAGGACTGCATGTGTAAATGCGCTCCCAGAAGGTTCCAATGTTTCCTTCGCGTTGCGACCCTTTCAATCTACTTGTGATTTAACGAGATTGTGTGTGGCTGAAGCCTAGACTTTGAGCCCCCGGCATCGTCCAGAACTTATTTTTTTGAAGAGTGAAGAGGCGGCTGCGAGGCGGCGGGTGGTCCTCCCTGACTTCTCTTCTAAATCTGACCGGTTCCGATAACTTCTTTCCCTCTCCTCCTCCTACGTTGTTTTTTTTTCAGTCGGGAAGAAGTTATCGCCCCTTTTTTCTGTTGAAAAAGCGCTCTTCCTGCAGGCCCCTCTCTCCTCCTCTCCTACCGTCCCCTTCCGCTCCGCTCTTCCCGGCGTCTTCCCCCAAATCGCGACGAGTCTCCCTGGAGCCCAAAGTGACGGTCTCCCCCACCCCCGGCTGCTAGTTCCGGCCTCGGCTTCTATCACTTTTCCTGAGATGCATACCCACAAGAGACGGAACATTTATCCCGAATACGCGTTCCTCCCCCGCAAGGAGCCCCTGCAGTCCTTTTGACTTTGACCCACATCTGCCACCCCGCCTCAGTAAATACTTGCGCTCAGCCGTACGAAGACGCCTTTCTTTCTCCCGATCATCCCTCTCTCCCTCCCTGTGTCCTGCTTACCTGCTTCATGCGCGACAGTGAGGAAGGATTCTCCTTCTTGCGTCGTGCAGCCCTCCCTCCCTTGCCCTGATTGTGTCTTTTCTTTGTCTGTGCTCCCAAGAACCTGCCCCTTCAGAAAATTCTCCCGCCCGGAGTCACTTGACTTCCTCCTTCGTTCTTAGTATCTGACTTCGCTACCATCGACCCCACCTGCTACATTAGGCCTCGAACTCCTTCCCGTCTTTGTTTCTGGCTGGGATATTTTCCCCTTCATGCGAGTCGGGCTTCAGGAGAGGGGAAGTGGGTTTCTTCATCTAAGCGTTCAAGATCGTCTTCTCCTTTACTACCTCCCTGGAGGACGTTACCACTCAAAAACCCAAAACACTTCCTTCCCGCCTGATCAGAGCTTTCAAAAGGTCTTCCCCCCCAGTCCCCCCCATTCCGTATGCGCGTGAACTTCTGCCGTCGCCTCACGCAGCCCGGTTAAAGCCCCCCTCCTAGTATTTTCCCGCAAATTGGTCTTCCACCCCACCATTTCTGCACTCACTTTAGATCTTCCGGCAGACCTTCCCCTGCCCCCATTTCTCTAAAACAGTTCCCGCTCTCCCGTGTTCGAAAGAGCTTTCTTTCCTTCCGAGCATCCCCTCTATAGCTCTCTTTTTGATTTGATATTCATGCCCGAGCCCCGACGAGATAGGCCCCCTCAAGCTCGAGACCGCTCTCCAGTCCGGCCAACGTTCTTCAGGACGACCCTTTTCTCCAATTCTTCACCTCCATGTCCAGCTTCCTTTCGTACTGATCTCCTCGCATGCGTATCGATAACCTCTCAAAAGATTTTTTTCGATCACCCTTTTCCCCTTTGGCCTTGACTGTACGGCTTCGATAGTACTCGGAAGCTCTTAATTCCTAGTCCTTGTTTCCCTCGCGTCTCAGATGTTTACGACAGTGGCTTTTTTTCCCGACAAAATCCTTTCCCCTTTTCCTTATCCTCCCCCTTTGTCACTATCATGCTCTCTGTCTATAATTCGATTTTGACCCTGCAAACTTCATGCATCTTTTGGTTTTGGCGAGGTTCTTCCTCTTCTCTCCCTCTACCGTGTTAGGCCTCAACGCAAACCAAGCGTGGCGGCTATTAAATAGCAGGCGTTTCTTTTCCCCCCAAGGACGCTCTCAGTTTCCATCTTACCCCAGGAAGCTTCCCGGTGACGCTTCAATAAAGTCCTTCCTTTCGCTTGAGGCGCCCCTCTAAGACTTTTTCTATATTTTTTGGACCCACACCTTCCCTCCAAAAGGCTGTCGTGGCAATTATAGTCTCTTCCATAGTCTCGGCCTTTTTCCACCTCCAGAGGATAGAGCCCCTTCCAAAGATCGCCAACCCGGAGAGATCCTCCTCTCTCGATCATTTCTCCCTTACATACTTTCATCGAAATTCTGCCTATTGTCGCACGACCCCAGACCAACAAGAGACTTTTCTCTCCCCGATTCCATCCTTCCAATTTTCTTTTCTGCTTTTCATTTTGCTTGGCCATTGGCCCTTGAGTCGTCGAAGACGCTCCATAACGCTCTCCCTTTTTTCAGGGAATCTCTCCACTGCCCATTGTTGATCGCATGAAGGTCGCCCCTTCCTTCGGGAGGGACCTCCCCCTTTCTCGCTCCCGCTCACGAGCCCCCCCCGGAAGAGACCCTCCTAGATTTCAGATGTGTCTGTCCCCCCATTCTTCAACTTTTCTCAAGGAGCGCTACTTTGAGTACTAAAGGTATGACCATAGTTTGCGGCTGTAGGGGGAGAAATATTCTCTTACTTTAACTTTGTAACCCCCCTGAGTCCCCCCTTTCCATCGGCGTGAGGATCCTATGGGTTCCCTCCCTTATGTTAATTTTACTGGACCCCTTTCTCAACTTATTCCCAGCTTTGTCTCTATCTTCGTTAGGTATACATCCTTGGTTAGTGATCCGCACGCTGGTGATGATTTGAGGCCCCCCTTCCCCCCTTCTCCCCGATCGGCTTAAATACATTCTCGAAGGTGATCATGATCTATATATTTCTCTTCCCCCTACGTGTTTTCTAATCACTCTGCCCCTCCTCGACTTTCAGGGTTGCCAAGAGTAAGGAGAGGAGAAACTCACTTTTTAAGACCTCTCCCAGTCCCCCAGAGTGATGACCCTCGAGAACCACTCGAGGAACCCTCATTTCCAAATTTCTTTACTTCCCTTGAATTGTGGTGTTCAATCGATCAATAAGCGAACCTTTTCCAAAGGACCCCCCAACATTTCATCTCACTCCCAGTACAGCCCTCTGATTCCGCAATTCTTTTTGAAGAATTTAACCCCCCCCTAGCTCCCGAGTTCTAGAAAGCTTTAGAGAAAGCCTTCCCTGGCCCCCCTCTCTTAGGGCTCGGCTCCTCGAGACCAGCCGGAGTCCTTTCCACTTCCAACCCCCTTCGCTGTTTCCCGGGGTCCCGGTGCGTCGGTTGAATGGGATCCCTTTTCCTGTCGGCATCCCGGACCCTGGCATGAAGTCAAGGCAAAACGTCCTACCAGGAGTCAGCAACACTCCTTCCTAATAGTTGCCGTGAAAAACTTCTCTCTAGCTTAAGAAGGAGGACTTTGATTTTATCGGAATGGACCCCCCCATAGAAATGGAAAGGCCAATTTCCACTAACCCTCCCCTACCAAACCCTCCCCCAGCTTAACAGAGAAGATGGTTACATCCTGGATAGTCCTCAGATGACCCCGAACCCCACCCCCCCGCCCCGAGTGTAGGGAAGGGGAAATCCTCTGAATATTAACTCCCCTCATGATGAGAGCTCTCGATCCGCGCCGTGTTTTTAATATTGGCCCAGAAGGGCCCCCTAACTTCAAGGGGCCCTCCCTCTTTCTATCCCCCCGAAGTCACTAGTCTTTTCGTTTCGGGGAATCCCTTCCGGATTCTCTTTTTTTCGTAAGGTCTCCAGTAACCAGGAGGAAAGAGTGTGTCTAGGAGGTGTTTTGAGCTTCCGACCTTTTTTCGTTAGTGCGTAACCCTCCTGCCAGCAGTTCTTCATGGGAACTTACTCAGTGTACTTTTCCTTCCCCTCCTGACTTGTTGACAGCGGCCTCCTTTTGGACTTCCGCCTCAACGCTTTTGTGCTTTTTTCCCCTCACTCCTCCCCCCTTTTTTCCGCCCCCCCGTCCGCTCTCCCACCTGCCTCGCCCCCCTTTCAGGGAATGGAATTCGATAAAATAAGAGTATTCTTCTCCTCTCCGTCGAGCTCCCGACGGACTTTTCCTTTAGTCTCCCCAAGGACTCATGTAGATTAGCCTTTCTACAAAGCTGCGTTTTTCTTCCGATTTCCCTTTTACACCTCCCCCCTGAATAAGGGACACCTACGAATATCCGCTTCAAGATTACATTTCCATCAGAAACCCCCCCGAGGTGATCTCTGGGAAGTTTGTGAATGACCGTTTTCATAGCATCTCCCTCATTTCTCCCCTTAATGACGCTTCATGAACCTCGGAAATGTCGATTTGCTTTTTTGCTCCTGGTCCTGCTTTTTCCTGAATGACGGTTTTTTTTTTCTTCCTCCCTGAGAAACTCCCCCGGTCTATGCTTTTGTGGACTATTTTCCTTTTGATCGATAATATCCTCCTCTCCGTCTTTGGGGCGTTTTCTATGCAACGGGTAAGGAGGCGGTTTCCCCATCTAGACCCCCTTTCTACGGCCCCTTCCTTTCGTCTGATTCTTCTCTGGGGTATTTATCGAAATTGCCAGAGATAGGCTTTTCCCTCCCGACTACTTCTTTTCAAGCTGTTTTTTGAGAGCGGGGGCCCTTCGAGGAAGTTCCCAGTTTTTCCTTTTTCTTTCTCTTTTCTAGGGGCGATAGAGCATACTTTTTCGCGAAATCCAGGCTGTTCTTCAATATTTTTTCTTTTCCCGGTTCTTCCCCGGACGCTCCCTTTCCTTTTCCTGTCGATCCGGTCAAGGAAGCCTCTCCTTATCGGCTGGCGGAGAAGTTTTCCTCCGTGAACTTTCACGAACAGTTTTTTTTTTTTTTTTTTTTTGTTTTCCTCTTCTAACTGAACCCCGTCCTTCCGGGAAGACCGACCGAATTAGGATGATTTTCCCTCCATCCATTCCGCCCTTCTCCTGGTCAATTCTCTCTTTCCTTCCGTCTCTTTGAAACGCGTTTTTGGTGCAGCTTGTAAAGGTCAGAACCTTTTCCTCCTTCCTTAAGAGCCTCTCCCCTTTTTCCCTTCGGAGTTCTTTTCAGGTGCGTAGCCAGCCAAGCGGTTTTTTCGTGCTGAGAGAAAACCCCCCAATTGCCGAAGTACCTTCCTGCTGTTTTTTTTCCCTTCTTCCAACCCTCCATTTGATTTTTTTTCCCCCCATAATGAAGCGGTCGGGTTTTGGAGGTCAGAGTTGTCACTTTTTTTTCTAAAGCCCCCTTTCTCTCTTCCTTCCCAGTACGGATTCCTGGGGACGTTTCGTAAGTAAGGATTTCTTGAGTTTTTTTCCTCAGTTTTTTTCTTTCTTTCGGTTTTCCTCTCCAAGGGACTGGATTTATGTCGCCGCTCAGTAAGTTGGAGCTCCCTCCCTTTCTTACCTTTTTCCCTTCAGTGTCAATCTTAGTGATGTCTCCCAGAGAGGTTGTAGGGGAGACGTTCCTCCCTTAGGCAGGTGCTTCCTTCCCTTCTTTCCCTGAACCTTTCCCATCCTTACGCGGTGATTTCTTTTTTTTCTCTTTCTTTACACCTGAATGGCCGTCTACTCCTTTTTTTCAGGCACGCGAGACCGGTAAGAGATGGTGCACGAGCACTTTTTTCCCCCCCCCGTCCTAGATCTCCCCATCCTTTTTTTTGCTCCTCCTTAACTTCCTTCTCTGACAACCTTAGATCTCTTTTCGATATGCCTGCAGCATTTCGTTTATTTTTCCTGAAGTTAATAAAGATTTTCTTTTTCACGAAGCAGGATTTTCCTCCTTTTCTTTCGAAGATTTCGAAGACTTTTCCTTTAGATCCTCACCCAGGGCTACTTTCTCCCCCGGCAGCTCCACCTTTTGACTCACGCAGAAGAGCCTTTCTTTGACGGAAAATCTCAGGCTTCTACCCCCCTCATGCCATTTTCCCCCCCCTTTTTGGTAGCCTTCTAGAAATAACTTCATTTGAACGAATGTCCTAAAGCCTCCCCTTTTTCATTATCCGATAGTCCCTCCGTAAGACTTTCTTCCTCCCGTCAAGTGTTCCTTTCCGGCACGGTGGCTTTCCTAGGGCCGACGCCCTCCATATGACCGCGCCTTTTCCCTTCTTTTCCGCCCTTGTTCCTTTTCTTTTCTCCCCCATCTCTGACCGGCAATCTTTTCGTGTCCGCTTCATCCGAACGTCCGTTTCCTTCTTTTCCCAGCACCCCTCCCCCTGCCCTTTTTTCTCCGACTTCGCCGCTGGTTTGCGGGTTCTCTTCCATCGGTCCCACCGTGCTCCAGCGTTTTCCCCCCACCAATCTCCCTCCCCCCTCCCCTTACCCCATTTCTTCATGCGGAAGGGATGTCATCCTCATGCTGGTCGGGCGCGGCCGGGCGAGGGGCCTTTTGCCGTGCCCTTGTCCTTCCCTCTTCTCGTCCCCCAGTCCTCTTGAGACCTTTTCAAGTCGACAGTCAGTTCATCCTCTTCAGCGCGGCTGGACTATGCATCCCCCGCGGAACGAGTCCTTGGAACGGCTTCCCTCCCCCCCCTTTTCTTCCTTCATGTTTCCTTTTCATCGTATCTCCCCTCGCCCATTGGCCACGCTCTCTTCAACACCCAACTTCCTCCCTTCAAATATTCTCCCCTCCCCCCGAGCGTCCCTTCCCTCTCTTGCGCTCCCCTTTCCAAAAAAACCGTTCCTCCTCTTTCCTCACTTGATCGAGAACGATGTCCTTTTTTCCTTCCCGCCTTACCTTTCCTTCCCGCACGGCCTTCTGCTTTCTCTAATTCCTCTCCTTTTCTCCTTTCCGACCCAGAAAGCATAGGCTTCCATTAGATGGCTTCAAGAGACCCCTTTTCCGCAAGGTCCTTTCACTTCTTCCTGGTTCAGTGACCGAACCTCTTCCGGCGTTCATCTCCAGGCCAGGTGTTTACGTCATAGACATGACCTCTTATAGACCCCCTTTCCAGCCTTCTTGTTTTTTTCTGTCTACCATTGCTTCAGACGGACTGCCCTGGCGATCTGGCCATTTCTAAGTCACAACCTTTTCCCCCTGCGGGAGACGAGGCCGCTCTCGCAGTGTTTTAGAAAGTCTATCGCCCTCCTTCTTCTTCATCTTTTTTCCCGTGAGTTTATTTTCAATAAGAAGCCACTTTTATTCGACCCTTTTCAATGACATGAGCCGATTCCTGTTAGCCCTCGCTTCCTCCCTCCTTTGTTTTTTTCGTTCCCCCCAAAAGCGTGGCGGCTCTTATCGCCGTGCGTGGCCTTTGTCCCCTGGCACCTTCCTTCTGATACTCTTCTGTTCCTTGATCCTCGCAATTCGATAGACGATGCAAATACAGGCTCTTCTCTTTAGGATTCGATCCTCCCCCCCTGCATCCCCTTTTCAAGGAACTACCCCGGAGAACTCAAAAAAGGAGGTGAGGTCCCCCCCTTAGTAGCTCCCCCTTTTACAGTTCTTCTCCTTCGTTTTCTTTGCCCAAAGTTTTTCTGGAGCGGCCCTTCTTCCAAGATCGAAAACCCTAGTCTTCCGCGCATCTCCTCTCTCATTCCGCAAGGTGCGTGCATATTTTCTACTTGCGGAGTGTCGTCCCCGCAAACATTCCGTTCGCTTCAATATTCGTTCCCTCCTTTTCTCTCTTTGCCTTCTTTCTTTTTTGCTCCTTTGAGGCGATATCGGCGTTGCCCTTTTTGCCAGGCTTAGTCGGACAGGCCTCTTTTTTTCCCCCCGAGTTCCTTTTGACACTTCACCCTCGTTCCTTGATTGTTGCCTCATCCTCTTCGTATTGGAAGGGGTTCTCATGAAGGATTCCGATTCCCCCCGCAGAAATTCAAAGAATCTCCTTTTCCTAGCATTTCTCGAACCTTTCTCCCGTTTTTTTTTGTAGTGTTCCCCTCAGAGTAAAACCTTTTCGGAGCGATAGGATCGTCACAGTGGGTCTGTGGGATACCCCCCCCCCCCTTTTTTTGTTGTTAGGTCTTCAATATTTCTTCTTTTCCACCAATCTCTCCCCAAAGTTTCTGGTAAGACCGGTCTTAACCAGATGGTGATTCCCTTTTTCCCCCGGCTTTCTCTTTGCCTTGATTCTAACTCTGTCCTTCCCGAGGTGATGATATCCCCCCTGAAGTGTAAAACTCCCTTTTTTCCCGATATACCTTTTCAAGTTCCCTCTTCCTTTTTCTGTTTCCCAGACTTCCCTTACCTTTGGATTTCTTGTCTCGGAATAGGCACCAGGTTTAGAAAGAGATTTTTTTCCCCTTAATAAAAGTGTTTTAGGTTTCTTATCCCCTTTTCTCCTTTTTTTTTTGAGCTTTTCTAATGATAGTCCACCGTTAGCCCCCGGCTTCCAGGTTCCGTCTTTCCTCCCTCACCGGGTCTGCCGATGCCCCCATCACCAGCGTCTTCCTTTATTAATCTCGACGAACCCTCATACCTCCCTTTCCGCTTTCTTCCGGGAAATTAGTTCCGCCGATCCATCCCTCTTCCATCAGACATCAGTCTCTCGCACCCTTTTTGCCCTCCCCCCCCTGACTCACGGCCCATCTGGTTGACTTCCCGTTCCGTGGTCCCGATGGCTTTCAGACCAGTCTCGCAAGAAAATCCCTTGGATGTCTTTCCCCCCCTTCCCCCCTCTCCTGCCCCCCGTTTCGATTTCTCGAACAGGCAACACCCAACCAGTAATTCTTTTCCCCTTTTCACCCGGTACTTCCTTCCTCCTCATCTAGTCGATGTCCTTTTGAGGACCTTAATGAAGTCACCTTCAATACGAAGCAAAACTCCTTCGAGAACCTGGCCTCTCACCTTTTTCTCCACGGACGAGCGTCGGACGGTCTTTTTAGTTCCTTTCCCTCCTGTCCCGGTACCCTGGCCCTCCGCGAGCGTCCTTTACAAATTATGCCTCGCCGAAAATCCTTTTGCAGATGTTTTTTTTTCGAGGCTGCCTTTCACCTTCGTGGCAACTTTCGGTTGGAGTTTTTTTCCCCCTACCATGGTCTCTTTAGTTCCGCTTAAGCTCTAGCGTCGAGTATGCGCTGATCCCGGGTTTTTAGATCTTTTTCCTGGAATTTCCCCTCCCCTTTCCCCCCCCTGCCGCTGCCTCAGATCCCGGTTGTTACCCTGGAGCGCTCGACTCGGGTTTTCCGCTAAGAAGTGAGTGCGAATTTGTGGTCGTCCCCCCCCTTTCTTCCAATTTCTTCCCTTGCTTGTTTTTCTCGCGCCGCAAGAAGCCCTTGTCTGTCCTTCTGTATGTGCCTTCCCCTCGAATAGTCCCTGCGCCGGATTTCCCTTTCGGTGCATCCGTATCAGAAATCCCGGCCGTTTTTGCCCGGCCTGCGCGCCGCCCCCTTTTTTTTTTGCTTTTACGCAACGCCCTTCCAAGCTCAAACTTTCCGCGTCTTTTTCTCGATTCTTTTTCATCAGCATCTCTCATCATGAAGTTTGATAAATACGAATATGCTTCGTATTTGAAGATTTTCTCTGGGATTCTTCGAATCGTTCTTTCCTCCAAGACGCTTGCGGTTCCTCTCAGAGAACTTCTTCGTCCCCTGATGAGAGGCGGCCGCCCGGCGCTTTCCTCTACCACCTTTTGTTCCGTAAGGCTCCCTTTCCAAGATCGCCTCCTTCCCCTTAAACTTCTCTCCCTGAGAGGTGTTCTTAAGTCAAACGGCAAAGATGTTGTGCGCCCGGTTGATAGCTTTTTCTTTTTCGCATGTCCCCATAACCCTTTTACTTCTCCTGAACTCCTATGGTAGGAGTGAAGTACTTAGTGAATGAGAAATGTCTTCCGTCCCAACTCGGGATTACTTGCCTCAAGTAAGAGAGTCTCTCTGTAGGACTATTAGCTTTCTATAGGGGTCCGAAGATCCGTAAGGCTTCTCCTAACGGTGACTGAGCTTCTCCCCATATAGAAATCTCTTTCCTCGTGGAATAAAGGCTCTTGTTCTCTACTTGAGGTTTTGCCCTTTGTTATTACGCCCCTGGAAGCCTGTATCGGCTAAGCTATGTTTTTCCTCGGGAAAGAGTTTTGGTTTGAAAGACGACGGTTTCTGGCTTGTCCACGTTATGCTCTCCCATATGAGGATTTTTGCGAAGATCTTGCTCATCAGTTTCAAGCGCCCTGCTTTAAATAGGTTTCATCCTTGCCGGATCCTGTTAGAATTCTCCTTCTTCCCTCATTTCTAATATCTTTCTTCTTTCCGAAGGGACGCTCTCTCGGACATACTCTGGTTCTCCTACCTACTACCAAACACCCCTCAGAGAACGAAGGGACGCCTAAAGACCGGGTGAGTCATAATCCCCCTTCTAAGGCCTTCATCCTTGGAGCAGTGTGAGTTAGATGTACGGCCTAACTCTTTTCTTGTTGTCTTAGTCTAAAATCTCTCGTAAGAGACCTTACTCTTTCGGAGAAATAAAGGCTTGAAGGCCTCCCTTTTTAGCCTTACGTTATCGTTCTTCCACCCCCCGGTCCCCTGTTTCCCAGGAGTTATGTCTGTCAGCGGGGAAATACTCCCTCAGAAATAGATCTGCAAAGTTGGCATTCCTTTTTTGGTCGCTCTCCATCTTGTGACGACAGAAAAAGTGCGTAAACCTTTCTATTGATTCTCTTTCTCTTGAATTTCCGGAGGCTACTTCGGCTTCTCTGTGGAAGAGTTCAGTTAGTGGTTTCTAAGGCCTTCTTTCGAATTGGGCCCCCAGATTTTAGTCTTGATTTCCCTTGAAGGAGAGTTAAAGATTTTTTTTAGTGTCTTAATCTGCTAGTCCTCGCTTCTTGAGTTCCTTTTATGGGGGTAGTTTTCCCTCTCTCCGAGAAGTCGTTTTTCTTTCTCCAGGCAGGTGAGACATTTCCCCGAAATTCTGTCCCGAGATGTGAGTTCTTTTGCAGAGTCTTCTTCCCTCCTCTCTCCGCCTCTATGGAGGCACTTCCTATGAGGAGGCAAGACTCCCCCCGGTTCAGCGCTGGTGTCTGGGCGAAACGTTCTTCAAGTCCTTTCCTTTTTGTGTTGACCCGAGTATCGCCCCATTTCTTCTGCTCGCTGGAGCTGTTTTTTCCCTCCAGATAGAGCTTTCACGCCTCCCCGATGTCCTCCGAAATCGGCGCGTCGCCGCCACGCACATCTCTTTGCCCTGGTCCCCCCGGTCTCTCTCCCTTGATTCTTTGTGAAGCCCGGCCTGCCCCGAACCTTCCTCTTCTCCACGACGCCCTCGATGAGAGCTTTCTCCCATGTGAGACAACTTACTGCGACGAAGTGTCTCCCCTCAGCAACCTCGGACACGCATTGATTCCCTCGCTGCCTCCTCCTCCCCCCTAAGACTGTTCTAGCCCTATCTGATGTTCCCTTTTTTAATGGCACCCCTGCTAACTTCTCTTGAATCCTATGCAGAGACCCGTCTAGGAGGGGGCGAGCGGTCCCTTTTAAAGCGGCTTCCTTAGATGACTTGGGATTTTCTTTTTCCCCCATTCCCCTAACGTCAGATCCAGAACCTAGGTCGGAGTCCCCTGCCTTTCAGCCTCTCTCTCTGGCGGTCAGAGTCCTCTGACTTCTCCAATTCCCCCCTTCCCTGCGCCCCGTGCGGCCTTTTTGCTTACACCTTCCCCCTTGCTGAACTTGGCCTTTGCGAAGGGATGAGTTCCTCCCTCATTTCTGGTCGGGCGTCCTTCGTGGGTTTTTCCTAATCAGCGCAATGGGGTTCCCTTTTTTTTTTTTTTTTTTTTTTTTTTCCCTGCTTGGGTGTTCTCTTTTTTCCTTTTTTTTGTTTTTTTTTTTTTTTTTGTTTTTTTTTTTTTCTTTTTCTTTTGTTGTTTTTTGTACGATCCTTTTTTTTTCGCAGCCGATAGGCTGTCCTTTTTCCAAGTCGTTTTTAAGCCGTTGGATTAAAAGGTCCTGCACTCCTAGATCCCCCGCCAGGGTTTGATGCGTCCATCACGTTCCCCTTTCCTCGCCCTTGTATCGATCCTCGCCATGTGGACCCCTTGGGAAACCCTCCAGAAAATACTTCCCTTCTTTCGAAGGCCTATTGGCGACACTTCGATACCCGTGACAACCCGCCGATAGTCTTATTCTCCTGATTCCGACGAGATTGGATCTCTTTCACGTGTCCTCTAGCAATCCGGATTTTTGATAGTAATGACCAAGCGAAAAACGAAGAGTTTCCTCCCGAACGAATTTGTTCTGATGGTTTTTCCCCCCCGGAAGCCGCCTAGCAGGACGTCCTCCTCGAGACCAGGGTCGCTTCTACGGGAATGAACTTCTCCCCATGACCGTTTCGGCTTTCCCGTACTTCCCTCGATGTTAGTATCCCCCGGGAAGCAACTTTTGCAGGTTTGCCTTCGATGATGGCCTCTCTTTCCGGCGAGAATCTTGCAATTCTTTTTCCACCAGTAACCTTCCACTCAGGACAAGCCGCCCCGCATTTCTTGTTCAAAGTGGCGATGATCCCATGACACACCTCCTCTGTCTTCTTTTCTTCCGGAGGTAGCTTATCCCTTTCAAAATACTGAAGCCTTCTGTTTGAACTGAACCTTCTTTCTTCCCCTTGTGGAGAGGCGTTCTTTACCCGAGACTCTGAAGGTGTTTGATGATTGGACCTCCAAATCCCCCCCCCTTTTTTCGCGGCGAAGTTTCACTCTTTTCCGCAAATAGTGATTCTTTCCCGCGACCCTATCATTCTCGCTGTTCCAGGCTCTTCAATGTTTACGATCTAAGCCTCTTTTTTTTTAGCCACAAACATCCCTCCACAAGCTGGTCTCTTCTGGAAGGAAGACAACCCACCAGTCGCACCAACCGTCTGGAGGACGATCCCCCCCCTTAAAGGATCGCGCTTCTGCACGACAGGGTTCGAGGTGAAATCTTCCTCTGCAATCCGTGATTCCTTAGACGCTCGTCCTGCGTCACGGGACCCCCCCCGAGTTCATCCAAATATGAAGAGTCTTCTCCCTAAACCTCGAACTTCCTCCACTATTCTACTTTCCTCTTTCTCACCCCCCTCCCTTTTTAGGATGGATGAAATAAGTGTAATTCGATCTAGGACGTGTCCCTTCCTTCAAGGAGCCCTTTCCCCGAATCTTTCCCTAAAGAAGAGAGCCCTTCTTTCCAAACTGTCCTTCGAGGCACAGAATGATTGTTATGACCTTCCTTACGCCTTCCTTGACGTCCCTTACCAGCTTCCAGAACCACCCCCAATCACCGCCTCCTCCCATTACCTTCCCTCCTCGACTTGTTGCTATGTTGATTTGGGCGTCTCCTTGAAGGTCCCTGGGCGCTCGGCTCCTCTTAATTCCTCTTTCGAGACAATCGGTCCTTTCTCGCATCTGGTTTAGAGACTTCCTTTAAGTAACCCTCTTTTTAATAAAGTCCAGATTTTCTAACGATCGTCCGGGATCGGCGCCTTTGAAGAGACTTTCTCTTTTTATGTCCTCCTTTTTCTGGCTCGGCTATTCCCTTTCCCCCTCTCCCGTTTCGTATCCTGGGTCCTTTCTTTAACGATAATGTGGTTCCGTCTCGATAAGGCATCCTTAGTGCATTCCCCTTCCTCAACTAAGGTTTCTCCGTCAGCCATTATTCCCCCTGAAGGAGAGGTTGCCTTTCTTTCCTGATCTTTTTTTCCCTCCTACATCCCTTTCGAGTCTCTGGAGATACTACCCCTTTGTTCCGGCTGTTGTTTCCGAATTTCCCCGGATTCCCCCCCGTAGACCCCCTCTTTCTCTTCACGACCTTCCCCCCCTCAAAAAGCTGATGACCCTCTCCTCCGAAATTCTTTCTGTCCCGAAAGGGAAAATGGATCTCTGCGAGGAGGCCGGTTTAAGAGGTTGTTCCCTCCTCCTCCCTTCTCCTCAGGAAAGAAGTGCCTGCACGGCCCCTTAGAAGATCACGAAGCAGTCGAGGAAACCTATTTTTCTTTGACTCCGCGTAGGAACCCATCCACGGTTTTCCTTTTCTTCCCTCCAGATTTCCCTCCACCAGATGCCTCTCCGACAACCTTATGGTGATCCCCTCCCCCGCTTCTGCTTCCCCGAGTCGCGCTAGCAGCCCCCCCCCCCTCAAGGCTCTCTTTTCACCTTTCTTACATTCGGTCATCGTCCTTTTCAGGTAATGGGCTCTCTTGAAGGTCGCATCGTCCCTCTCGGAAGTTTCCGTCCTTCCAATATCTCACCCTTCGCCTGAGCAAAACTCTCATGCGCTCCTTTCCGCTTGATTAAGGGAGCGCGGCGATTTTTGCATCCGGCCGTTCAGATTCCGGAAATTTCCAATTAGGCGACTTTTCCCCCAATTATGAAGCCAGCTCAGTATGCAGATTTTTGGGAGAATTTGTTCAGAGGCCTCTGTTCCCCCAGGGAAATGTAGAGCTTTTTAGCTTTCCAACTTCCTGCATAATGTTAGGACCCCGCCTGTTACCTTTCCGCCTCACCCGAGCTTTCTGACTGCGCGATCAGCGTTTTTTTCTATCTGTAGTGAAGGGCCCGATACCGCGGTAAACTTCCCCCTTTCGCCCCCGGGGCGGTAAAGATGGCGAGCCGCGGTTCGGAAGCCAGTCGCCGTTGAGTGCTCGGTGGTTCGTACGATTTTCCACATCGGCGGCTTTGGATCGGCTTTTTGTGAGCGACGAACTCTCCCACCGTTTCTTCAGTTCGCACATCGACCCCTCTGCCGCTTACTTTCTCTCCCCCCGACGTTTTTCCATCTGGTGAAGTTTTTATCTGCAATAACGTTCATTTTTTGACAGGTCTTTTTGACGAGGACTCAACACTGCTTTCAACCGCACTCAAGCCTCAAAAACTTTCGCGGCTTTCTTGAGACCCCTCGCACCAAGTCAGGATCAGGTCATGAGTTGTGCTTCGATCTCAAATAAGCCTCCTATCTCCAGGAGAGCCTCAAGCTCAGCCAACGACCAGTTCCTCTACGACGGAAGACATTTGTTCTCCTCTTTACTTAGACCCCGCTGATGCGATTCTGCCGCGGATTCTGCCTTCATCTATAAGGGACTCCTCAGAAATGGCACCTATTTCGAAGCCGTACAGTCCGAAATTCTTCTCCCCCCTCAAGAGATTTCCGTCCCTTGTGATGCCCGGGTTGTATCCCGAATACGCATTCTTTCTAGCCAGTCAGGCACCGGCTCGGGAGGACTGGCCACTTGCCTGGCGTTTCCGAACAGTCTCCGGTAGTTAAGTATTTACCTTGGAAGCCTGTTCTGAGCCACTTCTAGAAGTGCGTATCTTTTATTTTCCTTGACTATCCGTCGGTTGGAGCTTTGGAGGGGCTCCTATACGCCTTAAAGTACTTTTCGTCCTCCGAGATGCAACTTGGAATTGTCCGGAGGCAAATCTTTCCCGGACCATAACCTATGCGGAGTCTTGAGGTTGTTTTTCTGTGGTATTCGAGTCATCTCCATTTCTCCAGAGATAGGATTCGATCCGGTATATTTTCCCAGATTTGGGTTCCCCGAGCTTTGGACCAACAATGTCTTTCTCCTCACGATGACTTGATAAATATTTCGTGAGTTTCCCCGACGATTGGCTGAATAGTTAAAGCGATTTCCCGGCACTTTTCGTACCCCCGAGGGAGAGGTTCCGTGATAAAGGCTCTCTCCTCGCGTTATGCCTTCCCTTCGGCCGGCAGCCATTTTTTTTTCTAATTTCTTTTGCCCGAGAAGGCGTTCTTTTCTTGTGAACCTATTTTCCTTAAGGCATCTCCCACCCAATGTCCCAGAGATTTCCTGTGACCTCTATGACCTCCCTTTTGGAAGTACCCTTTTGGGATGGTTCAGGCCTGAGTTCGACTTTTCGTCTTTTGGTATCCTTGATGCGTAACGTGCAACCCGGCAGATCCGCTCGGATTCTGCGAGATCGGCTCCCCCTTCCTTCCGTTTCCACCATTTCCCTGCAGATCGTCTTTCTGAGAGACAACTCCTCCTCCTCATCGCCGAAGTAGTTGCATTCGTTCTGTATGCGCGCCGGCCCGCGGATACTCCGCCATTTCCTGCCCGTGAGACCGTCCTTTTCTTCCTGGTACAGAGTGGCCCTCTTGAGGAACGCCACCGTGCCCTCGCGCGATTTCTGCGGGTGCCGTTCCTCCGCCGCGCACTTCCTATCAGGATAATGAGTGGACTCCTTTTTTTTTTCGTGGAGGACATTTTTACCCAGGACTGATTCTTTTTGTGCGAGTCCTTTGTTGGGGGATTCGCCCTTATTTCCCATGGTGAAGGCGCGTTAAATCGCCCAGTTAACGCGGAACGATTCTCTTGATTTTCTTTCTTTGTTTTGTCTCGGGCTTCAAGATCTCCCCGCGCCCGCCTGTGATCGCGACCTTTTTCCCTGGTCGGCCCTTCCCTTTCTTCTGGAGACGCTTTCCGGAGGATTTTTCCCTTTTGACGCTCGATCTTTGGAAAATGCCTCAGATACGACATGCTGCAGGACCTTCCCCCCTCTTCCTTGTGCAGCGCTTTTTCTTTTGAGATAACGTTTTCCTTCTCCTTTTAATAATCACTCATTT
>Ga0179593_1810039_pt1 | contig 35138 bp, 68 predicted proteins | sample CZODoug2_1_08_16_FD_185931 | JGI IMG/M metagenome (GOLD analysis project Ga0179593, IMG submission 185931) | Vadose zone soil fungal communities from Angelo Coast Range Reserve, California, USA - CZODoug2_1_08_16fungal (PacBio error correction) | ecosystem: Environmental > Terrestrial > Soil >... | reverse complement strand
TTTTTTTTGCCTTCCCCTTTCCTAGTCCCCTTTCTTAAACACGATGCCGGCATGCTGGTTTTTTTTCTTTCTGCCCTTTTTTTTTTCTCCCTTCGGGGTTTTTTTCTCCGCTTCCTTTTTTTTCCCCCCGGACGAGGAGTGTACGAGTCTCTTTTTTTTTTTTCCTTTTTTTTTTCTCCCCCCTGCAGTTTTATTCTTTTTTTTCGCGACCTTTTTTTTCCGTGGCCCCTTCCCCCCCCGTTTCGGTGGCAATCCCCTCAACACTCTGTGCCATGCGTGTGGGCCCCCTTGCCAAAACACTTCTTCTTTCTTATCCCCCCTTACCTTTTTTTCCCCCCCCTTGTCTCCTTTTTCTGCACACCCTTTTCAACCAGGTATCCTCTTGTGACATTCCGCGGGTTTTTACCCTTTTTCCCAGTTTTCCTGGGTCCCTTTTTTACCTCAGACCGTGTTTACGCCTTCCTTTCAGGTCTCCCCTTTCATTTTCTTGTCCACTAAGGGGCCCCCCCGCGGGACAAGTTAGGCTCTTGTCCCTTCTTTTTCCCCCCCCCCCCAATTATTTTCAGCTCTTCCCCCCCCCCCCCCCCTTTTTTTTGAATCCCCCCTTTTTTTTCTAGGTTTCTTTTCTTAATCACGGTTGATGTTTTTTGCACAATACGTTTTTTGGGGGGGTTCGGTTTTTCCTTTCCTCGCTACGCTTTTTTTTCCCATTATTTTCTTCCGGACTTCCCTTTCCCCCTTTTGTAATGTGGGACCATTTGTTTTTTCTTTTTTCCTCAAGGGAGTTTTCCTATCCCCCCGTTTTTCTTTTCCCTGCAAATTTCCCCTGTGACCCCGGGGTGCCCCTTACGGGTAAAACTTTTTTTTTTTTTCCTTTTAATCCTCCTTTACCGTTTCCCCTGAGTTTCCCCTCTTTTTTTTTGTTTTCATGGACTTTTGCTTGAGTCAATTACATTACCTGCCTATAACCCTTCCCGTTCCTTTTTTCCGAACCCTTTTTTCCTTTCCCCCCTAGCTCTTTCAATCGTCTTTTGAAGGTGGAAATTGGTTGCGGGCGCACTTTTTCTATGGGAGCCTTCCCCCATTTTTTTTTTTTTTTTGCCAACACTCCATGTTTTCCCCCCCCAAAATTTTCCTTTCTCAAAGGACGTGCAGTCCCGAATCCAAATGTGGAAAATTTTTTTTTTAAGGGTACCCGGATTCCCTTTCTTTTTTGGGGTTTTCTTTCGGGAGACCCCACAAGTCCTGGTTCCTTTCCCTCTTGTTTTTTAACACTCCATATTGCTGCGTTCTTGTGGTGAAACGTTTTTTTCTTCTTTTAGCCTTCCTTCCGATCACGGTTTAGTTTGCGTTTTTTTTGCCCCCTTTTCGGGGCCCTTTCCCCTTTTCCCACCCCCACTGCTCCTTGGCTGCAGTGACTTTCTAATTTTCCCGTTGGCCCTCTCCCACATTCTTTAGTTGTGGTCGGAGCAGTTTATGTCCCCCCCCCCTGACCTTTTTGCGCCCCAAGTACTTTTTCTGCCCCCCTTTCCTTTCTTTTCCAACCTGTTTTGGTGATTTGGCGAAGCGTTTTCCCCCACGGAATGGTTATTTTTTGTGGCTAACATGACCTTTTTTTTCCCTTTTTTATTTTGAAATTCTTGTCCTCTTTTCTTTCCGTCCCCTTTTTTGTGTTTTTCCCCTCTCATCCCCAGACCCTTCAACGGGTTTCGCACCGGTGTTTCGCCCTACGCACCCCCTTATCGTGTATCCTCCCCCTTTTAAACACCCCTTTTTCCCCTTTTAAGTCTTTTTCCCGACACCCTCACGTGCCCAATGACTTCTTTCTTCACCTTTGTTTGTGTTCTTTTTCCTTTCTGTGTGCTTTTTTTTTCCCAGGTTTCCTTTGCCCATTCCTAGCTTTTTCCTTTGATTTTCCCGTTGGCGCTGGCGAATCCGGCCCTTTTCGTTCCCCCTGCCCCCCCGTTTTATTGGTCCCCTTTCCCCCCTTTCCAAACATTGCTTTGTCGTGCTTTCTGCAAACCAGGGCGGCGTGGGGAAAGTTGGCCCCCTCACCGACACCCCTGCATTTCCCATGCTTTTCCCCGTTTTTTTTCCCCTGGTTCCCCCCCTTTGTTGCTTTTCCCCTTGACATGCCCGAGCCCCCCAATCCCCCCCTCCTTGTTGCTCCGGCAATTTTTTTTTGTCCCATGCCTCCCATAGCGTAATTAGTTTTTTCCACTCTTTTTTTTTCGATTCTTTGGTCCCCCAATGGTTACGCCATCGTCCTTCTATGTGCCCGGTTTTCCCTGGACGTTTTTCTTTTTTTTCACGGTCCTTTTTCTTTTCAACCCTTGTATTTTTCCAGGGGTTCCCCTTTCTAGAGACCACGGTGTTATTTTCGTCCCCGACGTTCTTGATTTTTTCAGTCTGTCCCCAACCACAGTATTTAGGGCGTCTAGGTTTTAGTTTCCCCTAAGAAAGGGGTCCTTGACCTCCTGGTTTTTTTCGTGTGCACTGCCTCTCCCTTGTCTGGCATGGCATGGGGTGGCTTGTGAGTAAGGTACCCCTTTTGTTTTTTGCTTTTGCCCCCCTTTTTTTTTTTTTTGTCAAAAATTTTTCCAGGGTCACATACTCCCCTTTTCTTTTTTTTCAGCGCCTGTTTGGGCCTGACGAGGCAAGTCTCCTTCACCGGTTTCAAAGCACCCCCCCTAAAATTTTTTTGTCCCGGCCCCCTTTTCTTTCTGGGGTACGTGATGGTGGGCTTGCAGCAAGTGCTTTTTCGACAGTTCCCCTTTTCATCGGTTTTTTTTTTTTTCCCTCCCTCTCGTTTTGGGTTTTTTTTTTTTTCCTTTGTTTTTTTTTTTTTTTTTTTTGTTTCGGTTTGTTTTTGGTGGTTTTTTTTTTTTTTTTTTTGTGGTTTTCCCGCTTCTTGTCGCTTTTTCTCCCCCAGTTCTCTTTCCGGCCCTGCGCGTCTTCTTGTTTGGTCGTTTTTCCCTCACCCGGTGGTGTGTCCTGCGGGCTTCTCCCGGTTGTCTTTTTTGCCCGGGTTTGTGTCCCCTGCATCCCTTTATCATTTTCTTTGTCTGGTGTAAGGGCGAGTTGCTCGGGCTTTTTTGACTCTTTGGTGGAAGTCTGATCCCACACCCGTTTTTTCCCACCTTTGCCGGCCCTTTTCCAGGTGCTGCACGTGCACGGCACACCCTTTAGTAACACATCCCCAGGTCCCCCTTCTTTCCAACCGTCTCCTTTCGACTGAGGCGACCGTCGTGTCCCCCGGCTTGAATGTCTCTCCCTTCAAACTTTCGTTTTTCCTTTACTTATTCCTGATTCTTTGGACATTTGTTTTGTCCGTTCACCTTTTCAGGCGGGCCTGGAATTTTTTCATTTCGGGTGCTTTCTTGTAGCTCGAGGGTTTCTTACCCCTTCCCCTTGATTTAGCCATCCTTCTCCCGCGTGGCTTGTCCGCGTTTTTTTTTTAGCTGGGGGGCCGTGTTCTCCCCGCTCGATTGGCTTCTTCAATTTCTTCCTCCTTTTTTTTCCCCCGGTTGATTGCCATTCCTTTTTCCTTTTTCCTGTTCATCCCCCCCCCGTCCAATGACTTTTTTCCCCCCTTGGTGGTTTTTTCCTTCCTTAATTCCGGCCATTTCCCAGCCCAACGCATTTTTTTGATTCTTTTTCTGGCCTTTCGTGGGCTCGGGGGTTCGTCACGAAGATCCCCTTTTTTTGGTTCCCTCACGTACTTTTTGCGGTTTCCCCCCCCCCTTTTGGGGAACGTCTGCCCCACTTTATTTCTTTTTTTGGAGCTCTTGCCTTCGCGACCCCCCTTTTTTTGGGCTGTCCCCTCTTTCCCAACCAGTCCGTGGTTTTCCCATCACTGTTGACCTTTTTCCACTGGTTTTTTTTTTTTTTTTTTAAGATTTTCGTTTAATTCTTTTCCTTTTCCCTCCGGGGGCTCCCGGTTTTATCCGAACGATGCCGTCCTGTCAGTTTCAGTATTTCTTCAGGTCCTTTTTTTCGTTTTTGGTTTTATGGCTTTTCGATGACCCCCCCAGGTCTGATGGACGGCGCCTGTCTTCTTTGTAATCGACCTTGGAGTTTCCTTTCTTTGTTGACTTTCTTCCGCTCCCATTTCCCTTTTCAAATCCCGGTGCCATTCTTTCCGTCCTTTTTTCAAATCTCCCCCAACACCGGGTACTTTTTTTTCCCCCGGCATTCCCTGCCCCCCGTCCTTTCGTTTTTTTTGTGCAATCACACCGCAGGTCACCCCCCATTTTTTTTATCCATCTTCCTTCCCTTCTCCTTGGTTTTTCCCCACTGACCTAATTTTTTTTTTTTTGAGCTTTTGTGACTTGTTACCCGACCGACTTTTTTAGTTCCGCCTCTATGTCCCCCCCCCCCTGGCTTTCGGGAGTTTTGCATCGTCATGCACCCCCCTTTTTATTACAATCCTTTTTAGGGCGCCCTGCGCCCCCCTTTCAATGTCACTTCCAAAATTGCCGTTGGATCCCCCCATTTTTTTTGTTCTTTTCCTTTCTTCAGTTGGTATTTTTTTTTTTTCCATCACGTTTTTCCCTGTTTTCCCGGTTCCCTACCCCTCGGCGCTTGCGCTAAGCCCCTGCGAACTTCTTTGGACCCCTTGGACTCGCCCCCTTTGTCCAGTCACCCCCCCCCCTGTTTTTTCTTTCAGAACGGTCTTTTTGACGGTGCTGTCCTTGCTGTACAAGCAACTGTTCTGCTACCCCTGTGAAGGGTCCCACTTTTTCTTTTTTTTTTAGGTTCCCCCCCTTCCCCCCCCCCTTTTTTTTGGGTTTTTTTATTGTGTTTGTGAAAAGCCGAGTCACGTTTTTGTGGTTTTTTCCCAAAAAAATTTTATTTGCTTGTACTTTTGTTTTACCCCGGATTCCCCCCCCCCCGTTATGTTTTTTTTTTCCCGCCAAAAAACTTGGCTGTTTTCCCCCCTGTTTTTCATTCCTTCCCCCCCCCCCCATATTCGTTGCTTTTTGACGGTTTTTTTCATGCCCCCTTTGAGCTTTTTTTTTCTTCCGGTTCCCCCTCTGTCCCCTTGTTTCCCCTAAACCGTGATTTCCAAACGGTGTGCCCCCCTTTTCTTTAAACCTGCCCCCCCCCCCCTTTTGGAAATTTCCCCTATTTTTGTTTCCCGGAGCCTTTTAGAACATGGTCGGTGGCCCGGTGTCCCTCTTGCGACGAACCCTTAAGCTTTTTTTTTCTTTTTTTTCCATGAGCCCCCTCCGTTCCCCCTTTTGCTTCCTTCGTGTGCCCCCAGGTGACCCACGATATTGAAACTTCTCCCCAACGTTTCAGGTTCTTTTCTTGATTGATTTTACCCTTTTTTTGTTTATCCGGTCAACGAGTTCATTTTGGTGTGAACCTCCCCCCCCTTTTTTTTTTTTGTTGTTTTCCCAATCCCCCCCCTTTTTTCAATTCCCCCCCCTTCCCCTGGGATTGCGACAAGCCTGTGGCCACGCAATTTGTATTTCCTATGCACCTTTTTGATCTTTTTTGCACTGTTTTGCCTCCAATGTTCCCTTCCTGTTTGGCGGTTCCTTTTCCCCGCATTTGTTTTTTCCCTAGAATGAAGTCCGATCCCCACAACCTGCCTTTTTGGTTTCGGCCCCCCCTGGCCCCAGCTGGGCATCTTTGCTTTTCCCCGTCCGCTAGTGTTCTTTTGAAGTCCTTTTTCTCCCCCTTCCAAAGCCCCGCAATGCCCCTGTGTCTTCTTGTTTGCATCCGGTGCAACAGGTTCTCCTGTACGTCCCTTGAAAACGCGTCCCCTTTCTCTGATCCCAGGACGCTCTGCTTCGTCCAGGTGTCCCCGGCCTTGACCACCCTCCTTCCCCCCTTTCCCATGTCTTTTTTCCCCAGTCCCCTTTCCCCCTCCTCTCGATTTCTGCTTGTTTTTTAGAGCCTTCTGACCACCGGGCCCCACCGCCCCCCCAAAAGCGGCTGTTTTTAGTTTTTTTTCGTTTTTTTGACCACCTTTTTTTTTTTTTTTACCCTTCCCCCTCATTTCAAAGTGTTTTTTTTTCTTCCCTTAATTCCCATGTTTTTTAAGCGGAATCCTTGCCAATCTGCCTTCCCCCCCTGAGATTTTTTTTTTGCTTGCACGCGCTTTCGTTGCCCCACTTCTCCAAGAATTTCTCTTGCTTTGCAATCTTCGGGTTTCGACCCCTTTCCTTTCTTCCCCGCCCGAATCTTAAAGGTCCCCCCCCTTTCCCCCCCCTGGATACCCACTTGGGTGCCCCATGAGAGGGTTTTCCCCCTCCCTTGCTTGGCGTGCGTGCGGCTTCTCTTTGGCGTACCCCCCTTCTTCCTCCTCTTGATCCTTCCCTTCTCTTTTTGCGCGCCGTTCCTGAAGTTTTTTTCTCCCTTTTTCCCCCTCGGAGGTTTTTTTTCCAAAAAGGGTCCTTTTGCGCGTCCCCTTGTCGTTCTCCCTTTTTTCACGGCGAGTTTCTCTCCCCCTGTCGGTTTTCAGACGTTTTTTTTTTCATGCGAGCAACTTTTTCCCCCCCCTTTCCAGGGTCTCATGTCCATAGCATGCACTTTTTTCACAGCTGCTGGTTTTTTTCCCCCAAACGGTTCCCCCTTTCACGCGACCACATTTCTTTCCGTTTTTCTTTTCGCCTTGTTCGGCGTCTTTGTGCCCCCCTCATTTTTTTCGTCCCCAATTCCTAAATTTTTTACTTTCCACCTCTTTTTTTTTGAGATTCTCTTCGTGTTCCACCAATTTTCTTGGATGCAGGATGCCCCTCCTTTTTTTTCAGGTACAGAAGGGCTTTGATAGAGGACAGTCTTCTTTGATCCCAGGTTGTTCTTTGTTCTTCCCCAGATTTTTTTTTTTTCCATCTGTTTTCCCCCTTAGCAATTTGGAGGGGGATCTTTGCTTTTCAAGGCGTGACCCCGGTTCCCCCAGTTCCCCTGTCCCCGATCCCTTTTCTCCCCGGCCCCTTTGCCGTGGCCCCTTTTTTCCCCCATGGGCTCCCTTCCTGGTTTCGGCCCCCAACCTTGACCCATTTGTCACCACCTTTACCATCACTTTTTCCCCGGACCCTCCCCCCCTCTTGGCCTTCTTTGGTCCCCCCTCCTAGAGGGGACGGAACGCACTCCGCACACTGCTTAGCATTTTTCCCCTGATCATTTAGGCCATTTGATAAATTGGGGCACCTGAGGGCTTTTTCTTTCTGGGATAAGGTCCCCTTTTTTTTGTGTGGTTCTTCGCATCGGTTTTCTTTTTTTCGGTCCCCCCCCTTTTTCATCTCCCCTTCTTAAGGGCGAGTGGTTCTCGTCCTTTTTTTTTTTTTTTTCCTGTTTCTCTTTTCCCTTATCTGTTTCTTTTCTCCCCCTGTTTGTTGGTATTGCTTCTTTTGGGGACTTTTTCGCCATGTCGACCTAACCCCACGTGTTTTCCCACCCCCCATTTTCCTTTTTCAAGGTTTTTTTCTTCCCCCCGTCAGCTTTGGTTGTTTTCTTTTTGGGCTCGGAAGTTCCCCCGATGGCCAATTTTTTCTTTTCATTTACCCTTTCTTTCTTTTTTCAATTCTTTGTTTTTTTTGTTTTGGGGGACCCATTTCCTTCCTAGGAGCCACTGCCCTTTTAAGAACTTCCTTCTAGTCTTTTTTTCTCTTTGTTTTCTCCCCCCAGAACCTTTTTCCCCTTCCCCTCAACCCCCTTCCTTGGTTTCAAGAAATTATAGGAAGATTTTTCCCGGCATTTGGAGGCAGTTTTATTTTTTCCGGTTGGTCACTTTCCCTTTTTTTTCCCCGGTTTTTTCTCCCTGTGTAGTCGCCCCTTCTCGTTTTAATTAGTTCTTTTTTTCGCCGTTTCCTTGTCGTTTTTTTTACCCTTTCATTTTTTGACCCCCCCCCTTGCGGAGGAAGTACCCCTCGCCTTAATTTCTTCCCTTTTTCTCGGTCCCACCCCCCCCTTGTAGTGGTCTAGGAGTTCTGTCTTCTCCCCATCCCTTCAATCTTTTATCCCCAAGGATTGGGCCCCCCCCCAACAAGGCCCCCCCCCTTTTTTGCTTTTTTCTCCAGGGCCCTTTTTCTTTTCTTTGTTTTTTCCAACTTCCCCCCCCCCCTGGTAACCATAATACTCGTGCCTCCTTAGAGGGTTCCAAACTTTTTTTTTTTTTTCTTTTCCCCCCTTTTTCTTCTGGTCCCCCGTTTTACTAAGGGTGGGCCTATCTTGGGGTTAAGCCCTTACCGTTCGCAGGTCAAGGCGATTTTGTTAGGTTTCCTCCCCCTTTCGATTTTTTGCGTCCCCCCCTTTCCTTGGGGCAGCCTTTTCCAGGGCTCCCCCACCATTCATCCCCCCCACGGTCCTCCCCCCCCCTGAGATTTTTTCCTTTTAGTGGTTGAATTCATCCTTTCATGGTGCCACAATTGTGGGCTCGTTTTTTCAGGACCCGAGTGTGCCTTTGCCCATTTTCCCCTGCACGATTCTTCAAGTCTCCCCTGTCTTGGGTGTGTCCGTCCGTTTTTTTTCTGGTCAGAACTCTGTATATTTGTTTGTTTTTTTTTTTATTGACCCTTTTCCCCCTCCAAATTTTGGCCCCTTTCACTGAGGGTCCTCCCTCTCTTTTCCCTCCCTTCCCTCCCTTTTTGGTTTTTTTTTTCGTTGATTTTCTTCGATTTTTTTTCGGTTTTCCCCCCGCCTGTGGCTTGTACTTTTTTTAAATTCCCCTTTTCCCACCGGATTTCGCCCCCCCAAAAAGCGGTTCTGTCATGGCCGACCACTTTCCTTGTCAAACCTGTTTTTAGTTTTTACCTTGATGTGCCTTTTAATTTTTTGGTGGATGCGCAACTGATCGGTTCTACTTTTTCACCATTCAACCGAGCCCAGTCAGTCCCCTTTTTTTTTTTTTTTTTTTTTTTTTTTTTTTTTTTTCCCAACAATCCTACGTGATGTTTTGACTCACTTTTTAGCCACCCTTGGACCCTTTGGAACCTTTTTCCTGTGTTGGACCCTTCAATTGGGGGCAGGACGGCTCCCCCCTTGTTTCCCGATCCCCCCATTCCCCTTTCCCCCCTTTTTTTTTCTTGCTCTTTTTTTCTGATAAACAGGATTCCGGTTTCCGGGACCCTGTCACCCTCTTGTCCACCATTTTTTCATTTGGTTTCCTTTTTTATTATCCCTTTTGCTTTTTTGGGTCTTGATGACACCTTTTCATGGTCCCCTGAAGTTTAAAATACAAGTTTTTTATGTTTGTGGCCCCTTCCCCCGCCAATTTTTTCCGGACTTGCCTCTCTCCTGCCCCCTCCTTCCGATTTAGCGTCCTTTTTTCCCCCTTTTTTTCCACCGGTTTGCCGCATCCCTTCATTGAGTTCTCGTTACCTCCCCCTTGCCTTTTTGGTTTTCCTTGAATATGAATGAATTCCTCCCCGTCCCGTCCGTCATCCGAAACCCCAAGACAATATTTGTTTTCTTTTTTCCCTTTTTCGTGTACGCCACCGTCCGCTTTTAATTACGGACCCATCAAGATTTATTCCCCCCCCTTTCTTTCTTCTTTTTGCTTTTTCATTGCTCAGGGGACCCCCTGGGAATGGGCCTAGCCCCTGTTTCTTTTTGGGGTCTTTTTTTCCTTCTTTCGTTGTTTCAAAGCTTCCCCTTCCCCCCCTTTCCCCCAGAGAGTCCCCACTCTTTTTTTCATTTTTTTTTTCCCCATTTTCTCCGCCCCCAGGTTCCCCCTTTTCCAAACGGGGGCCCTGACCAGCATCTGTTCACCATTTTCTGGACTCTTTTCTGTGCTTTTTCTTTAAGAGACACCGCCTGCCCATACCCTTTTTGGCTTTTTTAAGTTGTCCCCAACCCTTTTTTTTTCGTCGACCATCTTTGAGGGCCCAAAAGAAGCGGTTTTTACCCCCATACCCCGGGGTTTCCCCCCCTCCCACTTTCGGCCTCCTTTCCTTAGGTCCGGACTGTCCCCATGCGCGATGTTTCGCTGGACCGCCGCCCACCACAGATTCCCTCCTTGACTCTGCGCCTTCCTGCCCCACGTTGCCCTTTTTTATCCCAGTTCCCCCACGTTGATCCCCACCTCCCCTTGGGCCGTTGCCACCTGTTCTTTCCTTTTATTTGTTTTTTTACCGGGTGACCCCGGACTTTTTCTTTAGTTTTATCCCTATACCTTGATGCCCCTATACGCCTCTTTTGCGATCCAGGTCTTTTTCTTTTTTTTTGGTTGTGAATTTGTTATTGTTTCAAACCTTTTGAGAAGAGACCCCTCGTTTTAGGGTTTTTTTTGCTTTTGCTTTCCCCCCTTTTTTTATCGTTCCCCAAGTGCCCCCAGTTTTTGGCAACGCGTGTGAGCCAACCTTTCCCTCCCTCCTACTTCTTTTCACCCTCTTCGGCGGCCTGGCAACCTGAGGATCCTTTTCCATTTGTTCCTCGCTCATCCCCCCTTCCCACGCTCCCTTTTCACTTTCGACCGGCCGGCCGTCTGCTTGCTTTTTGTCCGTTTTTCCCCCCCCCCGGAACCCCCCTCCGTTTTTTTTTGTTTCTTGGATCTCTTTTTGTTCCAAACTGAGGATGCCCCTTGACTCCGGCCTAATTTCCGTTTCGTGGGGTGCTGCTCCCTGGTTCCCCGGTTTAATTCTGTTTTTCGATGCTTTTCGCCTTTTCTTTTTATCCCCGTTTTGTTATCGTTCAAGAAGCTTTTTTTTGTATTCGGTTCTTTTATTTCATCCCCCCTCCGGGTGTCTCCTTTTTTTTTAGGGTCATAAAGGCGTTCAAAGGTTGAAATTTTTTTGTCGTTCCTTCCCCTTTCTTTCTTTTTTGATTTTTCCCTTTATGGTTTTCCTATGCTGAAGACCCCTTGATAACGTGGCCCTCTGGTTAGGGCATTTAAACGGAACCTTTCTTCCAAACATTTGTTTTTTTATGATGTTGGGGGACAGGACACCGGCGTCTATGCTCGCACCTTTGTTTTGACTTTCGGACTGTGAGAGTTTTAGAAGTCCCTTCTCCCCTCTTTTCGAGTCTGAAACAACGTTTCAGCGGTGTGTTTCCTTCGAGACCCCCCCTTTTTTTTTGACCTTCGTCATTACTAGTCCTTTTTAGGTTTCTTTTTTGGATCCCCCCTTTGGGTTGTTTTTTTTCGATATATTACCCGTTTTTCGGTCATGTCTCCTTTTTAAAATTTTGCTTTTTCTTCCCCCCGCTCGGCTCGATGTTTTTTTTTATTCCCCCTTATGCCCTTTTTTTGCTTCCAGCGGCTTTTTTTTTTGGCTCGCATTTTTTTGGCAACAGCAGTCTTGCCCTTTCGTCCCCTTTTCCCCCCTCCCCTATTTGGCGGTTTGCGTTGGTTGTGGGGCTACGGTTGCCTTTACCCCTACCTTTTTTTTGGCCCCGCCCTTGCGTTTGGCCACTCGTTTTTCTTTCCTGGGGCGGTTTTTTTTCCCCCCCCCCCGAGTTTTTTTTCCTTGGACTTTTTCCAAACCTTGTTTGTACTTGGTTATTTTTTTTCCTCTTTTTTTTTACCGCTTTTGTATACACCCCCAAACGCGAAAAAGGTGCCGTTCCTCTCTTCCGTAAGGGCCTTGTCTCCCTCTATTTCCGGAACTTTTCCCAATTGAGGCTTGAGATTGTTTCTTTGTTGTCAAATTTTAGATTTTCTTCCGATCGGGATGTCTTTTTTCCTCCATGCTGTTGCTGGTTTTTTTTCCCGACTGCCTGTTTGGTTTTTTTGTTCCTTTCACCCAGGCGAGGCCAAGCGGTGCTCTTTGTTCCCCCCCCCACGTCTGTCTGCAAGTGTCGAGTCCTTTTTTTCGTGGACTTCTGTCGCCATCGATGGCCCTCCACCTTTCACTAATTTTTTCCCCCCCATTTTTTCCTTTTCGGTTTTTGCCCCCCCCCCCTTTCCTTTTTCCGCAGCATTAAGGGTTCAACTTTTCCTCTTTTGCCCCCGTTTTTTTTTTTGCAGACTCCGGACTCCTTTCCGGTTCTTTTGATTTTTCCGGGTTGTTGTCCCGAAGTTCAACCTCTCTTGGTACTTTTTCCAGAACCCGTCTCAGAGTCTTAAACCTACAACCTCCTCCTGGAGTTCTTCAATTCAACCACGTCCCCTGTTTCGACCTTTTCGGCTTTCCCTCCCCTTCTCCCCACTTTTCTCCTGCTCTTTCCTGTACTTGATTTTCCCCCCTTTTTTTGGTATTTTCCTCAGTCCTCCCCCCTTTTCTTTTTTTTGGCACAAATCCCATTTTGGGCATCGGGCGCTCTGTTTTTTTTTTTTTTTTTTTTTTTGTTTTCTATCCTACTGCTCTTTTTTTTTCGGCTCCCCTGGTCCTAGGTTTTTTGAATTTATCTCTTTTTTTTCAGTCCCCTTCCTTTCCTCCCTGCCCTTTGTTGATTCCTTTTTCTGGATTTTTGCCCCCCCCAGGGCCCCCCCAAAAATCAAAATTTGCCACCCTCGGCGGGGATCGCACCTCCCCTCCTTTTTGTTTCTCTTTTTCTTTTATGAAGTGTCGGCGTACCCTCTGGCCTGGCAATTTTTTTTTTCCTTTTTGCTCTGCCGGTTTCCCAAGGACATACCGTTCTCGAAGTTTTCAAAGATTTTTTTTTTACGAATGAAAAAGGTGTACCCCCCTTTTTTCTTCTTGAATGTCCACGAGTTCTTTGTGCCTCCGCCAAAAGTTGAGTTGTCTCCCCCCCTACGGATAGGTCTTAGCAGTTTTTTCCTTTTTTGTTTTTTACACCACCCTCTTACCGTCTCTCCAAACCCCCCCCCCCTCCCTTTTTTCCTGCTGGCACTTCCCCCGAGCCCCCCCAAAATGGAAGTCCATTCTTTTTCTTGGGAGTGCTTCCCTTTTGTTGGTTTTCTTTCTTTTTTGATTTGCCCTTCCTCTTTTTCGCAAGGTTTGCCTTCTTTTTTTTTTTTTGACGAACCTTTTCTGGGGGCCTTTCACTGATCTTCTCTCCACAGATCCGGTTGTTTTTTTTTGGGTAACGTTCCCCAGACCTTCTTGCAACAATTTTTTGGTCCCCTTGGGATATCCTGGTTGCCCCTTGGTGTCCCTTTAATTGCTAGGAGGGGCCAGTCGTTCCCTGTTCCGGGTCCCCCTCCCCCCCACCCACCCAAAAACCCCCCCCAACACCCCCCTCCCCATAACAAAAACCCCCAAAAACCACCCCAAAAACCCCCCAACCCCAAAAACCCCCAAAAAAACCAACCCTCGGCAAAAGACCAGGGTGTTTTTTTTTTGTCTTTTTTTTTTTTTTGGAAAAACCCCCCCCCCCAACCCCCAAAAACACAAAACCCCCCACCCCTTGAAAAACCCCCCAAAAAAAACCCACCCCAAACCCACCCCCCCCAAAACCCACCCCCCCCAAAACCCCCCCAAATGCTTTTTTCCCCCCCCTTAAAGTAACATTGTGTTGGCCCTTCAATTTTCCCCCCCAGGCTTTGTTCGGGCTTTTTCCTTCCTTTTCCCTGTCACGGAATTTTTTTCTTTTTTTGGAATAGGTTTATCCCGACTCCCCATCCCGTATTTTTTTCCCAATGTCCTCAATTCCGGCCTTTTTTTTTTTTTCCCTTTCTGTTTTTTTTTTTTCCTCAGCCCATTAACTGACGACGCGCTTTTTTCATTTTCCCCGCCGGACCTTCGTCACTTTCCTTTCGTCTTTCGCCAGCAGGAAAACCCCGAAAAGAAAAACCCTCCCAACATGATTTTCATTTTTACCCCTCGAACGTCCCCCTTTTTTCGACTCTTCCTTCTTTTTTCTTGAATGGTGCACCTTTTCTTCAAAGGTCTCGTGTTTTTGTGTAGACACCAGACCCTTTTGCCCCCTATTTCCCATTCCGTCTGTTTACCTCCCGGCCCTTTCTTTTTCCGCCCCCCCCCTTTGGCAGAATTGGAAACGACTTTTTCCTATATGGTTTATTTCGGCCGTGATACCTTTTCCAAATCTTTCTTTGTGATTTCATTCCGAAACTCCTCCAAACCGCCCCCCCGTCTTGGGCATTACTTTTTCTGGTACCTGGTCGCCGACAAATGGGTCTGATTTTCTGTGTTTATTGTCTCTTTTATATTTTCGGCATCCTTGGTTCCACTCTGTCTTTTCCTCATGCATCGTCTTCCTTAGAAGCATTTTAATTCCAAAGATCCTTTAGCACCTTTCGTTTGGTTTTTCTTTTTTTTTACCTTTTTTTTTCTCAAGGTGCATTTTCAGCCCATTTCCTTCTTTTTTTTTTATAGCTCCACCCGTGGACGGACTTTTTCCTTACTTGATTTTTTTCGTACGTTCCCCGATAGATTGCTTTTGATCCCTGACCGTGTGTGTCAGCCCCCCCCAATTGTGTGTTACATTTTTTTCCCCTTCCCGAGCCTTTAAAGCCCTCCCTTTTTTTTGTTCGATGGCGTTTTGGTGACTTTCTGGGGTTTTACTTTTTCTGGAGGGGTTGTTTTGGGGCTCCCCGGTACACCCGGTTTTCCCGTTTTTTCACCCATGGCTTATGAGGTAATCATTAAGGCGTTTACCCCTTGTGATTTCAACTCCTTTTCATCCGTGTGGGCCCCCCCCCGACTTTTTTTTCTGTTTTAATAGCCTGGGCATATGTTCCCTTTCACAGCGGCTGTTCCCCAAGTATTTTTCTTTCGCGATCTGGTTGTGTTACTCCCGGAGACCCTCCCTTCCCCTTATCAGTTCTGCAAGGTTTTTCCAGGTGGGCACACATCCCATTCACTTTTCCCTTGTTCTTTTTTATTATCTCTCTTGGCTTTTCCCGGTTTTTGGCTGTGTGCCCCGACCGGCCCCCCCCCCACCGGACCGCGTTTGGGGGGGGGGGGTTAGTGTGCTCTGACGTTTTTTTTTTTTTTTTTGTACCTTTTATGGTTTCCCTTGTTGGCGATCTGCCTCTTTTCTGTGGGGCGGGTGATTTTCTGGACCCCTCGGAGTTCCCTCGTTTTTTTGTTTCTCGCTGGTCACCCGGTTTTTTTTTTTTTGTGGCCTTTGTCCAGCGGATACCACCACCCGTCTCTTGCTTCGTGATTTTTTTTTTCTCCACACTGCCTCCCCTTGGCTTGGTCCCTGTTCGTCCCCCCCTCTTTGCCATTGGACCCGGTTTTCACAATCCACGCCGTTTCCGTCTGATTTTTTCTTGTTCGCACGTTTTTTTTTTTTTCATTTCCGTCCATGCTTTGTTGATCACACTCTCTTCATTGCTGGACCTTTCTCCGGTTTTTTCTGTTTTTTAAGGGTGCGTGCTCTTTTTTTCCTTTCTTCCTCCTTTTGGATGCGTTTGATGCCGAGTCATTAATGTGTTTGTGCTTGTCCCCCTGTCGTCATTTCTTTGCACCCTCCTATTTGATCCCTTTTTTACTCACGGCCTCCTTTCGATCTCCTTAACATGGGATCTTACCTTTTTCAGATTTATTTTCTTTGCTCGTTTTTCACCATCAAGCCCCCTTTTCCCCTGTGGGTCTGTTTCCTTCAACGTCGGGCCCGTTCAGTTCCATGGTTTTTTTTTTTTGTTTTCTTTTTTTTTTTTTTGTGAGTCTGCCCCCAGCCGCTTTTCCCCCGCGGCAGCTCTTCCGGTCAGGAGGTTCCTCCGTTTTGCGGTTTCCCTGCCCCTTGGCCGATTTTTTTAGGTGGCAATTTTTTTTTTTTTTTTTTTTCCTTTTTTTTATACACACTGACAAGTTGGTTTTTTCCTTTGGTTACCCCTTTTGGCTGCACTTCCCTCTCGGGGTCCGACCCTCCCGGCCACTTTTTTACGCAGCTTTTCCTTTTCAGGAATTTCCTTTTCCCCGCTTTTTCGTTTTCCTGTGTGTCACCTTTGTTGTTTTTGCTGGATGTCCTTTCTTGGCTTTTTTGGCTTCTGGGATTTGAACCTTTCCTCTTCCCTCCAAACCCCACCCCCCCCCTTTTGAGGCGTAACGCGTTTTTTCATTTTCTTCTTGCCCACCCCTTGGAGTTTTTTGCAATTTTTAGCGTCTTTTTCCTCTCCATAGTCCGGTTGCCCAATCCCTTTGAAACCCCCTTGTCCGTTCTTTGCTGGTCCCTTCTGGGCCACCCAACCCCCCTTTTTGCAAGGTTAATTTTTTTTGTCTTCCTTTGGGATTCCCCTTTCCCGTACCTCTTTATCACTGCCTTTTCACCCTGTCTTTCTTTTCTTTTCCTTTTCTTTTAGCTTTTTGGAAAAGACTGAGCTTCTGGCCCTCACGTACCGACTTATTTTTTAGCCGATCCCCATTGTGGCCCCCCTGTTTTTTGTGCCATTGGTGTTCATCGTCCCTTTTTTCCTTTTTTTTTTTCATTTCGGTAGCGCGTTTCACCCCAATCCTTTTTTTTTTTTTTGCGTCAAAGCTCTTCCACTTTTTTTTTCCTCGGTTTTCCCCCCGGTTTAGGATTTGCTCTTTTTGTTTTTTTCCCTTTCCCGGCTGCTATACTCTTTGGCTCGCTTGCTCATGCCATTTAGGCGCCCCATCCGGACAGCTTCGTCTACCCCTAGTCCCCCGTTTCTCTTCCTCAACACACTTTCGTTATATGGGTGCGCTCCCTCTTGTAAGTGACCCGTAACCCCCCAAGCAAAGTTCAACTCCCCCGCCTGGTTTACCAATTTTTGCTTTTTACTACTTCCTTCCCCTTTTTTTTGTTGCTGGTACTTTTTTTTTTCAGAGAGTTTTACCCTTATGCCGGTGTTCCACCATTTGCGTTTTACCTTTTTTGTCCCCAATTTCCCCCCCTTCCCGGATTCCCTTATAACATCAGTCTGCAACCCTCCCCTCATTGAGTTTTTAAAAGTTTTTTTTTTTTTTTTCACACAGTTCTTCCCTTCCTTTCCCCCCCACTTTTTTGATGGATCCGGGAATTTCCGAGCCTCATGTCCTCTCTTTTATTTTCTCCGGGGGGCACCCCCCCCCCGGGGGGCCACCCCGGGGATGTGACCCCTCCTAAACCGTTTGCTTTTTTCCTTACGTTCCCCCTTCCCCTTCCCCCCCTCCCATGTCCACCTTTTCCCAGTGCGTGGTGCTTTTTTCTTTTCCCGAATTGGGGGGGTTTTGCCGGAGAACTTTCTTACCGAACCTTTTTTGCCGCCCACTTGCTTTACTTTTCCCCTTCCCCATCGTCTTTTTTTTCAATGGGGGGACCCTTTCTTGAAGGATAGTTTTTAAAGATATTCTTTACCATTTCATTCCCTCTTGACCCCCCCCACACCCCTCTCCTTTGAGTACAGTCGTCCGGTGAACTGCTTGTGACTTCTACGGGTGCATTTTTTGGTTTAATTTTCTCCCCAAGTACCTGTTTTGTTTTTTTTTTTTCCCCCTTTTTGGCCCGCCCATCTTTTTAAAGATTGTTCTTTTGCGAAAGCGTTCCCCCCCACCACTGGTAATTGCTTTTTTTCTCCGATTCCGAGACGGCTCAACCTTTTTTTTTTTTTCAAGGTTGCTTCCAAGAAGAAATGATCCGGGTATCCTCCCCTCCCCTTCCCTTTGTTGTTCGTTCAGTCCGTTTCTTCCCCACCGCCTGTTCGCCGGCCATTTCCTTACCGCGGACTTTTCCTCCACGCCATTGCTGTTTTCTTTTTCTTCCCCCCCTGCCTTTTTTCGACCCGCTTCAAGTCATTCCGACCCGACAGCTTTCAGCGCCCACTCCTTTTTTCGCTCTATGTTTCCCCAGTTCTTTACTGTGGTGCAACTGCCCTACCACCGTGTTTCGTTTTATTTTTTTCCCCCCAAAAGGGCGTCCCCTTTACCTGCTCTTTTTGGCGTTACCCCCATTATCGTGCTTTTTCCAAGTTCTCAGTTCATACGGACTTTATTTGGAAAACTCCGCCATATTTTTCCCCCACGCCGGCCGGCTTTGTTTTTTCCCCCCTCGGTCTTGGATAGGGCCGGAGCCCACCGCCCCCCTTGAGCCCCAAGCTTGGTCTTTGTTTCCCCCCCCGAGCGTGGTCAACCGACCAAATGGTTTTTTCTTCTCGGTCGGACCTTTTTCTTCTGCAACCGCTTCTTTTTTTCTTTTTCCCCTGCCCTTGAGCAATGATCTTCCCCGAGAACGGGAGCCGGAGTGGTTTTTTTTTTTGGTGCATCCTTTAGACTTTTCCGCTCGGTCCCCCTTGAACGGCCCCGTGGGATTTGAGAAATTTCGGAGCATTAGAGGCCCCCCACCCTCCCTGGACTTATTTCCCCATCCTTCCCCCCTTGGGGCTTCCACCCTGTTTTTTCCCCCCTCCCCTCTTTTTTTAAAGCATGGATAGGACCGGTGGGTATCTTTTTCCCTTTGAGGAAGTTTGTTTGGCTCCTCACTATTCGTTCCCGGACCACGTCCCTGACTCGGAGTAAGCCGTTGCTTGCCTTCCATTTTTCCCTTACGCGTTTTTGAGAAAAACATGGTCTCTCCCCTTTTGGGTCAGCATGGTTTTTTTTTTTGTCAGGAATCCTGTTCAACCCTCCCGTGATAGATTTCCAAGGAAACAGTGATCCCTTCCCACGCCCTTCGTTTGCCTTTCTGGTATCTCAGGCCATCTGATTGGGCCCTACGATTCACGACTTCAAACCGGGGATCCCCTCAATCCCACTTTTTTTCTCCCCTTTTTTTTTTTTCTTCCGAGGTATTTTTCTGCAATCCCCCCCTGTTTGTGCGGGTGTTGGGGCCCCCTTTTTTTCTTTTTCACATTATTCCCTTACTACCCTTTTTTTGTTCTTTTTTTCTTTTTTTTTATTTTTTCTTTTTCGCCACCAACTGGATGATTGGGAACAGGCCAAATCCCCCTTTTCCCCCGCTCGGAAAGTCTTTTTCTTTTCCGGATCTGTACCTTTTTGGATGAGCTTGCTTGATTCCCCCTGGATTTCTCTTTGCAGGCTTGCCTTAGTTTGGTCTTTGACCGCGAACTGAAGTTGCCCGTACGGCTGGTACCCCCTTTTGCCTTGTGTTTTTTTCCTTGGCTCTTTTTTGGGACCGAGTTTCCCTTCTGATCCGGACGCCTGTTTTTCCGACGGGCCATTTTCCCTTTTTTGGAGCCCCTTTTTTTTTCGCCGGTCCCCCCACTATCCCCGGGCTCTGTCATTCACCCGCCCTTTTCCTGACTCAGAGGATTTTTTTTTTTTTGCTAAGTTTTTCGGGAAAAGGCCCGCCATACGCAATTTCTGCTTGCCCTTTTTTTTTCCTCTTTCCTTTTTTGTTCTTCCGGAGGCACCTTTTGTTCGGGATTTCGATTTTTTTTTTTTCTTGGTCACTCGGTTGGGTTTTTCCTTTTTTTCCGCTACTTCTGGGCGGCTCTACTTTTTTTTCCCCAATGTGAAGGCCTCTTCACAATTGCTTCCCTTTGCTAGTTCTATGTTTCCTCTAGGTCGGGTCCCGCCGTTGATCGGTTGCCTCCTCATACTTGACCCTTTTTTTTGAGGCGAGCCCCTGTTTTGATTGTTGTGACCTTTTTTTTCACCCCCCGCAGACCCAGGGGCTTTCCCCCTTCGGGCCCCAGGTTTCATGGGAACAGCTCCTTTTTTGGCTTGGTTTTTTCCGGGTTGGTTTTTTTTCCCCCGCTTCCCCGTTCTGGACATCTCGCCTTAGGCTGTTTGTACCTCTTTTCCGGTATGTTTTTTTTCCTCCCTTTTTTTTTTTCTTTTAAACGGTTCTCCCTTCAGCTGTACGCCGGAGAAGGGGACAAACCCGCTCTTTCATCCCCCCCCTCCCCCAGGAACTTTTTTGGCGAGGTGCCACCCCCCCTTCTGCACTGCCGCCCCCCCTTTTGGCAGGACGTTCGCCCGGCCATTTTTGTCTTCTTTTCTTGTTCGTAATTTTTCTTTTTCGGGTTCCCTTCCTCTTTTATTAGACTTTCGGTTGCATGCTGGGTTTCCGGTCGGTTTCGAGGCCCGGTCTCTCTTTTGATTGCGTGACCCCCAAAAATTCCTCTTTTCTCCGACTCCCTTCTTTCTCTTTTTTTTTTTTTCCCCCCGTAGACAAAAACCTGTTGCCTTTGCGTATTTAGGCCTGACCTCATTCGTGGCCAGGAACGCTTTCTTCCTCCATCTGCGTTTTAATTGTTTGGGCCAACCCCCCCCTCCCTTAGTTCTTTGCTTCCCACCCAGTTCCCCTTTCCCTTTTTTCTCCGGAGCACTGTTTTCCCAAAGCAGGGTCACCCCCCTGTATATACTCGTCCCGCACTGTTTTTTTGGAAAAGACCAATCTCTTTTCTGTTGGGCACCGTGGCCACTCCAGAACTGTCCGCCCCTTTGTGTTTTGGGCCCCTTTTCCCCCCCCGTCTTGGCAATTTTTCCGGCTTCATTTTTTTCCCCCTTGCGAAAAAAAAACCCCCTAGGCCCCTTTTCGCTCCGGCTCCCCCCCCCCCTGGACGTCAAGCTCTTCCCCCCCTTCGTGATATTTTTTTCCATGTTTTTTTTTCTTTCGGCTGCTTTTGAACTTTATTTTTCCTTTTCCGGGCTGTGTTTTTTTTTTGTTTTTCCCTTTTCTAGCCCGATCTTTGCTCATGCCATTTCCCCTTTCCAGCCCGTTCCCTTCCGGATGGTTTCACTTTTTTTCCCCTCCCCACGTTTTTCCTCTGCTTTTTTTTTTTTTCCCGGCTGTATATTTTTTTTTATCCGGTGATGTTACTCCCCGTACCAGCACCTCCACAGTTGGGTCCCTTTATGATTTCTTTTTTCCTGTTTGTTGTTTTTTTGAGACAGTGTCACCTTTTTTTTTTTGCAGAGGTTACCCATGCCGGGGCACCCCCATTTTTTTGGGTCAATCCCACCGGATCCGCCCCCCTACAATCCGTCTGCTTTTCAGCAGTTAAAAACGTGGTTTCTGACCACCCTTTGTCCCCTTTTTGTTCAATGGCCCGAAGGCTTTTTACGCCCTCCGTTTTTTTTTCAGGGGTCAAAATTCCCCCCGCTTTTTGGATTGCAACACTCCCCCCTTGCTGAACCTCCCCCCCCCCCCCTTTACAACGCTCTTTTCTTCAAAACAGGGACATTTCAACGCACATTTTGTTTCCTTTTTGGAAGGATTCTGTCTGCCCTTCTTTTCCCCTTGGTTTTACCGGAACAATCCTTACCCTTGCCCTTGCCTTTGCGACGACCACAATTGCAACTTGCTGGTATTGCCTAACTTGCTCTTTTTTAAACTTTCTTTTTCTGGTTTTTTCGTGTTTGCCCCCTTATGGGAACTTCTTTTTCCCACAACCCGCTCCCTTTTTTTTTTCGATGAGTTTGTGACTTTTTTTTTTGCTCCGGTTTTTCCCCGAGTTTCTGTCCAATGCTTTTGTTCCTCAAAAGTCCTTTTTTTGTGCCCCCCACCCTTCCAATTACGGGTTTTTCCCCCCCGTGCTTTGTTTTTTTTTTAATCGTTCCTGGTGGCCCCCTTTTAGATCTAGTTTTTTAGGACGCTCAATTTTCTTTGCCTCGCATTTTAACTTCCCCATGGACCCCCTTTTGGGAGCGTACCGCCCCTTTTGTTTCATCGAATGAATTTCCGCCCATCCCCCAACGAAGACTCGCCCCATTTTTTTTTCCCCCCCTCCGACACATCGGCCCCTTTTCCCTTCGATCGTGATTCCCTCAGCCCCCCCAACGGGTCTCACCCAGTAATTTTCACTTTCCCCGACAAGCTTCGCCGCCCATTGTTTTATCATTCCTTTGGCCTTTTTTTTTAGGACTCTGTGCCTGTTCCCCTGTCTCTTTTGTTGTCTTCCCCCAAAAGAAACGCTCCCCCCCCTCCCGATCCAGTTCTTTCATCGGGGGCTCGCACGTTCCTTTTCAACACCGGCCCTGGGAAACCGCCCTGACTCCTGCCCCTCTTGGTCTTTCCCCCTCGTTTCCGAGCATTGCCCCCCTGTCTGGGCGTCCTCCCCCCCTGCCCCACACCGCCAAATTTGGCTTTTTTTTATTCCTGCCGGTACGTTTTCAAGGTAGCCTTTTTTTCTTCGGGAGACCCCCTTTTTTTTTCCCAGCCAAGCCGTCCTTTTTTTTTTTTTTTTCATTTTTTCCCAAGTCAGCGGGTGCTGATTCCCTATCGGCGAGCCCTGGGATCCACATTCCTTTTTCTTTGACTCCACGCGCTGCCCGTTTTCCATTGGACGAACCAACGGACCGTTTTCCCTCCAGGGCTCCCTCTCGAATTATTGCTCCTGGATCCCCTTTTTTACCTTCCCCGCGAATTGTACTTCCCCCTGTTTCCCCCGGGCCCCTGTGTGTGCCCCCCTATGATCGGATTACCCCCGGGTTGCAGCGATTCGTGTGTTTGACTCGTGTCTCTGGAACCCCTTGCCGTCCTCTGGTCCTTGCTTTGAATGGTGCCGCCTTGGTCAATGTGCCGATTTGAACCCCATTGTTTTTTTCAAGGGTCCTTTTTTTTTTTTTCCCTTTGAGTCCTCCGGTCTCCCGCGTTTTTTTTCCCCCCTTTAGGGGGATCCACAAAGGCCCGGGTTCGCCGTGATTCTTCCACGAGCCTTTTTTTTTTTTTCATCGCCTGTCTTTGTTGCACCCCCCGCTTCTTCCTTCCAGCCAACTTTTTTTCAAGCCCAGTTTGCCACCGGTCCCCCATTGCGCTTTTTGGCGACATTTCCGCCTTTTTTGTTTTGCAGCCGCCGCTGGGGTGTTCCCCAAAGCCCTATCCTTAATCCTGAATCCGTTGGTTTTTTTTGAGAGAGACTGCTTTTCCCCCAAGTTTTTTTTTTTTCCCATATTTCCCTTTTAACGTAAGTACGTACGACCGGGACGTTCTTTTTTCCTTTTTTTTTTTTCTTCCCGCTCTTTTCCATCCCTTGGAGTTTCTTCCCCGGGTCGCTTTGTTCCCTTGCGTCCTTTCCCTTTCCTCGGTACGAGGCAGGCGGAGTTGCTCGGGTTTGATCACGGCGGGGGTACCCTGACCCGCCCTGTTTCCTTTTTTCCCGCGATCCGCCCTTTTTTTTTTACTTCCCCTGTTTGATTGGAAGATGTCTCCCATGGCTGCCTCCCCCCCTTTTTTGTTTTTTACTTCACAACTTCTCTGACCCGGATCGGCTTCCCCGCCTCTATCCCCTTGCTCGAGGGCGATTCTTGGTCGCACGGTCTCTACTTTCCTTTTCCCCCTCCGGGCACAAAATTCCGTTTGCGGCCTGCACTTTTCTTGTTTTCAGGATGGGTTTTGTTTTTCCTTGGGCCTTCCCCACCCCTGTGCTTTTGATCGGGCGCCCTTTCTACGGGACGTATGCGCTCTCTTTTCCCCCTTCACCGCGGGAGCAAAGTTTTTTGTGCTACCCTGGCAACACTCGCCGTGTTTTTGTTGTTTTCGCCGCTTTTTTTTCTCCGGCTCGCTGTTGCTCGGCTTTTGTCTTTGCCTTCTTTTTCCCCAGTTTTCCCTGTACCAGGGGGTCCCCTTTTTTTTTGCTCGCCAGGACAGACCGGTCCTGAAACACTGTTTGTGTCTCCCCCCTTCATTCCTGCCCCCCCCCCTGTTGGGCGAGGAGGTGGGGGGTGGGCTCCCCCTCAGGACGTTTTCACCTTTCGGCCAGCCTTTCCCGATGCGGTTCCTTTGGTTTTTTTTCATCTGCCGTTTTTGGTGTTCAAAGGGAATGCTGCCCCCTTCCCTTCTTGTCCTTTTTTTTCGAAGTTTTGGTGGACCGCTTTCCACACTGGGCACAATCTTTTTCCCCTGGCGTTGCTTTTTTGCACCCAGTACGGGCCCAAGCACTCCTCACGGCCTTTTTTCTAGTGTCGTTTTTTCGGGTTCAGACCTCGACCCGGCTCGATCCGCTGATTAACTTCCCGGCGGTTTGTTTTTCGCCTTTTTTTTTTTGCTTGATTTTTTGACTTTTCCCTTTTTTTCCGTTAAAAAAACCATTTTTTCTTTGGCGTACGCGTCCCTTTTTCATTTCTTCTTTTTGGACCTTTCCCCCTGTTCCAAATGATTTTCTTTCCATTTTTTTTCATTTTCCTCAATCCCGCCCCCCTTTTGGCCTTCCCCTTTTTGTGGCAACCGGGACTTGTTTTTTCACCAACAGAAGGTTCCCGGAGTTCCGCCGCCTTTTTTTTTCCCCTCCCCCCCCTTCCCCCTGTTTTCTTGAGCCACTTTGGCCCAAAGCCAGTCCAGGATTAATACCTTTATTTGTTGTTGTTCAACTTAAGTTCACCACATTTATTCCCGGGTTTTCCCAGATTTGGCCTTCCCGCTAGTTTTTCCCCTTACCCATCCATGACCCCCAAGCGGCTTGCACTGGATAATTTCTGGGAAACCGTTTCCCCATTTAGGTAGGTGTTGACAGTATTACCTCCTCACCCCACCAGTTTCTCAAGCCTTTTTTCTCCCTGTTTCTTTTTTTCCATGTTTTTTTTAGGTGTGTAACACGTCCCACACCCAGTGTCTTCTTCTTGTGGTGGGGTTTTCCTTTTATAGTTAAGACTAGATTGCGCTCATGTGCCCCCACAAGTTTCTTTTTCCCTTTTTTTTTTTTCGATACATCCCAGTCCCCCTCTTATTGCTTTCCCAAACGCCTTTTTTTGTGGCGATACGGTTGGTCCTTTTCCCTGACAAACCTTTTTAAGTTTCGTGCCCTTCTTTGCGTGTAAAATCCGGCTTCTTCTTTTTACTTTGTGTTTGTTTTTTTAGGAGAGTTTTTTTTGCAGAGTTTCCCGTCCTTGAAGGTGTTTTACCCCTTTCTTTGGTTTCCCTGCTTGTACCCTTTTTCCAATTAATCAAAGTTCGCCACTTTTGAACATTCACATGGTACCAGGCCCCCCAAGTGGACTGTCCCCCCAAGGGTTTTCTCTCAATTTTCAATGTCCCCATCGTGGATGGCGCCGCTTTAACGTTGTGAGGGCAGCGTTCAGTTTTTCTTTCGGTTCACTTCCTTTTTTTCCCAAACCCCCCGTATTTTTCCCAAAGCCCTTTGAACCTTTTTCCACCCCTAAACCTATGTTCCCCCCTCCTCCCCTAATAGGAACCCCCCCCATGGAACTTCTTTTCACCGTTCCACATTGTTTCCCTTGGGACTTCCCCCCCCCCATTGGGTTTTGGTCCTTTTTTTGGCTCCGGCGCCCCTACGACCCTGGTCGCCACGGTTTTGCATTTTTCTAACAACTTTTTTTAGCTTTTTTTTCCATGGTGCGGGTCTCCCTTCCTTGTGTTCCCTCGCGTCTGATGGCCGGTGCCCAGGACTTTTTTTTTCTCCTTCAAAACCCCCTCATTTTTTGGCCTTTTTTTGTGGACATGCTTTTTTTTCTCCGGGTCAAGAGTTATTTTTTTCCCTGGAACCAAGGTTTTTTTTTTTTTTCCCCCACTTTCCTTGGTGGCCCCCTTCCAGTCCCCCCCCCCTTCCCTTCAAGGATTGTTCTTGGATGCGAAAAAGCTTGGCCAAGAAATGGCTGTCTCCCGGTTTTTTTTTCAATTTTTTTTTTTTTTTTTTTCCTGCTTCAATTTTTTCCACGAATGTCTTGAATACTGGCTGTACGCCTAGCCCTGTTTTCATCGATTTTTTTTCCACCAACCTTTTTTTTCGCATCCCCTTTTTCCCCTTTTTCCCATTCTGTGCCGGGTTCGTTCGGTCTGATCGAAGAACCCCCTTTCAGGTCATTTTCCGTACCCACAAGGGATCCCTTTTTGGTCTTCTTTTTTGTCTTGCTGTTGGCCCCCTCCCGGCCGTGTACCCTGCCCGGGCCCAGGTCTCCGGTTTTAGACCCCCCTGCCCCCCCCCGTCTGCTTCCAGCTTTCCCCGTCCCCCCTTTTGCGCCTTTTCCGCCAAACTCAGATTGGAAAACTTTACCGGTCATTGTCTTTGCAGCGGCGCCTCTTCTTTTCTTTTTTTTTTTTGGCCTTTTTTTTTCTCCCCCGCCCCCCCCCCCCCCCCGACCCGTCCTCGGCGCTGGGCGGACTGAAGGACGTTTTTCTTTCCGAACCACATTTTTTCTGTAGACCCTTTTTTTGAGCCCCGAGGGGTTTCGTTGCTCGAAAATGTCATTTCCGGGCGGGAGCCTGAATAGGCGAGAAACTCCCCCTGAAGGAGGGGACATCTTCCTCGCTTATTTTGCTTTTGGCCTTTCAATTTTGTGCCCGCCCCGTGTAAGTGGGAGAAACCCCCCCCCCCCCCCCCCCCACACCACCCTCGCACGATTTTCTCGTGTTAAATTTCCTGCACGGATCCCCCCTCAAACGAAGTGGCCCCCGGAACCCCCTTGGATCGCCATGGCCCCCTTTTTTTTTTTTTATTTTGATCTCTCCACTGTTTCTTGGAATTTTTTTTATTTGGTTTTTTCTTCGTCCTTTCTCATGTTTTTTCCCGATTGACCTCTTTTCCCGGGAATTTTTATTTTGTTGGGTCATGTTGTTTGGTGGTGCGACCCCTTCGGGCCGACCCCCCGGTAGGACAGTCTAGCCATGCGTCCGGGATTTTTTTCAATCCTTCCTTTTTTTGTTTTTTTCCCCCCACCTTTCCCCCAGGTTTTCCCTTAGTTTGGCCCGGGGGTTTCGCAACTCCGTGCTTGGGCTCAGGCTTTTTTCACTTTCTTTTTGAAGATGGCCTGCCCCCCCCTGTTTTTTTTTCATATATCATGGTCACTTGCATTCCCCCGTATCTCCTATCCTTTTTCCCCGGCGACGGACCGAGGCGTCTTTTTGTCTGCAAGCAGGCCTCTTGTTGCCCAATCACCGACCCCTCCATTTTTTTTTCCCCTCACCTTTCCCTGTTGTTGAATGCGTTACTGAGGCTTTTCGCACCACAGGCTGTTCTGTGGGCCCCTTGCCCATCCTTTTTTTTTTTTCGGCTTTTTGGATCCCTTTCCTGTCACCCTTGGGGATGCGCGTGTGCTTGACTCCCCTTTTTCCATCTTCCGATCTTTTCGTGCCCACATTCTGTGGCCCCCTCCCCGCTTGGCGACCCCCCGCGACTTCTTGGTAGCTTTTGATTTTCTTGTCCCTTTACGTTTTCCAACCGGTTTCCCTTGGGAAGGGCCCCTTAACCAGATCGTTCAAACGCGGATTTTTTTTTTGGTTCGCCCCTGACTTACCCTTGGTTTTTCCTTTTTTCAATGGTTCCGTTCCGGCCAAAAGGGCTGATACGGGGGCCCTCACCCCTCACTCAACTCCTCCTTTATTCGTGGTTATTGTATAGGTTGGTCCGAATCCCCCCCTAAGAAAGTCGCCTTCCACATGTTTTTCCCCATGTCTTTCATGGAGTTGTTCCCCTTCAACGGACTTGTTGATCGGTGCAGTGGGATTTCCTCCCAAGGGCGTGTTTTAGATGAGCTATCCCTAGCCCTATACCCATTTTTCGTTTCGCCCACCAGGAGGTATTTTATGGAATTCCTACCTTTTTCCTTTTTTCTCAGGCCTCTTTTACGATCCTTTGCTTTCTTTCCTGGTTTTTTGACTTGGGGCCGGTCTTGCGGACCATCTTCTTTGGCTTGGCTCGTCCCCCTTGGACCCAGCACCCCCCCCCCTTTTCCCCCCCTGTGCGTTCACGTTCCCTGCCACTCCCCTCCCCAGCGACGCTTTGTTTTCGGTGGGCGGTTCTCTTACCCGATTTTTCTTCGCATCTTTTTGTTTGACAGATGCTTTTTTGCGGTTTCCACCTTTTTTTTTTTTCCGGTTTTGGCGGCCACCCCCTACTGCGCACTGCCGGATTGCTTCTATTGTGATGTGAGTTCTACAATCGATGTTTTCTTTTGCTCTTTGTATACCCAACGAGGGACCTGGGGCCGGCAGAGTTCCCCCCTTCGTTTCCACCCCATTTTTTTTTTTTTTTTTTTCAGGACCGTTTTTTTCCCCGTCTCCTCTTGTTTCGTGGGTCTTTTGGGACTTTTTCTCCCTTTTCTCGGATCTCTTTACGATCCCCCCTGCTTTTTCTGTTTTTTGTTTTTTGCGTCGGCGGTTTGCATTGTCCTTCAATTCGTCTTTTCCCCCAACAGGCCGAGTCTCCGCGCCTCGCCTTTCCTTTTGAACCAACCTGTTTTTTTTGGGCCCCTGTGCTCCCTTTTTCCTTTTTGACTATCGCCCTTCTGTTTCAACGCTTCCTGTCCCCCCTAGACAATCTTTTCCCCGGCAAAAGGATTGGGCCCCAACAGCATGTCCTTCTTTCCCCGGCATTAGTTTTTGACCTTTTGGTCCTGTCACTTCCCCCCACCCCCAGGCAGGAGTCACTTTATAATACTCGTGTCCCCCCTGGAGCGTTTTTTTTTGGTAATTTTTCCCTTTTCCCAGCTCCTTGTTTTGTCACAACGGTTCCCCTTTCATTCTCTCTGTTTAGCCCTCTTTGTAGTAGCCATTTTTCCCCCATGACCCTTTGTCATGTTCTTTTTTTCACTTTTTTTTTCCCCTGTCACCGGTGCGACTTCGGTAGCGTCTCCGTTTTTTTGCTCCCCCAATTCTTTTTTCCTTTCCCCGGGGCTCTTCCTTTGCATCCATTTTCAGTTTTTGTGGTCCTTTTTTTGACCTCTTTTCCTGGTTTAGGCTTGCACAATCCTTGGTGGGCCTCAGGTTTCCCGGCTGGCTCTGGTCCTGGATTACTTGCCCCCCTTTTCCAGTCACCGCCCTCTTGGTTCCCCAGGGTTGTCTTTTTCGCTAAACCTGTTGGCCTCCCCCCCCACGTTTTCTTCCCTTTTTCCAGAACGGCTTTTATCTTGCGCTGTTAGTTTACCCTTTCAGTACACCCCACAAATTTACAACGGGAGCCGTTAAACTTGTCCTGAGGTTCTTTTTTGTTTTGTGAATCATAATACCGTTGGGTGGGGTTTGAAGGGATGAAGCTTGCTTTTTCAACAGTTTCCCAACCGTGGAAAAATTTGGTCCTTTCTTGTCCTGGGCCCCCCATAACCTTGGGCACCATTTCTTTTTTCTTGGAAAGCCTAGTAGTTTTCGGGAAAAACGTGGGGGCCCGTGGTTTTTTAGTTCCCCCCTTCCTTTCCCCCTAGTGCTGGCCTCGCTGAATGGATTAGATAGCTCGGTCTTTCTGCCTTTAAAACCCCCCCTGTCCCAACCCCCCTCTTCTTGTTGTCCACCCCAATTACAACCGTTTTTTGATGGCCCCCCACGTACCCCTGTTCCACCTAGTCCCACCCCCGCCCCTCACTCCCCCCTTTCAGGCGCTTTGCCAGATTGGGGTTTTTTTTTTTTGCCGGATGTCAACCTTGCCCTACCGACCTTTTGACTTTTTTTTCGTGATTCCGGCCCCCCCTTTCCATTCTTGGTGGACCTGCTACTACGACTCGTTTTTCCCATTCTTTGTTCTGACTTTACCCGGTTCCCAGGGGCTTCCGAACTTTTTTTTTTCCACCCAACCTTGTCTTGAGTTTTCCTGGTTGCCTTTTGTGGCATTGCGGCTGACCCTCGTTACTGGTTCCTTTTTTTTTTTCCCCTTTTTGCTGCGGTTCCCCAGTCCCCCTTGCTTTTTGGTTTTTTTCCCCATTGGTTCCCAAATCCAAGTTCTCTTTTTTTTGAGTTGTTCTCCTTCAAGATTTTTTTTGATTAGTTCCCTTGGACGCTCTTTTTCCAATTTTGACCTGGTTGCTCGGCATGTTTTAAAGAAGAAATGTTTTTCCTTGCGCTAGCAGTTTTGTTTTTTTTCCTTCTTCGTCCCTTTCCACCTCGAACTCTCCCTCCATTCGAAACGACGACTTCCTTTTATTGCCGGGCCTTTTTTCTTCCGACTTCTCTAACAAACCCGGTCGGAAGTCATTCAGACCCAATGGACAGTTTCTTCCCCCTTGCTGTCTTCTTTTTTCAATTTGCCCCCCTTCCTTTTTTTTCTTTTGGTGGTTGCCACCTTACCCAGGTTTCTTTTTCGGTGTAGACCCCAATGGCGGTCACCTCTATTCCGCTCCCTCAAACGGTCCTCAGGACATCTTCCCGACCTTTTTGTGGACAAAAACCTTCACCGAATTTTCTTCCAAGGACTTTTCCTCGATATTGTTCAGCCGTCGTGAGTTTAAGAGGCCGCTTCTTGGCTCACACCCCGTTTTCTTACCAGCCCCCAAGACGCCCCGTTTTGTCTGCCTGCCCTTTAGTTGGAAGTCCCTTCCCACATGGGTCTTGCCTTTTTTTGACCCTTTTTGGTTGATTTCCCCCCGCCCCAAAGCCCGCGTTCTGCATTCCCTGCCCCCCCGGCCCCATTCTTTAGATCCCATGATCTTGCCCTGTCCCATCGTATTTTGGCCCTTCCCCGTCTGCGCCCAGCTTTCCTTGGCCGCCGTCTTACATTGGCGAATTTTTTCGGTCCATTTTCCCATCCCCGATGCGCATCCCTTTCGCACCGGTTTTTTGGTCCCCTTTTCCTCTCCCCCCCAGGGTTTTTCATTTCATCTGAACCCTCCTTGCCGGAACCATTCTAGACATGTGATTAATGATCGTTTTTCAACCAGGGTTCAGCAGTTCACTTGCGGATTTTTTTTTGGATTCGTAATCTCAGGGCTTTCTTGACCACGATCTTCGTTTACCCATCTTTCTCAGGGGCGTTTGTTCAGGGTCTTTGTTTTGCCTCGGTTGGGCGACCCATGGCGACTCGCCCAAAGGGTTTTCCCCTCCGTGCCCCGGTCCTTCCCCTTTTCCGTGGTCTTCCTGGAACCTTTTTTTGGTTCCTCTTTCGCTTTTCCTGCAACCCGAAGTTGATCCCGCCGAGCCCCTCCGGATTTTTTCCCCCTCTGGCTTTTTTTCTTCCCTTTTTTTGCAGAGGGTGACCAAGCTGGCGGAATCGGGCCAACCCTTGCTCCACTTCTTTCCGGCATTCCCATTAAAGAGTTCTCCCGGCGTCCCTCCTCGCGGGCCTTGCTGGGTCGCGGCCATTCCAGTCTGCAGGTTAAAAAGCCCTCTATTATTATCTTCATAATTAATCCCGTGTTGTTGGAGTCAGTCCTCTTTGTTCCACCCCCATCCGGCTTTGGCCCGGGGGAAACTGAGGAAGCGGTTCGCCCACTGGCCCTTTGGGTACTCTGTAACGGTTTTCCTTGGTCCTCCGGGGGCTTTTGATCCCTGGGTTGGCTTCCTTCCGCCGCTTTCCTCTTCCCCATTTTTTATGTGTTTCTGATGCGCGTCCTTTGAGGTTTTCGGGCTTGGGATCACCGGGCGGAAACCTTTTTTTTTTTTCTGGGAATCTTCCTCAACCCCCCACGGGACGGACCGCCCTGGGCGCGACATTTTTTTTTGCCGGACCCCCTGGTCTACTGTTTCAACCCCTTTTTCCCTTTTCCCACATGTGACCCGTTGTGCCACCAATCATTCCCGCTATCGGACCTCGAGTACTGGTTCCCGTTCCTCTATCATTTTGAGGACCGACCCCTCCACATCCGTGACTGTTTTTCGCTGGTCACCTCGTTCTCATTGATCATGGCGGAACATGTTTGAAGGAAGGTTCCCTACTCAGCGACGGGTAGTAGGATCTACTTCCTTTTTTTTTCCTCCTTTCCCGGGGGCTTTGAGCGATAGGATGGCTTTCCTTATAACGTTTTGTTCGCCATTTTTCCCACTGCTGTGTTCAGCGGCTTGTAAAGGGGCTTGCTTGATTTTCTTTCATCGCCGTCTTTTTGGTTCTGATGGTTTCCGGATCCTGATCTCCTTTTGACTTGAGGTGACTTGACCTGTTCTGGGGCTTGTTGTTCCCCTTGTGACCACGGACCCCAAAAATTGGCAGACCCCATGTGGCTTTCGTCCTTGCATTTTCCCATGGCCCCGTTTTCAGATTTTCCCCTTTCGGGTTCTGGGGGTGCTCTCCACTGCCCCCCTGAACATCTCGCCGGCCCAGGCGTTTTCAGATGGAGGGTTTTCAGGGCGGTTCACCCTGCGCTTGGGCTGTCGGATTCGGCGATGCTTTTTCCGCTGGAGTTTTTTCCTGGGGAATAATCGAGGGTGAGTTTTTTTTTTTTTTTCCACCTCGAGCCTGGTTCCTTTTCTCGGTGAACAGGGTCCTTTTTGTGCCCACTGGCCACAAACTCGGGCAGGGAATGCCCCCCCCTGCGGCCTTTGTCGTTTGTTCGGAAAGACGAACCGGTTCTTCGTCTTTTTCTTTTTTCCCGTTTTACTACTCTGGCATGCTTGGGTGGTTCGTTCGGTTTTCTCGCAGGGACGCGGCGGTTTTCTGACTCATTCATTTCCCAACAACCCCTTTTTTTACTAACGCGGTTTTCCTCGCCTCCCTTTCTTCTTGGACAAAAATGTTCAGCAAAACTTATCAATTGGAGCGTTCTCGAGACTCGATCACCGCCCATCTCCAGAACGTTCTTTTTTTTTCTCATCCCCTTGCCGTATTGGTTTTCACGGAGGTGTTTTTGCCACCCACAGCAGGTTTCCCCCCTTAGTTTCCCCGCCAAAGGCATCCTTCCCCCAGAACTTCTCCCCGTTCTCCCTGCCAACCAGCAGGTCCAGGATTAACTGGCCCGCCTGAGCGGGGTTTGTTTTTTTTACTCCCCAGTTTCCTGGAACAGTTTTTTTTTACTTCTACCGGATTATGTTTGCTCTCAGTCAGTCTATTGGGACCCCCCCTCTCTATGCCCCCCCCCTTTTAGTGTAAGAATCTCGCCGGCCACGCTTTTTTTTTTTTTCATTTTACCCTTCCCCCGGTTTTACGGCCAAAATTTGGCCGCCAAGCTCTTCCAAATTGTGCGTTGATCCCCTTTTTTTAATGTTTGTTTAGGGTCTGTTTTTACTTTTTTTTTTCCATCACGGTTTATTTGGATGGTGCACAATCCCCCTTTGGTGGGCCCTCGGGGGTCCCCGGCTGCCCTTTACCTGCCTCGTTTTTTTTTTTCATGCCATTTTTCTCCAGAAACGACCTTTCAGGAAGGTCTCCGCTAAAACTGTGTTCAGTCCCCACGTCTTGCTTTCCCTGGCCTTCTTTTGGTTTATTTTGGCGATCCTTTTTTTTTTCTGCCCCGTCCCAACCCCCAAGAACCCGTCAAATTCCCGGCCCTTCTGGGTAAACTCTGCCTTTCTCTCTTCTCTTTTTTCTTTTCCGTTGTTTTTTTTTCCGACATTTTGAATGTACTCGTTTACCCTGTCCTTGCCGGGGTCAAAAACTTTGCCTTGTGTTGTCTTGGTGTTCAATTACATCACCTTATCCGCCAACTTCCTTCCGTTTTCTTTCCCTGCATAGAATGTCCCACGTGGGGGCTTTCAGTTTTTTTTCGCGATCCTTCTGATAGTCCCCTTTTGCCTTTTCCGCCCCTTCCTCGATGCCTTGCAAGTTTTTTTTTGCTCTGTTTCTAGCCTGTGAAAAAACCCCCCACAGCCCCTGGTTGGCAAATCTACCCGTGCCTTCCAAGAAGCGCCCTACCAACCTTTCAAAAATGGCAACGCACCTTTTAAAGAGCTTGACTGCCGACTTGGGGTTTTCGCCCCGGCGTCTTACCTCACTTTGCACGGTGGCCTTTCTCTGACTACTAAAGTGAACTCCTTTTTTTGGTTTCCTCCTGGGTGGGACCTTGCGCCCTGCTTGTGCTAAAAACAGATGGTCTGAGGGGTTTTTTTCCCCAGAGCCTTCTGAATTCTTTCCCCCAACCAGATCATTGCGCCTTTGAGTTTCCCGTGGGGGACTGCTTTTTTCCTTGATCCGGGGTGTTTTTCTTGGAAACATTTCTTTTCAACTGGTCCATTTTTAAATGAGGGCTTGGACTCCCCCCTCCCTGCTGTTTTTTTGGCCCACAAAATCTGCCAGCCAATACGTCCGTCTAAATCTTTCGGGGATTGCCGACGGCGTTTCGGACCCCAACGAATGGCTCTTCTCGTCGCGAGACCTACAATTGAATAAAATGTTGTGCTCGCCGTGTTCACCCTCCTAAGAAATTTGACAGGAGCGTTTCTTTGCCTAGAATCATGTTTGTTCTAGAATGTTTTCTAGTTCCGCCCATCCGCCCCCGATGCCCCCTGAATCGAAAAAAACTTCCGGCTCCAGGGCATTTTTTTGCCGGCATCGTTTTTTTAATTCAGCGGATACTTGGAAAAAGGTGTCGAAACATGGAATTTTTTTTTCCCCCCCCACCCGAAGCATTTCCTCCTAGAAGTTCGTCCGGATATTGATGCCTGAACGGTTTTTCTGGTTTCCCCCCCTTGTCACTCCCATATAGGTTTTTTTCCTTTGTGACACAAACTGGAGTGAAAAGACGGTCACCTAGTTCAGCGCAACTTCTTTTTTCCGCGAGAATGCGCTTGCTTACCCGTGGGGGTTTTTTTTTTCCGTTTTTTTTCCGTTCCGTCCCCCCCCCGGGACCCTTGGAAAAACCCCCCCGGCCCTGGTACCGCCCATTCTTTCCCCCACACTCCCTTTTCCCCGGTGCCCGTGCCCCTATAAGAGATTGTAGGCGGCCGTGGGCGGATTTTTTTTTTTTTTTTTTGCCCGAAGTGGCCACCCTCCCCCCCCCACCGACCGCAAGCGGGCCTGGGGGAAGCTTGGCCCTTTCCCGGAATTCCTCCCGACCCATGGGTTCCTTTCTTGGCGACATTTCGGGCCACCCCCAAAGAAGCGCTTCATCAATGGCAAGTAAGGAGGATTTCTCCCACATTTTTTTAGGCGATACCATCTTTGGGAGACAATTCCATGCGCAGCGATTCAGCGCCTTTTGCCTCCCTTATTTTTTTCATTCTAACGCCTTGTAGGACGGTGAAAATCTGCGCATCGTCGCACCGACACGGCGTGGAGGCGCCCGTTGAGGGCTTCCCATCGGGCAGGCCCCTTGTGGATCCCCCTAGTGGAAAGTGCATGATAAGGCCCAAAGGGTGACCCCACAGGGCCCCCCCTCGATTGAGGATTTTTTTTTCTGACCCCTCCTGGGAGCCCCAAGATCGCCTCCCTAGGCGTTCCCGTGAAGATAAGAAGTTTTGGTTGAGCCTTGTTCTTTTTTTCCCGGAGACCGTTTCCATTTTGCCGACTTTTTTGTGGCGAACCATGGCCGGCCGTCCCAAAAGGTGTCGGCGCAAGGGGCTTGTTTGCGCGGACCCTTTCCCCGGATTTTTTCCAACGGTTCTCTGCTTCCCCCAAGGAAACCCGTTCCCCCTTCCCCCCCCCCTTCGGGGTGCCGTGATCAGCCGGGGGGGTTTTTGGGGGAACCCAAAAAAAAAAATTTTTTTTTTTTTTGAATTTTTTGTTCCTCAGGCTTTTTTTCCCCTCCTGCAGATGGGCTGGTCCCCTCTTCCCGGAAGACTCACCGGGATCCCCCTTTTTTTTTTTCTTTTTTTCCCTTCCTGAGGATACGGACACGTCGAACAGGGACGTCCTTTCCCGGAGGGCTCTTCCTCCCCGCTCCCCC
>Ga0179593_1740553_pt1 | contig 35179 bp, 59 predicted proteins | sample CZODoug2_1_08_16_FD_185931 | JGI IMG/M metagenome (GOLD analysis project Ga0179593, IMG submission 185931) | Vadose zone soil fungal communities from Angelo Coast Range Reserve, California, USA - CZODoug2_1_08_16fungal (PacBio error correction) | ecosystem: Environmental > Terrestrial > Soil >... | reverse complement strand
CTTCTCCTCTGCATAACAAACCCACTTTCTTTCCTTTGCAAGAATACGTGAAGAAACCTCCATCCTGCAGACATGTCTTCCCTGCATTTCCCTTCAGGTCACGTGTCAATTCCCATTAGCATGCCTTATTTTTTTTTAAAGTGGTATCGTTCCTTTGTTCCCCCCCACCGTTTGCTCTGAATCGTCTTCCTGGGAGACTATTAAAAGTCACCATGAAACCACCCCAGTTTTTTTTTTTTTTTCAGACGGAGTTCCAGCGGGGTGCTGCGAACGCCCTGAGCGTTTTTCCTCTTGTGTCCCCCAAGGTCCTTTATAAAGAGGCCATTAACTTCCCCCTTTGCCATCTTTTTTTTCCCCTATTGCATACAACCTCCTCCCCAGATCACCCCCTGGTTGTGGCTGTCCTGGCTTGCTCCTGTAAAGAAAGCGTCTTTGACTCGCTCCGGCTCCCCGCCACCCCAGTCCCCCTAAACAGTTTCACTTGGAAGGAATGCGCATTTAGTGTATGAATTGAAATTTTTCACTACCTCCCGGAGGTAGTGATGCCAACTTTTCCCCCTCGAGCAGTGGCTTCCCTTTCCCGGAATTTCCATCAGATTCTCCCTTGACACACCTTCTTCATACTACCTTTCCGAAGCTAATACGAGCAGCCCCCCCTTAAGATAATTCCCTTTTCGGTACATCTTTTCCCCCTCTTACTCTTTTTTTTCTCATTTGCCAGACTTTTGGTTGACCCAGAGCGTTCCTCCGTAGCCTTTCTAAAATTTTTTTTTTATTTTGCAGCCCCACCAGTCCACCAGCTTTTTATAGTCCGTTTTACTGTCGTCTAGTTCTTGCGAGGATCCTCCTTATTCCCATTTTATTCGAGATACCCCCCCCCCCCCCCCCCCCCCCCAGTCACTTCCGAAAGGTTCAGGTGTCTTCGTTGGGTTATGGTTTCTCGGTGAGGAGCTTTTTAGCTTTCCCAGTTTCTTGGCCCCCACATGGGGACAGCTGGCTTTTCTCTTTCCCAAATCCTCAACTTTTTTTCAGGAACCTTTTTGGTTCATGGTTAGTCCCTGGATATGGATCGGATCTTCCCTTTCTTGTTCGAGGGCCTGGTTGCCTCATCCCCAATCATGTTAACAATAATTGATTCACCTCCAGGATGTTTTTTCTTCTTTTTAGGAAGTTTCACGAAAGGTCTGCTCCCGTTTCTTCCTCATGTGTTTTTGTAGTGTCCCCGGAAGTTCCCCACACCAGCGTCGAAAAAAGTCCCCCCCCCCCTCTACCCATCCCCCTTCTACGAGGAAACCCAGAGTTTTTTTTTTTTTCAGTCGCATTTGGAATATTTTTTGTTATGAAGGAGGATGGGACTGTTTTTTTTATGATTCTGATCCCGACTTTCTTTCTTCCGCTCCAAACACACATCTTTCCATGCCATCATACTCCCATTTCCCCTCTTCGTCGTCTCAAAAAGCGGTCCACCGACTTCTGCTATAAAAGGTCCCCAGTGACGAGTTTTCCAAGGATGAGAAAGTCCTCTCGTATCCTCCCCTCCTCCTATTCGTCGTACACCAGATTCTCCCCCTCCGGTAGTTGCCCCTTCAATGTTTATTTTATGTGTGGTGGACTTCTTGGAAGGCATCCGTCCATCCTTGTCGCAGCACGGAAGCAGGAATCTCTTTCTTTTCTACGAGCAGAGTCGCAAGACAGTCTCCTTCCAACCCCCCATTTTTAAAGTCTTTTTTGAATTTCTCCTTTCCTTGATTTAGGCAATTTTTCTCTACTCGACCCCCCATGTGTCCTTTAGGATCCAGAGCCAGAGCCTTTCTTCGTCGAAAAGTTGATCAGGTCGTTGCCCTGTTCCTTGCTTCATTTTCCACCATCCAGAGAACTGTTAATCTCCCCACCTTTGGAGCTAACTCACCCCCCCCCCCTTCGCTACCTTCTTCCCACAACTTGTTATCGAGTTAACATAAATTTCCCTCGGACGATCCAGCCTTTATTCTATGAAGTTCCTGGCCCTCCCTGAATCTGGATGTGGATGTTTTATGCTGTCCATTTCCCATCACCTTTCCTTTAGGTTTTTTGAGAGATGGTCTATTATGTTCCCCCCCCCCTCTTTTGCTGACGCTGGTTCGGTCATCCTTCAGGAGGCCTTTATTCCATTGTGCTCCCCTAGCTTTTGGCATGATCCGCTGGAGGATGTTTTTTCAGGAGTCTTTCGAGAATCCTTCTGTTCCTTTTTTAACCCCCTTTTGAAGGCATCCACTGCTTTTCGAGACGGGAGTTTTCTTCGAACCATGGAGGTTAACTTTGCACTGCCTTCCATCCCTTTCCGTTGCCATATCATGGGACGACTCCCCCCCCCCCCCCCCCCCCCTCCACCACCCCACAATCTCTCCTGGAACTTTTTTTCCCCCTTAAGCGAATCGTTACACTCTCTTACAGGAGCATGAAAGACTGCTTCCCTTGACTGGGTTTTTTGCTGCCCCTTTATGATCTTTTTTTTTCCCCCCTCTTTTTTTCCCCCCCCATTTGGGCCGATTCCCCTAGGGTTTTTTTCAAGTAGAGAGCGCGAAAACACCCCCCTTTTTTCCCTCGGTCCTTTTTGTTTTTGTGCCTCTTTTTTTCTGCCCTTTATCTTAGTTAAGGCCCTCTTCGCAGGCATCTACACAATTGAACCTTTCACTAAGGCCTTTTAATTACTTGACGACCCCGTTTTTTTTGCGACATGGCCTCATGAATCACTTTTTCGTGCGTCTCTTTTATCCTTTTCTTTGCCGGCTTATCCAGAAAAGTGGGTTTCTTTCCCCTTCATATTTCCCTTCTTTTTCCCTCCGTTTTGATTCATGTCTTCCGATTCTGAATCTTTTGATAAACCCCCCCCCCCTTTTCTGGATAATCTGCCGCCTCCTCCCCTGGCACAAATATCCGCTTTTCCACTTGATCATGATCCCCCCTTTTTTACCTTGTTCCATCGCTAGCATGCCTTTGGGTAATCAGTTTAGAAGAAGTCTTTCCCCCCACTTTTTCACTTGCATCGGGGAGCCTTCCCCCTAAGCTCGCTTTCATTTTGAAACACAATAAGCTGGTCATCTTTCTCCTGTACTCTCGGTGATCCAAATTGTGCTTTTCTCCTCGACCTCTTTTCCCCTTAGGCCCCACTTGATGTTCTTTCCCCTTTGGAAAGAGGTTTTTTTAATAGGACAATACTCCCTTATCAAAAACCTCCACAACCCATTACTTCAGGCTCCTGCCCCTTTCCCGCGTAGCCCCTTTCAAGAATAGCTCCGTTTGTCAGGAGTAGGTTCCAGTATCTACCCTTCGACTCGTGTCCCGGCCTGCCGTGATGTTTTTTTTTCACCTCCGTGTATCTCAAATGTTTTTGTTTCTCAACCTTGGAATCTTCAAGGAAGCCCCCCCCTTCCTCTCTTTTCCTTCCCCCCTCCACGCGTTCTCGAGCAGACCTTCTTGACATCGACGTCCGGATGACATATTTCACCCCGAGAGACACCAGACCTTTGTTTTCCCCTGATTCCTCACCATTTAACCGTCGCATTTAGACCCTGCCGTTGTCAAACGGTCACATTGACACACCACACCTTTTCCCCTATTCTGTTGACGGCTAGATGTAGTTACTCCTTTCTTCAACAGGGGCTCTTTCCCCTGTATTCTCGTTTCCAAAAGTAATCCTCCCTTTTCCCTCAAGCCAGTTTCTCTTCAGGATGTTTATGGGGACTTTTGTCGCGCCCTCTCTGGGGATCTTGCCCCTTTTTTGTACCCTTCTGCGGGTGGGGGACAACCCCAAACGATCAGGAAGGAACATGCAAACTCTGATCTTTTTTCGACTATTCCCTTGATCTGATCCTGTTTCTCCAATTTCCTTTGACAAACCATTGCCTGGTTGCCTTTCTAAAGTGAAATCAAAATCTTCTTCTTCATCAATTAACTCTCTTTTCCCTTCTCTGTCTCCTCTTTTTCTAACTTTTGCTTTTCTTAATCTTCTATTCGGTGCTCCTTTTTTTTGTATTGCACGATGCCTGCACCATCGTTCTTTCATCATTACCTCAACCATTTACCTGTTCCCATCCACTACGAGAACACTTTCTTCTGGTGTACTTGGACGTTTCTTTGGGGAATAGGTTGTCTTTCTTCTTTTCACTCGAGTCTTTCCCGCGAGTCTCTTCTTTTGCTCAAAAACCCCCCCCCCCCCGCTCCCCCCCCCCGCCCATCCCACCTCTTCCGCCCGTGGTTTTACCCAGCGCCAACCCCTGCACCGCGGAAATCCCTAAAAGTGACGGCTTTTGTGTACAAGATGAGAAAGTAGTGCTTTCTTTCCCCTCCCCCCGGACAAACCCTTTCCCCTCATTTTTATTTCCACGCCCCCTTTCGTAGTTCTTGTTCAGTATTGGCCCCTTCCTTGTTCGAACCGTATTTTTTCATCGCAATACTTGTCAAGCAGCACGTTTTTTTTCCTTTCGCTTTATGAGCTCTACGATAGAAGTGCATTCCCCCACTGTATTTTGTAGGCTCCTTTTTACCTTGGCTGTGATTTTCCCAGGGCCCACCCTTTTTTTTTGTCCCCGCTTTTAACAATGGATCGAACAGGATCCCCTCTCCCCCTTTCTAGTCGAAAAGATCTCGGTCGTTGCAGTTTTCCCCTCGTTTTTTTTGTCCCTAAACCTCTGTCCCCCTCTCCACCCAGCTCGCTGGCGTCTTTCCCCCCGTCGCATAAATTAAACCTGAACCTTTTTCCCCCACTTGATGACTTGGTTCTTACATACCTTTTCTTATTCCTCCGATGAAATCTCGACGTCCTTGGAACCCGTCCACCGAAGTGTGGGACCCCTTTTTTTCGTTGTGTGTTCAAGTTCCCTTTCTCCCTCCCATTTTACCATCCTTTTCTCTTCTCCCTTTTTTTATGGTTGATTGTTTTTTCCCAAAAGTGTTGTGAAGTCTTACTTTCCTTAGTGGCCCTTGTCAGTGCTCTCCTGATTTTGTGCTTCTTTTTTCCGCCTTGCTCTTCTAGGATGAACTGCCTTCTCTTTGTTTGGAGAGACTTTCCCTTTTGATAACCCCCCGACATGCCTTTCCATTTTGAGATACCTGTCTTCCTTTAGGTAATTGCCCGCTTCCAGGACACGCTTCCCCCTTCTCATTCGTCTTTCTTTCCTTTACGTCGCCGTAGCCTGAGGTGAATGACTTTCCAACTCGGACTCTCGGAGCATGGACCCTTCGCACCCCTTTCACTTTTTTGCAGTTGGCTTTTGGGCCTTTTTTGGTGATTCACCGCCTCTAAATTTGGGCAAGAATCATTTTCTTTTTTTTTTTCTGGTCCCCTTCCCAGCTCCCCCCCCATCCCCCCAACTTCCTGCTGGCCTCAATGCCTTTCCCCCAGTCTGCCCCCCTCTTTTTTTTTTTTCTGTCCCTCTCTCTGCTCTCCCCGATCCTCTTCCTTCCCATGTTTTGTTCGGGTTGAAACGGGAACTCTTTCATGCTTCTTCTACTTTTTCTTGGAGCTCCCCTCAGGCACAGGCCTTTCTCTTAGGTTACTCCTTGCCCACCACTTTGTCTTCGCTTTGGGATACAGTTTTTTGATTGTGACCTTAGTCCTTCAAGACAGTACCGCCCCGTTTTTTTTGTTGAGTCACTTGCTTCCCCTTTTCTCTCCTCTTAGTGTTTTCTTTTTTGCGGGTTTCCCTTCTGTTCCTACCTTTCCCCTTTCCTTTTTAAAGGTTGTATACTGCGATCATAATGAATTAAAACACGACCAAATCTGTGTTTCTGCTTCTTATCCTCATCCGATTTGTCGCTTACGATCCCTCTCATCGAGATCTGCAAGACCAGATATTCTCCGATGGCCACTGTGATGGACTGGATCTCTTACGCCGTCCGCCTGTTACGAGTACTTTTCTTTCCCTTCACTCCGTGTGATATTTCCATTGGTGATTCTTTTTTCTTTCTCCCTGCCCCCCCCATTTTCTTTTTTGCTATGTTCCCTGGTTTTCTGTTTGTGCACATTTGTCTATTCTCCCACATTCTGTCCGCTGTGTTGAGTTTCTGGTTTTGCCGCTTTTTTCCTTTTTTCCCTTGTATTTCCCCCATTTGAAAGGTTGTCTCCCCTTTTTTATTCTCCTCTTCTTTTGCTAGTTCCCTCCTTGTGTGCGAAATTTCCTTTTCGCCGCTGGGCGTTCTCACTGGTCTCCCCCTCCTATCAGAACACTCCTCCCCACCCTGGTCCATCGGGGAATGTCTTCTTAGTGTTCCCCTGTTGTATTTCGATTGTATTCCCACAAGAACCTGATGATTGCCCAACAATTTCCCTCTTTGCTAATCTTGACCTTCCTGCTTCCCTGACTAAACCCTGGTTGTTGCTTTATTTCAGGCTCCTGTAAGAAACTTCGCGTGTAATGACTCTCCTCTTTAGGAGTGAGGGTTTTTCCCCCTCTCAATTACAATTGCGACCTTTTCGTCTGAGTGCCCCTCCGTCGGTCGTGCAGGTATCTCACACCTTAGCAGGGGATTCCCTTTTCAACCACCCTCCTTCCTCTCCAACTTGCCCTCCAATCTCATCCATCGCCTAGGCGGCCGCAGCTCTCCCCTTCCTCCCAAATTCCTTCGAAGTTCCCTAACGATTCCTGTTCACTTGCAACAGGACTTTTTCCACCCCTCTTCCTCCCCCTCCGTCGCAGGGAGAAAAGGTGTTTTTTTTCCGGGGCATCCATTGACATTTCCCCCCCCCATTCTGTACCGATTATTTTTCTTTCTTTAGGAACGTAATCTCGATTCTTGATGATCGGTAGTGTTACTTTCCTTTTTTTCATCTGTTTGTACTTGTCCGCCCCTCTGTGTCTGTAGCAGACCTTTTTTCCTTTTTTTAGGAGCTCCCTCGTCGTTTGGGTTCTTTCGGGAACATGGGGGACAGTTTTTTTTCCTTTTCACAAAAAATCCCCCACAAAAAAACCCCCCCCCCCCCCCCCTATCCTGCACGAACCTTGTTGTCCCCCCCTGCACTGGCATGGCTATGGATCCTGTCCATGTCGCGCTCGTTGACCTTTTCCCCTCCATAAAGCCCTCCATTCCAATTTCATCTCCTTTTTGTGGGATTGGACGTTTTTTCACGACTTCTGCTCGTCCCTTCAGAGTCTTTCCCCTTATTGCCGATTTGCCCCCCTCCGTCCGTCCCCAAACAATACCCTCCGACAAGAACACGAGCCCCACCCCTTCGTTGTAATATCATCCCTCTTTTTTATGCTCTTCTTGGATGATTCTGATCACTGTCCCCTGTCACCCTTTCCACTCTTTCTTTGTCCCCCCCCTTCCCAATCCATGGCCCATCCTCCTCCCCCAAGCTTCGTCGCCACCACTTTCCCCCCCCTTTCAAACGAATCTTTTTTTTTTTGATCCCAGGTATCCCGGCGCTTTTAACGGACGCCGTCCTTTGTGTGAGAAGTTTACCCAACCGTCCAACCCCTTCCTATTCGGCAGTACACCAGATGATATTACACCCTTTTCTTTCTGGTCCTTATTGCAACTTTTCGACGATGGTGCATTGGGTCACTACTCATACGGAAGACTTCTTTCTGAGAGAAGAGCAGCGAAGACAGAGACTGACCCTCCCCCTGGAGGTACGTCATTCTTCCCCTTTATTTGATTGCTTTTTTTTGCAACCAGGCCCTCGTCTGACTTCCGAACCGCTAAAGGAAAGATTTTTCCCCCCGAGGTGGTAACCCCCCTCTTGTCGTTGCAGGTTCCTTCAGGATTTTTCTTCTTTTGTCGCTGTACCCATGTTTTGTCCCACCATCAGGTTTTTCCCCCCCATCCAATCCCTTCTCCCGTCACATGAACCTTTTCTGATTGTGATGACTTGGGTAGATATCCTTCCTCCTTTTTTCCTAATAAAGATTTTAGACGACCTTCTTCTGACTTCCTTTCCTCTGAATGTCCCCTTTGTTTTTAAATTGGGTGGGTGCCTTCAACAGTTCTCCCCCAAGCCTTTTCTAAAGGCCTTTTTCTTTTTGATGAGCTGGTACGTGGTTGCTGATTTGTATTTTAACACGGTTTCCTTATGTTTTTTTCTTTATTTTTTATGTTGTTTGTTGAGTGCGCCGCTTTTTCCCTCCTTGAGGTCCTTTGTTTTCATTCGTTACGGTTTGAATGATTCCTTTACCTTTGATCCCCCCAAGCGAAGGCTCCGCCTCTGAAGTTTGTCCTGGCGTTTTTCCTCCCTTCAGGATTGTAAATGTTTTTCTCCTCAAGGCTTCCCCCCCTTTTTTTGCTTTCCGACCTGAAACCACCCCCCTTCCCTCCTTGCTCCCGTCGCTTTCCCTCCTGAGCTACTCTTTCTTCCTGAAAGCCTCCCTCACACCCCTTTGGGTGGTTTTCTCTGTTCTTTGTTCCTTGTATGGTACGTTTTTTTGGCAAATTTTGGTCACTTCATATGCCTCCCTTTCCCTTTCTTGGCCTTTCCCGCTCAACCCACCAATTGGTGCTTTCATCCCCTGATCCCCTCTCTTGTATTTTTTTTATATGACTCTTTCTCCCCTCTCCGATTCATTCCAGGTCCCTTACTTTCTTTCTCAGTCCTTTACACACTTGGGAACTAAGCATGCTTTTCCTTCCTGACGGGACTTATGGAAGTACATGGCTTCTCAGGGATCTCCCCCCGATTTTTTTTACGTATTCCTTCCCAAGTGTTTTTGTGGTTATCTACATCCCATCGCGATCTTTTCCTCCTTTTGTTGGTGTTCTTCTTTCGATATCCGTTTTTTGTCTGTGACCGCCCATGGATCCTCGAGACTTCGTTGCCTCCCTTGGATAAAATTTTTCCTTTTTTACTTGGATCCTTTCTTCGTACGATTCCCTGAAATTGTCGCCTTTCCCAGACCTTCCAGAGGGACCTTGAACCTTTTTCGACCTTTTTTGGAAGCGTTAACATTTTTTTGAAATCTTTTATCTTCTTTAAAAACGCGTCTTCAGCAACATCCCGCTTTTCATAATGATTTTATGAGAGTCCTCCCCCTTAAATTGTGATGGTTTTGCGCTGGGTTCCTGGTTAAATCGTGCCCCTTTTTTTGGTTGCCCGATTGCTGTTTTTTCTCCCTTCCCTCCCATTTACTTGCAGCACCCTGCCCAGATCACATTTTTGTTGCTGCAGGTCATTTTCTTCGACCCTTGCGCTTATCCGTAATGACCGTTAGATGTCAGAGTAGGTTTCCCTCCCTCCCCCTTCGTCAACTTTTGTGAAGGCCAGTGCCCATTCCTCCCTCTTATGACAAGCCTTTTCCCCCCCAACTCTCTTCCCCTTTTCTTTTGTTTATAAAACCGGTCATCTTCACAGAAGATTCTATCCTTCTCCTGAATTTTTCTTCCACAATCGTATCACAGGCCGCCTCTCTTCCTCTCAGCACTAATTCCAAATACCTCGTCGTCCGAAGGATGAGACCTCCTTTTTTTCCCTTTCTTTTTTCAAGCTCTTCCCTTTCTAACCCTCCTAGACCTCTCTAACGTCTGCTCCACTTTTCTTTTCAAATGTTCTCTGTGGCCCCTTTTTTCAACCCAACCATTCCCCCTTTTGTTTTTGGCCACTCCTTTCTCTTCTTTTCTTCATGAACTTGAAAAGTTATCCTTTTCTTTATAACCCTCTGTTGTAACTGGTCATCCGGTTTCATCGCGCCAGCTTCTGGGGAGCGGTTTTTTCCTTCTTTTGGGGGATCCTTGTCCCCCTCCTGGGGCGTAGGGTGCGGTTACAAACCTTTTTTTGAGGAAACTGAAACCTCCTGTAGTGTTGGGACCCCCCTTTTCTTTTAGGCCCTGGCTATTGCTCTTTCTCATGTTCGAGTTTTCCCACCCATGGCTGGTTATATTCCCTTTTTCAATCAAATCATTGAACCCCTTCCTCTCTTTGTTTATTGGTTTTTTCTTCTTTGTTCTTTCTAATCTTCCCCCTTTTCTTTTGCGAGGGAAAAGTATGCGTAACAATGCTTCCTTTCCAACTCTCCTCCCCACCCTCGTCCCTCCCTCCCTTCCGGGACACTGACAGTTCGGTTTTGTAATATAAGTCTTGTTGTGACGAATGAGGAGGAGGGAATTGTTTTTTTTTCTTATCTGATAACCCCATCCTGAGTTTTCTTTTCTTGCCACCTTCCCCCTGCCCATATCATTTTTTCCAAACATACCGTGTCCCCCCGGCAAAACGACCTTCTTTTCCCGGAGCCCCTTTCCCTTCCCTTTTTCGCAGCGTCCAAGGATGCGTCCTCAGCCAACATCCACAACAACCTCCTCATACATTCGTCTTCCTATGAATACACCGCATAGGGTTTTTTTTTGCCAATGGTTAGCTTCTTTTTTCCCGTGGGGCCTTGGGACTCCTCCGCCCCCGGATTTCTTCAAGTAGGCAGAGGTTTTTCCCTTCCTTTTTTTTTTCCCAATACCCCACATTGTTATTTCGTCATAATGTTAAAGTGATTTTTTTTTCCTGATGATCACCCAGGGCCTGGTTTCGCTCACCACATGTCTTCCCTCTTCCAGTTTTTTTCTTTTCCGAGTCGAACAGAGTTAAAACTTGTCGTTGCAGGTTCCTTTCCCTGTCGTTTTTTGTCCCCTTTTCCTCCAGCACAGCTGTCCTTAACATGTGCAAGATACCCCCCCCCAGCCTGATGGCGCTCTTTCCCATTCCCCTCTAACTGTTCTTTTCCTCTTCCTCCTGGACCTCGAGAAACTCTTTTCCCTTGAGTTTTCGACGACATCTATGACGTTTCCTTTAACACCGTTCAACAGACTTCACTTTGTTGGACTGGTTTTTTTTCCAAAGAAGAAACCATTTAATGAGACCTTTGTCTTCTTTTAGCTAGTGGTTCCTTTCCCAAAGTCTCTGGCCCATATCGTAAGGATTCCCATTTTTTTTTTCCCCGATGTCAGTGCCTTTCTTTTCTCTGAGAGATGCCATCCTTTTTTACCTTTCGTATTTTCTTCTTTTCCATCTTTCTTCTTTGAATCTTCTTTCCTTCCTTTAACGTTGATACCCTTTCTGTCTTTCTCCACTTTCTTGCTCTTTTGGCGAAACTCCCTTTTTTTGCCCCCTTTTACAGGACCCGGCAGAAATTTATCCACTCAATTTCTTTTTTTTCCCCCCTTCACTCTGCCCTCTCTACCCCCCCCCCCCCCCGAGAGAGTAAGTACGGCTTTTCCCCTTTATACATTACCCAGGGAACTGGTGGGGATCTTCTTTTCTTTGTGTTATGTATGAGATTTCCTCTCTCTGGAACTCTGGCCGATTATCCTCTTTTTTCCCATTCGAATCCCAGCTCCCCAACAATAACAATTTGATTGCATCTTCCCTAACCATGCTTCTTCTTGCCTCTTTTGATAGTCCTCCCTCCTTTTCCCAATTTGGTCCCTATGGCGTCTTTCAGTCTCTACACCTGTCAACGGGAAAAAATACTGCTTTTTCCTTCAAGGTAATTTTTTTGGCATAGGAGCACGTTTTTTTCTTCGTTTTCTTTCCATTTTTTTTTATTTCTCCCAGTCCTTTTTTGGCTTCTACATTTCAATTTATCTGATCTTTTTCTTTTCCTCCTAACTCCTTTTTTTTTTTTGACTTCTTACTGTAGGCAGATCCCCCCCCCCCCCTAGCATTCTTTCCCTTGTTTCCCCCTCGCCGCAAGAAACCTTCTTTTTGCTCATGATGCCATGTTGTACGCTTCCACCTTCAGTATTCCTTTCCCTCTTTTTTCTTTCCAGTGTGGAATCTTTTTTCCCTTTCCTTGTGAATCCTTCCTCTTTCTGTCAGAAGAATCAGAAACTACTAGCTGGTAATACTGGATTCAAATTGTGATGGTTCTCTCTTTTCGAGGTTCCCAGACCCCCTTTTGTGCACCCTTTCCCACAATTTTCCCTCTCGTTGCCCTTTCCCTACCATCTCTCACAACCCGTTCCCCTTTTGTTCTTCCGTCGAAAGCGCCTCTTCTGGCTCCGGCTCGCTGTTTTTAGTCTTTTCCCAGAAAAGAAGACCCCTCATATGTGTCCTGGATTTTTTCTTACTACGGTTTTTCCTTTGTTCTTCAGGATCTTTTTTCCCTTCAGAGCAGTGGATTCCCCCTCTTTCTCCAAAAGGTCCTCTCCAACTTCCCTTTACTTATTTTCACTATTTCCCAAGCCACCTTTTCACTACCTTCCCTATTCTGCACTTCTCTTTTTCCCCGCGTTATAGCCTCCCCGATCCCCGTTCTAAGCTTCAACCCTGCCCCCCTCGTAACCTTTTCTCCCATCACTCCTCCTGACATTTTGTTCCTTTCCCCTTCACTCATTTTCCGTTCTTCGCCCTCCTTTCTCTCTGCTCCATTCCCCCTTAATCCCTACGTTATCTTACCCCTTTGTCCCCATTACATTCGTCTCACTACTCCCCTCAACCACCTCCTCTCCATCGTATCCTTTTGACAGCTCGGAGCAGCACTAAAATCCTCATTTTCCCTCTTTCCCTCATGAAGGATTCTCAGTCCACCTTCCCTTTGCACCTTCTAATCCCCCCTTTACACCGTCGCATTTTTTTTTATCTTTGCCAATTGAACATCCCCCCCTTTTTTTTGACGGTTTCCATTGACCCTTTAGACTTGTCTCTTCTTGGACCCTTTTCATCACAATCTGTTTTTCCCTCGGTGTATGTAGCGAAGGGGATGGGTCCTTTTCTTTCTGCGAAAGCAGTGTCGACATGGGGGCAGCGTTGTTTGTCAACCGAAGGTGAATCTCCTGATAGTTTTCGACTAGGCCATTTCTTGTCTGGATCCTGTAGATAAATGTCCTTCTTTTTCCCCCCATTTGGACTTCAGGAAATTCCTCCCTTACTTACCTAAGATTTTTTTCTTTTCCTGTCTTATGACAGTTTCCTCCCTTTTTTTTTTCTCTCATAAAGCTCAAGAGTCCTTTTTCCGGTTTTTCCTTCCCAATTCCTCAAGCCACCCCCTTCCCCCCTAGGACAGAACTTTCCGGTACTATAATCTGGTTGTACGTTCCTTCTTTTCTGGACTGTTTCTTCACCTGACTCTTCTCTTTTCTTTTTTCCTCTTTTGCTCCAACCCCTCCCCCCATCCCCCCTCCTTTTCGTCGTCACCCCCCTTGCAAAAGCGAACACGAACCTCTCCCTGCAGCAATTTTTTTCAAGGACGGTCCACTTTTCTCTCAGATCATCCCTCACCCCGTCCCATTCTCATTTATATTACCCCCCCTCTCTGGTTTTCTTTGCAATGGTTAGCTGTTTCTTGTGTGGGTGGACTTTCTTTCTTTGTCCTCCGCAATTCTCAGCAGGACTCTTGGTCTTTTCTTCGGCGTGACCACAGCCCTCCAGTCTCATGCCAATCCACCCCTTTCAGTCATTTCATTGTTTAAATGCCTCTTTCCTTGATGATGGCATCTTTTTTCACACCGAGATTTTCTAGAACGGATACCCTCCCCGAAGTTGTTGTTCCCCCCTCTCGTTGGCAGGTCTTCCTCTTTGTCCCATCTCCCTCAGCTGTCCCCATGGTTTCCAGAAACTTTTTTCTCTTCCCCCCCCCGCATTTCTCCCCATACCCTTTCGTCCCTTATTTAAACATTGTGATGCCTCGCATACATAACCCCTTTTAGGTCCCTTCCCTTCGAAGACATCTATGACGTTCCTTTCCCCCTTTCCCCCCTCCTTGGACTTTTCTGGTGTGGTCCCTTTCCCCGACTTCTCTTTTCTCAATGCCTGTAATGTGTTTGCGATCTGATTCCACCCCCAAGTAGGTTGATGGAGCTGGCCTTCCCCCTGCATCTTTTTCTGAAGACTTTTCGTTTATGCTGGCTTCCCGATGGTTTCTAAGCTGCGTTTTCAGTCTCCGGTTGGAGAGAATATTCTGTGAATCCCCCCCTTTTTTTTGTCTCACAACTTTTTTTGGAATCCACTGCTCTGTCAATTTGTGTCCCTCCCCGACTGTTCTTTTTCGGCAGTCCAGGTTTTAATGCAATTCTACGCCCTTTATGGGAAACGAAATATCCCGCTCTACGGTTCTTTATCTTTCCCCCCCCTCTTTAGTACAGGAGGCCGCCCTTCCCTCCCCAGCCACATTTTTTTGTGATCTGGGAAGTTTTTGCTCTCTGTATTCCCTCCCTGGCGCATAACTCTTTCCGATGTATCTCTTCTGGGGACTTTTTCCCTCCCAGCGCGTTTCACAATTTGATGCGCATCACCTCCTCTTCCAGTCGTGCACTTATTTTATTTTGACTCTTTTGCTCGTATACAGAGTCCCCTTTCTTTCTGCAAGTCTCTCCTAACGCGTCTCCATCCTTCTTTCATGGGAAATGCCTCTTTGTTGTAATCTTTATGGCCTAGTAAGCCATTACTGATCAATCATGTTTTGCGGAGATCTTTTCGGGTTTAAAGTATCTCCCGAAAATTTTCTTTACCATTCCCTTTTCCTCGTTTCACGTGTTGTTCCGAGCATCCGATCATGTAGAAGATAACACCCCTTTTCTGGAATTCCGTGTAAGAACCGTGTTCCCCCACAGTGCACTCTTGCCATTTATGAACTTGTCCTTATTCATTCCCAGATAGCATTCCTTTTCTGTGTACTCTTGCCCAGCCTTTAGTCACTTTTTAGAAATCCTCCTCCACTTATCGGGGATTCCCCCTACGTAATGCCTTTTACCGAAATACCTATTTTCCCTTACTTTTGGAATGTAAGCGTCGGTGTCCTTCCTCCCCCCGCACATTCGCTACTGTTTTAGGAAATGTTCCAAAGAAATTGCAAATCGGTTTCTTTTTCCCCCCCCCCCCCCCATTTGCGTTTCCTTGGACCCCAAATTTTTCACCTTCTCCCATCCTTCCCCAGTCCTGAGTTGTTCTCCTCCTTTCTCTCAATGCCTGAAAGCGTTATTCATTTCTTTCCACGGTCATGTACTCGCTTCGTCTTCGATGTCAGGCTTTCCGAAAAGTTTTCAAAATTGGCCTTCCCAGTGAATTTTCCCATCCATTTTCCGTTTTCTCCCCACAAGCCAGGTCTTCAGGGATGACCTTCAGCTTTTTTACAGGTAAAGGAATTTCACAGAATCTTCTTCCTCTCTTCGCAGCGTCATCCTCCATTATCGCCTCTAGAGCGTCCCACCTCTCCGACACCCCCTTGATGACATCCTTAGAGATGTGGTCAAAGCCTCCACAGACTTTTTCCTCCTTATCAACCAGACCCCGCCCCCCCCCCCCCCCCCCCCCCCCCCCCAACCCCCCCCCCCCAACGCCATTGCTACCAAGGATTGTAAAGTTTTTTCAGCTTTCCCTTCCCCCCAGTACACCCCCTCCCCTTTCCGGTTTCCCGGCAACGTCCCCATTGTCTAGTCTTGATCAGGCCTCTTCGGGCTTTTTTAGTTATGATTTTTATTCCCGTCTAATTTCCCAGAAGACAGGTTTTTCGTAGCTACGGGGTTTTGATGGGGATTCAGAAGGCGGGGGTGTGATCTGGCATGGCCGCTGTCTTGGTCTTTGTGTCCCCCAAATCCTCCCTTTCCACCTGCCCACCCCCCTGGTGGGACCACCTCTTTTTTCTTTTTTTTGCTGGATACTTTTTGCCGGTTCCAGGTTTTTTCTTTTTTTTCACAATCATTTCACCACTGTCCCGTCCATCCCTTTTTTTTTTCTTCCCCTCGCGGTGCGTCTTACGTTTTCGGACCTCCTTGCCCCCGTCAAGAGTTTTCTTTCAGTATTGCGATGGCTTCTCACCCTTTCCCCCCCCCAATAAATTTCCCCCTTTCAGAACTACGAGTGCCTGGTGTATGTTCTTTCGGGTTGTAGAAGCTTCTTTTTCCTTGTTTTGGGCTGGTGGTTATTTTCTTTTCCTCATTTGGAAATCGTCTTTCCACGCGTCAATTTAGTGACTTGCCCTCTGCCTCCTCCTCCCCCCTCCCCCCCCCCGTCAGTCCAAACTACCAGTTCCCCTTCACCGCCCATCTTTTTTCGGAGCAAATCAATGTGTTTCGCTGTTGGGTACTCGTTCCAATTCTTCTAGGGGATCAGATCCCTCCCCCCCCTCCCAAGTAAATACTCATCATTCGTCGTACACTCTTCTCTCTTTTTTTCGTAGTTCGTTTTTTCTTTTCGAACGCTTGTCCCTTTTCTTTTTCAAGAATTCGGTCCCGAATCTTTTTCTTCAGCGGTCGTGAAACGTCCTCGGACAAGCCAACAAAATATGGAGGTACCTTCCCTTTCCTTGACTTACCGAGCTCGAACCATGGCTCCTCCCCCCCCCCCCCCCCCCCCCCCCCCCCCCCCCCCCCCCTCTCAAGCTTTTTCTTGTAGAAAGCTTCAACACGATTAGGTCGTTGCCTCTTGCTCCGTTTTGATCCGCACAGCTTTCCCCCATTTTCCCCCAGAGAGAGTTCCCTCCAATCCCCCCCTTCTCTTTCCCCATATTTTTCTCCGGTTAGTATCGAGAAGAACATTTTCCCCTACGATCTTTTTTTCTCCCTCTATGAGTTCCTGGTGACCCCTCCAAAATTCGACTTCTTTTTTCTGTGTGGTTTTTTCTCCCAACGAGAAAATTTACCCTTCTTTCTCCATGAGACGGTGTTTTTTTTTTCTATTCTGTTCCCCCCTTTTTGAGCTGTACCCTTGCTTAATGACTGGATCAGTGATATGATTTTTTTTTTCGAGAGCTGCTCTTTTATACGATGGAGGCTGAATCTCGGATTGTGAGAGAATTCTGCCTTTCCTTGCTACCCCCTGGCTTCAGGAATCCTTTGAGATCTTTGGCATCACGAACTCCGGTCCTTCCAGTGGACCCTCCTTCTCATGCCCATTTCTTTTTTTCTGGAAATGGGGGTTTTTGGGGGGTTTTTGGTGGGTTTTTTTGGTGCCGTTGATATTTTCCCTTCTGCGTTCTTTTCTCGCATGCAGCGCCCAAGGGAATGGGTTGTGATTTTTTTGTTTTCTTCTTATGGTGTCCTATTCCCCTCTTAATGGGCCCTATCACTTTTTTATTTCTTGGGACCCCTTAGTACCCAGCGCTTCCATGCGCATAACTTCCCACGGGCCCCCTTCTTGTTTCTTTTGTATGATCTTTTTTGTCGATCAGGCTTTCCCCCGGACTTCCCCTACTGCGTTTTACTCTTACACACCCCCTTGCTCTGGGCCCCCCCCGACAAGTATTTTCGCGTACGAACATGTCCCTTCACTCTTTGTCTTGCGGGCGATTTACCCCTTTTCTTCCTCCCTCTTATCCCTTTTTCTTTCTAAAGTTCAAGTTATTTTGATTCGCTCTTTTCCTCATTTTTTTTTCGATTTTTTGAATGTTAGAAGTGATTTTGCTGACATCTGCCTCCTCCTTTTCAAACGTGTCCCCATCTCCTCAAGACACCACTTTTTTGGACCTTGATCAGGGTCCTCTCTCTTTCCATGTTTCCCCCTTTAGATTAATTCAGTATAGGTCTCTCTTCTTTTTTCCTTTTCAAGTGTGAGTTTCCTTCCAGTAGTACAAAGTTTTATGAGAAACCTTATCTTTGATCTATTTCCCCTGTTGATCGCCACCTTTTTAGACTGAGGGTTTCTTTTTCCTCGTGGAGGTCTTCTGGTTTCTCCTCTTTGTTCAAGAACCCCTCTGCACCCTCTGCCAAACCTTTCCCTTGCGTTGAATCGGACCCCCTATGGCCCTGCTCCAGAACCACCCCCTTTCCTTGGGTGTTTTTTTCTCCTTTAAGGCAATCACGAGTTGTATCGTACCCCTCGCTCCGGCCTCTTTCAAGTTCAGATTGCTCACCTTTGATTCTTTGCGACCTTGGTGAATGCAGGGCACCCCCCCAGGAGGTTTTCCAGGTATTCAACTCTTGTTGTTTGTATCCCCAACCCTTTCCCCTTCCTCTTTTTAACCGAAGCCCCTTCCTGCAAACTCCGCCCTCATCACAGAGTTCTTCGGCGAAGATATCTCCCTCAACCCTCCTTCACTGGCAAGACAGGCCTCTGATGGTACAGCGCATCCTTTTTTTTGAAACAGCATAGACACCCCAACCAGTACACAAGTCGCACTTTTTTCCCTTTCTTGTAAATTGGTCAGCTTGGCCCCCCCCCCTTCCCCCCTCCTTTGTTATGATTCTGTTGTTCTCTGTAGTCGGAGATATTGACTCTGCCTCAGGATCCTTCTTCCTTTTTTAAAATGTTATAACCCCCCTCCAGATTTTTGGTACCCGCGTTTCAGGTGTATTTCGGGGATGTTTTGGGGAGGTGAGCGGGCTTTTTTTTTTCCCTTGCACAGGTTCTTCCCCTTTGATGTGCGGTTTTTCCAATCCCTCCAACCCCCCTGCACCTGACCTTGTGTACCCTCTTTTCTTTGCTATGGCTTTTTTGTTCGAGCTCTTTTCCCCCTTTCTACTCCCAGAAAGTCCTTTCCAAATATTGACTTCTTCTCTTTTTTTTCTTACGTTTAACGCCTTGCTCGTCCTTCATAAAGTCTTTCTGGATGTTTTTTCTGCCCCCAGTCTTCCCCCCACACCCCCCCCCCCAGGACCCCTAACTACTCGTCCGCGGGTTTTGTTTCTTTTGAAGAATGAGGAGGCTGTCTGTCTGGAGCAGAGGCCTTTCTTGGCCTGTAGGGCGCCCTGTCACTGTCGTGTTCGTGTTCCCCCCTAGCCACGCAAGGCCAGTGACGCCTCTTTTTTGTTCCCAACCTTTCCAACCGCCTCAGATTCCTCCCTGACGCTTTTCTTCCTACGTTCAGGTGATCAAGCTCACCCCCCCTCCCCACAAGTACATCCTCCTAATTTCTTCTCCCCCGTCCCTCTGGTCTTTTTAGTGTATGTGTGGGTGTCTTTTTTTTTTTCTTTTTTCCGGCCCCCTCTTTTTCCCCTTCCTAAGCAGGATTTAGACCTGGTAGTGAAACGTAATAGACTCATCAACAAAATGGAGGTAAGTCTCCTTTCCCTTCTCCTTCATTGATTCTTTCCTGTCTCTACAACGTTAGCATTCAGCCAGGGATTCTTGCCCCCAACACTTTTTTGATCGTGTGAGGATTTTTTCCCGAAAAGAGTATCAACATGTCTTCCTTTTCCCTCCACCCTTCAACCTTAGCTACATTAACCTTTCTCTTGATGATTTGTACTCTCTACTCCCCTCACTTTTTCATCCTTCCCTCTTATTTTTTCTCAAGTCTAGCGCCAGATATGACTTCCCAACAACCTTCAAACAGAATCGGCCCCTTTTTTTTTACTGTTTTTTTCTTTCAATGCTTCCCCCCTCTCCCATTTTATCCTCTCCTGTGTTCCCTTTTTTTTTTTCATTTCTGGTCCACACCCCCCTGTCTGTGCTGAAGCTGGACCATTTTTTTTAGGAGGACTTGTTTTCACTTTTTCTTTTTTTCCTTTGCGAAGACTTGATACGATGTTCTCCCTTTTTCCCTGTCGGATCTTCGAGAATCTTCTGTGAATCTCCTTTACCTTTTTCGGACCCATCCTCTGTTCCAGTTTGACCTTTTCAGTACACGACTCCCTTTAATGTGACATCCTTTCCCCTGCGGCGCATGTTTATTTCTTTTTTTTTTTGGACACTTACTTTTCGCGCTTTTTCTTCCAACTTGTTTTTTTTTTTTTCTTTTTTTTTTTTCTTTTTTTTCTTTTTGTTCTCTTTTCTTTTTATCTACGCTTGCAGCTTCAGTTCCCACTTGCCCGGGTTTTTTTATTTTTTTTTTGTTTGCTGCCAAGTATTTTTTCTCGATCAACGCATCTGGTTCTTTTCCTTTTCCACTGATTTCTTGGGAAACCCCCCCTCCATCTCCCCCCATTCACCCATAACCTCGCTTACCTCCCTGACAGCTATGGTTTTTCTTCTCTTTCCCTTCTTTTTTCTACCTCTTCCTTTTCCCCAACTGGCTCCCTTGCGGTCCGTCCCCTCTTACACACTTGCCTGGCACGACCGTCTGGGAATTATCCTTTCCGTTCATGGAAGTCGTCCCTTTTTCATCTGACTCAATTTCCTTTTTTTTTCTTGTCTTTTTTTCACGTCTTCTTTTCTTATCCCCCCCAGAATTTTCTATTCTCCTTTATATCTCTCTTTTTCCCCTTCTGTTTTTGTCTATCTCAGATCTCCCAAAAAACCCCTGGATATCTGCAGTCTTTCCCCTTACCGTGGATACAACTTCCCCCCCCCCCCCCTACACCCCGTCTTTCTCAATGTTTTTCTTTTCAAGTATTAATCCAGATTCTCCCTTCTTTTTCAGTGTCAAAAGTGTGTTCTTCTTGGGTTCAGGGTCCCAAAAGTTGAACTTGATTCCTCCTGCGAGTTTCCGGGGTCTCCTATTCCCCTCTAGCTTCCCCCCTCCCCCCCCCCAAGAGAGGTCTTGAATGTAAGCGATCTGCTGCAGTTTCCCCCCTTGATGGTTGAGTTTCCTTTTCTCCAAGACACGGCTCTTCTCGGCCCTCTTGATGCTACCAAAATTTGCCATGTTGATCGGACCCCCCTAAGTTCCCAACAACCGGCTTCCGAAAAGTCCTTGGCTTGGCATTTCCATGTAAGAAAGGTCCGCTCCCTCTTTTGTAATGTTGCTTGTCCTTGTCTTTTCCAAGCAACTGTCCCCCCCCAATTGCAGCCTTCTTTCCTGCAGTGAAAATTACCCCCTTTTCTTTTTTCTTGCCACCCTTTTCAACTTCCCTCTTCTCCGGTTTGTTTTTCCCTCCCATCTTCACCCTTTCCCTGACTAGCCTGACAAAGCTTCATCACGCTTCCTTCGCGCATCTACCATACTTCCAATGCAACCCTCGACCTTCCCTCCTTAATTTTTCTCTTTCTTTCAGCAACAGACTTTTTTTTGAACCAGATCGAACCAGTTCACTTGACCACTCTCTGGTACAATGTTCTCCGGCCCCTTCAACTTGCCCCCCCCTTCGTGTCCAGATTCTGTTTCCCGGTTTCTTTCATAGCGTTCGTATAGATTTCTTTTAGGATTTTCTTTTCAAAGTCTTTTCTTCCTATAAACCCCCCACTTGTTGTACCTTCTTCCTCCTTGTAGCTAAGGTTCTTATGGGGAGGTGAGCGTAGGATTTGTTTGTTTTCACTTTTCCCGCTTGTGCGGTTTTTTCCAAAACCGAGGCTAACCTGCAACGACCATGATTTTTTGTACCACCTCTTCCTTCTCTGCGATCATGTTCGATTTTTTCCCCCCATAATTTTCTTCTTCAGGACCCCCCCAATTAATGACCTTACCTTTGGGGATTGTCCGTTCTGTCTTCCTCCTGGCTCGTTTCTGTCTCCGTGCTGCTTTACACAATGTCTTCTCCCCAACCGCCTTCCTTTTCCAAACTTCCCCATACAGATAACAGCAAGACGGACCCCGAGAAACCAGAGGCGTTTTTTTTTGTCTACGAATGTTGTTTTTTTTTCTGTTGGATGATCTTTGATCCTTGGACGTATTTTTTCCAATTCCCCTTTCTTCTTTGCTCCCCCAATGCATTCATCCTTCCACAAAAAGCTTTTCCCCACTTTGCACCCCGCGTCCCCTGGGGATTTACCTAAAGCCTTTTCGACGAGTCCACTGTTCTGAACGTAAGGGGAATCTTCCCCCTCCAAATTTTTCTTCGTCTTACCACCTCTGCCTTTTTAGTATTATCCCTTTCCCCCCCCCCCCACAAAAACACCCCCCCCCCCCAAAACAACAAAACAACCCCCCCCAAAAAAAAAAACCCCCCCCCCCACCCAAAAACCTTTCCCTTTTTCGAACGATTGGTCCCCTTTTTACCTGATTAGCCTTCCTCTTCCTCTTGCTTTATGAGAGACTTCCTTTTTAACGTAAGCATGAAGGACAATTCTCCTTTCTGGAGGTAATCCCTTCTCTTTGATTGACTTCCTTGCGTTCTGTTTTTTCCAAAGATCCCTGATCGACCCATTGACAGGGACTAGTCCCGGGTGGTACCCCCCCTTATGTCTTGATTTGGATATTTTTGGTCCCTTTTTTCCTTTCCGCTCTTCCAAACATGTGCAAGATTCCCGAATGCTGGCTTTTCCTTCCCCCATCCACTTTCTTCTGTTCACCCCGAGTTTATCCTTTTTCTCCCATCAACCACTACTCTTTTTTCCTCTCCCTCATAAGATTTTTCTTTCAAACGTACACCGTTTCTCGGACACGATGGTGGATGGTGTTGTTCTTCCCCTTCTGCACCGATCCCCACTCTACTTTTACTTTTGTTTTTTCTTTTATTTTTTCCCCCCCCAAGATGTTGGTTCTCGTAAGGAGTTCATCCTCTTTCGATGTCAGTGATCTGAAGGATTTTTTTTTTGCCTTCCGCCTTGTTCCTTTGCGTTTTCGGAGAGGCGGGGTTTTCCTTCTTAATATTTTTTTCTAACCCTTTTGAATCCCTAAGTTTGAGATACCTGGCGTTCTCTGGAGGTAATTTGCCCTTTGGTTCCAATTTTCTCCTTTTCCACTTCATATTCCTTCCGATCCTTTTCTTTCTTATCTTGACAACTTTTTCCTTTCTGCCCTGCAGCAAAACCAAGTGGGACCTGTTGTGATATGGAGAAGTTTTTTTTCCCTTATGGTATCCCTTTCCCCCCCTTTTTTTTTCCACTTTGGCCGATTTTTTTTTAAGTAGCACTTTCCCCCATCCCCATTGCTGCGCATCCCTATGACCATCCTTTTTATAGTTCCCCCTCTCCCCCTCCTTCTCCCTTCTCCTCTCTCAGGCACTTGAACGTTTCTTTTTTCTCTCCTTTTCACTTGACGACAAGTCTTTTGGACTTTACATGGCTCATATATTCTGATTTTATCCACGGTTCTCAAGTGGGTTTTTGGATTCCCCCCCCATCTCCCTTTTCTCCTTTTCTAGAGACTCCTCCCGAAGCTAACAAAAACCCCCCACTTTTTCTATAATCTGAAGAATACGGAAAGAACGTTTTCTTAGCCACATCAGGGCACTTTCCTTTTTTACGATTCATGAAAGTTTCGTCCCTTTCTCCCTTCTTTTTATTTTTTTTTACTTTCCTCTTTTTGAAGACTTCTTTCCTTGTTGTAGGACAATCTTTAATAGTATAGGGGAGCCCTTTTTTCTCAGAAAAATGACAAGCTGCCTCCGGGATGTTCTTCTTCGCTTCGCAGCAAATTTTTCGCCGCGTCTTCAAAAGAAAGAATATCCGGCCAAAATTCCTTTTTTCCAAACCCCTAGGACCATAAATTCCCTCCCAGATCCCCACCCGCCTTTTTTTAGATTAATTGCTCCTGTTGTTAAGAAATTTTCTATCCGTAATGTCTTTCTTAGGTTTCCAGACAACTTTTTCTTTTCAAACTATGTGTCCTCCCCCCTTCTGGAGTGTCTTCAGTCTCAAACCCTGTGGTTCCTTAAGCTTGTGTTTATCACCTCTTTTTTTTCCTTTTCTTAACATCTTTTGCCTCTCTTGTGAACCCCCTTTCTTATCCCGTTGCTTCTGCAGCACCCCCCCTCCTCCCAGGACATCGAACCCTGAAGGATGCCATATCTTTTCTTCAGCAACTTCCTTCCATAGAACCCTTTTTCCCCTCAAATTTTGAAAATTTATCTTTGGCAGCATTGACATCCCCCTTCACCAGCGTTGTCCAGGACTCCTTCTTAGATCTTTTATTTCCTTTTTTTTTCCCACCCCAGTATTAAATTCTTCCGATAAACCCCCAAAGTCCCCTTTCCCCCTTTTCTGTTCAGGTGTATGTCTTTGGAGTGCTGCCAGGAGGCGGGGGTTTTCCTTCCAAGGGTTAGCTTTTATGTTTTTTCCCCCCAATAAGTAAAAAACTGATCTTTTGAACAAGGAAAAGAATCTTTCTTAGGAATAGGCCCTTTCTTCTTTCTCCCTTTTGCGAGTGAACCCCTTTGTTGGAATAATCCCTGTCAATAAAATCACCTTTAGGACTTAAATCCCCTATATGTCTTCTGACGTTTTCCGTCTCTCTTTATTCTTTGCTTCAGTGATTTTTTTCCTTTCTTTTATTAAAAATGCCCCTCGTTCACGAAAAAGTCCTCCCCATTGCAAAAGGACCCCTCCCCCCCGAGGCGTTCACCTTCGATCTTCTTTTCTTTCAATTGTTGTATTTTTCTCGTATAAATGACGTTCCTGGACGCGTCTAACAACGCTGCTCACCATGACTCTTCATCTCCCCCCTCCCCTCCACAATACCTTCCCCTTTTTTCCCCAACGTCCTTTGCCCCCAAGGAGCAACGCCCAAGTGAAGAGTGGCCCTTCCTTCTCTTGAGCCCCAACATCCCACCCTCCTCTTGATTTCTAAAGCTTTGGTTTTCTTCCCTGTCGTGGGGTGGACTTTCCCTGGTTGCATTGGGATTTTTTCCTCTTGTAAGCTCCACCTTACTCTCTTCTCCTTTATACTCGTCGTCCAATCCTCGTCAGGACCTCCCCCTGGTAAGTCATTACTCATTTGATGATTTACTTGATGATGGCCTTTGTCACGAAGCTCCGAACAGTGCTTTCCTATTTTTTTTTTACAGGCCCCCCTCACCGAGGTTTACCAGATTTCCCCTTTTGTTGCTTCCAGGATCGTTTGAGTTTCACAGCTGTCCCCCATTCCTTGTTCTTCCCACCCCGCTTTCTTTCTTCCCCACCAATCCCCCTTTCTCCACATGAACCTGTTTTCTTCGACTTTGTCCTAACTCCCTTTTTTCCCTGCCTCCTTTTTTTTCCTTTCGACGGATTTCTCTCCTTCAAAAGAATCTTTCCGCTTTTTTTTATGGTGTTTTTTCTCACTGCTTGCCCCCCCCGTAAACTTTTTCGGTGTCCTTTTCTCTGGTTCTATCTGGTTTTCCAAAAGTATGTTGATGGACCTGTTAAGGAGGTCTTTCGATGTCCGTGGCATTTCTCATTTTTTTTTTTTTTTTTTTAGCCTTTTTTTTTCTTTCTGCACTCTTTCCCGGATGGTTTTTCCTGCTGGTTTTCTCTCCGTTGATTCTGCGATTCTTTACCTGTTTTCCCCCAAAAGCTTGAAGGAAGCTCTTGAAGTTTTGAGATACCTTTTTTCTCGATTATTTTGCCCTTTTCCCAGGTATAATTTGAAGCAAATTTTGTTTTCTGGAACCAATACTCAGGACTCCTTCTGAGCCTTCCTTTCGGAAGCTTTTTCTTCCCCCATCCCCCCCCCCCCAGGTCCCTTTCTTCGAAGGGTGTTGCTCATTGTTGGTTTTCCCACGCACTCTTCCAATTTTGTGGGCTTGGCAGATTTTCTCTTTTTGGGAACCTCTTTCGCGGCTGAAACCATCACACTTTTCTAACCCCGTATGACCAGCTCTTTTTTTTTGCATCTATTTTTTTGTATATTACCCCGATAGATTCCCTCCCAAGTCCTGTCTACTTTTCTTACCAACTTCCCCGGGGCACCCAGCATGCTGGGAATACTTTCCAAGTTCATTGGACCTTTCCTCATGATAAGTGCCATGCTGTTTTTTTTTCTCAGTCCCCTGATTCGTCCCCCCTTGGGTGTTTTATGATACCCCCAATTGATTGCCATCTCCTCCTCCGTTTGGCCTTCTCTTAAGATCCCTTTCCTTTTTTTTTTTTTTTAGAAGAGCCCCCCAACTTTTATGGAGTAATCGGTCTTTTTTACGAAACGTTTCCCCCGCAAGACACCCCTTTTTTTTGATGAAATTTGAGATGAACCCCCAGTATTACTAGATTATTGCGGTAAAGTTTCATTGGTTCTTTCATGGAGTTTTCATTTTCTTTCCACCCCCCCCTTAGAAATCCTGATTTTTGAGTCTACCTACGGTGCCGCTAGATAAGAAAAACCCTCTTGTTCTGATCTAAGCTTTTGGCGCAAAGCCCCCAACTTACCGTTCTCGGTGCGACATGGTTCCCCTTTTGAGATAAATCCTAGTGATGCTCCCTATTTTTCCCCCCCCCCCATCCCCGAAGCACCCCCCCTCCAACCCACAAGTTCGGCTGTCATGTCCTTTTTCCTCTTTTTTTTTTAAGGACTCGCAAGAGCTCGCTCAGGAGTCGGTTTACAGAAAGATCCCCTTGATTTCTCTTCGTGTCATGGCATGCGATTTTTCCAGGCTTGCTTTGCCCCCCCCCTGTCTTTTTTATCAAACCTTTTCCCCTTTTTGTTATATTAGCTTTCAGGTAAAGGAATATAACAGGACTCACCCAAAGAATGTTCATCTACCCGGACGCCTCTCTCCCTCCCCAGATCACTGACATCTCTCTCTGAAGGATGCTTCTATGGTTCCTTTTGGTTTGAATCCCCACCGCTTTAATTAACCTTTTCATTGCTCCCCCCCTTCTAAATGTTCTATTTTTCCCATTGAACCCCACCCCCCCTTTCCCTTTCCAGATTCTGTTGACGGTTTTCCTTAACTTCTTGAGGTCCTTCCCGGTTCTTTTACCCGGTCTGTATTCCTTATAAAAACACCTCCTTGTAACTCCCCGTCCGGTGTCGTATCGACGTATGGGGAGGTTTTTCTTCTTCCCAGAAGGCTCTTTCTCACCCGTTCCCACATTTTCTTGATGATGGGGGACCCCAATCCTCAAAAAGTTTTTTTTCCCCGGCTTACTCTTTTCGACTTTTTTTTATTTGACTTCATGTTCGAGCTTTTTCCCCTGGTTGAAATCCCTCAATTTTTAAATCATTTAACAATTAATGACTATTCCTTCTCTGTATGATCTCTTACCCCTTTTCCCCTTTTAGTATGATTACGTGCCTGCTAAGTATTGAAATGCACAATATTTCGAACTTCCCCCACCTACAGCCTCCCATCAGGGCAAAGTCCCTAGTCGTGTTTTTTCCCCTCTTTTACGACGAATTAGCCCTTGATGATATGATCACCTGCCGCTTTTCTCCACGTCGTTTTTTCCCCAACCCCCCTCTCCCCCCCCTTCCATCCTCCTCCCCCGCTTCGTCGTTCCACACCTTCCCCCAACTGCGCATTATACCAGGAGCTCCCTTTCTCCGCTCCCATCCGTCGGTGATCAGCCCCCCAACCCAGTTCTCTCCTTCGTCTTAACAGATGATAGTACACCTTTTTTTTCTTAGTTCTTTTTTGTGGTGGGACTTTTCGAACTGCTAGGCATGCCACCTGCTCTTGACCTCCCGACTTTCTCTCGAGCAGAGGTCGTGCCACCTTTTACAGAGAAGGGACATCCACCCTTTTTTTTTACTTGTTAAATTTCCTGGGGTTCCCCCATTCCCCCTTTTTTCCCTACCCTGTTTTCCCTTCTCCAGAGCCCCTCTTTTCGAAAAAGTCTGGTAACAACACGACTTTTTTCCCTACGGTTTTTTGTCCCATACCTTCCCATGGTCTTTCCCCCTGGGACCCCCCCTACGAAGGCTGGCGCTCCCAAGACAAAGAAAAGGCTATTGAACTTCGTGAGAAAAAAATCTGTTGATCCCCCTACCCCTACCGAGCCTTCGATCAATCTCTCCCTTCTTGACGTTCCTCCCTTTCACTCTTCCCCCCGGTTTTTTGCATGTTCTACATTTACCATCCTCTTTCCCAAGGTGTACTGGTGATTCTTTTTTTTTTCACCCCTTTTTGGACACTCTCTATGTCTAGGTGTCAGTGTCTTCCGTTTAGTGTTGAGGAGCGGACGCCCTTTTATAAGTCTGCTGTTTTCGTGCATTCTTATCGTTCTCTCTTCTTTCCCTTACTTTTTCCCCCACTAATTGAAGTTCCCCTTTTGAGTTGGCGTTTCTTCCTCCCCTTTCCTTCACCCTTCAAGGATTCTTTCTTAATTTGACGCCCTTTTTTCTGGAAAACCCTCATCGAGTCTTAGTCATTACGGATCTCTCCTCGCTTTCCCTGAAATCCCCCCACCCAATGGTCTGGGTTGTGAGCTGGATTTTTTGCTCTTGGGGTATGTTCCCTGACCCAAATTGTGGGCCCTCCTGCTTTATATCTCCCCCAGTCGACTTTACCAGTCGCTTCACAATCACAATTCTTTCTCCCTCTGCTCCTTATGACCCTGCTTTTCTTTTTTTCTCTTTCTATGACCCCTTTTCCTGATTAAGATTCATTTCTACAGGCCTTTCCTACTGGCTTTTTTAAACAAGTGTCCTTTCCTTTATTCGTTCCGTTCTCCAAGTTCATGGAGCGTATCCCCTATGATCAAGGGACCTGATGGTTGATTTTATCACAAGGTTTTCCTCTTCTGCATCTTTGGGTTGTTATTTCTACATTCCCCTTTTCTGGCTTTTACTTCCTACGCAGAAGTTGTTGTGAGATCCCCTCTTTAAATTGAATTTTCTCCCCAACCCCTTTTCTTCTTTTGAAGAGTATGTCCTCCTTTCTATAAAATCCTTCCCTCTGGAATGGATACTTCACGTTCGTAACGTTAAATTCCTTTTTCCCCGTATTACTGATGCCCTGCATCTCTCCCGGGTTAGTGCTCTCCCTTAGTACCCCCTTGTAGAAATCCTGATTTTTCCGGGGGTCTCCCTAAAGACAGTCCCCCCCAGAGGACTACTGTACCTCCTCTGGTTTAAAGGGGGGCTTTCTTTTCTGCGAGCTTAGACCCTTCAAGAGATCAATCGGCCATCGTTCTTTCTTTTGCCTCTGCTCCTTCCATACACTCCTTTGCCTTTCAACAACATGATCCCCCCAACACAGGGCCTTTCTCTTGTTAATGCTCCCCTTTCCTGCTTTTTTAAGCTTTTCTCTTTTTTTCTCGCGTCATGAGTATGTTTGACATTTTTCCCCCATTAACGTTGTATTTTTTTTTTCAACACCCCCTCCCTTTTTTCTTTCTGCAAACTTCTTTTCCCCAGGAGCAGTGGTTTTCCCTGCGCTTTGTTTATCAATTTTCCTATCTCACCTTCCCTCTCCTGAAACACGTCCCATCTTTCCTCTCTTTCTCAGAGCATTTCGATAAATGACCGTAACTCCTGAAGGATTACCGGATTTTTCAAAGACTTGTGGTTTGTCCCCTTCCCTTTCTAATTTACCCCTCCCTTGATGGTTCCCTTCGGGTAGCAGTGAACATTGACCCCCAGCGTTGCCCCTCTTTTTAGGAAACGTCATAGTGTCTTTCTTTCTCTTTTTGACTCCTGGTTTTTAGTGTCCCTTATTAGCTCCCCACAAGTCATCACCCCCCGTTTTAAAGCTGGAGAAGGGGATTTTATTTTTTCTCTATTCCCTTTATCTTTCCAGGGTTAGGGGATTTCCTTTTGCGGGACTTTCTTTCCAACGATCTTGCCTTCCCCTTATCTCGTTTCCCCCTATTTTCGAATAGGCACTGTCTTTTTTTCTGTTCGCTCCCCCTCCCATGCCTGGTGCCCTCCTTTGTACACTCATTTCCTTACCTCCAGATTTCTTCGTTTAACGAACTATGCTCCGAAAGCTCAATAGTATGCTTCCTTCTGTATTTCTTCCATCCCCACAAGTCAACCCACCAACCATGGCAATTAAGACAAGAAAATCTTTCCCCCCTCGGCTTCCTCTAATCTGTTGTAAGACTCCTTCTTTTTATTTTTCTCCTCCCCTCAGTTCTCATTTCTAGTATTTCACAAATCTTCACTTTCTTTCTTTGCATCCACCCAACATTCCCATTCCTCCTTTCGTCCCCCATCCCCCCTTTTTTTCGAAAAGGCCTCTCCTTCGCAAATCCCTCTTTTGGAAAGAAGCGTCAATGCTCAGTCAGGTGATAAGATCATTTTCCCCCCAGTCCCCTTCTATTACACCGCTCTGGTTCTCTGTCTTTTCTCGCTTTTTTGGTTGCCTCCCTTTTCAATTGGGGAATTCCTTTCTTTCAAGACAGCACGGAATTTCTTTATGAGGACGAGCAGAGGTCGTGAAACCCGTCCAATCCGTAAGTCATTAATGTTAAATTCTTTTTCTTTATGGCCCCCGGGTTTTCCTTCCCAAAGGGTCCCTCCCCCTTTCTTAGAAAGGGAATAGTTAGAACATCTTTACCCAAAAAGATAAGGTCGTTTCCCTGCTTGTTTTGAGCCCAACAGAAAGCTGTCCCCGTTCCTCTCCCCATGTTTTTTTCCTCCTTAATACAACTGAAAGGTCTGTTTCTAAAGAGGGTTTTTTTTTTGTTTTTTTTCTTTTTTATATCAACTTTTCATCTCTGGAACTCCAACTCCACTCCTATGACGTTCTTCCCCAGAATCTGGCACCGTGGGGTCTTTTTTTTGCAAGTTCTTTCCTTAAATTTACCATCCTTTTCTTCCTTTCCGTGTACTTGATTAGCCTTTTTTTGTTTTTTTCCCCACCACATCTTTTTTTTTACCCCCATATAGTTAAGCGATTTCAGGAGGACTTAGCTTTCCCGGATTTCTTTTTCGCTGCGCCGCTCCTTTATCCGGTGTCTTTTTCCGAGAATCTTTATTAAGATTCCTTCCCTACAGCTGAAGGAATCCCCCTTTCGTTTAGTTTTTCTCCTCTGCGTATTTGCCACTGAATTCCCTTTCCCTTTTTAGCCCTTTTTTCCCTTTCACTACTCATTCCCCTTCTCTGATTATCGGTACAAACTCGGACTTTCCCAGGAGCATGAAAAGCCTGCCCCACCTTTTTTTCAACTGGGTACTTTTTGTTGCTGGCAATTTCTGTCCGGAGTAATTTTTCCAAATTTTTCCCCTCTAGGCCGATTCTCTGGGGACCAGTCGATCCTCGCGCTCATGTGCTGCGCATCCCGTCTTTCAGGCCCAGTATGCCCGCGCAGTGGAGTGGTTTTTTTCCCTCTTTTTTTCTTCGATTCAGGATTTACTGGCCTTTCTTCCCTTCCCCTGGAAACTGAACGATTTTTCCTATGCTTTCCGTGACGACCTTTTCGTCCTGCACTTCTTCAAGTTCTCTTGCGATTTATCCACGGGTCTGTGAATTGTCGATTATCCAGAAAAAGTGTTTCTTTTCAATTTCTTTTTCCTTTCTCCTCCTTTTGTTGCGCTCTCTCCTAAGATCCCCCTAAACAAAACCCCCCCTTCTAATCTGCAGATACGTGAATTTTTAAAATCTCCCTCAGGCAATTTCTCTTCCCCTTCTCTTTTTACATGCCCCCCAAAGTATTAATCCCAGATACAGGTTCCCGTTTCCCCTTGGGAATCTTTTTCGCCAGTCAGTAGTCCCCCCCCCATTCCTTTTTTTCCTTAACTTTTTCTAAAAATCTTCCTTAGCTCCCCTTACAAGATTCTGAGGGACAATTTTTTTTTTGCGCGGCACAATGTGCTTCGATTTTCCCAAGAAAGGCTCCTCTGTGATTTGCCCAACCTTCTTTTGAATTCCATTGCCAGCACCACTCCAGATCAAACCCCTTGTTTTGCTGACGTCTTTTAAGGAAAGCTTCTCTCTTACTCTTTGTGCTCTTTCTTATGTTTCCAGTCACCGCCTCTATGGCGTCAAATGATAAACCCCATTTTCTTTCGTGTCCTGGAATGCAGGCACATATTTCTCCAAACGTCCTCCAGTGGATTCTTCAGTCCTTTTTCCAAAGTGTCACTTTTAATCCCTTTCCAATACAGGCCTCTCTGCAAACGCCCCTCGTTTTTTCCTTCCAGCGCATCGCCCTCAAACTCCTCCAGCGGAATTTCTTTCTTTCTCAGATGACGCTTGTGCAGCTCAGCAACAGACTTTGGTTTTTTTCCCCCAGTCATCTTTTCAGAAAAGGATGGTAACTTTTGCCCATTTTTTTTTTGGGGTTTTTTCCCATGGCAACCAACACACTCCCCAGCGTTGTCCAGATTCGTTCTTTTTCTCCCATAGAGTCGTCTATTTTCTCCCTTGGCTCGTAGTTCTTTCTTCCTCACCCCCCTTTTGTAAAGACGTCTTCAGGGTAGGTCTCCCCTTCTGGGTTTCCAAGAAGCGGGGGGGGATCTTTTCGGAACATGGGTTTTCTTTATTGTCTGTCTACCCCCTTCCCCGATCATACTCCACCGGACCTGAATCGTTTTGGTACTTTTCCCTCTAGGCACTGGTCTTCTCTCCATTGTTCTTCTATGACTGTTTTTCCATGTCAATCCCTCATCACTTTTCCAGATTTTTTTTCTTTTTCCCCCTTTCTTACGTTTACGAAATCTGCCTTCCCCCTCGTCTGATTACTTTTTTTCTTGAGATGACTTCCAATTTCGGACAGCCACCACATACAAGCCCCCTCCCCCTTTCCAAGAAAATACGAGAACCCCGGCGGTGTGTAATATTAATTTGTATGGTAATTGTTTTTTTTTTTCTGATAACATGCCTTTTTGCGTCTTCCAAAGCTTTCTTCTTTCTTTGCTCCCCCCCCCCCCTCCTGCCATCCGCCTTAACCCAAGCTTCGTTGTTTTTGCAAACCGCTTTTCCCTCATTCCCAGGAGCAAAGAAATCCTTCCTACGTGTCACTTCTTCTTTTCGTTCTCTTTTTTTTCCAAAAAGTCCCATCTCCTTCATTCGTCGTTCCCCCTTCTATTACACAGCCTTGCGGTTTAGTTCTTTTTCTCTTGTATGTGTTTTTTTTGGGCATTGGGAGGCATCGACCATCCCCGACTTGCTCATTTCTGGCAGAGGTCTTGCCCTTCTTTCTTCCAATCCACAAACTCTGGCTCTTTTTTAGTCAGTAATGTTTTACCCTGATGCCTTCCATGGTGTAAACGCGCTCTCTGGCCGACCGTCATTCCTCCTAGCCAGTCCCTTTGAGGTGGTACCCCCTATCAGGTCTGTTGCAGGTTACTTTTGTTCCCTCTTCCCAAGAGGTTCCCCCCCCTGTGCAACTTCCCCATGCTGTGCCCCCCATCCCCTTCGACTCCACATGCACTGTCGTCTTTACACCTTGGATATCCCACTTTTACCTATAATTTTTTTTTTAAGTTTATGACGTTTGGTCCCCCCCTTTCTGCGACAACGTTTCCTTTTTTGGGTGCAAATGTTTTTTTTTTTTTGCTGAACATTTCCCTTTTCTGTGTACTGGTTGATGAGCTGGTTCTATTTTTTTTTTCCCTTCTGGTTATCGCCTTTTTTCCAGGAGGTCCTCTTTTTTCCTTTCTGTCAGTGATCTGACCCTATCTTTTAGTGCTCCTTCGCTCCCGATGGATTATTCCAGTCAGGTCTCTTTTTCTGAATCTTAGGTGAGCTCCCTTCTAAAAAAAAGTGAAGGACTTCCCCGTTTTAGTTACTTTCACGACATACTGGTCTTCCTCATTCCCTCAGTTCTTCATTTGACGCCCTCCATTTTCTGTCCCCTACTGACAGAGATCCGATGGTCCTTTTCGGACCCCCCTCGGCGCTGGCGGACCCCCTTTCCTTTCCCTCAAAAAACAAGGTTCTGGTGTGTTTTCTTCAGTTTTTTTTTTCATTCTGGTATGGTCTCTTGCTCTCCAGGATCACTATGGCCTCCTCTTGTGACCCTTTTTCGCGAAACCCCCTATACCATCACCTCTGCGCATCACCGTCCCCCCTGCCTCCCTTTTTGGTATTTTTCTGATCGGAGCTGCTTGTTCGTTCCTCATGTCCAGTGCTCCCCCCCTTGGTAAACGTCAGGCAAAATCTCCAACTTGAAATTGCTGTCCTTAAGAATGTGACGACACTTTTACCTCGCCATCCTTTTTTCTTTTTTGCGCTATTTTTCCACGGGTATTAACTTTTAGCCCCACATTTTGGTATATTCTCCATTCTGATCCCTTCCCCGTTTTGTTGTTTCGATCTTTTTTGAAGGTAGAAGGATACCCAACCCACCTTCTAAAACGTGAAGTATTCCCTTCGCCGCACGGGACACCCTTCCTATTTTATGTCCTGACATTTTCGTCAATAAAGAAGACTCTATGCATTAGTTCCATTGTAAGATTTTCCCCTCTTCCTCCCCCAAATTTTTTTTCCTGAATCGTATCGGGGAAGCTCCCCCAAGAGTCAGGATAGATATTTCCTACTGCTTTTCGGTGATGCGCAGCAATTTGTGTGGTATGTTCTTTTCGAGCCCCCTAGTGAGGATTGCCCAAAAACTGATGCGTTTCTGTTTTTTTTTCCATACAATCATCCGACACTTTTTTTCCAAATCTCCAACCAAGTTTGGTTGTTGCTGATTCCTTTGTAATTTTTTAGTTGTAAATCCCTTATTTTTTTCCTGTTTGTACTTGAGTAGGTTAAAAGCGAAATGGCGTCATGAGACCTTTGTCCTGGAATTTTTCCCTTTTTGCAAATTACCTCAGGACTTTCCGTGTCTTTCCCGGTCTCCTCCCTCTTTGTGGAGTCCTTCAGCTTGTTCCCCGGTCAAGGAATCTTCACAGAAGATTTCTCCTCTACTGCCCCCCCTCCTCCATCGTATCAAATTCTCCGCGTCCCAGTTTCCTGACATCCTCCTTCCCTTTCCCACTACTTCCCTCCCGGATGGTCCAGGAACCTCCTTTCACTCTCCCAGCTCATCAACCAGTTCGATTAGCATTTTATAGGTAAATGTTCTCTTTTTTGAACAGTGACCACCTCCCTCCAGAGTTGGGGGGTGGGGGTTTTTTTTAGTTTTCCCCCCTTTCTTCTCCCTCTTCCTTGGATCTTCGTTAGGAAACGTATGTTATTAGCGAACCCCCCCCCCCCCAGTCCTAGAAGGCTTTCCTTTCTAGCAGAAGGGGATTTTTTTTTAGTTCGGGGTGGGATCTTGCCACCTCCTTTCACATGGGGGACATTCTTTGACCCCCCCCCCCCGATCCGGAAGGGACTGCAACGCCTTTTCGTTGCGACTCTTCCCTTTTTTTGTTGACGATCCATGTGCTTTGCAACCCTGGACTGTTTTTCCTCCCCCCTTTTACCTCCCCCTACAGCTTGATGTACTTCGTACGTTTCTCCTTGCTCGTCTCTCCTAAAGCTCCCTCTTTAAGTATTTCTTTTGCAAAATCGTTCTCCTCCCCCCCCCAATACATTTCTCCCTGAACTGCCCCCTGGTTGTTATTGTTTGTCATCCTTTTTTACGACGAATGAGGAGGAGGACTTGTGTTGTTTTCCCTGACCCTTCTCATTTCCCACCGAGCCCTTTTCTTTCTGTCTCCACTTCCATGCCATCCTCCTCCCCCTTCGTCGCGCCCATAACAGTGGACCCTTACCCCTGACCCCGATCAAGAAAGAAAGTGGACTTTCACGCTGACCCCTTCTTTTGAGAATTTTTTCAGACACTACAAACAAGGAACATACTTTTTCCCAGATGTTTTGGATGTAGTTATTTCCCCTCATTCGATGTTTTTTTTCCCCTGATGGTGGACTTTTCCTCCCCCCCAAGAAGAACGGAATTTCATTTTCAGCTTATGAGAGACGGAGCAGAGGTCGGGAAACCTCTTACAATCCCCCC